>Ga0207419_1000093_pt1 | contig 67672 bp, 52 predicted proteins | sample ElkSloMetagenome_4_FD_184723 | JGI IMG/M metagenome (GOLD analysis project Ga0207419, IMG submission 184723) | Hot spring microbial communities from Elkhorn Slough, Monterey Bay, USA - MD2A (version 2) | ecosystem: Environmental > Aquatic > Marine > Intertidal zone > Estuary: Microbial mat ...
TGATTTCAACCTCTTCGCTCAGGAATATACGTTCGAAGGTTATAAGAGCGGGCGAAACCGCATCAGCAACATACTCAAGTTCGTCATGAGAGCACGGCGTATCTATGACTATAACATACGTGTTCACCCATTTGTGATGATGTGCCTGCTTCTTGATTGATACTTGATATATACCCATAGTTCGATGAATGTTAATAGGGTTACGGCTGAATTAAACGTTCACGAAGTGCTGCTTCTAACGCCTCAATCCGCGAACTAAAGGCGCCTTTTGGTGTTGTCCCATGCCAGCTATAGGCCCATGTTGTGCGATCACGCTGGTAGAGTTGTAGCCCAAGACGATGGAGCATCATCCAGATGGACTGATATGCATCAGCGATGATATCGTAATGCTCGATCTCTGACTGTAAATCTTCTTTTGTACGCTCAAGAATTGGAAGCCAGGTGTGGCCTTTGGCGACCCAGCGGTTTTGTTGTGTCCGCGGATGATCAAGAAAGTATTGAATATCCTCGATCATCGCATCCAGATCTTCGAGAGTGCGCTTACTGGGATGTTCCGGCACGATATAATCCTTCTATCGTTGAAAGTGAACGAACAGAACAGAACAGAACATTTGAGGTGATATAGCAATTCTTAATTGGTTGTAAACTGGTTCTTCGCGATTCGCTCCCAACCGCCTGATAAACGTTGGCCATGGCCCCCGGATAGTATCACCACGGAGTTAGCACACATAAGTCCTGGGGCAAGTCGTAAAGATAAGACTGGCCGCACATATGTACGTACTACTTTTGGGTTATTTTTGCCCAGTTTTAGCCGTTCGCCACACTGGAACACCAAAAAGCGGCAATCGACTGAACCCACCGCTTATGCGCGCTAATTACCACGGGGGACCACCTTAGGGTGCATTCAATGCACCGTTCTGCTGCCGCACGCCATATCAGGACGATGTTTTTACCGTTCATCAGGAGGCACGACAACCCATGGAGGATTGCTAGACATAAATTATCAGGTTACGTCTACAAGATTTGCCCCTTCGCACTTTTGTTTTATGTCCAACATCTACCCATACTATTATAACATATTGTAATAGCATGCTCTTTCTCTATACTGATAGATGCCTCAACCTGCATCAACCGGGACTGAGTAGCTCTCTCGCTACACCTCGTAGCATTTACAGGAAGAACACCCACAGTGAGATCGTATACTAAATAACGTCCACTTTCACCCTTCCATCAGTAAATGAAAGAGTAAACGACATGGCAGCAGCAACCGACTAGACATGCGAGCGCTCAATGGTGACGATTGACTCACCTTGGGTGAAACTCTTGGGGGAGCGCTGGATCGATGATCAGGGGCAGGCGCTGGAATACTGGCGGGTCGAGAAGGCTCACTCAGTGATTGTGCTGACTATTCGGCAGGGCAACCTGTTGCTGCCCCACGCGCAGTTTCGCCCCGGTGCCGGGCGTGCCACCCTAGATTTCCCCGGCGGTCGCCTGCCCGCCGGCATGCCGTCCGTTGAGGTAGCCTCCGGCTGTTGCAGCAGATCACCGAACATCGCGGGCCGCGTTTCTACTCAGTGGGAAACAATACACTCCCCGGCTCAACGCTGCTCCCCGCCGGCAGCGTAACCCCCGGCCCCAGGACCGCACCGCGTCGGCAGAGCACCTCCGGATCAAGCCGGTCACCAACCTGGGCAGTGGATTGCACATCGGCGAAGATGCGCGACGGCAGCCGGGTAGCCGTTCCCAGACGCACGCCGGTATCAAGCAGACTGTGCTGCACCAGGCAGTCAGCAGCAACCACCGTACCTGCTCCCAGCATGGTATTGTCGATCACGCAGTTATCGCCCACCGTAACCCCTGCCGCCAGCACCGAGCGTTCGATAACCGTGTTTGCGCCGATCACCACGTCATCGCCAATGACTGCCGGTCCCGTGATGCGACTACCCGCACCGATGCGGGCCTGCCCAACCGCTACTGCCCCGTTGAGCATGCTCGTCGCCGCAATAGTTGCCGCGGGATGCTGAACGGCGGGCCGGTCAGCCTGCTGCTCGAGCAGAAACGCATTGGCAATCAGCGCCTCCCAGGGCGTGCCCACCGGCACCCAGTGACCGGCGCAGAGGTGGTAGTGAACGGGATGCTCCGCGGCCAGCAACGCAATCAGATCGGTCAGTTCATACTCGCCACGGGGAGAGGGACGAATACGCTCCAGCAGGGGGAAGACCGCCGCGTCAAAGTGGTAGATACCGGGATTCGCCGGCGCGCCGGGTTTTGCGTGGGGCGGCTTCTCGATAATGCGCTGTACGCGGTCATCGACAATGTCCAGGATGCCAAACGCCTGCGGATCAGCCACGCGCAGGGCGGCCATGCTGTAGCGCTCCCGGCAGATGTTCTCCAGGTCCACCCGGCTGATCAGGTTATCGCCGTAGAGCAGGAAAAAGGGCGCGTCTATCCGGCCTGCGACGGCCTGCAACGCACTGGCGGTGCCGTTGACCTGTTGCTGCGGCACATAGCGCAGTTCCATCCCTCGGTAGTCTGCACCAAAGTGGGCCTGGATATCGGCGGCACGGTAGCCCACCACCAGCGTGACATGCGTAACCAGTCCAACCAGTTCATCGAGGATATGGGCCAGCAGCGGACGACCAACCAGCGGAATAAGCGGCTTGGGTCGGTGCAGCGTGAGAGGCCGGGTACGCCGCGACTCACCGGCAACCAGGATCACGGCGTGGCGGGTCGCGCATTGGGCCGAGTTTGTCAATGGCATATGCACACCTCACAGAGCCGGTACTACTGCTTGTGCCATGTGTGTGGAAAAAATAGCGATTACTGACACGGGGCATTATACTGCAAAAGCAGTCAATGACAAAGCGCAATGCGCTTCTGATTGGACGGGGGGCAGGCTACCAATTAACAGGAGTTACGCGGTCAGTTCCAAATCCGGCATGTGCCTGAATAAACAGCCCGACTCGCCTCCGGCAGGGCGGAATAGAACATTCTTTTCCGGAACATGTGGCACGGTGTGCCACATGTTCCGGAAAAGACAGAAACGTACCACACTGCCGCAGGTGAAATACACCGTTATCGGGAGCAAACGACCCGTTTGAATGCGCATCGCGTAACGCGTGAAATTAATAATCCGGGGTAATCTGCTGTGCCAGCAGGATCGCCTGAGCGACTTCCTTCATCGACTTGCGGCTATTCATTGCCAGTTGCTGAATGCGGCGAAATGCCTCTGCCTCGCGCAGTCCCTGACTGTCCATCAGGTAGCCCTTGGCACGCTCGATCACCTTGCGTGTCTCCAGTCGTTCTTGCAGTTGGGACAACTCCTGTTTGCGCGCATGCTGCTCCTGCCAGCGCGCACAGGCGACCTCAATGATCGGCATCAAGGTGCTCTCGTGGATCGGCTTGACCAGGAAGCCCAGCACACCGGCGTCACGCGCCCGCGATACCAATTCCCGGTCGCTGGAGTTCGTAATCAAGATAACCGGAGCCAGCCCTTCATTCTGGAGCAACCGGGCAACCTCAATGCCGTCCATACGCGGCATATCGCGGTCGATTAACACTACATCGGGCCGAAGCTGGCGAATTAAGAGAATGGCACTCATCCCATCGCCGGCCTCGCCAATCACCAGGTAGCCCAGATGCTCCAGCGTTTTGCGCAGGTTGGCGCGAATGGTCGACTCATCTTCCGCTATCAAAACGCGTTTGCCTGTCATCGATGCCTCCAAATATCAATAAGCCCCTTGTCGCGCCGGTTCTATGGGCGGCAAGGGGCAACCATGCACCAGAGTTAGACATCGTAGCTTACAGGCCAGTATACCTGGTTGCGGCAGCAACGACAAGGGCTACAATATACAAAGTCACACCAGCGGCACTTGTGCAGGAAAACGGGTGGTTCCTTAGTCGAAAGCGTCTTTCAGGCAGCATTCAAAATGAATAATGCGCGCTTGACAGTTTGTAGTGTTGCCGGATGAACATTGCGCTGTTCATCCGGACATCGCTGGACCGGAGTTCCGGCGTTAGCCGAACCAGGCGTTCCCGGCAGGATGCCACTGTCCCGGCAGGCATCCAACCGCCTCAAGCCGGAATTGCCGGATGGCATATCCGGTAAACAGCCGTTCGGGGTTCCGACCTGACCGGGTAGTCGGACGGGGCAGGCGCACCAGCCTGCCCCATCAGGTTCTGGATCTGGTTGATCCCCTGGACAAGCTATGGGGAAATTCAACTAATTGTTGTTGGTAGCATAGCAGTGTGTGGCAGACTGGTCTATAACCAGTCTGATGTAGATTGATCGTAACTCGGGTGGCAAAAGTAGACGCAGTATGTTCTGTGTGGCAATTTTATGTCAATTTTTGGACCGGACTGAATGGCAAACCGGAACTGCCCAAAGGCAGCCCTCTGTGATGGCAACAAGCGTACACAGAGAACGCAAAGAACATCTGCATGTTTTTGCCCCCTCTGTGTAGGGCCGTTATGCCGGCAGTGCCGCTATCTCCGGTATGGGATGTGCTGTGGGCCGGGCGATCAGGTAGCCCTGTACCAGGTTTGCTCCATGCGCGCGTACCCAGGCCAGTTCTTCCGGCGTCTCAACGCCCTCGGCGACCGTCTGAATGTTCAACTGGTGCGCCAGTTCAAAAATCTTCTGGGCAAGTACGGCTTTGTAGGTATCGCGGTGTACGTCGCGGATCAGTTCTTTGTCGAGTTTGATAATGTCCGGGCGCAGTTGGTGAATCAGATTCAGGGAAGCATAGCCCGCTCCCAGATCGTCCAGGGCCACGCGAAACCCGGTTTTCCGGTAGAAGTTCAAAATATGCTGTAGATGTTCTACATTTTGAACGTGATCCGCTTCATTGACTTCAAAAACGATATTGTGTGCGGATAGTCCCAATTCGCGCATCAGGCGTATCGTGGAACGCAGACAGAACGCCGGATCGTAGATGGCGTTGGGATTAAAATTGATAAACACCGGAACGCGGATCTGATGCCGGGCCATAGCGCGGAGCGCATGCTGACGCGCAGTCAGATCTATCTGAAAGAGCAGATCGGCATCGCGCGCCAGGTTGAAGATGCGTAGCGGCTGTACCAGATTGCCCTGTTCATCTACACCTCGCAGGAGCGCCTCGTATCCATAGATGCGCCGGGTATCCTGCGCTGCAACAATCGGTTGAAAGTGACAGATAAAGCGTTCTTCCACCAGCATATCAACCAGCCAGTGCGCCGTGTTGAAGACGCAGAACTGGTGAAGGGTATGCATGCGGGCCATATCGCTCAGGCCGGGTTCCTGCGTTCCGGGCATAAGCAGAGCGCGCGTACCTTTCATCTCTTCACGGGTCAAGATCTTTTCCACGCCCGCGATAAATTGCGGGATCGTCTGGCTATGCAACGCTACGGTGATACACTGCGCTCTGGACAGCAGTTTATGCTGCTGGTTCTGCTGCTCCAGGTAGCGCAACAGTTTTTTCTGGATGTGACCGATTGGCACCCAGAGAAAGAGTTGAAATGTTCCCTGTGCAATCACCGGGAGCACCTCACACTGCTCACAGGGTGAAGATCGGGATGTACCCATTGTAACCATGCTGCTCCTACAAGACATAATGTTGGCCTGTTTCCCTTCTGTCCGATATGCTGTGCGTGCAGGCAACGCTGCAGCACGTCACTTCTTCTGCCCCAATGCATAGGTAATTCCGTTCTGTAAGGTACTCCGTGTGATCAACCCGCTCAGGTCGGCCCCCAGGTGAACCAGCGTCTGGGCGATAGTTCCATGCATCCCGGTGAGAATAACCTGCGCTCCCAGGAGTTTCGCCGCCTGCGCCGCGCGCACCAGGGCGTTGGCAACCTGCGTATCGACAACCCGCACGCCGGTAATATCCAGAATGGCAACCGTAGCACGATGCTGACTAATTCCCGTCAGCAAGTTTTCCATAATCTGCTGGGCGCGCTGAGTGTCAATCGTGCCAATCAGCGGCATAACCACAACCTCGTCGCTGAGGGGAATAAGGGGTGTAGACATTTCGGCCAGAATCGCGGCCTGGGACTGGATAATCTCCTCCTGCAATCGTTTATGCGCGGCTTCCATCCGTCGGCGCTCAGAGATATCGTGGAAGTAGACTGACAAGCCATCGTTGGAAGGATAAGCGCGCACTTCAAACCAGGTGTCGAACGGCGGATAGTATTCCTCGAATGTCACCGCTGTCTGCTCGGCAACTGCCCGATGATACTGCTGGTAAAAGGTCGTGCCCACCGCATCGGGAAACTCTTCCCAGATTACTTTCCCCTGGAGTTCTTCGGGGGCGCGAAACAGCAGTTCCCCGGCCTGATGATTAATATAGGTAAACCGCCATGCATTGTCGAGAGCAAAAAAGGCGTCGGTGATACTCTCCAGAATAGCATTGATCCGGCGGTTTGATGTCAGGAGGGCCGCCTCGGCCTGCATTCGCGCCTCAACATTGCGCGTGGCACATTGAAGTTCGCTAATCGCGCCCGTCTGGGGATTGCGCACCGTTCGGCTGGTCGTCTCTACCCAGACATACTGCTCATCGCTGGTACGGATGCGATAGGTTACGGACGTGATGTCGGGCACTTCCAGGGTTGCCTGGTGGTTGTGCCGGATTGCGGCCAGGTCTTCGGGATGAAACAGGTCATAGGCCATCGTGCCGATCAGATCTATCGGTTCAAAGCCGAGGATGGCGCGGCATGCCGCTGAGACATACAGATAGGTGCCGTCGGGGGCATGCCGCGAGATCATATCGGTGGCATTTTCGGCCAGCAGACGATACTCTGCCTCGCTTGCCATGAGTGCCGCTTCGGTTTGCTGGTGGGCTGCTACCTGCGCTTCCAGTTCGGCAATCCGCTCCTGAAAGGCTGTTATCCGCTTCGATCCGTTGGTCTGTAATTCGTAAGGTGCGTTTGATGTCATTACACAATGTTCCTTCATTCGGTAAGGTGTTGAGATTAGTGCAGCACTTCGGTCAGGCCGCGCCGGTTTTTGCGGGTGTACTGCTGTTCGGTCAGGATATTTATCAGCGTCTGCTCCTCCAGAATGCCCTGCTGGATCAGCAGTTCGCCTAACTGAACGCGCATCCCGCGTTGGCGCAGCCAGGTCTGCAACTGCAGGGCCGGAGCCAGTTGCGCCGGGGAAATCATATTGTTTCGGATCAGGTATTCACCCAGGAGTAGCGGTGAGTTGTGATCCGGATCGAGTAACCGATCCATCGACTGCACCAGCAGGACTGTCGTCAGTACCTGGGGTGGCAAGATGCCCTGCTGGATCAGCAGATCGCCCAGGAGCCAGGTGGCACCGTTGGATATTCGCTGGCGCTGTTCGGCCAGGGCAACCACCAGATGAGTTGGGGTAATATATCCTAGAGAGAGCAGGTAATTTCCGAGCCGCCGGGTGTTGCCATTCACGGTTCGCGCTGTCGGTCGGGATGTGACCGGCGGATGTTCGTACAAGGTGCGATGCAGCAGATGGGCAACTTCGGCACCGGCGGCGGCTGAGATCTGTTGGCGGACCATAGGTAGCGCCTTTCTGTGGTCATACTGCCGGATGCGTTCCAGCGGCAATATGACATTCAGTGACATGAGTTACGCGTCCGGTTCCAAACCAGGTATTCACCTGGATGAAAAGCCCGATGCGCCTGCGGCAGCATAGTACTCTTTTTTCTTTTTCATAAAAAATTTGCACCGTGTGCAAATTTTTTATGAAAAAGAAAGGAATCTTCCACCCTGCCGGAGGCGAAACTTCCTGTCGGGTCAACAACCGCGTAACTTGTGTCAGTGACATTCCCAATGACATTCATTGTTAGCGAAAACTGTTACAATCTAAATATAGCAAGATATGTCGTTCTTGAGTAGACACACTGAGTTAAGACCTGGTAGAGAATCAGGAAAGACCTGTTCCAGACCGGGTTACGCCATCGGATTGGTGTCGCTCCGGCCGGGTGAGCGGCCGGTGGCTGGTCTGGCGGCACATCAATCACTGTTAACCGGACAGGTGTGCGTTTATTATGTGGAAGTTTTATGGCAAAACCGCCGACTGCTGCGCCAATGCACATTCTCTTGCCCAGCGATGTCTTCCCGCCCGGTAGCGTCGGCGGGGCGGCCTGGAGCGCGCATACCCTGGCACACGCCCTGCACGACCGAGGACAACGCGTAACGGTTGTTGTGCCGATCCAGGGACAGGCGGGGCTGCAGCAAACACAGGCCGGAGAACTGCCGGTGCTGCGGTGGGGCTACCGTGCGCCGCGTCTACCGTTTGTGCAGAACTATGCGCGCCATGAACTGGTGTGGCAACCGCTGGCGGATCTGCTGACGCGCCTGGGAGAAACCGACCGTGATCGATTGCTCATTCATGCCCAACATGTGCAGACCACCCCGGCAGCGGTGCTGGCGGGGCAGCAGTTAAATGTGCCGGTGGTGGTAACAGTGCGCGATCACTGGCCGTGGGACTATTTTGCCACCGGGCTGCATGGCAACCGGGTACCTTACCCACGGATAAGTTGGGCCGCTCTGGCGACCGATCTGCCGGCACGCCTGGGTATGCCGGCGGGGGTGTCGGCATGGGCAGCGATTCCGTATATGCTGGCGCATGTGCGGCGGCGCGCGGCATTCCTGGCCCGGGCCGAGGCGGTGATTGCTGTGAGCCGGTATATCGCGCGTCGTCTGGAAGCCATTGTTCCGCCCGAACGCATCCATGTGATCCCCAATATGGTTGATCGCGCAGCAACCGAACGGATCGCTGCAACGCCACCGGAAACACCGCTGCCGGAACGGTTTCTGCTATTTGTGGGTAAACTGGAGCGGAACAAGGGAGCCGGGTTGCTTGGGGCGATTTTTCGCGCCCTGCAGCAGGCAGCGGCATTGGGCAGGGAGGTGCTGCCCACACTGCTGGTCGCGGGGAGCGGCGCGCTACAGGCGGAACTTGAGCGCGATCTGGCAAACCTGGGGGTAGCAACCCGTTTTCTTGCCTGGGCTCCGCATGATGAAGTGCTGCGGCTAATGGCCCGCTGCGAGCTGCTGCTCTTCCCGTCGGCCTGGGGCGAGCCGCTCAGTCGGGTGCTGTTGGAGGCCGGCATGCTGGGCGCGCCCATCCTGGCAATGCCGACCGGCGGTACCCCGGATATTATCAGCGATGGTGTGAATGGCGCGCTGGCGGCGACACCGGAGGCATTCGCCCGGCGGCTGGCGCTGTTGTTACATCGGCCTGCAGAGCGGCGGCGGCTGGGTGAGCAGGCGTGCCACATGGCCCGGCAACGCTTCGCGGTGGAGGTGGTTGCGCCCCAGGTGGAGGAATTGTATGCTCAGTTGCTGCAGGCGCAGCGTACAGGGTGATCCACGCATTCTGCCGGCTGCACAGCCCGGTCACATCCCCGTGAGCGTGGCCTGGATTGCCTGGCGCAACTCGTCGCGCAGCAGCGGGGTGATCAGGATGCTCAGGCGCAGCAGCGGTTCGGCCAGCCATGATGTGGCGACCACCGTTTCCCAGGTAGGCCGGGAGTAGGCCATCAGCACGGCCAGGAGGGTCGCGCCGACCAGCAGCACTTGAAGCAGACCCAGGATTCCCCCCAGCAGATGATCCAGCCATCCGAGAAATAACAGGCCAACGTAGCGATGCAGGAGCGAGGCAAGCAGGCCGGCAAACGCGCTAAAGCCGATCAAAACCAGGATAAATCCCCATGCGCCCGCCGGCGCATCACTGGACGTAAAGGAACTGAGCCAGGCGGCCACCACCGGGCCATAGCTCCCGGCCACGACAATGCCCACGAGCAGGCCGGTGACGGCGAGCACCTGACGAATCAGCCCCCAGTAACTGCCCAGTACAGCGCAGAAGATGATCGCGCAGGCCATGATAATGTCGAGCATATTCATGCCGTCGCGCAGCGTGCATCACGCATACCCGGTAAGAATATATGGTACTGAACCCGCCTCACGCCTGACTCTGCTCGCGCTCCCGGCGTTTCTTCTCATAGCGCATTAACCCGACGACACTCATTTCGCCCCAGCTTTCGGCAATCAGCGCGCCCGGGTAATCCGTCCGCACTTCGGGCAACCAGCGGGCGTTGATCGCCGCGACATCCTCATCACCGGCATCCATTGCCGCCGTAACAACCGCAACCAGGTCCTCGAGTTTCTCGTGGGCGCGCCGGAGTTTGTCCTCAACATCGTCATGCGGACCCCAGTGTGTCACGAAGAGGCGGCTGATATCCTGCTCTCGCAGCATGGCAATCGTGTTGCGCTGCGCGGCAAGGTCGTAGGTCGGCGGCGGCGTGCAGGGGAAGAAGAGGTTGTATTGGGGCATGTCTAACCCGGCGGCATCACCGATGAAAAGCCCACTGCTACGCCGCTCCCGGTACGAGAGATGGTCCGGTGAGTGGCCGGGAGTGGCGATTGCCTCCAGCACCACATCGCGCCCCAGGTCGAGCCGCAGACTCTCGGCCGGGCGCAGGCGCTCTTCGGGGATAGGCCGCATCTCGCCATGCAGCGGCCAGGCGGCCTCGCCAATGGCCCGGCGCGAGCTTTGCATCAGGCGCGACGGATCAACCAGGTGGGGCATGGTCATGCTGTGGATGTAGACCGCCGCGCGGGGCAGTTCGGCGGCCAGATGCCCGGCGCCTCCCGCATGATCCATATGAATATGGGTGCAGAGAATATGACTGACGGCTTCGCGGGGGATGCCAAGTTGCTCCAGTCCCGCCAGCGTGCGCGGAACGGTCATCGCGGTTCCGGTTTCGATTAGCGCAATATCTTCGCCACGCACAACATACGTGACCCCTACCCCCGGTCGTTCCAGCAATTCATGATCAATTGCAGTAATGTGGTCGTCAACGGGTATGATCTCCATAGACGAAACGCTCCTTTTCCCTTGACAAACAGACAACACCGGAGCAATGCCTGCTTCCGGCATAGCACGGATACCACAAAGAACAGAGAACAGAGTAACAGCGAACAACATGTGCCTGATACACCATCATTGGACATGATGTTTGTGCTTTGTGCTTTGTTTGTTCGTTCTTTCGCTATGTAGTCGCGCAGTAAAAGTGGACTTTCCCAGTATACAACACAAAGATACAGAGAGCCAGACGGAGAGCAGCAAACACAAACCGGGAGCGCCGGATCAGGCCGGATGCGGTCTGCTTCAGCGTTCCCGGTTTAGTGGATCGGGCATGTTACGATGGATCTTGACTCGACTTGTTGCGGCTTCGGCGTTTGCGTCGGCGCGATGACTGTTTTGCGCCGGAAGATGCGTCTGCCTGCTCGGACGTGCCTGACCGGGGAGCCGAGGATTTCCTCCCGGTATGCTCAGTTCGCCCGCTCCCTCTGGGCGCGTTCCGGGAATGCTCGCCGGTTGTCGACTTCTGCGCCGGCCCATCAGTCCGCTTCTCGTTCCGCCGCCGCGAAGCGGATTGCGGGGAGCGTTTGCGGGGGCGTTTGTCCGACTCGCGGCCTGAACCGGACTGTTCGGAACGCGCTGTCGCCGTCATACGTGAGCGATGACGCGAAGTGCCGGCCGGCTCATCGTCCGCAGTTGACTGTCCTGTCCGCCGCGATGACGTGAGCGCGGCATCCTTGCCGGCGGCATGCCCATACTCCTCGAATGTTGCGGCACCCTCTTCCAGCCATGCCAGCGCATCCAGGACTGCCTTGTTATCGACCTCATCGTCAAGCAGTTCCATATCCAGCGCGGCGTTATCTACCGGGTGTGCATCGCGGCGCGCATGCGGGGTAATGCCCTCTTCCGCCCGGCTACGCGCGACCGTATGCACATGCCGGGTCGCCTCCTGGATCTGATCCCGGGTATAGGTATCGGGCATCCCGCTCTTCGCCAGTTGCACCGTCACCGTCTGTTTCAGTACATTGAGTGCAATAACTTCGCCGGGGCCATCGGGTGTTTTGACCCATGCACCCTTGCGGGGTAATTCGGCTCGCATTTCGATATACTGCTCATGCTCGTATGAGAGACAGCAGAGCAACCGGCCACATACGCCACTAATTTTGGCCGGGTTCAGCGGTAGATCCTGGTCCTTCGCCATTTTAATGCTGACGCGGGCGTAGTCGGGCAAAAACGTAGCACAGCAGAGCAGTCGGCCACAGGGACCGATCCCGCCCAGCAGTTTCGCCTCATCGCGTGGTCCGATCTGGCGCAACTCAATGCGGCTCTTGAAGGTACGGGCCAGATCACGCACCAACATGCGAAAATCGACCCGCTTTTCCGCAGTAAAGTAAAAGGTGAGGCGCGACCCGTCGAAGCTATACTCGGCCTTAACCAGATTCATGGGCAGGTTATGATCGCGCACCTTCTCGGCGCAACGGGCAAGGACTTCTTCGTGGCGCGCTTGCAGCAGGCGCATCCGGTCAAAGTCGGATGGCTCGGCCACGCGGACCACCGGCTTTAACTCACCGACGATTTCACTCTCCGGGACTTCGCAGCGCTCATGCACGATCCGGGCAATTTCCGGGCCGCGCACCGTCTCGACAATGACCATATCGCCCTGGAGCAACTCCAGGTCGCGGGGGTCGAAATAGTAGGTTTTTCCACTATCCTTAAATCGAATACCAACAACAGTTGTCATGACGTACGTTTACCTAACACTTTATATGCACGAACACGATGTTCCTTCCCCTTGAGTTGAAGGTCACCCATCTCCTGAACGGTGAAGGAGTCATCGATTGCTTGCCGAGTATACTCGCTAATAAACACACTCCCTGGTTCTGCCGCCGATTCGAGGCGCGAGGCAGTATTCACCGTATCGCCAATGGCGGTATACTCCAGGCGGTGGCGTGTTCCAAAAAAGCCCGTGTATGCCAGGCCCGTGTTGACCCCGATGCGGATGCTAAAGCTCTTGTCCGGGTCAAGCCGGCCGACCAGTCGTTTCTGGGCGACCTGCATCTCCAGTGCAGCCGTAACGGCCTGCCGGGCGTGTTGCTCATTCTGGGGTTCATCGGGTAGACGCGGTGCCCCAAATATCGCCATGATACCATCTCCGATGTATTTGTCTACCGTGCCATGGTATTTGAAGATAACATCGGTCATCTCATGCAGATACTCGTTCAGCAAATCCTGCACTTCACGCGGGGCCAGGCGTTCAGAGAGCGAGGTAAAGCCCTTCACATCGGCGAAGAGCACGCTGATGGGTTGCTCCTCGGCTTCCCAGAGTTTGCCATACTGCAACACATAGCGGGAGAGCGCCTGCGCCACATTGGGCGAGAGAAAGCGCTCCAGATTCTGCCGCACCTGGGCCTGCTGCCGCAACTCCTCGGTCAGGCGGGCGCGCTCAATGGCAACAGCGGCCTGGCTGGCAACCGTGGCAATCAGGTCGCAGTCTCGTTCCGAAAACTGATCGCGGCCGGGTGAGTCCAGCAGGATCACGCCGATAGAACTGCCCTGCAGTAGCAGCGGCACACAGATGGCCGAGCGGATATTGGCATTAACAACGCTCTCCGATCCGGCAAAATCCAGGCGCGCGTCACGCGTCAGCACCGCTTCACCGCCCTGAAGAGCGGTACGTACAATCGTTCCGCTGACGGCAACCTCAGACTGGTCCGCCGGGTGAACCACCATGGGCACCAGTTCTTCGCTCTTGCGCAGCAGCAGAAAGCCGCGCTGGGCAGGTACAAGTTGGAGCAACTCTTTCATAACCAGTTCCAGCAGTTCGTGGAAGTCCACAACCTGATTGAGCCGCATTCCGATGGCGTAAAATTGCTGCAGATCCAGGGTGATCGGCGGGAGTTCGTCGGCTTGCAGTGCGCGTCCGTCCGAGGTCAGCGGGAAGTAGCGGCTGTCGTCCAGAACCACACTCTGCGCGGCGCGGTCTTCAAAGCGGAGCGTGAACGGCCCGATGGTGACAACATCACCATCGGAGAGTTGTTCCTCTTTAATCTTCAGTCGGTTGACAAAGACGCCGTTGCGGCTGTTGAGATCGGTGATCCAGGCCTGGTGCCCCCGCATTTCAATATGTGCATGGCGGCGGGAGACAATGGCGTGATTCAGCACCACATCATTTTCCGGTAACCGTCCTATTGTTAATCCCTCTGAGGTGAGTGGGAAGGTATGCTGTTCACTTCCAATGACCACAGATAGACGTGCCATTGCTGTATGTCCTTGTGTAAAAATTCATTGTGCGAGCAGCGGCTACGCGCACGCGCTGCCCGGCATAGCGCACTATAATGCGTAGTATTTGCTCATGTGAACGTAAAACAGCCCCAGTATAGCATATCAATTTTCATCTGCCTATGAGTAAGCTGTCAGGCTGTCAGGTTGTCGGGTTGGCAGGTTATACAACTTACGCGGTGCGCATGCAAACGGGCCGTTTGTCCAGGCAGACGCCCGGTGTGGAATCGACCGCGTAACTCCTGCCCGGTTACACGAGTTAGGCGGTGGGCGTACAAATCGGACATGTACGCCCACAACGGTCGTCTTCGCCTGCGGCAGCATGGGACGTTATGGATCGTGTTCACACCCATGTTGCACTGCGTGCAACATGGGTGTGAACACGAAGAGAATCGTCCGCCCTGCCGGAGGCGAAAGTTCCTTTTGAGTGAGCAATCACGTAACTCCTGTCCGGTTAGCGGTCTAGAGTATCCGAAAGGGTCACAGTAGTGCGCCCGGTGATGAACGGTGCAAAAGATAGTCCGGGTATGACGTGCGGCAGCAGAACGGTGCATCGAATGCATTCTATGGCTGCCGGCTATCGTGGTGATGATGTCCGGATGTAATGTTCACACATGATCAACGGGGAAGCGGTGGTAGGGGCGGAGCGCAGCAATCGGGCGGCTTAACCGGCATAACCTGAAGGTATCGGATTGGTGAGCAGAGGAACAGCTACGCGCGCGCGTCAACCTCGCCCCAGAGCACCCCGGCAATCTCCGGCGAGAGGGTGATGCTCTGATTTCCAGCCTGGAGCGTAACGCCATAGGCCGAGGAAGTATCGGTGACAGCAAACCGGGCTCCGGGAACCAGTCCGTTCGTTTGCAAGTAGCGCATCAACGCCGAGTCCTCTTCGGCCTCTTCAACAATGCGTTGGAGTGTAAAGACGGCCCCGACCTGCGCCGCATCCAGGCAGACATCGCCCGGATAGGTATCACACATGCCGGGGATAGGATTCCCGTGGGGGCAGGTTGTCGCGTGGCCCACCAGCGCCTCGATCCGCGCCTCCAGCGTTGGCGAGAGCGCATGCTCCAACCGGACGGCCTCCTCGTGAATGAGATGCCAGGGAATACCCATCACATCAACCAGGAAGCGCTCCAGAATGCGATGCCGTCGGACTACCGCTTCGGCCAGGGTAAACCCGTCGGGCGTAAGCGTAATTTCGCCCCGTCCATTGCGCGTGATATACCCCTTCTTCTCGAGTTGATGTTTTAAGACATGGGCCACCGTCGGCGGCTGCACCCCCATCCAGCGGGCCAGCCGGGCCGCGATGACCGGCTCGTTGCGGGCGGCAAGGTAGTAGATGACTTCCAGGTATTCGCGCTCTTTTTCGGTAGGGCCGTCCTCAGCATGACGGCGGCGCAAACTCGCGGCTCTGGCGGGTGTTCCATCAGCCATCCTCAACTCCTTGCGTATCACTCTGAAGTAATAACGATTCTAGAAAGCTATTATAACACAGGACGTACGCCGATGCGCCCTATCGCGCCAATATCTCCGCCGGCGGCTTTTCCGGCTGACAATGGGATTACAGCCGTGCATCATCTCTTGTCAATGCTGCATGCTGCTGCTATAATCCCTAAACGCCTGCCGCGACACATCACGGATGTGTTTGATGTGCAGTATTAGCATAACCCGGGAAGTAGTAAGAGAAACTATGTCAGGGAATGAAACGCGTACCAGCCAGTTCGGCCTGGTCGGCGGTATTCGCCAATCAATGAGCGAGTTGATCCTGGTTGCCGAGCCAGGTACGCTGCCGGTACCGGAAGCCCGTAAAGGCTACCTCTATATTGTCACCGAAACTGCTGAGAGTATTGCGAAAGGCCGCGAAGCCTGCCAGTTTGTGGCTCGTACTGCGCGCAAAGCCTTTTATGACGATACTTCGCTGAGCGTAACGGCCAGCCTGCGCGCGGCCATCCGTACGGCAAACAAGGCGCTCTACCAGCAGAATTTTAATACCGATAGTAACCGCCGGGCGTATGTGGGCCTGACCTGCGCGGTGGTGAAGGATGATGATCTCTTTATTGGGCAGGTTGCGCCTACGCAGGCTTATGTGCTGACTGAGAATAACCTGCGGGCTATGCCCACGCATCCCTCCTGGAAACCGGCGCACACCAGTGCAACCCCTTTTCTAAAGCCCAATGCGCTGGGAACGAGCCTCTTTGTTGAACCGGAGTTCTATCGCTGCCGCATGCACGCCGGCGATACGCTGGCACTCTGTTCCAGCAACCTGGCGGCGCTGCTCGGTCGGGAGGAGTTGGGGCAGATCTTGCGTGATCAGGAGCCGGAGGTTGCCGGCGAGAGTCTGCATACACTCTGTCGCCGGCATGGGTTGGCCGAAGCGCATGTGCTGGTAGTCGAACTTGTCCCGGCGCTCAGCGCGGCGGCCCGCAGTGCGCCCCTCAGTCCGCTAGGGTTGCGCGAACGAAGCGGGCTGATGCTGCGTACGATGGGCGGCTGGTTTGCCGGTAAGCGGGCTGAAGCGGTGCTGGAAGCGCGGCGGTCGGCGGCCCGGCAGCAGGCGGAGCAGCAGCAGGACATGGGGAATGGCACGGGTATGCCCCATGAGCGGATGACGTACCCACCGGAGCAACCGGAGTATGCCACTGATCCGCTGCCCCGTCCGCAACCAATTGATCTGGGGGATGATCTGGGAGATCGGCATGCCCAGGAGCATGCTGCCCGGCGTGATCCGGCCCGCCTGCCACCATCGACCTTTCTGGGCGAGAGCGCGCCATCCGAACGGCCGGTTCTGTCCCAACGCCGGATCGATCTAAGTGATATGCCGATGCTTGCTACCCGTTCCCGGCCATACCGTCCCCGCCGCGAGTTGCGCCCACTTGTCGATATGACGCTGGGGGAAAAGTTGCTGCATCCATTTCAGCGCGTTGGCATGGCGCTGTCGGATGCCTTTGCGCGCAAGCATCGCCGCCGGATTCAGCCCGCCTCAACGCCGCTGGTGCGCAACCAGGGACTCTCGTATCGCCGTCAGCGCCCGCACTTTCCCTGGGTGCCGCTGGTCGTCCTGGGGTTGCTGGTCACGCTGTTGATTCTGTACGGTACCAATCTCTCGCAGCGCAGTGCGCAGCAGCATATCGAGGAAGATATGGACCGGGTCAACCGGGTTATGGCGCAGGTGTACCAGGCTGAGGAGAACACCGTCGCGCTGGAGTATCTGGAACAGGCAGAGCAACAACTTAACAACCTGCGGACCAGTTCCCTCGTGACGGAGAGCAACGAACTGCTCTGGGCCGGCTACCAGGAACTCGAGCGCGACTATGAACGCGCGCAGACGCAGTTGCAACGCGTGAGTTTTTTTGACAACCCGGAAGTTCTGGCCGAACATCCCTTCCTGCTGGCCGAGGATGATCCCAGTCTGGGTGGGCGGTTTAGCAGCGTTGTGGTTCCCCCGGCGACGACCGTTTCGACTGATACGAATGCGCTGGACGCCATTCGCTATATCTATGCGCTGGATAACAACCGCAATAAGTCACAACTCTATCGGATTCCGCGCAGCGGTGGCGCGCCTGAACCTTACCTGACCATGGATGACGAGATCCAGCGCACGGTGGTCGGGCCAATCTATGCGCAGGCCTGGCGGGTTGATAATATTGTCGCTGTTGATGAGGGGCCAAACGGCTTCGGTTACTATTTCCGCAACAATGGCGAGTGGAACTATACCCGCCTGGGGGGGAGTGAACTCTGGGCCCCTGGTGATGATCGCCTGGATCTGGAGACCTATGGCGGCAATCTGTATGTCTGGGGGGCGGAGACGGGCGAGGTTTTGCGCTACGAGAGCGGTGCCTATGGCAATCCGCCGACGCTCTGGCTTGATCCGGCCGGTCTGGAAGGGTACGACATATCAACCGCGGTTGATATGTCCGTTGATGGCAATATCTACCTTTTGCAACCGGATGGGCGCATCCTGGTGCTGAGCGCCGGTCGCGTTGAGCGAGAAATTGTCCCCGAAGGGCTGATGCCGCCGATTGATGTTGTGACGCGCATGGTGATCACCGGACCGCCGGGTGAGGGGTCGATCTTTCTGCTGGAACCGTTTAACGAGCGGATTATTCAACTGGATAAGGCCACCGGTAACTTAGTGCAGCAGATGCAGATGCATGGCAACAGTTCCATACAACTGACCCATCTGGTCGATTTCTATGTGGACAATAGCAGTATTCGTCCCGTGTTCTACATTGTCAATGGCGGTCAGATCGTCCGCGTTGAGGTGCCGGATCCACCACGCCCCTTCAATCAACCGGAGGAAGCGGCACCACCGTCCGAGGAAGCTCCGCCCGAGGCGGCACCGCCGGCACCGGCACCCTGAGTTTGAAGGTTGCTCTGGTGGCATATATGAAACGGCTGTTTGGTAAAACCGGATCGGCGCAGCGCCAACTGACGAGCGTAATCGCGCTGCTGCTCTGGCCCCTGCTTGCGGGAGGACTGGTCGCCTGTGGCACGCCGGTCGAGGGCGAGGAAGAGCTCGGGAATGGGAGCCATAGTCCGCAGATCGTGGCGGAACGTTTTTTTGAAGATCTGAACCTCGCCCTGCAAGACCCGGAGTTGATTGAACCTGAGACGCGGCGCGTCTGGGCTGAGCGGCTGGCGAGTCACTTTGCGCCGAGTGAGCGTCCTAATCAGCGCAATGCCTTTAACCGCACCCTGCAGACCTTCAGCTATAATCTGGCGCAACTCGCCGAGAATGAACAGTTCACCGTCGAGATTATGTACACGACAATTGAGGTTGTTGAGCAGAATGACGAGCTTGCCACCGTGCGCTTAGTTGACGGTGAACTGCGTTTACAGAAGTTCCGGTTTAATGCCGACAACCGCCGGGAAATCCTGCTCGATCAACGCCGGCCCCTGACCGACGTTATCGGCCTGGACAGTGGCGTCTTTCCCGTGCTACGGGTCAATGAGCGCTGGTTTATGACCGAGCGCCAGATTTCCGGGTTATAAAAATGCCGCCTGATCCAGCGCATCCCAGAGGGCGCGCAGGTTAGATAGTGGCCCATGGTCCGGACCGAGCCACTGGGCGCGCAGTGCCGGTAGCGCGCCCTGCTGTTCTTCCCCCAGCAGATCGGTGTAAGTCAGATAGCCGCGCTGCTGATCGGCCGGGCGCAGCCGACGCTGCAATTCGGCCGCGAAGTAGGACTGCATTTCCCGGTAGAGACCACTCAATGCCTGGGTCGGACCAATCAGTGTCAGGTGCCAACCGTACGAGGGGTGGGCAATCAACACGTCGTGCCGGGTGCGCTGCTTGACCACCTTTTGTACCTGGATCGCCAGGCGCAGGAGGAGGGCATCGGCAAATTGCCGATCATAGGTGTGCAGCAGCCGATCAAAGCCGTCAATATGGAACGTTAACACGCCCGAAGTTCCATCGTGTGTCAGTCGGGGGAGCATCCGGGATAATGCTTGTGGTCCGGCTAACGTGGTCAACGGATGGTTGTGGGCAAAGTCCGGGGCGCCCATCTTCAGGCTAACCATCCGCTCTTTTGCGCCATGCACAATTGAGAGCAGCGTCACCAGGCGGTAGAGCAACCCCTCAAAGAGAAACGGCTTGACGATATAGTCATCGGCACCGACGCGGCGGCCATGCTTGCGGTCCAGCGTCTCGTCCATTGCCGTCACAAACAGGAGTGGAATGTGGGCAGTGCGCGGATCACTCCGAATAGCATAACAGACATCATAGCCCGTGATGTCCGGCTTGTTGACATCGGTAATCACGAGATCGGGAAGGGCCGTCTGGCATAACTCAACCGTCGAATGACCCTTCCCGTCGGGCGCAACAAGCACCTCAAATCCATGCTGGGGTAACAACAGCGTGTAGATCCGCTGGATATCCGGGCTGTCGTCACTTACCAGGATGCGTGCAAGTGGTTGTTCTACCTGGACTGGTCGCTGATAACTGGACGCCGGCATGGTCGATGCGTTCAGGTCGGGTTTTGAATTGGTGTTTGTGTAAACCATAACAGTAACGAACTGCAGTGTATTATTTCAATAATGATGCATAGAGATCCAACGTCTTCTGCGCAATGGCCGACCAGCTAAAATACTCCTCGACACGCGTACGGCCCTGCGTACCGAACTTCGCGCGCTTCTTTGGGTCCAGAGCTACCTGGTTGATTGCATCGGCCAGATCGTGCGAAAACTGCTCCGGTTTTTTCGGGTCAAATGCCCCCTCCTGAAGATCAAGCGGCACAAGCTCCCCGGTTTCACCCGGAACAACAACCTCCGGAATACCGCCAATGGCTGACGCGACGACCGCCGTCTCGCAGGCCATAGCCTCCAGATTGATAATACCAAACGGTTCGTAGACGGAGGGGCAACAGAAGACCGCCGCGTGGGTGTAGAACTGGATGACATCGGGGCGGGGCAGCATCTCCTGGATCCAGATCACGCCATCCCGCTTTGTACTGGCGGCCTGCACACCGGCGGTCATCTCCGCGCCAATCTCTTTGGTATCGGGCGCACCGGCACAGAGCACTACCTGCAACGCGGGATCGATATGCGGAATAGCATTGACCAGATGAATAATGCCCTTCTGCCGGGTAATGCGGCCTACAAACAGGACGTAGGGCCGGTGGGGATCGACACCATAACGTTCGAGTACGTCGGTCTCGGTCACAGGACGATACTGCTCCAGATCGATACCGTTGTGAATAACATGCACACGCTCTTCAGCGACATCAAACAGGCGCATAATATCCCTGCGCGTCTCCTCCGACACAGCAACGACCGCATCGGCAGTCTCGATACTGGTCTTCTCGATCCAGGTGCTCAGTTCATAGGCATTGCCCAACTGTTCCGCCTTCCAGGGGCGCAGCGGCTCCAGCGAGTGGGTGGTCAGGACAAACGGAATATCCCAGAGTTTCCGCGCCAGGAACCCGGCCATATCGGTATACCAGGTGTGGCAGTGCGCGACATCGGCATCCATCCGGTCCTTTGCCATCGCCAGGCTGCGCGAGAATGCGCCCAGTGCGCCAACAAAGCGTGGGTCGGTGTTCTGTTTCAGTTCCTCCCACATGCCATAGCCCTTCACGCGGAGATTCCCTTCCTGGAGATCCTGGTCACCGAAGCAGCGCACCTCGACCGGCACCAGGCGTGCCAGTTCACGGGACAGATATTCGACATGGACTCCCGCACCACCATAGACGTTGGGCGGGTACTCATTAGAAAAAAACGCAACTTTGCTTGGTTTCCGCATGCTGTTACCTCGGATTTCTCTACTCATCATACGATTGATACACACTCCTCCGCGGGCTACTTGTTATACTATACTATTGATGCGATCCAGGTCAAGATGGTAGCGCACCAACAGCGCTGATTTCGTAAAATGAAATACGCATCGCATACATCCGGTCATCGAACACGCGTTACACGGTGGGCCTGCAAACCGGGCGTTTGAGCACGATAATGGCCGGATTCGTCTGCGACAGCATGGTACTGTTTTATCTTTTCCACAAAAAATTTGCACAAAGTGTAATTTTTTTGTGGAAAAGTATGGAATCTTCCGCCCTGCCGGAGGCGGAATCTCCTGTCGGATCAACGACCGCGTAAGTCCTGTAAATTAAAGATAAAAACGTACCATGCTGCCGCAGGGGAAACATGCCATCGGATAAACCCTATCGTCTACAGGGATGTCGAACAGAATGTAGAATCGTGGTCCGCTACATTGACGATAAACTCAATCACATGGTACAATCGCCCCGCCGGAGTAGCGTACATAAAATCAGGCGAGACATGCCCTGGCCGCGCGGTGACAGGGCGCTGGTTGCTACTTTGGGGTAGATATGCTACATTTTAGGATATCCAAGCGGGACAGGAGACAGGGAACTGGGGATACTTCCGGTCATGGTGGCACCGAGGCCGCAGCAGCGTGGGGTGGATTTTGCCCCCGATTGGGCGGTGATGACAGACGCACCCCCACATCACCATTACCGCACGGAACCTGCATCCATGACCCCGGGCCATCTCAGTCTGTTGTCTGTCCCCACAAACCTGTAGTCCTGGAACCGACTTGTAACAGAAAAGTGTGACTCGATGATGTTTGACACGGTACTTGTTGCGAATCGCGGTGAAATCGCGTTGCGGGTGATGCGCGCCTGCCGCGAACTTGGTCTGCGTACTGTTGCGGTCTATTCGGAAGCTGATCGTGATGCGCCCCATGTGACCTATGCAGACGATGCATATCTGATCGGGCCTGGTCCTTCGGGCGAGAGTTATCTCAAGATCGATCGGGTCATTGAAGCGGCGCAAAAGTCAGGCGCGGGGGCGATTCATCCCGGCTATGGCTTCCTGGCGGAGAATTCCCGGTTTGCTCGTGCGGTGCGTGACGCCGGACTCGTCTTTGTCGGGCCGCCCGCTTCGGCAATGGAGCGCGTGGCCGGGAAGGTCGAAGCACGCAACGAGGCGAAAACGGCCAATGTGCCGGTTGTTCCCGGTACGCTCAAGCCGCTGAACGATGTGTCGGAGGTGCTGCCTCTGGCCGAGGAGTATGGTTATCCGATTGCAATCAAGGCGGTCAGTGGTGGCGGTGGCCGCGGTCTGCGGGTCGTCTGGGAAAAGGATGAGATTGAGCCCGCGTTTGAGAGTGCCCGGCGTGAAGCGGAAGTCTCGTTTAATGATAGCGCGCTCTATGTTGAAAAGTATCTGAGTAATCCGCGCCATATCGAGATCCAGATCCTGGCCGATGCGCACGGCAATGTGGTACATCTGGGTGAGCGCGACTGCTCGGTACAGCGCCGCCATCAGAAGTTGATCGAGGAGTGCCCCTCGCCCGCGCTGACGCCGGAACTGCGGGCCGAGATGGGCGCTTCGGCGGTGCGACTGGCGCAGTCGGTGGGCTATATCAGCGCCGGTACGCTGGAGTATCTCTTCCAGGACGGCAATTTCTACTTCCTGGAGATGAATACGCGCATCCAGGTTGAGCATACCGTGACTGAGATGGTCTATGGGATCGATCTGGTCCAGGGGCAACTGCGCGTTGCCCAGGGGGAAAAACTCTGGCTGCGGCAGGAAGAGCTGGTTCCGCGTGGGCATGCGATTGAGTGCCGCATCAATGCCGAAGATCCACTGGCAAACTTCCGGCCCGCACTGGGCACGCTGGGTGACTACCGCGAGCCGGTCGGGTTGGGGGTGCGCGTCGATAGCGGCGTGCGCGCCGGTTATACAGTTCCGCAGTTCTATGACTCGATGCTGGCGAAACTGGTCACCTGGGGCTATGATCGCTCGGAGGCGATTGCGCGGATGATTCGCGCGCTCAAGGATTATCAGATCGAAGGTCTGACAACGGTGATCCCTTTCCACCGGGCGGTGATGGAACATCCCGAGTTCATCAAGGGCGAGGTGAGTGTCAATTTCATTCCCAAGCATCCCGAACTGAAGGATACGGTTACCGCGCTGGTTGCCCCCAAAGAAGCGGTTGAGCCGCTGGAGGAAGCCGCCGCGCCGCGCTCGTTTGCGGTGGAGGTCAATGGCCGTCGCTTCAGTGTACGTATGGCCGAGGTGGGCGCACCCGCCGGGGCGGATGGACAGGCCGCCGGGGGCGCGCGCAAAGCGCCCAAGAAGCGCAAGGGCAAGAAGGGGTCCGCCTCACCCCAGGATGCCAACGGCGTGATCTGCCCACTTCAGGGTGTGGTCGCGGCGGTGCGGGCCGAATCCGGCCAGGAAGTCGAGTCCGGTCAGGTGCTCTTTGTGGTTGAGGCCATGAAGATGGAGAACGAGATTACTGCGCCACGCGCCGGCAAGATTGCCGATGTGCGCGTCAAGCAGGGCGCCTCGATTGAGGCAGGCTCGGTACTGGCGACATACGCAGAATAGGTTATTCGAGTTTTAAGTTTTGAGTTCTAGGTTTTGAGTTGACCCGATCCATTGCGACGTGCAAATACGTCGCTGTCACCCTGAGCAGAGTGAAGCGTCTTTCGTCCGCATCGTGGTGCTTCACTCTGCCGGGATGTTCGCTTCAGTCACGCCGGCAGGAACACCCGGCCTACTCAACATTCAACATTCAAAACTTAAAACTCAAACCTCTATCAGGAGATATCATGCCCAAAGAAGGTATCACCCCCCGGGATCAGGACTACAGCCAGTGGTACCTCGACATTGTACGTGGTGCAGACATGGCCGACTATGCCGAGGTGGTGCGCGGCTGTATTGTGTTCAAACCGACCGGGTATGCGATCTGGGAGGCGATGCAGAGTGGCCTGGATCAGCGGATCAAGGCGACCGGTCATGTGAATGCCTATTTTCCCCTGCTCATCCCCAAGAGCTTCCTGATGAAGGAGGCCGAGCATGTCGAAGGGTTCGCGCCCGAGGTGGCCGAGGTAACGCACGCTGCCGGTGAGGAACTGGCTGAGCCCTATGTAATCCGCCCGACCAGCGAGACAATCATCGGCTACTTTTACGCCAAGTGGGTGCGCTCCTGGCGCGATCTGCCCGTGTTGATCAACCAGTGGGCCAATGTGATGCGCTGGGAGATGCGCACGCGGCCCTTCCTGCGCACGGCAGAGTTTCTCTGGCAGGAGGGCCATACGGTGCATGCAACCGAGGCCGATGCCGAGCAGGAAACGTTGATGATTCTGCATGATGTCTATGGCGATTTTATTGAGCGTGATATGGCTGTGCCGGTGATCAAGGGCGTGAAGTCCGAGAAGGAGAAGTTCGCCGGGGCGTTGCGCTCCTATGCGCTGGAAGCGATGATGCAGGATGGGCGAGCATTGCAGGCCGGTACCTCTCACAACCTGGGGCAAAACTTTGCGAAGGCGTTTGACATCACCTACACCGATCAGAATAACACCGTTCAGCATGCCTGGACCACCAGTTGGGGCGTCAGTACCCGCTTGATCGGCGCGCTGATTATGACCCACTCCGATGACGAAGGATTGGTCCTGCCGCCGCGTCTGGCACCCACGCAGGTGGTGGTTGTGCCGATCTATAAGAATGATCAGGAGCGTAGCACGGTGCTGGAGACGATTGAGCGCCTGACGGCGGACTGGCCGGGTCGCCTGCGCTTCAAGATCGATGACCGCGATAACCTGACGCCGGGGTATAAGTTTAATGAGTGGGAGTTGAAGGGTGTGCCGGTGCGCATTGAGGTTGGCCCCAAAGATGTGCAGAAGGGCTCGGTTGCCATGGCCCGCCGCGATATCCCCGGCAAGGAGGGCAAGCAATTTGTGCCCCAGGCCGGGCTGACAGAGCGCATCACCGAGTTGCTTGAAACAATTCAGCAGGGGCTCTATGACCGTGCGCTACGTTTCCGCGAGGAGCGCACCTTCACGGTGAGCAGTTATGATGAGTTGCGCGAAGCGGTTGAGCAGGGCTTTGCACGCTGCTACTGGGCCGGCAGCGTCGTGGACGAGAAGCGTATTCAGGATGAACTCAAGGCGACGATCCGCGTAATCCCGCTGGAGCAACCCGACACCGCCGGGTGTTGCATCCTGACCGGCCAGGAGACGACGCAGCAGGTCATCTTTGCACGGGCGTATTAGCCGCCCATCCCCACGGGGCGTTTACGTGCTGATCCTGGCTGACTTCCAGGAGCGTCAAGGAGGGGCATCTGGATCTGTTTACCAAATGCCGGCAGTTTACTGATGCAAAAGCGGTGATTGCGGCCGGTAACTATCCCTACTTCCTGGCCCTGGAGGAGCACGAAGGCACGGTCGCCACGCTGGATGGCCGGCAGGTGATCATGTGCGGCTCCAATAACTACCTCGGCCTGACGATGGACCCGCGTGTGCGTGCCGCCGGCCGTCAGGCGATGGAACAGTATGGCCCCTCCTGCACCGGGTCACGCTTCCTCAATGGCAATCTGCAGTTGCATGAGCAACTGGAGCATGAACTGGCGGACTTCTGCGGGAAGGAGGCCGCGCTGGTCTTCTCCACCGGCTATCAGGCCAACGTCGGAACGATTGCCGCGCTGGTCGGGCGCAACGATGTTGTGCTGATTGACAGGGATGATCATGCCAGTATTGTCGATGGTTGCCGCCTCAGTTTTGGGACACTCAAGCGTTTTGCCCACAACGACATGGACGACCTGGAGCGCCAACTGCGCGCCTGTCCGCCGCGCGCCGGGAAACTGGTCGTTGTCGATGGCGTCTTCTCGATGGGTGGCGATATTGCGCCCCTGCCGGAGATTGTCCAACTCTGCCGACAGTATGCCGCCCGGTTGCTGGTGGATGATGCGCATGCCGCCGGGGTGCTGGGCGCAGGTCGGGGCACGGCGGCCCACTTTGGCCTGACCGATCAGGTCGATCTGATCATGACCACCTTCAGCAAGTCATTTGCCTCGCTGGGTGGGGCGATTATGGGAGCCGAGCCGGTGATCCACTACCTGCGCCACCATGCGCGCAGCCTGATCTTCAGCGCCAGTATTCCCCCGGCGAATGCGGCGGCCGCCCTGGCCGCGCTGCGCATTATGCGCGACGAGCCGCAGCACAGCGCGCGCGTGCTGGCAATTGGTGCGCGGATGCGCCATGGGCTGAACGCGCTGGGCTACAACACCGGCACCAGCCAGACCCCGATTGTGCCGGTCATCCTGGGCGCGCGCGAACCAACCTTCAAACTCTGGCGTGTGCTGCTGGACGCGGGTGTGTTTACCAACCCGGTTCTGCCGCCGGCCGCGCCATCCGGCATGCTGCGCACCAGTTACCTGGCGACTCACACCGAAGAGCAACTTACCACGGTGCTGGAGGTATTTGCCCGGGCCGGGCGGCAGTTGGGCCTTATTCCCGATGCGCCGCAACCGCCCGCCGCACATGCATTACAGTTCGGGTTGCCATAGCCGCTACCGCCGATCCAGCACGCCCAGGGTTTCAACATGTGGCGTGTGTGGGAACATATCGTAGCCGCGCAGCAGCGTCAACTGGTAGGCCGGCGCAAGGATACGCAGGTCGTCCAGTTGGGTCAGCGGGTTGCACGAGACATAGACCACCCGGCGCGGAGCCAGGCGCAAAATCTCGGCGCAAACCTCCAGCCCCAACCCGGTGCGCGGTGGGTCAGCCACAAAGACATCCATGCTGCCCGGCATCTGGCGGCTCAGAAATGACCAGACCTCCTCGGCCTTGACCTTGACATTCGCCAGGTTGTTGACTGAACTGTTGTAGCGCGCCAGGGCGGCACTCTCGGCCTGCGACTCGATGCTGATCACGCTGCCGACATGCGGCGCAAGATATATGGCAATCGTCCCAACCCCCCCGTAAAGATCGACCGCATGCTCCGCCGGACCAACCTGCTCCGCAACTGCATCAAGCAGCGGGAGCAGCAGATGGACATTGTTCTGGAAAAACGAGTTCGGGCCAAGATGCAGCGTGTTGGTACCGACCTGCATCGGCAGCGTGTTCGCACCCCAGTGGCGCAGCGATGACCCAAACGAGAGATCGGTCAGCGTATCGTTAAGCAGCCAGTGAAAGCCCAACACCCCCGGTTGTTCCAGCGCCACGGCTGCCAGTTGCTCCATCTCAGCGGTGTACTCCTGTGAGGCGGTGACGGCTGCCAGGAGCAGCGTATCCTGGGGACTGCGCCGCACCACCAGATAGCGTAGAAACCCCTCGTGGCTGCGCACATTGTAGTCGGGCAGTTCCAGTTGCTGCGCCTGCAGCCAGAGCGCGTGGACGGCGGCAAAGGCTGCCGGCGGAATCAGATGGCATGTCTCCAGGTCAACGATGTAGTTGAACCGCCCGCGCATCCGCAGCCCGAAGCGACCCTTGGTCGTAACATAGTCCATCCGCGTGCGGTAGTTGTAGGGACTGGGCGAGGGCACGATGTCAATTGGCAGGTGCGGCGCATGCATGCCCTCCGGCAGATCCGGGTTCTCCCACAACTGATTCAGCACGGCGGCTTTGGCAGCAACCTGCGCGGCATAGTCCCGCTCCTGGAACGCACAACCGCCGCACTCGCCGGCATGCGGACAGCGCGGCTCAACCTCGGCACCGCTGCGCGCCGCCTGAATAATAAGATTGCGGAATTTCTTGCCTGTCAGTGTCATCGTGACGTCGTTCCCTGGCCGACAGGCCGCTCCATCCAGTTGTCCAGCACACGACGTACGGCGTCCATGTCAGGTGCAACCTCGACGGGCGGGTTAGCAAACCGGCTCACCGCCTCGTTGAGCTTGCCTTCGTGGTAGTCCACCTTGAAGTTGCTAAACTTGAGCCCGTGGGCGGTCGAGATGACCACAACCCGCTCGGACTTATCAATAACACCCCGGTCGATCAGCTTGATGGCGGCGGCCAGCGCAACCCCGGTATGCGGGCAGGCATAGGCACCGCTGCGGTCGGCGCGGGCGGCGGCATCGGCCAACTCCTGCTCGCTGGCCTGCTCCACAATGCCGTCGAAGCGCTGCAGTATGCGCACAGCCCGGTTGATGCTGACCGGATCACCGATCTGGATGGCGCTGGCGGCGGTGGGGCGGGCCGTGATCGGCTCATACTGCGCGAAGCCCTGCTGGTAGGCGCGGTAGAGCGGGTTGGCATTCTCGGCCTGAGCACAGACGATGCGGGGCAGTCGGTTGATCAATCCCAGTTCGTGCAGCATCAGCAGCCCCTTGCCCAGCGCGGCAACATTCCCCAGGTTGCCCCCCGGAATAACAATCCACTCAGGGACATCCCAGTCGAACTGCTGAACAATCTCAATGCCCACCGTCTTCTGGCCCTCGATCCGCAGCGAGTTGAGCGAGTTCGCCAGGTAGATCCCCATGTCCGGGTCGGCGGTGAGCTGGCGCACCACGCGCATACAGCCGTCAAAGTCGGTGTCCAGCGCCAGCACCAGCGCGCCATGGGCAATTGGTTGCACCAGTTGCGCAGTGCTGACCTTGCCCTTGGGCAGAAAGACAATCGTCGGGATATCGGCGGCAGCGCCGTAGCATGCCAGCGCCGCCGAAGTATCGCCGGTACTGGCACAGGCGACCGCGCGCACGGGTTTGCCCTCGGCCATCATCTGGCGCACCACACTGATCAGCACGGTCATGCCCAGGTCTTTGAAACTGCCCGTGTGCGAGTTGCCGCACAGCTTGAGCCAGAGATCCTTCAACCCCAGCTCACGCCCCAGGCGTTCGGCCCAGAAAAGATTGGTGCCACCCTCGAACATGCTGACGACATTATCATCGGAAATAACCGGGCAAACCCACTCTTTTTTACCCCACACACCGCTGCCATAGGGCCAGCTTGTCCGCATCCAGCGGCGCTCAAAAATCTCTTTCCACTCGGCAGCGCTATGCTGCCGCAGCGCATCCATATCGTGCGTAACCTCCAGCAGACCTCCGGATTGGCTGTAATAAACTACCTCAGTCAGGGGATAACGCTCGTTGGGGTTGTCCTGGGCAGCAAACCAGGCATTATATTGCATCATTTCACCTCTCTGTGAATAGAATTATAGAGAACAGAGAACAGAAGAACCGAGAACAGAGCGTGCCGAACGTATCGGACATTTCGCGTCACTCGCCTCAATTACAGGACTTACGCGGTGGGCGTACAAATTAGACATGTACTTCCCAAAGGCCGTCTTCGCCTGCGGCAGCATGGTACGCTTTTTATCTTTTTCAAGGAATTTTTGCACATTGTGCGAACATTCCTTGAAAAAGGATGTCCGGTACCACCCTGCCGGAGGCGAATCGGGCCGTTTATCCAGATGAACACCTCGTTTGGAACCGACCGCGTCACTTGTGTCAATTATAGCACGCTCACTTACCTTCACTTCTGCGGAAAAACCTCACACCGCTGCGCAGATTGGTTACGCCGGATGCGGGAGTTGGGCGGGAAGCGGTGCGTCAACCAGCGCACCAGTGGCGCGCCGGCCAGCATGATGATCAGGAAGCGTAGCAGATGGATCGTCAGGATCAGGATGACATTGGAGCGACTCTCGAGCGCGATAATCGCTACCAGGTTGAGGCCGCCCGGCGTGGTCGCCAGATAGGCGCTAAAGAGATCGATCCGGGTGAAGTAGGCCAGCACGCCCCCGATCAGCGCGGCACTTCCCAGCAGAGCGATATTGCTCAAGACAAATGCCGGCAGGAGCCGCCCTGTGGTGCGCAGCGTCTGCAGATCAAACTGCAGTCCGACCATGACGCCGATGACGGCGTAGGTTACATCCAGAATGAGCGGCGGCCATGGCGCGTAGCTGATCCCCAGCAGTCCCGCCAGCGTACCCAGGAGCGCCGGTCCCACCAGTTCACCCGCCGGCAGATGAACGCGCAGACCGGCCCACGCGCCCAGCACGGTGATGCCCACCGTGAGCGCATAGCGGCCCCAGCGTGGCTCGGCGGCGAGTAGCGGTTCGGCCGGGGCGGCCGGGGCGAGGGGCAGCGCCAGCGATGCCACCAGCCCGAGCGTGGCAATGACCAGCATCACCCGGAGCGACTGCATAATCGCCACCAGCCGCGTATCCGCGCCGAGCGTCTCGCTCAGGGCAACCATGCCGGGCGCGCCACCGGGCAGCGTCCCCAGCAGCGCGGTGGCGGGATCCATCCGGCTGAAGCGGGCCAGCAGCAGGCCGTTGAGGATGCTAATGCCCAGCAGCAGCAGAATTATCAGCAGAATGCCCCACCAGTAATGCCCAAAGACGCCCAGCGCGGCGGGAGTCAGCGCGGTACTGACGGCGCTGCCGATCACCGCCTGCGCCGCCAGAGTCAGTCCGGTTGGCAGCCGGGCCTGCTCCCCACGCAGACAGGCCAGCGCCCCGGCAGCCGCCATCGGCCCCAGGAACCAGGCCGCCGGTAGGCCGCCCAGCGCGAATAGCCAGCCCGCACCTCCCGCCGCGCCGGCGATCAGGAGCCACCGTTGGATTGGTTGTTGCAATTTCTACCTTCTTATATGGTTCTTTATTCAAGAGTATAATAGCGCAGTACAGTCATTATCGTAATTCTTACAGGAGGAACGGACATCAATGAATAGCCTGACGCAGGTCGCACCGGCCTTTGTAGAGATGGCACACCGGATCGTCTGGTGTAGTGCTGCAACGGTGGATGCCCGGGGCCGGCCGCGTTCGCGGGTTCTGCACCCGCTGTGGCAGTGGGATGGCACCCGGCTGGTCGGCTGGATCGGCACGGTACCAACGCCGCTCAAGCGCGCGCACCTGGAAGCGAGCCCCTACATGTCGTTGAACTACTGGGCTCCCTCGCAGGATACCTGTACCGCCGAATGCCGTGCAACATGGGCCTTCGACGACGCCACCCGAACGACGGTCTGGGAACTGTTTGTCAATGCACCTGAGCCGGTGGGCTATGATCCTACCATGATTCCCGGTTGGGACAGTCCTACAGCGGAGGCGTTCGCGGTGATCCGATTAGAACCATGGCGACTGCGGGTCTTTCCCGGTAGCGTGCTGCTGGGGCATGGTGGTGCGGTGTTGAACTGGCGGGAGGAGTGAGCGCGTCCCCGCTTCACAACGTAGACTTCCCCAGTGCCGAGAGGATGAGATCGACCGCCAGGATTGCCGTGGCGTTGCGCTCGTCCAGGATGGGATTAACCTCGACAATATCCATGCTACGCAGGCCACCGCTCTGCGCAGCCATTTCCAGCGCCAGGTGGGCCTCGCGGTAGGAGATACCGCCCGGTACCGGCGTGCCAACGCCCGATGCTTCGCGCGGGTCCAGCACATCCATATCGAAGCTGACATGGAAGCCCTCCGTGTCGCGGGTGACGATGGACAGCGCCTGCTCCATCACTGCCGCCATCCCGCGCCGGTCGATATCATGCATCGTCAAGGGTGTCACCGCCGACTCGCGCAACATCTCCCGCTCCAGGAAATCCAGGTCGCGTACGCCGATCAGCGCGATTCGCTCCTCCGGGATGATCGGCACCGCTCTACCCAGCCGGGTGAGGGCCGGATGGCCGCGCCCGGTCAGTGCCGCCAGCGGCATGCCATGGATGTTGCCGCTGGGGGTAGTCGCATCGGTGTTGAAGTCGGCGTGGGCATCGATCCAGATTAATCCCAACCGGCGCTCCCGCGCCGAACCGGTAACTGAGCCCAACGCCAGGCTATGGTCGCCACCCAGCACCAGCGGTAGCCGCTCCTGCGCAACCGCCCTGGCGACACAGTCAGCCAGCACCGCAGAGAAGGCGGCAATCGGTTCCAGGTAGCGCAGCTTCTCATCAGGGGCAGGTGGGGCGCTCGTCTCGACCAGCGGCACAGCGAGATTTCCCTCATCCTGGACCTGATATCCCAGGATCTCGAGCCGCTCATGCAGCCCGGCATAGCGGATCGCGCTCGGTCCCATATCGACGCCGCGCCGCCCCGCGCCCAGGTCAACCGGCACCCCGATGATTGTGATGGCTCGTCTGGTCATAGAACTGAGAAGTGAGAACTGAGAGACTGTCTGAAAAGATGATTCGCGTCGGTCACACGGCATGCCGGGTGCCCTGCGACACCGGACCGCGCCCCCGGCGTCCCGGCGTCAGCCGGTTCCGGCCACACACCGGCTGAAGCCGGGACTCCTGCTCCGGGGCCATAGCCCCATGACCAACCCGTTTCAGACAGTCTCTGAGAAGTTGAGAACTGAAAACCGGGAATGATCAGCTTTCATTCCCGGTTCGCATCAGATTATGAAATCGGCGACTGATCCACGGGCTGGATCGGCTCGGGTGGGCCAAAGCGCACTTCAAGCACGCCTTTGCGGAACACCGCCCGCCGGGCCGGACGCTCGGCCAGGGTGGTGGGCAAGATCATGTCGCGGCGGAAATTGCCAATCTCGATAAACAACTCATCGCCGCGCTTGGTCATCGCCACCTTGCCAATCTCAACATGCGGCAGCGGCAGGCGCATCACATACTCATCGCCCTCGCGCACAATCTCTTGCGTCGTTCCCTGGAACTGCACCTTGACCGGGTCCACCTCCTTGAAGAGCGCGTTGCCGACATCCGCCAGATCCTTCAGCCCGCTCAGGTCGCGCGCATAGTGCGGCGACTCCCAGATGGGCAGCGGTGCGAAGAGATCGTAGACCTGCTGACGGTAGCCCTGCTGAATACGCGCCATCTCCTGCATAAATGGCCCCTCGGCAGCTTCCATGGGCAGCACCCGGTTGAGCACCACGCCATCCACCGGGTAGTTGAACAACGCCAGGTAGGTGGCGGCTCGCTGTGCCTCTTTAATCACCATCCGCTCCGGGTTGACCACCAGGCGGTAGGAGCTAATCTGCGGGTCAAGCAGCGTATCGCGCAGTGCCTCAACCCCTTTGGTCAGCCGTTCGAGGGAGGCAAACATATCCACCGCCGGCACCAGCGACTTGACCAGCGGACGCGCAACCTTCATCGTTCCCGGTTCCCAATCCATCACGCGACTGGCATACCACTTGAACGTATCCGGCATGGTCAGCAGGCGCACCGTTTCCCCGGTGGGCGCAGCATCCACAATCACCACATCGAACTGCCCATCGCGGGCCTGGCGGCGAATATGCAGCAGGCTGACAACCTCTTCCATACCCGGAATAATCGCCAGTTCCTCGGCGGCGACCTCGTCCATGCCCTTCCGCCGCAGCAATGTTGCCAGGTAGGTCCGCAGTTCGCCCCAGTGCTGGCGAACCTCGTCGAGGACATTAATTTCCTGGCCCCACAACCGCTCGGCGAGTTGCGTTGGAAGTGATCCCAGCGGTGCATCAAGCGCATCGGCCAGGCTGTGCGCGACATCGGTGCTGACTACCAGCGTGCGGTAGCCCAGTTCCGCCGCCCGGACTGCGGTGGCGGCAGCCGTGGTCGTTTTGCCAACACCTCCCTTACCTAGATAGAGAATCAGACGCATTCAGAACTTTCCTTTACTAACAGTAACGAACCGCCAGCGTCCAGCGCGATGCGGCGTACCGACGGTTGCAGATATCAGTCACAAACAAGACAAATTTCTATGTAAGCTACGCTTTTAACATTGTAATTGTTGCAGTTCCGCCCGTCAACCAGGGTTGACAGGAAGCGGATGGGCGTGCTACGCTACGCTGCGCTATACCAGTTGTCGGTTGCCGGCACTAACCATCACGCGTTACGCGGTTGCGAACCTGAAAAGACATTTTGCCTCCGGCAGGGCGGAAGATCCTCTTCTTTTTCACAAAAAATTTACACAAGATGCAAATTTTTTATGAAAAAGATCGCTCATGTACATGCTGCCGCAGGCGAGTCTGCTTTTTATCTGGTCAAACGCCTGGCTTGTACGCCCACTGCGTAAGTCGTGTAACGATGAGGAGAAATCCATTGCTCACCGATATCTTTCTCATTCGCCACGCTACCCCGTTACAGAACACGGGGGTGGCCTACCGAACCATGCCCGGCCCGGATCTCTCCGACCATGGCCGGCAGGAGGCCCGGCTGGCGGCGGCGTTTCTGGCCGATAAAGCCCTGGAGCATCTGTTTGTTTCGCCGTTTGCCCGCACTACCCAGACCGCCGAGCAGATCCTCGAACAGCTTGATCTGCCGGTCACTTTTACGCAACTTATCGCCGAGAATCCGCCGGACGAGAGCGCCGATAAGGTGCGGGTGCGCATCCGCGAGTTTCTCAACATGGTTATGGACGCATCATGTACGCGCATTGGCGTCGTGAGTCATGGGAATCCGATCCAGGTTTTCATTCAGGAGTTGGGACAGGGCCAGATCGATCTGAAGCAGTATGTTTTTAGTGGAAATAACCCCGCACCACCCGCCGGGATCTGGCATGCGCGGCGCGATGGGGAAGGATGGCGGCTGGAGTTGGCGTTCCAACCCGGTCGGGCAGCGAGTATGTAACTATGCAGTGTACGCAGACGCCGGACACAAAGGATGTTGCGTTCTTCGTGTCCGGCGTGATTGTCTCCAACTGCGCTTCTACCCCTCCGGCAGATCTTCGCACGGAATGCCGTTGCCGTCCTCGTCCAGGTTGGTAAAGCCGGCGTCCAGCGCTACCTGCGCTTCGGCCTGCGACGCAAAGTCTGCGCAGGTAACTGCGCCGTCTTCGTTCAGGTCGAACGCGTCAACGTCGGGTGTTGGTGGTGTGACTGCCGGGGGTGGTCCGCTCGGTGGTGGCGGCGGCGGGAGGACTGCGCGCAGTTCTGAGCCCAGCGGACCAACTACGACCTGCGCCAGTTCGGGATTCCACTCGAAGCGGGCGCGCTCGAACCACTGGGTAATGCGTACGCTGGCATTTTCGCCACCATGCAGCTCCCAGCGCGGCTCGGAGATGGGCTTGCCGAATAGCGCGACACTCTCCTCGTAGCTAATACCCGACTGCCCATCCAGTTCCAATCCCTGCGATTGCCAGTAGGTCATAAAGATCGCGCAGAGCGTATGACGCGTCTCTTCAAAATACATACAGCCATCTTGCGGCTGACCCTGCGGCAGGCTCCACCAGTCGCGGCCATAGGCGTTCAGCAACTCAACCCCCACGCGCCCCAGCAGGACATCGTAGGGCTGCGGGTTCTCCGGGTAGAATTCAAAGCGGGTCTTCTGAAACCACTGGGTCAGGCGGCGCTCCCCGGTGATCGGGTTGATCTCCTCGAGGGAACTTACCGGGTAGCCAAAGGCCGCCACACCGCCCTGCTGCTCCCAATACTGCCGAAAGCGCCCGGTGATGCAGTAGCCCGTTTCCGGGAAGCAGCGCTGATCAGCCGTGGTCGGCTCCGTACCGGGCGGGGGCGTACCGGGCGGGGGCGAGCCGGGCGGCGGATCACCGCCTGAGTCGGCCAGAGCCAGGGCCGGCAGCAGCAGGATGCTCAGGAGCAGCACAACTACCGGGAACGGACGAATGTATGCAAGTCTCACGATTCAACTCCTTCCGCTATGTTCTGGTTTTAGCATACTCCATGCGTGTTACCAGACCAGTACAACGAGCGGTGTCGCATATGTCGGTATTGTCATCTTTGCACCCGCGCCAGTTTGCGGGTACGATGGAAGTGTGCCGCAAGCCGGCAGTGATCTGAACGACAAAAGAGGTACCATATGGAAGATGAGATGCCCAAAGTTGCGGAAATTAAATCCCAGACGTTCGCGCGCGACGAAACCACCGCGATTCTCGATCATATTGCGCAGGATGCCTCACAGGGCGCGGCGCAGATAAACCTGGCCTGTATCGCCCTCAGCAAAATTATGCTGATGCAAGATGTCGGACTGGACCGCACCCCGCTCTACCCGCACTTTGAAGCCCTGACTGCCGCCCGCGACGAGATGATCCGCGCCGTGGTGCAGTTTCGGGAAGCGCTGGATGAACTGGAGGAGTCAGACCCGCCCGAAGATGCGTAACGCCAGTGCTCGCTCCTCAGCTCCAAACGCGCCCAGCAGCCAGAGCGCTACACCATAGACAGGCGCGGCAATCAATCCCGCCACCAACCAGTCCCACGCGCCAACCAGGAACAGCACTCCCCCCATTGCCGCCCCCATCAGCAGCGCCGCTACCGCCGGTCGCCATGCCAGTGCCGGTAGCGGCGGCGTCAGCCCTTCGCGCCGCAGCAGCGGTAGGAAAATAGCGAGCAGCACAATCTCCGACAGAATTGTGGTGCCGGCGGCGGCATACAGGCCAACCTGGGGCCGCATAAGTACGACGACGGCTACCGGAATAACGATCAGGTTGGTGACAATATTACATGTTGCGCCGATGATAAATGCGCGCGTAATGGCAGCCTGGCGGTTGACTGCGATCAGCACATATTGTAGCAGGCCATTGACAAACGAGAGCGGCAAAAACCAGGCCAGCAGCGACAACACCCGCGCCGAAACCGGCAGGTACTCACTTGCCTGCTCACCGCTGAAGAGCCGGATCAGATCGGGTGCCAGGAGGCTTATCCCCATCGCCAGCGGGAAAGCCGGCAGCAGCAGCGCCTGGAGCGTGCGATTCTGCGCCTGCCGCATCACCGCACGCTCGCCGGCCGCGTGCCGCGCCAGCAGCGGGAAAACCGCAAACGTCACAACCGGCGGCAGGATCATGGCGATGTTGAGAATGTTGTAGGCCACGCGGTACTGCGCCACCAGCACATCACCCTGACCGGCACCAAAGGCCTTGATGATAAAGAGGTCCGAGGTAAAGAACATGACACTGAGCAGGTTGTTCAACATCAGTGGTAGCGCCGGCGAGATAAGCCGACGCATCAACGTCCGGTCCCAGCGCAGGGTTGGGCGGAAGAAGCTGCGCGTCTGCAGAAAGAGGTAGATCAGCGCCGTGGTGCTGGTCACACCCACCGCCGCCCATGCCAGGCCAACAATTCCGAACCCCAGCCAGAGTACCGCCAGACGCGCCACCAGACTCAGGACCGCCGTCACCACCTCCAGCAGTGCGGGTACCTCCATCCGCTCGGCCGCGTTGTAGAGCGCCGTTACCGCCCCGGAATAGGCACTGGGAATGAGGGTCAGGAGCAAGATCCAGATCGCTGCCTGGCTTGCCGGGTCCAGCGTTTCGGTCAGGCCGGTGCGCCCCAGCAGCGCGTAGAGCGCAATCAACAGCGCGGCCGACGGCACCGCCGCCAGCAGCACCACCAGCCAGCGCAGCAGGAGCGTAATGCCAAAGAGACGCGGCGCGGCGTTCGGGTCTTGCGCGACCTCGCGCGTCAGGAGCACCCCCAGCCCAAACTCGGTAATGGTTGAGAGGTATTGCCCGACCAGCATGGTTGCCAGGAAGTATGCGCCGACTTCCGCCTCCGGCAGCGTGCGGATCAGAATAATCAGGAAGGCCATATCCAGCGCGCGGACAATCAGCCGCATGGCGAAGGGCACCGCGCTATTTTTGAACACCCGGCGGGCGATATTCTGCGCATCGTCGCGGTAGATGCGCCGCCAGAACAGCGCGCCCAGCCCGGTGACGAGCAACACGAGCGCCAGCCCGATCAAGAAGAGATTTGCGGTTGATATCATCGTTTGCCCAGTTCAGACATGCGGACGCAGGTTACTTCTCGGTTTCAATCCAGGCCCGGCGACCATCACTGATCAGCGTAATGGTGCCGTCCAGCTTCTCATGGTAGAGCGCTGCACCGTTGCGTGCCCGCTCGTGGTAGGTATGCAGCGCCGGTTCGTTGGCCGCGTACGCGCTGGTGAAGACGATTGCCTGGGGTTGCCAGGCCGCCAGCAGCGGTGTGTCGATCTCCCGCTGCCAGGGGTAAGCCAGCGCTGTAATCGGCTGCGCGGCTGCCGGCAGCAGCATTTCGTCGGTGGGTGTGCCGGTGGTGCCATGGATGACCACGCTGGTTGCGCCATAGTCCAGCCGCAGCACCATCCCCGCTGCTGCACCATCGCCGGCGGTCAACACCGTCAGCAGTATGCCGTCCAGGTCCAGACGTTCGCCGCCCCGCGCCGGATGGATCGGCGTATCCTGCGACTCAAGCAGACGCAGCCACTCGCGGGCAGTCGCGCTCTCCGGCACGCCGGGTGGAGCCAGCGCCAGTTCGGCCCGGTAGCGCGCCAGGGCAGCTACCTGCCCCGGCATCCGTTCGCCATCTCCCTGCGTCAGAATTACCGCCGCCAGCGAACGTTGCCAGAAGGGCATCCGCCGTCCCAGGTTGAGCGTCAGTTGCGACGGCTTGCTGCCGCCATCAATCAGCGCATAGCTACCACGCGGCGTCTGGATCAGGATAGCATCGCCGGGCGTATCTAGGAAGATGACATGCAGATGCCCATCGGGACGCGCAACCCAGGCGGCGAGGGCCAGCACCACGCCGAGCAGCAGGATCGGCAGCAGAAACCGCGTCCAGGCGGGGAGTGTGCGTGTTTGTGGTTCTGGTTTGGCTGTGGTTGTCATAAGTGTGTGTTATTGAGCTATCGTATCCTGAAAGTATCAGACATTCCATATTGTTCTACAGCAAGAACAAACAAACCAAGAGCAAAGAACAACCACGGTACTCGATGGAGATGAGCCAGGCGCGCTCTGTTTTCGGTTCTCGGTTCTCAGAGACTGTCTGAAACGGGTTAGTTATGGGGCGACGGCCCCGGCGCGGGCGTCCCGGCTTCAGCCGGGGTGTGGCCGGAACCGGCTGACGCCGGGACTCCGGGGGCGCTGTCCGGTGTCGTAGGGCACCCCGCATGCCGTGGGACCGACGCGCATCATCTTTTCAGACAGTCTCTCGGTTCTTTGTTCTTTATTCTCTCTATTGTACCCGAACTATCTGCAACATACTCTGTAGCGTGTCTGATACCGCAGGGCTATGCAACGCCGGCAGTAGGCGCGGCTTGCAACCGCGCGTGCATTGCATTCAACCGGCGACATGAAGTTGAGATTTTCATCCGGATAGCGCCGCTCAGGCGTCCCGGCTTCAGCCGGATCAGGCATTCCCGGCAGGATGCCGTGGCCCCGGCCGGCAGCCTACCGGCGAAAGCCGGGACTCCCGGATATTGCATATCCGAACTATTTTGCAACGTTCCTCAGCCGGGATTCCCGGTCATTACATATCCGGGCTATTTTTGCAACGTTCCTCAGCCGCACATTCCTACATCCTCCGCCACCCTATCACGCGCCACTCAGCCGGCAATCTTTGATCCTGCACTATGCCTCAGGTATAATGCCAGGGATTACAAGCAAATGATACCGCAGAGATGTCGCGCACGTCTGGCAGATTGCCTGCTCACTGCTCGCCATAGCTGCGGTTGTTATCGTGTTCAGGAGACGCTACAGATGTTAAATGCCATAAAGAGACTCTTTGGCGACACAGATGAGAAGGTGCGGCGGCGCTACCGTCCCCAGGTTGAAGCGATTAACAGCCTGGAGGAAGCCTATCAGCAACTGACCAATGCGCAGTTGCGCGCCAAGACCGGCGAGTTCCGCCGCCGCCTGGCCCAGGGTGAGACGCTGGACGATCTGCTGCCGGAGGCGTTTGCCATCGTACGCGAGGCTGCCCGCCGTACCATTGGTATGCGCCACTACGATGTGCAGTTGATCGGGGGGATGGTGATGCACGAGGGCAAAATCGCCGAGATGAAAACGGGTGAAGGGAAAACGCTGGTTGCCACGCTGCCGCTTTACCTCAATGCGCTGGCAGGCCAGGGTTGCCATCTCGTCACCGTCAACGACTATCTGGCACGCCGTGACGCGGGCTGGATGGGGCCGGTCTACCATCTGCTTGATATGCATGTAGGCTTTATTGCCCATGACTACTCCGCCCGATTTGACCCGGAGTATGTCGATCCCGATGCTCCGCTGGACGACGAGCGCCTGGTTCACTGGAAACCCTGCACCCGGCAGGAGGCGTACGCCGCCGATATTACTTACGGTACCAACAACGAGTTTGGCTTCGACTACTTGCGCGACAACATGGTCAACAGCATGGAGCAGGTGCGCCAGCGCGGCCACTACTACGCCATCGTGGACGAGGTTGATAATATCTTGATCGACGAGGCGCGAACACCGTTGATCATCAGCGGCCCGGCCCAGCAGTCGAGCAGTCAGTATGCCCGCTTTGCCCAGTTAGTGCGACCGTTGCGTGCCGGTCGCGTCACGCCGGACGAAGTCAAGAAGGGTGAGGAACCCGACGGCGATGTGCTGATCGACCCGAAGACGCGCAGTACGGTCATTACCGAAGCGGGTCTGGAGAAGATCGAGCGCCAGTTGGACGAATTGGGTGAGGGCGAGAGTGTCTACGATCCGCAGCACACCACCCTGACGCACTACCTGGAAAATGCGCTCAAAGCCCAGTTTGTCTTCTTCCGCGATAAAGACTATGTTGTGCAGGATGGCGAGGTCATCATCGTCGATGAGTTCACCGGGCGCTTGATGCCGGGTCGCCGCTGGAGTGACGGCCTGCACCAGGCAGTTGAGGCCAAGGAAGGGGTCGAGGTTCGCCGCGAGAATGTCACCTATGCGACGATTACCTTCCAGAACTACTTCCGCAAATATACCAAGCTGTCCGGGATGACGGGTACGGCGGTGACAGAGAAGGAGGAATTTCAGAAGTTCTACAACGCCGAAGTAACCGCTGTTCCGACCAATAAACCAGTAATCCGGCTGGATTATAGCGATCAGATCTACCCGACAGAGGAATCTAAGTTTCGTGCGCTGATCACCGAGATGCGCGAGCGCGCTGAGCAGGGACAGCCAATCCTGGTTGGTACCACCTCGGTGGAAACCTCGGAGCGCCTGAGTGCGCTGCTCAAACGCGAGAAGATCAAGCATCAGGTGCTCAACGCCAAGCAGAATGTGGACGAGGCGCGCGTGATTGCGCAGGCCGGGCAACCCGGAACCGTGACGATTGCGACCAATATGGCCGGTCGTGGTACCGACATCCTGCTCGGCGGCAATCCCGAAGCGCTGGCGGCACGGCACCTGGAGGAGCGCGGCGTTACCCACGAGCAGATTACCGAACTGGCGGAGAGTCTGCTGGCCGACCCGAAAACGCAGAAGTCCGCCCCGGAGCAGATTGTCGCGCGTTCCGGCAACGATATGGATGCTGAGTTGCTGGCAGCCTTGCGGCAGTTGCACGCAGAGTATGAACAATCCCTGGAGCGCATCGAAGCTGAGGGCATGCATCTGTTTGTCATTCATACGGTGCTGGGGGATACACCGGAGCAGTTCGACCAGCATATGGCGCTGGTGGATGCGGTGCTGAATGGGCGACTGCTCGAAGTGCGGACTATGCTGCGCGAGTTTGATTGGGTTGGCGAGGAGCATATTACTGAGATCCGGCGACTGGTTGGCGATATGCAGGACTATCGCAACCGCCACGGGCGCGACCGCGCGGTCTTCCTGTCCGACAGGCTGTTCAAGCGAGTCTACACGTCCCGCGCGAAGCTGGTACAACTGGTCTTGCGCGGCGAGTTGGAGCGTGCCCGGGCCTATGTTGCACAGGAGCCGGGGTTGCAACCCGGCTATATCGACGAAGTGTTGCAGATCCAGCAGGACTGCCTGACCTGGCGTGAGCAGATCAAGGAGGCCGGTGGCCTGCATATCATCGGTACCGAGCGGCACGAGGCCCGCCGCATCGACAACCAGTTGCGTGGGCGTGCCGGCCGCCAGGGTGATCCCGGCTCGTCCTCCTTCTACCTCTCGCTGGAAGATGACCTGATGCGCCGCTTCGGGCGGATGGATACAGTCAAAAAGGCGATGGAGCGCCTGGGTGCCGGTGAGGATATGAAGATCGAGGCGGGCCTGATCAACCGCAGCATCGAGTCGGCCCAGACCCGCGTCGAAGGCTTTAACTTCGACATGCGCAAGCATACCGTCGAGTATGACGACGTGATGAACAAACAGCGTGAGGTCATCTATGGCCTGCGCCGCCGCATTCTGGAAGAAGCCGATGAGCAGCGCCAGATCGGCGAGTTGGTGTCGCGCTATCTGGACCCTGAACGACGGCTGCGCCGGATACGCGAAGATCTGCGCGAAACTGCCGATCTACCCGAAGATGCTGCGCATGATCGCGTGAGCCGGCTTCTGCCCGATGTGAAGTTTGACCTGGCCGAACTGCGCACTGCCGACGATGAAACGCTGACCGATATCCTGGAGCCGCTGATCGCCGAACAGCAGCAACTGGGCCTGGACGACCTGCTGGCAGAACTGGAAGCCTACGTGGAACTGCCCGAAGATGCCGGGGAGCAGTTGCGCAACGCCGGCCCCGCCGATGCCGAGCAGTATCTCAATCGGCTCTGGCGTGAGCAGACCTCGGGTGACCTGGAAGAGCGCATCAAAGACCTCTTCGCCGATGAGTTTGCCCGCCTGGTGGAGCGCTACCTGGAGAACTATGACGACTGGGTGCGCGGGCAGATCCAGGAGGCCATCGCCGATGCGACCAACCCGGCTACGGACGAGGTCAATATTCGGCTGGTGCAGCGCCGGTTGCTGGGTATCTTGCCGGAGATGCATGAACTGGATCTGGGCGAACTGGCCGAACTGTCGGACAACCAGGTGCAGCGCCGCCTCGAAACGCTGATCATTCCCAACCGCGAGCGGGGGCATCACATCGATCTGCTGGTGCGGGAGATTTTCTCACTGGTGCCCTCGCTCCTGCCTGCTCCGCAGCATGTTATCTGGCTCGATGTCCCGGCCAACATCCGTGAGCAGATCCGCGAGGACTACATCGAGCAGTACCTGGCGGCACTGGATCGTATGACCGAAGGCATGCCTGCCGCAGAGCGCGATCAGTTGCGCCATGACATAGCGGAGTTTATTCGGGAGCAGTTGCGTCCGCTCTTTAACCCGGCGGCCCGCATGACCCAGGCTGAGCGTCAGGCAATGCTCACCGCGATTTCCGCCCGCAGTGTTGAACTGCTGCGTACGGTATTGGGTGAGCTTGACCTTGATGCCGTCGAGGAGATGCTGAATGACCAGGTTGCACGGGCGCTGGACGACTGGCGCACGGCCATCGGGGTGCAGGATCTGGGCCGCTACCAGCGTTCGCTCATGTTGCAAACCATTGATCAGGAGTGGCAGCAATACTTGACCGCCATGGAAGATCTGCGCCAGGGCATCGGCCTGCAGGCCATCGGGCAGCGCGATCCGCTGGTGCAGTACCAGACGGCCGGCTACCGCATGTTCCAGGAACTGCTGGACAATATCGATCAGAATGTGGTGCGCAACTTCTTCCGCCAGTTGCCGGCGTACCGGCAGCAGATTGCCACCTACCAGACCGAGCAGGCCCGCCGCGAGCAGGCGACCCGCTCCGGGTACGAGCTTACGCGTGGCAACCGTCCCGCCCAGAACACCAAAGGCCAGACGTTGCGGCGTAAGCTGCCCAAGGTCGGGCGGAATGATCCCTGTCCCTGTGGCAGTGGCAACAAGTATAAATATTGCCACGGTCGCACCGAAGCCACTGGTGAAACCGCCGATGCGCTGGTTGCCGAAGGTGATGCTACCGCTGCTGCCGCAAGTCCGGCAATGGTCGGTCAGGGGGCGGCGGCACAGCCGGCAGCGAAAGGCCGTAGTGTGCCTGCCGAGCAGGGCGGCCAGAAACCCGCGCGCGGACGCGCAACCCCGTCTTCGGGGCAGTCTTCACCGCAGCGCGGGCGCAAGGTGACGAAGAAGTAGGTTGGGGAAGCAGGAGCTACTGACGCCGGGCGATCATCCAGTCGCCCGGCGTCGGCTATTGGCAAGGAGGAGCATATGGCCGAGACAACCCCGGTACAGATGATCGACGATGATGTCCCGGTGCCGCCGACTGAGGATGAACTGCCTTACGACGACGGAGAACCGATGGAATCGCCACGACACCGATCCCAGATGAACCTGCTCATAGAGACATTACAGGTGTATTGGAGCGATCACGCCATCACTGGTTTTGTCGGTGGCAATATGTTTGTCCATTTCAATCTCGATTGGGCACTCAATAAAGACTTTCGCGGCCCGGACTTTTTCGCTGTCCTGGATGTCCCCAGTCGGGAGCGCAAAAGCTGGGTGGTCTGGGCCGAAGGTAAAGGGCCGGATGTGATTATCGAACTGCTGTCCGATAGCACGGCCGCCCTGGACCGGGGTGAGAAGAACTTTGTCTACCAGGATAACCTGCGGGTGCCGGAGTATTTCTGGTACCATCCCTTCACCGGCGAGTGGGCCGGCTTTGCCTTGCAGAAAAATGTCTATGTGCCGTTAGAACGGGACGAACAGAATCGTTTCATCAGTGAGACGCTGGGGCTGGCACTGATACGCTGGACATGAACATTTCAGGATGTCGAAGCCCGCTGGCTCCGTTGGGCAACTCCGGCAGGCGAATTGCTGCCGACTGGAGCAGAAAAGGCCGCGGATGCCCGGCAGCAAGTCGAGGCAGCCCAACACCGCGCGGCGGAACTGGAGCGCCGGCTGGCGCAGTATTGGGAGCGCTACGGCGACGAGGTCTGATCTTCCTGCCGCCTGCGGCTGGAGAGGGTCTGGCGTGACATACCCGCAGGCTCTTTTTGCCGCATTATGCTAATCAGAATGTCACGCAGGCCAATTGCCGGCAGCGCATGCCCATGCTATAATCGCCAGACATGCTGCCGGAAAAGTATATACGGCACTGGTTGAGACACGGTTTCTGCGTGACATCTCACCGTGGTGATCATCGCGCTGTCTTCATCATAAGCTGCACATACGCACATGGTACTTCTCCAATGCCTGCCACTGATCTCCACTGGACAAACGAGAAACAAGAATGGTACGGGTATCCGCTATCGGGCAGAAGTACCTACCGAATGCAGCCTCCGGTTATGGTCTGCGGCTGAGGCTGACAATTTATACGTGATCCTAATCCCTATCTAATCACTGTGAGGTCCATCTATGGCGCATATTACGAATGACCAGCGTACTGCTCTGCGACAACGACTGCTGGCGTTGGCGTCAACGCGTGAGACAATTTCGGAAGAAGACCTGACCGAGCAGATCGATCATCTGCTGGAGGAGGTGTTAGAAGAGCATGGCGATCCGCTGGTCGCGCCTGCTCCCTTGTCAACGGATGCCGACAGTGAAGATCAGCGCGTCGTTATTACCGGGTTGGGGGCGCTGACACCGTTCGGCGTAGGGACCGAGGCGTTCTGGTCCGGGTTGCGCGCCGGTCAGAGTGCGGTGGAACGGATTACCCTGTGTGATCCGAGTGACTTCTGCTGCCGGATCGCGGGCGAGGTTAGAGATTTTGCCCCCCGTGAATTTATGGATGCGAAAGAGGCGCGACGTATGTCGCGGGCCAGCCAGTTCGCTGTCGCCGCCGCGCGAATGGCCCTCGATGATGCCGCTCTCCGGATTGATGACAGCAACCGCTATATGACCGGCACCCTGATTGCCAGCGGAACCACCTCACTGCCGGATACCGAACAGGCTATGCGCACGCTGCTTGCGAAGGGGCCATCAAAGATAAGTCCCTTCTTTATCCCGGCTTCACTGCCGAATATGCCCTCCTGCCAGGCCGCGATCCAGCTTGATCTGCGCGGATATAATACCACCATCTGTACCGCCTGTGCTGCCGGCGCACAGGCTATCGGCGAGGCGGCCGCCGTGATCCGGCGGGGCGAAGCGAATGTTATGCTGGCCGGCGGCAGCGAAGCGCCGATCAGCCCGATCAGCCTGGCGAGTTTCTGTGCAATGCGCGCGCTGACCACCCGGAATGAAACGCCGCACCGCGCCTCGCGCCCCTTTGATATTGACCGGGACGGGTTTGTACCGGCTGAAGGGGCCGCCGTTATGGTTCTGGAGCGCCTGTCGGATGCGCGTAGACGCGGCGCGCGGATCTATGCCGAGGTGGTAGGCTATGCCAGTACCTGTGATGCGCATCATGTCACCGCGCCCGATCCCACGGGCGAAGGTGCGGCGCGTGCAATCCGCCAGGCATTGGTAAATGCGCGCATCGGCCCGCAGCAGGTGGACTATATTAACGCCCACGCGACCAGCACCTCGGCCGGCGATATTGCCGAGACATTGGCGATTAAGCAGGTGTTCGACGAGTATGCCTACAGCGTGCCGATCAGCGCAACCAAGTCGATGATTGGGCATGCAACCGGCGCTGCCGGGGCGATTGAGGCTACTGCGACCATTCTGGCACTCAAGCATGGCGTGATTCCGCCCACCATTAACCTGGACAATCCTGATCCGGAGTGCGATCTGGACTATGTGCCCAACCAATCCCGTCCGGCAAATCTACAGATTGTTATGTCGAACTCCTTTGGCTTCGGGGGGGTTAACGCGGTTCTAATCTTCCGCAGTCTCTCGTGATAGTGCGTGCGGGATTGAGGTTTGGTGCGCGTATCTCGTTGCTCAATCTCAATCCTGCTCCTGGATACTGGGTATGAACTGGGGGATCATTGGTCACGAGTGGGCCGTTGAGTATTTGCAGCGCAGCATTACCGGCGGGCGTACGGCGCATGCCTACCTGATTACCGGGCCGGCCGGGATTGGCAAGGCGCTGCTGGCGCTACGCATGGCCCAGGTGTTCAACTGTGAGCAGCAGGGTGATGCTCCCTGCCTGCAATGCCGGGCCTGTCGCCGGATCGCCAGTGGCAATCATCCCGATGTGCGGCTCGCCGGCATGGAAACTCAGGCCGCCGGGGTGAAGGCGAGTGATGCGGCCCGCCAGAAAGACCTGAAGATCGATACCGTCCGCGCCTGGCAGCGCGATATCGCGCTTAAGCCATACGAGGGTCGCTGTCGCGTCTTCATCTTGCACGATGCCGAGCGGCTGAACGAAGAAGCCTCGAATGCGATGCTCAAGACGCTGGAGGAGCCGCCGCCTTTTGCAATGCTCATCCTGGTCGCCAACAACACCAATCTGCTTGCGACGATTGTCTCGCGTTGTCAGGTTATTCGTCTGCGCCCGCTGCCCCGCGACCATGTGGCGCAGGCGCTTATAGCCCATGCCGGGGTAGAACCGGAACGCGCGGCGCTGCTGGCGGCCTGGAGCAACGGACGCATCGGCTGGGCGCTCCACGCGGCAACCTCACCCGACGAGATTCTGACGCGTCAGGAGCAACTTGATACGCTGCTGGCCCTGCACACCCAGCCCCACAGTAGCAGCTTCCGCTGGGCCGAAGATCGCAGCAAGGAGTATCGCGGCGGCGAACAGACGCTGGTTCTGGAGTGGCTTGACCTGTGGCAGAGTTGGTGGCGTGATCTGTTGCTCATTGCCGCCGGTTGCCCCGATGGTATTACCCATATTGACCGCCGTGAGGATCTTGAGCGCGAGGCACGCCGCTACAAACTCCAGGAGATCTACCGCTTTGTTGTGCGACTCGACGAGGCTGCGCGTCGGCTCCGCGAGAATGTCAACCCCCAACTGGCTCTCGAGAACCTGCTGCTGCATCTGCCGCGCCGGACCGGGTGACAAGGGACGCACAGAAGCACGTCCTTACCGGAGATCGTGCTCAATTGGACATCGAGAAGCGGACGCGCAGAAGCGCGTCCCTACCAGAAATCTTACTTTGCGAGAAAAGAAATCGCCTGGCTCATACCAGGCGATCTTTGCGTCGAATGCGTTTATGCGCAATAGTTATGTGCGCCGCTTGAGCAGAACAATCCCCGCGAGGATCAGCAGGACCGGGAAGAGCAGAGCCGTATTTAGCCCCAACTGTTCCAGCAAAATCAACCCACCGATACCCAGCAGGATAAACCCGAGCGTACGCCAGGAACGGCGGCGCGGTGCCGGAGTGGTATACATCGGCCCCTGCGACGCTGCCGGCGGCACGGTAAACTCGGACGGTGCATCCTGCCATCCTGTGCGGAGATTGACCGTTTCGCCGGTTGATGGGAAGTGCGGGTCAAGCGGCTGCCCCGTCTGCGGATCAAACCGATACTCACCTGGCGCGGGTGGTACCTGCGTCCGGGTAAATGGGCCGCGCCGCGCCGCGCGCTGGTGCATCGATTGCGGAGCCCGTGACCGCAACACTTCATGCAGATCCTGTTCGCGTTCGGTCTGTGCCGGCTCAAAGGCCGACGGCTGCGCCTGCTGTGAATAGGCTGTGTATGACTGATCATAGCCGGGCCAGGGAGCGTTGTTGCTGCGGGGCATCAACATCCAGAGCAGAATATAAATTGGCAACCCCGCACCACTGGTTAGCGTGACCAGGACAAAAATCAGACGCACAATCACCGGATCGACCGAGAAATAGTCTCCCAGGCCGCCACATACCCCGGCAATAATTTTATCTGTACGACTGCGAACGAGACGTGGTTGCATAGAACTCACTCCTTAGTACCTCACTATCGATTCTGTTCATACGACGGCCTTCCTTTCACGATTGTTGCACATGTTTCGTCTAGCTATCCCATTTGTGACGTTACCTGTCACATTGTATTTTTATAATACAAAGGGGATCGGCGTGCGCACTATCCCGCGCGGAGTCGGGGAGACCAGGCATTCTGGCTGCGCATGTCACAGGGACTGAAACCGCTTCACTGAGGCGATAAAGGAGGCATTATGATCGGCCACTCCCATGCCAGGATCGCAATGACCCGCTGGACCCGGGTTTTTGTTCTGATTGGACGACAACTGCTGCTTGTGCCGGAAGCGCTCTTCTTGCTGCTGGTGCTCTGCCTGCATATGGGCCCCGGCATCCCGCCGGTGACTACCCTGCCCGCGCTGGGGCTGATCGGCTGGTTTGTCACGCGCTTTCTCCTGATCTGCATGGCCCGCCGCGCCCTGGACCAGGCACGTTACCTCGGCGCGGCCCGCCTGATTCGGGTGGCACTCTGGCTTTATCCTTACTCCGCCGATGCGCGCGCGCTCCAGGGGATGATTGCGCTGGCACAGGGTGATGCCGAGACAGCGGTAGCTGAGTTGCGCCAGGCAATTATGTTCTATCCCGGCCATGCCGGGCTGCATGCAACCCGTAGCGGCGCACTGCTGGAGGTCGGTCAGACGGTGGAAGCCTGTTGGGAAGCCATGCACGCGCTGGCGCTTGACCCGAACTGCGCTCCGGCCTACCTGCATCTGGCGAATGGCGGGCAGGCGCTTGGCGCTCCCCGTGCTCTGATCGAGGCCCATCTGCGTCGGGGATTACAGGCCGCGACTGCACCTATCGATGAGGCCGCCCTGTGTTGCACGCTGGCGGCCCTGTTGCTGGAAGCAGAGCGTTCGGTTGAGGCGCAACTGGTGCTGGTCGGGATTGAGGGGCTGCTGGTACATGGTTCCGTGCCCCAGCAGGCCGCACTGCACTACTACCTGGGGGAATTGCGCCGCACCATCGGGGATAGCGATGGGGCACGCGACCACTTTAGCGTGAGTGAAACCCTCGACCCCCACGGACGTTATGCAGCGGCGGCATGGCGGGCGGCGCGGTTGTAGGCATGTTACTGACACGAGTTACGCGGTCGGTTCCAAACCAGGCGTTTGTTTCAATGAACGGTCCGATTCGCCGGCGGCAGCGTGGTACTTCTTTAGCTTTTGCACAAAAAAGTTGCACGTTGTGCAACTTTTTTGTGCAAAAGCATGGAATCTTCCGCCCCGCCGAAGGCGAAATTCCGCGCCGGGCCAGTGACCGCGTAACTCCTGTTACTGATCTGTTTTTGCTGCGGAGAATGAAGGGCGTGGGAAAGCGGCGCGGAGGGTTAACTCCGCGCCGCTTCTGTTTGTGCATCAACGCAAGGTAAACGTACCAAACTCAAGCGGATTGACGTTTACCCATCTGCCGGCCTGCATCTGCCATACCTGGTAATCCAGATGCGGCCCGGAGGACTGGCCGGTCGAGCCGATATAGCCAATGACCTGCCCCTGCTGGACAACCTCACCGTCTACAACGGCAAAATCCTGTAGATGAGCATAGCCGGTCTTGTACTGATCGTTCATCACCCAGATGTGATTCCCGGCGGGCCAGGTATCACGCGCAGCCTTGATTACCCCGCTGTGGGTCGCATACACAGGTTGTCCCCAGGTACCATCCGGATCGGCAACACCATCATTATCGCCATCCAGCGCTAGATCGATTGCCCCCCAGACATGCGCGGGCGCGTGCGACCCTACCCCATAGCCCTGTGTCATTACAATATTGCCTGTGCCCAGCGGGTTGCCGACGGGTTGCAGTGCTCCGCCATTCAGCCCCTGTCCGGTCTGCTGAAACGCTCCTGTCAGGCCATCCTGCTCTCCGGAACCGCCACCCCATGGATTGCTCCCACCCCAGAGACTCATGCGCGGCTGGTGCGGCTGGTTGACCTGAAATAGCAGAAAGCCCATCCCGACCAGCGCCAGGATAAGCACAACGGCGCGCTCACGCGTCAGGTAGGGCCAGCCGTCCCCAAACATCATGGTGCCACCCCACCGGTTCTCCAGGTATCAACCATGCGTGTCACTGCACCGATATAGCCATCTACATTATTCTCAAACGATGGTGCATAAATCGGAATAATCTGTTCAACTGTCACCGTACCACGCCCCTGAATATACTCCACCGAGATCAGCCGATACCAGTCTTCAATGCCCGCCTCCCAGGAAGGATAGTCGCGGAAGCGACCATAACAGGTTGCATAACCGGCACAAATAATATTCCCGACATTGTGAGTTGTCGCGCCGCCCGGCTTCATCCCGGCCCAGTTGGGATTGGTGCCGGCGCTGCTCTCGTGGATAAAGAACGCAATAGCGAAGGCCGGGTCAATCCCGTACTGTTGGCCCAATGCAACCCAGGCTGGCCCGGTGCCGGTTGCAGGTGAGCCATAGGAGGCCAGGATCTGATCAATCTGCTGGGCGTTCAGGCTGGGAGCGGCACGCAGGTCGTAATTTCCGGGTGGAAGCACGGCCTGCGGTACTACCTCAACGGGCGTACTCTCTCCGGAACCATTACCCGGCCAGTTGCTGACAATCATATTTCCCACGCCGCCCACTGCCTGGCGAAACATTCCCGGTAGATCCAGGGGATTTGCCTGCCAGACGCGCTGTTGCTGACTGAAGCCGCGTGGATGAGCGGGTTGCATCGGCCAGGCACGCGATTGCATTACGCCGTTCCCAAACAGGATCAGGATACTGACCAGCAATACTACCCAGATGGCTGGTCCTCTTTGCCGATCAGGGTTGGACGGTTGAGGCACACGACAGCGGGTTGTGCGTCCTGTGCCGCGTCTGCGTGCCGATTGCCCTGTTAACAACAGGAACAGAGCTTTGAGCGACAGCCCGATCCGTTCCAGCGTTGCACCGAGGCCACGGCGCGATTTCCCCGAAACAAAGCTGCGCATCTGAGTGCGATAGTCTTTATGCGGTTGATAGGGCCGGGCATAGTATTTCTGGTCAGGCGACGCAGACGCATCCGATGATGGTTTCGGTTGCGCCGACGATATCCGCTGAGGCACTGGACGCGTCGTTTCAGCCGATTGAGCCTGGGGGTTTGCTGATGCCGTTGAGGAACAGTTACCGATTATTTTTTTAACCTGCCGTGAGTATCCTGGTTCGCCTGCCATTCTTTTTGCTCACCGCCGTTCACCCTACACATAACACACATTATACAATATCGGCGTTACTATACCGCATACGGCCCGGTTGTGCAACGTCCATATACAGAGATAGCACGGGCCGCACGGAGACGGTGCGCCCCGTTGAGTGGCAGTTATAGGCCGGAGCTATGGGGTCGCCATAAGTTGTTGCCGCTCCTCGGGATTCGGCAGGCGAAAATTGCCGTCTTTATTGAGATAGACCAGTTGCTCATTGCGGACATTGATTAACAAATCATTAGCCCCATCGCCATCAACATCATCCAGCGCCAGTTGCACCGGCGTAAGATCTTCGTCCGCGCCAAAGAGATAGGGACCAGGCAGACTGCGCACCTGCGCCGGGTCGCCACCGGGCAGTTCCAGCACAACCACCTGCCGATTGAGATTCAGCGCAATGAAGTGGGATGGCTGCCCAGATGCTTCGGCGTGACCCACAAACCCCTGCAGATGGGTCGTACGCGGCCGCCCATAACGCAGGTCATCAAGCAACATGCGCCCCCAATGGACACTGGTGCTGACCAGCAGATAGAGCAGTATGCCACCAATAAGTAGGAAGGTTATCCGTGTGATTGGATTGGTATCGTGTAGCGGGACCGGTGCGGCCCGCTCACGCGCAGGGACTGTGCGTAATTCTCGGCTGGTGACTGCCATGGAAACCACCTCCCGAAGCGGGTATGCTTGTAGACGAGTCAATATCAGAAGAGACGCGTCAGGCTCAAGTATCGGTAGGATAGCGCTGCAAAGTAGAGTTGCTTGTGGGTTGGTCGGGAAACGCTACACCTGTATTATATAGAACGTGTGTTCTGATGTCAAGAGGAGATATCGCGGTTTCAGGTGCTTAGAGACTGTCTGAAAAGCTGATTCGCGTCGGTCCCACGGCATGCCGGGTGCCCTGCGATACCGGACAGCGCCCCCGGAGTCCCATGACCAACCCTTCTCAGACAGTCTCTTAGAAAGACGAATTAGCACAGTCAGGCGATCAGGAATGACAGTCCATGTGGTGACTGTCATTGAGAATTCATCTTGTGCCGGTAGAGTCATGTCAAAATCCGGTTGAAACCTGTTATGCTATGTCTTCAAGAATAGTCCCCCGCACTTCTACGACGCTGCCGCCGGCGAATCGGGCTTCCATCGGGTGAAACGTCCGGTTTGCATGTCAACCGCGTAACTTCTGCCAAGTAAGCAGTAGATACATTGATCCTGATATTGACTTTACGGCATAGCGGACGAATAGTCATGCTAACGCTCCGGCAGCATGGAATGAGTGTACCTGGCTGTACCACCCAACCGGCAGCGGCGCGATTGAACTGCACCATCACACCACGGGCATACTAAAAATAGTTTGTAACGAAACTGTCATCATTGAACGCCAATGGTTTAGGAGGGATTCATTCGTGGGTGTTATAGTCGCTCGTACATAGCATGTGTATCACACCAGTACTATCCACAACCACAACCATACTCACAACTACAACCACAATTACAACCACAACCACAACCACAAACCTGAAGCTACTATAGGGAGGGGCAACCGTGCTTATAGCTCGTACACCAGTGCGCATTAGTTTCGGTGGAGGTGGAACAGACCTGGCAGCTTATTATGAACGTTTCGGCGGAATGGTCGTCAGCGCTTCAATCAATAAGTATATTTACGGCATCGTCACCAAGAACTTCGATACAACCTTTCAGGTCATCTCAGCCGACTACCGCACTGTTCTGAATGTTCCCACCGATGGGAGCAGTTATACAAACAATAGCCTCGAACTACGCCTCTCGCAGGTTATTTACGAATATTTTAACTTGCGCGTCCCGATCAATGTTTTTATTGCTTCGGAAGTGCCACCCGGAACCGGGCTGGGTTCGTCCAGTACTGCCTCGGTGACGCTTTGTAACATCTTCAGCACCCTGATGGGGCAGAGTATGAACAAAGCACAACTGGCAGAGACGGCCTATGAGATTGAGACGCAGCGCATGGAAGCACCGATTGGTAAGCAGGATCAGTATGCCGCGGCCTGTGGCGGCCTGAACTGCTTTGAGTTTACGGCTGACGGTGTTCGGGTAATGCCCTTGAATATGAATGCCGCCACCGTACGCACCCTGGAGCGGCGGCTTATGCTCTTCTACACGGGGGCAACGCGCCAGGCACGCGATATTCTGCACGAGCAGCGTTCCAGCAGCGGGCAGCGATCGGGCCGTACCGTTGAGTCGCTCCATCAGATCAAAGCATTGGGCTGGCAGATCAAGGAGGCCATTGAGACGGGCCGGTTGGATGACTTTGGGGCGCTGCTGGATGAGAGCTGGCAACACAAGAAGCGGCTCGCCAGCGGTGTGACCAATGAGTTTATTAACACGGCATACAGCCGCGCTTGCGAAAACGGCGCGATTGGCGGCAAGATTACCGGCGCAGGTGGTGGCGGGTTCCTGATGCTCTACTGCCACGAAGACCGGCAGGATGCTGTACAGGCGGCTCTTACCGGGCTTGGGCTACAGCAGGTGCGCTTTGCCTTCGACTTTGAGGGCAGCCGCGTTCTTATGCATACAAACTTGCTCAATGCACCATTCGACTGGAATACGTAGCCTAACATGTTTATTCTACCTACGGGATAGTGAATATGAAAAACACCGCAACAGAGGAAAAACAGTTTTACGTTCCACCAACCTCTGCATCACAGCACCATATCAGCACCATGAGGTTGATCTGGAGCGCAGATAGAGGGGAACATGCGCGATATTTTCCTGGATCGAGATGGGGTCATCAACGAGAACTCACATAAGCACGTCAAAAACTGGGATGAGTTTGTCTTCCTGCCGCATGTATTCAAAACACTACGCTGGTTGCATCTGGCCGGGTTCCGGGTTTTTGTTGTCACCAATCAGGCCATTGTCAATCGTGGCCTGGCAACCCATGCAACTGTTGAAGATATTCATAAGCGCATGATTGCGCAGGTTGAATTACACGGTGGAAGTATTACCGATATACGGTATTGTCCTCACGATCATCATGAACAGTGTGCGTGCCGAAAACCGCACCCCGGGATGTTATTCGACCTTGCGCAGCAATGGCAGATCGATCTGAGCCGCGCATACCTGGTTGGCGATGCGCTGACCGATATCGCTGCCGCACGGTCGGCCGGGTGTCGCACCGTGCTGGTGCGAACCGGTCGCGGCGCACAGCAGGCTCACCGACCGGAAATCAAGTTACACCAACCGGACTATATCGCACCTGATCTTATGGGATCTGTGCAGTGGATATTCCGCCAGGAATGGCTGCCATTGCCCGATACTGAAACCGAACTTTTGCAGCGTGAGCTCGGCTATCCGGCGCAACCGGCCTTGATTCGCTCTGGAGTATAGGCTCTGGATATGACGAACGTCCAGCCAGAGCGTTCACACGCAGCACTGTTCTTGATACGTTAAGGAGCACCGGATGTTGACATGGCGTGAAATCTGGTACTACGTGCGCTTACTGCTGCGCTGGTGGTGGCTGCTGGGTATTGCCGTTACGCTGCCGGCCGGGATTGCGTATATGCGTGCCCAAAACCAGCCTGACTATTATGTTGCACACACAACCATGCAAGTCGGCGATCACTTTGAACGCACCGATTTCAACCCCCAGTCAGTGCGTGTGAGCAATGATCTGGCAAGTTACTATCGTGAGATGGCTAATCGTCAGGCCATCCTGGAGGAGGTGAGCCGGAACTATGCCCAGGGAGCGCTCTCCTGGGGCCAGATTCGCCGTATGCTCAAGATCGATATTAATACGAACGCCAACTTGATGGAAATCTCGATCACCGACTCCCGCCCGGATCGCGCCGCTCTGCTGGCCGATGGCGTGGCTCAGGAGATCATCAACTTTAGTCCCACGCTCTCGGAAACAGTCCGGGCCGACCTGGAAGAGCAGTTGAAGATTGCGCGTGACCGCCGGGATGCATTTGAACAACAGGTTGAGGACCTTCAGACACAGTCGGTCACCCTTAATTCGGCCTACGACCGGGCTATCCTGAACGAACAGATCGCGGCGCTGCAGGAAGAGCTTGCCACCGCTCAACATGACTACCTGCAGTATTTGAATATTTTGAACTCGGCATCATCAAACCGATTGAAGATTATTGAGACGGCAACCATTCCCAGTGATCCGGTGCCATCGAAGAGCATGGTGACCATTGCGATGGCGGCAATGGGCGGGATGCTGGTTGCGGTATTCGGGGTGCTGATCCTTGACCGGATCGATGACCGCTGGCGTAACGCCCGTGAAATGAAAGACCGTCTGGGACTCACCCATCTTGGCACAATCCCCGGTAGTCAGCCAATGCTGATCTCGCCGCCGCCGCTGGCTGCGCGGCGTGAACAGGCGATGCGCCAGGCGTATACGCGCATTCTGCTGGAGATGATTGAACGGGGGGATCATACGCTGTTAGTAACCAGCCCGAAGCCGGGGAAAGCACGTAGCGCATTTGTGGTTGATCTGGCCGAACTCTTTGCGCGCGCCGGTTATCGGGTGATGCTGGTGGACGCGGACATGTTTGTGGACACCGATGTGGCAACCTCATATCTCTCCAGCCTGGTGAGCGATGACGACGACACGGTGGCCGAAGGGTATGCTATGGTCCTGCCGGAAAGCAATGTCAAGAAGCAGACCTATGTGAAGCCTACTCCGCTGGAGAATGTAATGCTGCTGGGACGCCAGATCGGCCCGGAAGCGGGACCGCAGATGCCCATGCTGCCCTGGGCTGAACTGCTGAAGGGCTTGCATCAGTGTGCCGATATCATTATCTTTGAAGGTCCGTCAGCCCTGAGTGGCGCGGATGCGGCCCTGCTGGCTCCCCTGGTAGATGGCGTGGTGTTGACGCTTGATCCGGCACGCGATGCCCGTTCGGACGTAGCCGAGAGTAAATTCCGTCTGTTGCGGCGCTCCACAACCCATCTGCTGGGTGGCGTTATGGTGTCGCACCGGAACTCGGGTGACTTTCGCAACCGGGGCAACCGGAGTCGCAATGGCAGCAGCACGCGCCCGCCGCGCCGGACCACCGAGGAAGCCCGGCCTGACCCAACTGCGCATGCAGCAACGGCGAATGTACCCCGGATCGCGCCGGTCTCTGAAGATGAACTGGTCGAGGGGGCACAGTCACGAACAGCCACCAATGCTCAATCTGGGGAGCAGAACGGGGTGGCAGCAATGCAGCAAAACATGCCCTCACATCGGCATAACGCCGAGGAGTAGCGTCCGGCAGGTACTCCGCGCAACTGTGCCGGTGCTCTGGCTGCGGTCTAACCACGCGGAGCCGCCGGATGACAAAATCGTGAAGCATATTTCAGAATATTTCAAAATGTTGTACTGATGTGAATCAATCTTCATCTGTTGCGCTCTACGGATCAAACTCGTTGTCATCTGATACCGTTATTGTGCGGCTATACCACTATGTTCAAACAACTTAATCTCTACATTTCACGACAGGCAACCTCGCTTCCCCGTTACATCTATGAACAGACCCTGCAGGCGCTCTGTGGGTGGGTACCCAGTATTGTCGGCATTGCACTGCGCACGCTAGTCTACCGGAAACTGGTTCAGATGGAAGGGAGCGCGGCCATCGAAGATGGGGTGCGCCTCCGGTTTGCCGGGAATGTGCGCCTTGGTCGCGGCACATATCTGGATCACGGGGTGTACCTGCACGCCTGTCCCGGCGGCATTCAGATTGGCCCCGAGAGCCTGGTTATGAAAAATGCCATCCTGCATGTCTACAACTTTCGCAATCTGCCCCATGCCGGAATCAGTATCGGTGCGCGCTCACTTATTGGCGAGAGTTGCATCCTGCGGGGACAGGGTGGGATCACTATCGGTGATGATGTCTACCTGGGAACGCTTGTGCAAATTCTGGCCGTTAACCACGTCTTTCACGACACGTCCCGGCCGATCAGCCGGCAGGGTATCACGGCGCAGGGCATCAGCATCGGCAGCGGTTCCTGGATCGGTAGTGGCGCGATTATTCTCGATGGGGTCACGATTGGACGGAACGTGGTCATCGGTGCCGGAGCCGTCGTATCGAAAGATGTACCGGATTACGCTGTGGCTGTCGGCAACCCGGCCCGTGTCGTACGAAATCTCCAGGCCGAACCACTCGAAATCCACGACAAAGAACGACTTGTAGTCTATTAATTAAAAAGAGGCGAAAGCGCTGCCAACCTGTACTGCCTGTTTCGCCCAATATGGAGGAGCCAGTTATGACAACTCTCTCAGTCGTTATACCAGCCTACAATGAGGAAGATGGTATCGCTGCTATTGTCGAACGGGTGTTGGCAATCCGGCCTGCTCTGGCTGAAATTGGCGTCGCGGGTCTCGAATGCATCGTTGTCGATGATGGATCGAAAGATCGCACGGCGGAGATTGTGCGCCGGTATGTTCCGGAGGTCACCCTGATTACGCAGCAGAACAAAGGCTATGGTGGTGCGCTCAAGACGGGCTTTCGGACGGCACGCGGCGAACTGCTGGCCTTCCTGGATGCCGACAGCACCTATCCACCCGAATATTTCCCGCAGCTCTGCAGTGTTGCGCTTGATGGGGCGGACCTGGTGATCGGCAGCCGCATGTCGGGCAGCCAGAGCGAGATGCCGCTGGTACGTCGTGTCGGGAACTTTATCTTTGCCAATCTGCTCTCGCTGGTCAGCGGTGTGCGTATCAGTGACAGCGCCAGTGGTCAGCGTGTGCTGCGCCGCGAGATTCTGCCGGTGATCTATCCGCTTCCCGACACGCTGGACTTTACGCCGGCAATGAGCACCCGGGCGCTGCACGAAGAGTTGAACATGGTTGAAGTGCCAATCCCCTATAAAGAACGCTCCGGGCGTAGCAAGCTGAGTGTGATAAAGGATGGGTTACGCTTCTTCAAAAGTATTGTCTGGACGGCATTGACCTACAACCCGGTACGTATTTTTGGTGGGTTCGGCGCAACACTGCTACTGCTGGCGGTGCTGCTCGTCAGCGTCCTGCTGGTAACACACCAGCCGGCGACACCCTGGCCGTTCCCGCTCTTCTTTGGCGCGCTGGTGCTGGCAGTCGGCGGGGTGACGCTCTACACAACCGGCACCTCATTCAGTTACATCGTCAAACTCTTCCACAAGCGCCCTATTCGCCAGGGCTTGCTGGGACGGCGCGGCAACGGGCGCAAGATCGAGCGCCACTACTGGTGGCTGGGTTTCCTGTCCATGGTGCTGGGTGTGGGCACCTACATTGTAGCGGCCGCCTTTGACCTGACCAATCCGGCAGTGATGCAGGCTTCCTGGTTTGCCCCGGTGGTGAGTGCGCTGCTGGTGCTGACCGGCGTCCAACTGGTTAGTGCCTGGGGTCTGGCGCGCGTGCTGGCCGAGTTGAGTGTCCGTGACGGCAAGACGGCCGAGGATTTAAACGGCATTGCGTCGGTTGCTCCGACTCCCGGCAAACTCGATGAGCAGCCATCCTATGTGACCGCGTAGAACTATTCGTTCCGTTAATAATCGGAGGTACGCGGTCGTTGATCCAACAGGAGATTCCGCCTCCGGCAGGGCGGAAGAAACCATACTTTTTTCACAAAAAATTTGCACTGTGTGCAAATTTTTTGTGAAAAAAGTTCAAAATGTACCATGCTGCCGCAGGCGAATCGGGCTTCCACCTGGGCACATGTCCAGTTTGTGGACCCACCGCGTACGTCCTGTCATTAACGGGAGGTACGCGGTACGGACTGTTCCGTCCGCGTACCTCCCGGAAACGGGTTTCGCCTGCGACAGCAAAGAAGCTGGCATCTTCCGCCCTGCCGGAGGCGATATCTCCCGCCAAACGCGGGATCGCCTGATACCTGTCAGCAGAGAATTAGCCGGTTCAGGCACAATCTGCCCTGATGAACACAGGATGGAGAAATGTTCATCAATGGTACCGAACAGTTTCAGTAGACTTTCATAATGAAATGCTATCGTAAATCGTAGGCACAGGATTTGTCGATCGCTTGCACAGCAAAAGCACGGTAGCGTGACATAGCGAACCATAAAGTGTAGAAGGAGCCCCTGATGTCTGATAACCAGCTTCCCGCAGAGTCCGAAAAGGCTGTAACGCAAGCTAGACCAAAGACTGAAAAACAGACCGCTCCAGGCGATAAAAAGACCGGAATCAAGCTGATTGCGCCGGCTAAAGCCAGTGAGCGCTCGGGCGAAATTTCCTTTGTTGATATGCCGCGTGAGAAGAGTGAGCGGCTTGATGTTCTGGTGCTGAATCCTCCCTCGCCCGATGGTGATCTGTTCCTGCGCGATATTGCGCGTGTCGGGCGGCGCACCCGCGACGGTATCATCTGGCCGCAAACGGCACTGGCACAAATCGGCGCGGTGATGCAGAAAGCGGGCTTCAACGTCGATGTCGTGGATGCCATCGGTCTGGGGATGACCTGGCCCGACTTTGAAAAGTACATGTGGCAACACAAGCCGCGCTATATGATTATTCATGCCACCGCACCCACACTGACCAATGATATGCGGTCAACGTTTGTGGCCAAAGCGGTGGGCACGGTGACAATGGCAATCGGTACGCATGTCACGCCAATGAGCCGCGAGACGCTCGAGTCCTATCCGACGCTCGACATTGTCATCCGGGGCGAGCCGGAGATGAGCATCCTGGATGTGGCTCAGACCATTGATCGCCAGGTGCAAATTGAGCATGCCGATGATACCGTTCCCGTCGGGAATACCTCGCTGACGGCCCCCTGGCGTAAGCTACCCTTCCCCGATGCCTCGTATCTCACGACGCGTGGGCGCTTTATGGGTGTAAATCCGCAACTGGTTGCGCGCGCCCTGCGCGAAACACAGGGGATTGCCTTCCGCAATGAGCATGGCGAAGTTCAGATCAACCCGGATCGGCCATTCATTGAGGATCTGGATAGCCTGCCGCTACCGCTGCATCACAAGTTGCCCTGGCAGAAGTATAAAGTTCCGATTGTCGGCGGTCCCTACACGTTTGTGCTGACCAGCCGTGGTTGCCCGGCGGGCTGTCGCTACTGCATCAAGCATGTCACCTATCAGGCCAGCGTACGGCACCGTAGCCCCGAGCATGTGCTCCAGGAGATGTATATGCTCAAGGAAATGGGCATGCATCATATCCACTTTGAAGCCGATCTGTTTACAGTAAAGAAAGAGTTTGTTTACGATCTCTGCAACGCGATTATCAAAGACGGTATTAAACTCCGCTGGAGCTGTAATAGCCGTGTTGACTTTGTGGACGAAGAAGAACTGGCATTGATGAAGAAGGCGGGCTGCTTCCTGATCGCCTGGGGTCTGGAAAGCGGCAGCGAGGCGGTGTTGAAGCGTGCGCGCAAGGGCACCAACCCGGAGCGCATCCGGCAAACCATTGCCGCCAGTCACCGGGTCGGCATCAAAAACTGGGGGTACTTCATTATCGGGCTGCCGGGTGAAACCGTCGATACTATTCAGCAGACGATTGCGCTGTCGAAGAATATCCCGGTGGACATCGCGCTGTTTCACATCGCCACGCCGTATCCGGGCACGCCATTCTACTACGAGGCCGTACAAAATGGTTGGATCAACATGGAGCAGTGGGAAGACTACGATATGTACAACCATACCGTACTCAACTACCCCCACCTGAGTTCTAAGGATCTGGAGTACTGGGCCCGGCGTGCCGCGCGCGAGTGGAGCCTGCGCCCCGGCCCGATGATGACCTTCATGAAGGGTGCCGGCAACCCGGAGACGCTCGGCCAGCTCTGGCAGATTGGCGTGAATCACCTCAAGTGGATGGGGGGCAGTTTCTTGCAGCGAACGTAGAAGTGATGGAGGCTATCAGGAATCAGACCAAGGTATGCTTTATGATCTTTTTCAGGAGAATTTGCACAAAGTGCAAATTTTTGTAAAAGAAGAAAAAAAGCACCATGCTGCCGCAGGCGAATCCGGCCATTATCAGGCTCAAACGTCTGGTTTGAACACGCACCGCGTAACTCCTGTCACATTACAGGAGTTACGCGGAAGATACCGATCTTGGTCCCAAACATTCGCACAACGTGCGAATGTTTGGGACCAAGATAAAACAATACCACGCTGCCGCAGGCGAATCGGGCCGTTCATCGAAACAAACGCCTGATTTGGAGTCTACCGCGTAACTCCTGTAACGTGATTGATATGGCTAAATTGTTAACTATGAGTTTCATGACTTAATGAAATTTTTACCTGCTCCACATAAACTGTAGCGATCCTGACGTAGTCGTGCATGTGATGGAGCGCCGCCTTCAGGGGTTGAGCAGCGAAGCTCGCAATATGACGGTACAACCAATATAGAATTGCTATACAAAAAAGCATAATCGATGTTGTAAAAAGATAGGTAGTGCCCCAGAGTAAATGGTATGTAACGTGGTCACCTCATCAGAAAGCCATATATTTCACCACGACCACTCGACGTGTGGTATTACCGCGAACGGTGAGTCTAGCAGTATGGAATGCGATAATGATACCGGATGGCACTGTCCTGAACAATAAAAGCAATGAAAATATCAACGAGGCAACCGGCACCAAAACTCGCGATATGGGGCGCATCGTTTTACGTAATACACTCGCCGTTATATCGGGAAGATGGATAAACAAGGTTTTAACCTTCCTGTTCTCAATTCTTACGTTTCGCTTACTTGGTGCGGTTGGTCTTGGGCAGTATGCTACTGTAATTGCATTTGTAGGGCTCTTTGGGGTTTTCTTTGAACTCGGCATGTCTCAGTATGTTGAAAGAAGTATTGCACAAAATCGTGACCGCACTCAAACTCTCTTCTGGAATTTAGTAACTCTGCGACTTCTGCTGGCATTATTAGGGATAGCTATCATTACCAGCCTATCATTTGTGGCAGGACACGAGCCACCTGTCGTGCGAGGGGTTTTTCTTCTTACATTAACCTTTATTCTTGCGGCGTTTCTGATGCCCCTCACGACGGTTCTTAGGGCTAATGAACGCTTTGACATCACCATGGTAATCCAGGTCAGCAACCAGATTGCCACAATAGTTTTTGGGAGTATATTTTTACTGCTGGGGTTTGGGTTTTTAGCACTTATCTATACGTCGTTTATTGGCATGCCAATCCAGATGATTATCTGTATCTGGGCGTTACGACGGCATCGGTTGGGGACACTTTCCTTCAAGGTGACTCCCGCTACCTGGTCTGACTTTGTTCGTGCCAGTTTACCGTTCGGTCTTACCTCATTGGCTCTGACCTTAAATTTTAATGCCGATACCGTTATACTAGGGCTTTTTCATCCGGACAGCACAGTTGGTTGGTACAACGCGGCCTACCGGACCATATTTAATGTTGTACAACTTGTGAGTGGGTTCGTATTTGTGCTTACGCCTTCTCTGGCACGGGAACATACTGAAGATCCGAAGCGCGTCCATCTTTGGGTACGTAAAAGTATTGAAGGATTATCATTATTCGCTTTTCCTGCAACTGTCGGTCTGTTCCTTCTCGCACCTCGTGCTATTCCTTTGCTCTATGGAGAGTCATACTTGCCAACTGGACATCTGTTGTTGCTGATGTGCTTTGATGTGCCATTATTACTGTTTATCTCACTCTGCGGTAATGTGACTACCGCTACGGGGCTTGAACATCCTGCTTCGCGGATCTATATGTTTAGTACAGCGCTCAATGTTGCCGGGAATTTTCTGCTGATTCCCTGGATCGGAATGTATGGCGCAGCACTGATGACGGTGTTAACAGATGGGCTGAGTTCCTTACGTTTCTACCTGCTTCTCAATAAACACATGCAACTTGATCAAGTTCTTTTTAAGCTTGTACGTATAGGCCTAGTTGCTTTGTTGATGGGTGTGGTTGTCTGGTTGACATCACCGTTACCTGTGTTTATTGTCGTTCTCATTGGTATGGTAAGTTACGTTCTGCTGGTGTTGTGGCTACGGTTAGTCGAGTGGTCGATGCTGGTTTCAATTGCGCGTATTATTACACGACGTTCATCAAAGGCACTATCTTCCTGATGATGTTATGACCGAACTTTAACCACACTGCCAATGACAAACTATTCTAGTTGGTGATCTATTTACTTTAAACCTGTGGCTTTTTGGAAGGAGTAAACCCATGCCAAAGGTATCGGTCATCATTCCTACCTACAACCGCGAACGGTTTATTACGGAAACCATCGATAGTGTGCTGGCCCAGACCTATCGCAACTTCGAAGTGATTGTAGTCGATGATGGCTCAACCGATAACACCCAGGCCGTATTGGCCCAGTATGCTGACCGGATTACCACTATCTACCAGGAAAACAAGCGGCTACCCGCTGCCCGGAATACGGGGTTGCGCGCGGCACATGGCGAGTATATCCTATTGCTGGATAGCGACGATCGGATCCCTCCCGAGAAACTGGCCGTACAGGTGGCGTTCCTCGATACGCACCTGGAGTTTGGCCTGGTCTACTCGGGATGGCAAAATATCAATGAAGATGGTACCCGCATACTGGGTGAGATGCGCATGAACAAGCAGGGCTATGTCCTCAAAGACCTGCTGCGGCGGCAACTCTATTTCATGTCAGGCGCGGCACTCGTGCGGCGGGACTGCTTTGCGCAGGTTGGCGAATTTGATGAAAGCCTATCCTGTGGTGATGATAAGGACATGTGGCTGAGGTTTGCCGTGGCCGGGATTGCTTTTGGGTACCAGGACGATATTTTATTCTACTATCGTATTCATGAAGAGGGAGTATACGCAAAGAGTCTAAGCCCTGCTCAGATTCAGGATCGGTTTAGAAGTGTTGATAAGGTTTTTGCCGATCCCACATTGCCCGACGAGATACGTGCAATGGAAGCAGAAGCCTACAGTTTTATGTATTACGAAACGGCTGCGCGCTACTATCGGGCCGGGCAGGTTGATCAAGGTCGAGAGTATCTACGTCATGCAATTGCGGTCTGCCCTGCATTGGCTACCGATGAGGAGTATCTCATTTGCTGGATCACTTCATCCGCACTGCATGCACGTATCGATAATCCGCACATTTTGCTCAATTCGATTTTTGCCAATCTCCCGCCAGAAGCAACTACTCTGCACAAGTTACGCCGGCGCGCCTATGGGAAATATCATGTCGCTGCGATTTTCTCTGCATATCGTAACCGTCATCTTAAGGAAATCCGTAAGCATATTGTACCTGCCTTAATCGGCGATCCGCTCATTCTCAGGAATCGAGGGTTCCTTAGTATCAGTCTTCGGTCACTGTTTGCATAAGTTGCATATGCTTTGAATCAGTATCCAGTGTTTAAAGGGAAGATCTATGCCAAAGGTATCGGTCATCATTCCTACCTACAACCGCGAACGGTTTATTACGGAAACCATCGATAGTGTGCTGGCCCAGACCTATCGCGACTTCGAAGTGATTGTGGTCGATGATGGCTCAACCGATAACACCCAGGCCGTGCTGGCCCAGTATGCTGACCGGATTACCACTATCTACCAGGAAAACAAGCGACAACCCGCTGCCCGGAATACGGGGTTGCGCGCGGCACATGGCGAGTACATCCTATTGCTGGATAGCGACGATCGGATCCCTCCCGAGAAACTGGCCGTGCAGGTGGCGTTCCTGGATACGCACCTGGAGTTTGGCCTGGTCTACTCGGGATGGCAAAATATCAATGAAGATGGTACCTGCATACTGGGTGAGATGCGCATGAACAAGCAGGGCTATGTCCTCAAAGACCTGCTGCGGCGGCAACTCTATTTCACGCCAGGCGCGGCACTCGTGCGGCGGGACTGCTTTGCGCAGGTTGGCGGGTTTGATGAAAGTTTATCCTGTGGTGATGACACGGATATGTGGTTACGAATTGCGCGCAATGGATGTGCCTTTGGATATATTGATCAACTTCTCCTCATACACCGCATCCATGAAGATGGCGTATATGCAAAGAGCCTGACACCAGGTCAGGTACGTGATCGCTTTACCAGCATTGATAAGATCTTCGCTGATCCAGAGCTACCAGAAGACGTCAAGGCAATTCAAGCTGAGGTTTACGGCTATTTGCACTATGAAACGGCCGCACGTTACTACAGTGCTAAAGATGTCAAAATAGGGCAGAAACATCTGCGCGAAGCGGTTATCATTTGTCCGGCATTAGCTTCAAATAAAACATGGTTGCTGGAATGGATTGCCGGGTTTACCCTTGGTCCCCGAGTTGAAAATCCACACCATTTGATCGACTGGATTTTTGATAACTTGCCACAGGAGGCAACAACCCTCCACTCACTCCGGCGACAGGCGCATGGTGCATACCACATTGCTGCAGCCTTCGCTGCATACCAGAACCAACGGATCAAGGACATCCGTAAGCATATCTTACCCGCTTTGCTATGTAACCCCTATATTATTCGCAACCGAGGCTTTATAAGCATCAGTATCCAATCCCTACTTGCATAAGAAACACACCAATGTGTGTTTCTTATGCAAATGGCTTTTTGGGGACTCGTTCTGAGTAAATATAGAAAGATGTAAAAAACAGGGTAGTGCCACGCTCGTAGTGGTGAAGTATAGTGTGTTTTTGTATTATCTCGGTGTTTTCCGTAGGGTGTGGTTCAGTGAGGCATTCTTCAAGATGTAATTGGATTACTATTAAATATCGAAATAATCAGCGAATACAGGATAAAAAACAAGCATCCTGCATGTATAGGGGTGGACCAGTCACACTCTATTCTGTGTTCTTCATATGTAAACACAGGAGAAACCCATGTCAACTTTTGTGCCAAAGGTAAGTATTGTTGTTCCGGTATACAATGGTGCTGATACAATTGCATCATGTATAGAAAGTCTCTTACAGCAAGATTATCCCTCCGATGCATATGATATTATCATTGTTGAAAATGGTTCGACTGATAACACAACAAGTATTGTCCAGGAATATCCAGTTCATCTTTTTCACAGCAGTATTCGCGGACCGGCAGCAGCGCGTAACTTTGGGATTGCGCGAAGCAATGCAGATATCATCGCTTTCACCGATGCAGACTGTATTGCCCACTCACGTTGGTTGTCCGAGTTAGTTCAACTGTATCAAGACCCGAAAGTAGGCGGGGTAGGCGGTTCTATTCTTCCATATGAGCATTCTAAGCGAAACTTTGTCGAGATATTTTCTGAAGAACATTCTCCACTAATCAATTTCGCAAGTGGTGAACATGAGTTCTTACCACACCTTTACACTGCGAATGCTTCGTATCGCAGACATATTTTGAATGAAATTGGTGGCTTTAACCCAAACGTTGTCACAGGTCAAGATGTTGACATCTCGTGGCGCGTGCAACTTCAAACAAAAACCAGACTACATTATGCTCCTGATGCTGTCATTTATCACCATCATCGGTCAACCCGCGCTGGTCTGGCTCGACAGTATCGTCGCTATGGTTTTGGTGAAATTGTGCTAGACACAATGTATGGTAAATATCCAGGGTATCCGCGCAATCGGAATTACCAGTTTCGACGAATATGCAATCAACTTACTGCTCTCCCGCGCTATACACTATCTACAGGATTACGTCAATTTCGACTGGCACTTGGTAAGACTACGCATTACCAGGCGACTGTACCGCAGTTATGGTTTCTGATAGAGTGGAACAATATTCGCGGAAAAATAGAAGGATTATTTGCAACACGGTTCATGACAGATGCACAACCTGCCTTACAGTTAAAGTCCGATGTCCTGCTTACGCGTCTTTTCCAGAGTCGGAAAGAGTAGTATTTGTATTTAAGACATGGTTCAGGTTTACTTTACAGGTTTCGATCACGCTGCCAGGGGCACCGCGCATGGCGCTGGCTCTTGTCCCGTGGTGGCGGGTGCTGGGG
>Ga0207419_1000094_pt1 | contig 67464 bp, 59 predicted proteins | sample ElkSloMetagenome_4_FD_184723 | JGI IMG/M metagenome (GOLD analysis project Ga0207419, IMG submission 184723) | Hot spring microbial communities from Elkhorn Slough, Monterey Bay, USA - MD2A (version 2) | ecosystem: Environmental > Aquatic > Marine > Intertidal zone > Estuary: Microbial mat ...
TGCTCGTCGCTCCAGTCCGCCTCACAGGCCCGGCGAGCATGGGTCTCGGCCTGCTCCAGCTGGCCTGCTCGATAAGCCTCGGCGGCCTGCTCCAGCAAAAACGACGACACCTCGTTCAGGACTTCAGACCGACGGCCAGCGCGTCGCGTCCGGCATAGGGTGCCTGATCGCCCAGGGCCGCCTGAATCCGCAGCAGCTGGTTGTATTTGGCGACGCGGTCAGAGCGACACAGTGAGCCGGTCTTGATCTGGCCAGCATCGGTGGCCACGGCCAGATCAGCAATCGCCACGTCCTCGGTCTCGCCGGATCGATGCGAGATGATCGTGCCGAAACCAGCGCTCTTAGCCATCTCGATCGCCTCCAGCGTTTCGGTCAAGGTCCCGATCTGGTTGAGTTTGATCAGGATGGCGTTGCTGATGCCTTCGTCGATGCCGCGCTTGAGAATGGCGGTGTTGGTGACGAAGAGATCATCACCGACCAGCTGAACGCGGTCGCCCATTGCCTTGGTCAACAGACCCCAGCCTGCCCAGTCGTTCTCGTCCATGCCGTCTTCGATCGAGATAATCGGAAACCGATCCACCAGGTCGCTTAGGTAGGCCACGAAGCCGGCCGAGTCGAAGCTTCGGCCTTCCGAGGCCAACACGTAGTGCCCGCTGTCGAAAAATTCGCTAGAGGCCACATCCAAAGCTAGCGCCACCTCGTCGCCCGGCGTGTAGCCGGCTTCTACGATGGCAGTCATCAGCAGCTCTAGAGCGTCTTCGTTGGAGCCGAGGTCCGGTGCAAACCCCCCTTCATCACCGACGGCGGTACTCAGTCCGCGCTGGCGAAGAATCGCTTTGAGCGCATGAAAGATTTCCGTGCCGGCGCGCAGAGCAGAAGAAAAATCGGGCAGTCCCACCGGCATAACCATGAACTCCTGAATGTCGACCCTGTTGTCGGCATGCGCGCCGCCGTTCAAGATGTTCATCATTGGCACCGGCAGGCTGGGCGAGTGCCTAGTATCGGCAAGCAATGAGGTGCACAGCGACTTACCGCGTGCGGCCGCCACGGCCTGCGCGTTGGCCATAGAGACGCCGAGCAGGGCATTGGCGCCGAGACGGGCCTTGTTGTCGGTGCCGTCTAGGTCGATCAGCGTCCGGTCGATCGCTGCCTGATCCTCGGCCTTATGGCCACTCAAGGCCGCTGCAATCTCGCCGTTAACGTTGGCCACGGCGCGAGACACGCCCTTGCCGTTCCAGCGCGACGCATCCCCATCGCGCAACTCGACCGCCTCGCGCGCGCCGGTCGATGCGCCCGATGGCACCGCCGACCGACCGACCGAGCCATCCTCAAGATGCACCTCGGCTTCCAGGGTGGGATTGCCGCGTGAATCGAGGATTTCGAGGGCGGTGATTTTGCTGATTCTCATTACAACTTCCGGGATTGATTTTACGGTTTACGGTTTCAGGGTTCGCCTTGAGCCTTGAGCCTTGAGCCTTGAGCCTTGAGCCTGCGTTTCAATCCTTGACGGCCTGGTCGATGGCGAGCAGGGTTTCGAGCAGGCCTTCCATGTCGCGCAGGTGCATGGAATTGGGGCCGTCGCACAAGGCTTTTTCGGGTTCAGGATGGGTTTCGCAGAACAGGCCGGCAATGCCCACGCCAACCGCCGCGCGGGCCAGTACCGGGATGAATTCGCGCGCGCCACCGGATGAGTCGCCCTGCCCGCCGGGCAACTGGACCGAGTGGGTGGCGTCGAAGACCACCGGACAGCCGGTCTCCCGCATGATCGCCAGCGAACGCATATCGACGACCAGATTGTTGTAGCCAAACATGTAGCCGCGCTCGCAGACCATCAGCTGATCATTCCCGGTGGCGCGGGCTTTTTCAACCGCTTGGCTCATCTCCCAGGGCGACAGGAACTGGCCTTTTTTGATGTTGACCGGCAGTCCCAGGCGGGCCACGTTCTGGATAAAGTTGGTCTGCCGACACAAAAAGGCCGGGGTCTGGATCGCATCAACCACCGACGCCACCTCATCCAGCGGGGTGTCCTCATGCACGTCGGTCAGGACCGGTACGCCGATCTGTTCGCGAATCGCATCGAGCATCTTCATGCCGTCCTCCAGACCCGGGCCTCGATAACTCTTGACCGATGTTCGATTGGCCTTGTCGTAGGATCCTTTGAAGACGTAGGGAATGCCCAGGCGATCAGTCACCTCTTTCAAATGACCGGCGACCTCCAAACACATGTCTAGTGACTCGAGTGAGTCCGGGCCGGCGATCAGAAACAGTCGCTGATTCAGTCCAACCTCGCATCCGGCCAGCCTCATGCCCGGACCTCTTTAACGGGACGCGCGTCCCGGCTCTGCCGGCGATCAAGCGCTGCGCGAATGAAACCGGTGAACAGTGGATGCCCGTCGCGCGGTGTCGAAGTGAACTCAGGGTGGAACTGGCAGGCCACGAACCAGGGGTGGTCCGGCAGCTCAATCATCTCGACCAGCTGCCCGTCGGTTGAAAACCCGGACAGCACCATGCCCTGGTCGGTAAGAACGTTACGGTAATTGTTGTTGAACTCGTAGCGATGGCGATGGCGTTCAAAGATTTCGTCCTTGCCGTACAACCTTCGCGCCAGGGTGTTGGACACCAGATGGCAGCGCTGCGCGCCCAGCCGCATCGTACCCCCCAGATCGTCATTTTCGCCGCGCAGTTCCCGCTGTCCTTTTTCGTCCAGCCACTCGGTGATCAGACCAATCACCGGATCGGGTGTATCAGGATGCATTTCGGTCGAGCTCGCTTCGGCCAGACCACAAACGTTACGGGCGAATTCGACCACGGCCGTCTGAAGCCCAAGACAGATTCCCAAATAAGGAATGCCCTTCTCTCGGGCGTACCGAATCGCCTTCAGTTTGCCGTCAAAACCGCGTTCGCCAAACCCGCCAGGCACCAGGATGGCATCGGCCTGTTCGAGGCAGCTTACGCCATTGTCTTCGATCGCCTCTGATTCAACCGGCTTGATAGTCACGTGGACACGATCGGCCAGGCCGCCCGAGGTCAAGGCTTCGTTGAGGGACTTGTAGGCATCGGCGTGTTCGACGTATTTTCCGACCATCGCAACGGTGACTTCATGCTTGGGCCGTGCCGCGCGCTCGACGACGTCTTCCCAATCGGACAGGTCGGCGGCATTCGACTTCAAACTCAATCGGTCGAGTACGATCCGATCCAGCCCCTGTCGCTGATAAAACAGCGGGATTTTGTAAATATTGTCAACGTCGACGGCCGAGACCACGGCCTCGGAGGCGACGTTGGTAAATAGGGCGATCTTCTTGCGCTCTTCATCCGACAGCATCCGCTCGCAGCGGCAAAGCAAGACATCGGGCTGGATGCCGATCGAGCGCAACTCTTTAACCGAGTGCTGGGTCGGCTTGGTCTTGATTTCATTGGCGGCACGCAGAAACGGCACCAGGGTCAGGTGCATGAACAGGGCCTGGCGACCGTATTCGAAGCCGAGCTGGCGGATCGCTTCGAGGAACGGCAGGGATTCGATATCACCCACCGTGCCGCCGATTTCGACGAGGGCTACGTCGTACCCCTCGACCGCTCGCTTGACCGAGTCCTTGATTTCATCGGTGATGTGAGGAATGACTTGAACGGTCGAGCCAAGGTAGTCACCGCGACGTTCCTTGGCGATCACGTTGGCGTAGATTCGACCGGTGGTGAAGTTGTTGCGCTGGGTCATGCGCGAGCGCACAAAGCGCTCGTAGTGGCCCAGATCAAGATCGGTTTCGGCCCCGTCTTCGGTCACAAAGACTTCGCCATGCTGAAACGGGCTCATGGTGCCTGGATCGACATTGATGTACGGGTCAAGCTTGAGCAGCGTCACCCGCAAACCGCGCGCCTCGAGAATCGTGCCCAGCGACGCAGCAGCGATTCCCTTGCCCAGGGAAGAAACAACACCGCCGGTAACGAAAATAAGAGAGGTCATGCCCGGATTCCATCTGAACTAAGTCCGGGATGACATTCTAGCCCAAGCCCGAGCTCGCTGCGCTGATTCATTGAAAAGCAGGTTCAAGATTTAAGGCGAAAGGCTCAAGGAGGAAGGCGAAGGGGTTGTGCCTTGTGCCCTGCGCCTGCCCCTATTCCCCAATATTGATGGCTTCGGAGCGATCTAGTCCGATCTGGCGCAGACGCTCGATCTGGGCCGGATCCCAGGACGGACCGCCGTCAGAGCTTCGATCGAGCTGCGCGTAACGGCGCATCAGATCGGCCAGCGCTGCGGTTCTGGACGCCTCCGGGCCGATAAAATCGTACTGCGACGCGAAGGACTGAATCGTGGCCGCCGTTGCAGGTGCCGCAGCAGCGCTCTGCTCCAGTGAGCGACGGGCGAAGCGGCGCACCGCCGGGTAGTCGTCCTGCAGGGCCTGGATCAGGAACGGCTGCCAGGACTGGGCGTGCTCGAGCTGCCCTCGCTCGATAGATCGACCAATCGCGGTCGCGGTGACAGCCCGCTCGACCGGATCGCCTGCCAGCAGCCGTGCCACACCATCCGGCACGTCACTGGCCACGCCGTCAGCGCGTACCACTTCGCGCGCCTCGCGTCCCCAGAGACGCGCGGTCTCGTTCTCGGCCCAGGCCACCGACTGGTCGAGATGACAGAGATTGCAGGCGTTGGGTCGGCCCGCCGCAGCATTCGCGGCCGGATCCGGCACTTCAATGCGATGGGATCGATGAACTTCCATCACGCCGTAGACGATCTCCGGCATGTGGCAGGAATAGCAGTTCGACCCCTCGCTTTCGACCGGGTGAAAGGTATGCGCCTCAATGTCCTCGGCAAGATCCAGGTGGCAGCTCAGACAGGGCCCATTGCCGCGCGCTTCTTCGGTAATCATGCCGTGGCGGTCGCCGCTGTGCATGGAGTGGCAGGTCATGCAGGTCAGCGCCTCATCGTCGTGGCATTTCGATAGCTGCATGCCCTGATATTCATAGGCGGTCAGACGCGGCGTGCGATCGGCCCAGAAGCGCAGGCCAAACAGCTCATCGGGGTGGCCCGTCATGGGGTTGGGGGTTTCCGGCCAGACCAATTCGACCGATTCGAAAAGATCGTCCCCGGCTCGGTATACGGGCCCCTCGCTGATAAAGCGGCGCAGCATATCGTTGTCCACGGGCAGTCGCTGCCCGTGGCACTGGCCGCAGACCATGTTGGCACGGTCCTGGTCGAGACGAGTGGGAAGCACCATGCTGTCGTCGACCAAACGGGTCAGGGTGTAGCGCAAGCGAGTCAGCCAGTTCGACTGCTTGGCGACGTGCTCCTCTCCAGGTCCATGACAGGACTCGCAGGAGATGCCAAGTTCGGAGACTTCGGACTGATAACGGGCCTCGGTTGCCGAATCGACGGCCAGTCCGGCGGCCGCACGGGACTGCATGTCGTCATAGTTCACGACTCCTGGCTGCGGCCCGGTGTTGTGGCAGAAGATGCAGTTGTGGTTCCAGACCGACACGTTGGCGTCAAAGTGCTGCTCGTCCGGACCGAGAAAAGCGGCGTTCATATGCACCCAACGCTGGTCCTCGTTGTGCCAGAGGATGTGCAGGCGGTAATAGGTCCCGCCCCCTCCCTCCTCGCGGGTGAGATACTGCTGATAACGATGGGAGCCGACCAGGCGTTCGATCTGATAGCTGGCGACGGCCTCATCGGAACCGGGCTGATAGTAGTCAAAGAAAAAACGATCGCCACGGCGGACCGGCCGGACGTCCATACCCCAGGCCCGGATGGGCTCACCGTCGAAGGCCCCCTGGACATTCTCCGGTCGCGCTTCCTGGGTCATGGTGCGATGGTAGGTCTGGTGCCAGGTCGAGTAGCGATCCCGATGGCAGGTGTGGCAGGTCTCGGACCCGGCCCACTCGGCCTTGAGCGCCGGCGAGAGCACGACCAGCATCAGTGCTGCCAGAAGAATCCGGTGCGTCTTGATGTTGGCCCACTTAGGCATGCGACGACTCTCGATAGGCGGCCAGAGTTTCGGGCTGCGGCCACAGATCGCTCAGAAGCACAGAACGCCCGGTACCGGAGACAATGCGGGCGTGCTGACGATTCAGCAGGCGCGGTCGATCGACCCCACAGGAGTTGGCGATGATGCTGACCTCCTTGACCATGTGTTTTGCATACCAGGCGACGCGCTCGGCCTTATCTTCTGGCACGAGGCCGCGCTGCAGGTGCTTATCGTGGGTGGTGACGCCGGTCGGACAGGTGTTCTTATTGCACTGCAGCGCCTGAATGCAGCCGAGCGCGAACATAAACCCGCGCCCGGCCTGAATGACATCGGCTCCGGCACAAAGGGCCCAGGCCACGTCGACCGGATTGATCCGCTTGCCCGAGGCAATCACGGCAATGCGTGACTTCAGCCCGTACTCGTTGAGCTTGTCGACGAGCATCGGAAGGGCCTCGTTGAGCGGCAGGCCGACGTCGTCCATCAGGGTCATGGGAGCAGCTCCAGTGCCACCGTCACCCGAATCGATGGTGATGAAGTCCGGTGCCGACTTAAGACCGCGCTGATGAATAGCGTGGCAGAGTTCGTCCAGCACGTCGGCCTGACCCAGAACCATTTTCATTCCGCAAGGCTTGCCTGTGACCGAGCGAATGCGCTCGATCATGTCGAGCAATTCCTCGACGTTGCCGATTTCCCGATGACGATTGGGCGAAATCGCGTCCTGATCCTTGCCGATCAGTCGAATATTGGCGACCTCGTCAGTGATTTTTTCCTTCGGGAGGATGCCACCTTTTCCGGGCTTGGCGCCCTGAGCCAGTTTGAGCTCGAACATCTTGACCTGTTCATAGTCGCCGACTCGGGCAAGCGCTTCGTCGGACAGGCTGCCATCAGGGTTACGCACACCGAACTTGGCCGTTCCGATCTGGAAGACCAGATCACAGCCGCCCTCAAGGTGCCATGGACTCAGGCCGCCCTCGCCCGTATTCAGCCAGACACCGGCCTTGGCAGCGCCCGCTGACAGCGCGCGAATGGCCGGTTTCGATAGCGCGCCATAGCTCATGCCGGAAATATTGAAGAAGCTGGCGCTGCGATAAGGTTCTCGACAATGCGGGCCGAAGGTCAGCTCGGCCGGACTCTTGGCTTCTTCCGATAGCCTTGGAAAGGCTCCATTAAGGAAGATCACCGTGCCTTCGGGTCGAAGATCACGAGTCGAGCCGAAGGCGCCGGTGTGGTTGAGGTTTTTGGCTGCTCGATAGACCCAAGTTCGCTGCGCGCGATTGAACGGCAGCTCCTCGCGATCGAGGGCGAAGAAATACTGGCGAAAGAATTCTCCAAGATGCTCAAAGAAATAGCGAAAGCGCCCGATGACCGGGTAATTCCGGCGAATCGTATGGTGGGTCTGGGTGCGATCAATGACCCACAGAACGAGGACCAACAGAACCCCCAGCCCTATAGCGAGCACGAACAGTGCGGCCAGAAATTCCAGCACCGGTAGCACTAGATTAAACAGCTGATCCATAGCTCCTTATGATGTCCTAATGATGTCTTGAGATCTACGAGTCAATCCAAATCAGACCGGCCTGGCGGCCGCTGATTCCTCGATCACGGCGATGGGAGAAAAAATGATGCGTTTCTGCTGCGGTGCAAAGCTTAGCATCGAAAACAGAATCAACGCCGAGCGCCCGTAGACGCTGTTTTGCCACCGCTTTCAGATCGGCGAGCCAGTGATCCTCACGGCTCGGCTCAAAGCAATTCGAGAGCTTGGCGTCCAGCGCCAGCAGAGCATCTCGAACTGGTGCGTCCACCTCATAGTGGTCGGGGCCAATGGCCGGCCCGATCCAGGCCAGCAAATCCGAACGGGCCGCCGGCAGTGCGCGCAGTACCCCGGCGACAATATCGGCCGCCAGCCCGCGCCAGCCGCCATGAATCGCAGCGACCAGTTCGCCGTGTCGTTCTGCCAGGAGAATCGGTAGACAGTCCGCGGTCAGGATAGCGCAAACCTGACCAGGTCGATCGGTCCAGGCTGCATCGGCCTGAATCCCCGGCCGCCACTGATCCAGATGAATTAGCCGGGTGCCGTGCACCTGCTGAAGCCAGCGAGGGTCCGACGGCAGGTCTTGGCGCAGGCGCTTCCGATTCAGAGCGACCGCTTCAGGATCATCGCCACAGGACTCTCCAAGATTCAAACTGCACCAGGGCCCCTGACTGACACCGCCGTCTCGCGTGGTTGACAATGCACGCACGCTCGCCGGTGCTGGCCAATTCGCCGCAATCGCTCTCATGGGCTCAGACAAGCCAGCAGTTCAATAAACTCGGGCGGTAGCTCGGCCTCGGCTTCTACTGATCGGTCACCGTCGGGGTGAGGAAATTGAATGCGGTACGCGTGGAGCGCCTGTCGCCTGAATGTCTGAACCCTCTTGCGCTGGGACTCACTCAGGCCACCAGGCAGGCCGCGGCGACCGTACACCGGATCAGCGACGATTGGGTGCTCGATGGCCTGCATGTGGACCCGGATCTGATGGGTGCGACCGGTTTCGAGCTCTACATCGAGCAGGGTGGCGCCGTCCAGTCGCCGGGCGACCCGATAATGCGTGACCGCGTTGCGTCCATCGCGCCGAATCACCTGTCGGCGGCGATCGACCGGGTGGCGGCCAAGTGGCTGATCCACAGTACCTCCGGCGATCACCTCCCCCCAGACTAGCGCCTGATAATGGCGCTTTATTAGGCGCTGCTTCATGGCCTGGACCAGAAAACGGTGGGCTTTGGAGGTTCGGGCCACCACCAGGCAGCCACTGGTGTCCTTGTCGAGTCGATGGACTAGGCCGGCGCGCGGCAGGGGCGAGAGGCTCGGGTCGAAGTGAAGCAGCGCGTTGACCAGCGTTCCGTCCGGATTTCCGGAGCCAGGATGGACCACCAGACCGGCCGGCTTGTTGACCACCAGCACGGCGGGATCATCGATCAGAACATCCAGCTCGATCGCCTGTGGCCGGGGATTATTCGGATGGGGCTCAAGAGTGCACTCCAACCGAATCCGATCATCAGGCCCCAGGCTGTGGCGGGGCTTTACCGCTCTGCCGTTTACTCTGAGCGCGCCGGAGCGGATCCATCCGGTAATGCGGCTGCGGGAAAAATCCGACCAAACCTCGGAGAGAACCTGATCAAGCCGGCGTCCTGACTGCTCGTAGGTTGCGGCCCACTCCCTAATCAAAGGCGCACCGTCGGCCTCCATCGATCCCTGATCCGGCATCCCCGTGGTTTCGTTAACAGACATTTAGCTCACGCTCTGGCATTCTTAAGGGCTCTCAACTGCTAGAATTCGGCGCATGCGCCCTATTATGCAAAATCATTCCCTTCTGCGACGGCAAGACGGCTCCTTCGGCCTGCTTACTGCCACCCTTTTTTCAATCCTTCTGGTTTTGTCTCTGGGTGCCTGCTCAGGGTCCGAGGAACGCGATGCGGGTCTCGCCCCGGAAGAAATGTACGAAATGGCCAAAGCGTCTCTGGACGGTCGCAATTTCCAGACCGCGATTCGTCGTTATCGCGCCCTGACCACGGCCTATCCGTTCGGTCGCCACGCCGAGCAGTCCCAGCTGGACCTGGCCTATGCTTATCAGCAGTCCCGTCAGACTGAGGATGCGCTAACCACGCTGGATCGATTCATTCGGACCTACCCGATACACCCGAATATCGACTATGCCTGGTATCTCAAAGGACTTGTTCACTACAGCGAATCCATGGGCATGCTGCGGCGGCTATTCCCCGGCCAGATGGTCGATCGCGACCAGGAAAGCGCTCGCCTAGCCTTTCAAGACTTTCAGGAGCTGATTCTGCGTTATCCGCAGAGTCGCTACGTGGCCGACGCACGCCAGCGCATGGTCTACTTGCGCAACGTTCTGGCCGAGTATGAGATCAGCGTCGGTGAATACTATTACCGTCGTCAGGCCTACGTTGCGGCAATCGGTCGCGCGCAGTACGTCGTCGAAAACTATTCCGGCGCGCCGGCCAACGCCGAGGCCCTGGCCCTGATGGCGAAGTCTTATCAGAAAATGAACCTTCCCGAGCTTGCCGCCGACACCCGCCGCGTTCTCGAATTAAACTATGCGGATCAACCGTTCGATAGCGACGAGCCGGGCTGGTTGAGTCGACTCTGGCCCTTTAATTGACCTTAGGGGCTTCTGAATAACTATGCTCGGAGCGCGCTTCAGTTGGAAAAGCCGCAAATCGTGTGATGCGACGCGAGTGACAGCAGCCGTAGCTACGGCCGGGTGGCGATTGTCATCACAATCCGCACGAGATGCGACTTTTCCGGCGAAACCCTTACGGGCCGGCCCCCGGATCAAGGCCGGGGCAGGCTTTTCGCGGGGCAACCGCCTCGTTCGGGTTGGCTTATTGGGAATAAGCAAACGGCACGCGCTAATCGTTTCTTTATCTGGCGCTTCTTGCCTGCGGCAAACCGCACCAGTTACGAAACGGCGATCGCCCGAGCATAGCTCTACAGAGGCTCCCTAAACGCACCATGACCACGCCGAGCGATCAGGCGATTGATCAGACCCAACTCGCCGAAGATCTAATCCAACGAACCAACCAGCAGCTCGAGATCGTACTCGAAGCAGCCAAAGGCGAAGAGCGGCTCCGGCAGGCTATGCGCTATTCCGTGTTCAATGGCGGCAAGCGACTCAGACCGCTGCTGGTCTATGCCAGCGGCCAGTGCCTAGGCCTGACGCCTGACCAACTGGATGCGCCGGCCTGTGCGGTTGAACTCATTCACTGCTACTCCCTAGTGCACGACGACCTGCCCGCCATGGATGACGACGCGCTGCGTCGCGGTCGCCCGACCACCCACCTGGCCTTCGACGAAGCCCTAGCAATCCTTGCCGGCGACGCCCTCCAGGCCCTAGCGTTCGAATGTCTGGTGCTGGACTCGGTCGACGACCCTGCCCCGCAGATGCGGCTGGACATGATTCAGGAATTGGCTCACGCCTGCGGTGCCGACGGCATGGCAGGAGGTCAGGCCATCGACCTGGCGATGGAGGGAACCCGCCCCGATCGCGCTCAAGTCGAGCGCATGTTCGAACTCAAGACCGGCGCATTGATCCGCGCCTCCGTGATGATGCCGACCGCGCGGCGACCCGATCTGCCGGCTACCGAGCGCCATGCGCTCAGACTATTTGCCGAGTCGGTTGGGCTGGCCTTCCAGATTCGTGACGACCTGCTCGATATCGAAGGCCAAACCGGCGTGATCGGGAAAACTGCCGGCGCGGACGAAGCGCACGATAAGGCGAGCTGGCCGGGGCTGTTCGGTATGGAGGCCGCGCAGGCCCGGATCGACGAACTCAGCTCGATCGCGGCGGGCGCGCTCAGAGACCTGTCCGGCGATATCTCGGGACTACTCTGGCTGGGGCGAAAGCTGGTCAATCGCAGCTATTGATTCAATCAGCAGGCGGCGCTAGAGCGCCCGGGGCATCCAGCTGTTCATAGGCCCGTTGCACGGCCGGGGCGCCATAGACTCTTTCTAGTCGGCGAACGATAAAGTGTCCGCGAGCCGCCTTCTGAAAGTGATCCATGAACAGCACGTTGATAACGGCACCCCCAGCCGCACCGATCAGCGGCACCGACTGAGCCGCGGCCTTTTCTGAGACAGGAATCGAAAAGCGAGCCGCTATCTGACTGACCAAACGGACCAGAGCCGGCGCCGAATCACGCACGGCACCAGCGCTGGCCGCGTATTTAGCGGCTTCCGACACGGTTCTCGCAAGCGCACCCCGAACACCGAAATACCCGGTGTCTGCCAGATCATCCTCGACTGAGGCTCCGCCCAGCGCAAACACCTCTAGACAGGCCATTTGCGTGTACGGATCGGACAAATCCTCACCCTCGCCGCGGGCGATTTCCGCGATCGAACGCAGCATGATTGAGGTCGAAATGGGCAGCTCAACGGCCAGTGCCGCCAGGCCAAAAGCACCGCCGAACGCGCCCGATAGCGCGGTCCCGGCCTTGTGGGCACGGAATGACGGGATTCTTCGCTCGTCGCCATCCAGGGTCCACAAGGCGGTTTTCAATGCCGTACTGAGCGCGACCTCGGCCAGTTTTAGAATTCGCTCTCTTGCCCTATCCGGCAGCAGATCCATGCCGGCGTCGATGGGCGTGGCCAGGGTATTGGAGACGCGCGCGATCAAACCGGGGTTTTCCAGCAGGCGATGCGCCACCACCAGTTCTTCGTGATGGTTCATGGTCAGTTCCACGACAAGATCTGCGGACCGACAGTCAGTCACGCTCTGGTCTCCAGTTCTGATATTTTTCATAGGCTCCTACCGCGTCCAGGTGCTCCGGATGGCGATCGAGCTGCTCGGCCAGCCATTGAAACCACTCGTAGACCGACGGGCGGCCGGTGGTCTCGCGCGTCAACTCCACATAGCCGCGGAGGATATACCAGGCGGCCTGAATACTGCCGCCCATCAGCTGCTGAACGAGGCGGAAGGGCACCAGACGTCGATAGACCATCAGACCGATCGACTCGAGTGTGGAGGTGATCAGGAGCATCGATTCCTGAAGCTCCTCGGGAACGGGGGTTTCGCTGCAGCGACGACAGTCGGCCTGATACTGATTGATCATGCGAAGAGCGCTGGTGAATTCCACGGTCTGAAAGGCGCGCATGATCTCCATAGTCGCGTTCTCGTGCCGCTCGGCCCGATAGTAGCGAATCTGGATGACGCCAAAGATTACGCCGGTGATAACCAGAAATGCGCCAACGATGTCGGCCAGGTTGGCCAAGGTGTCAAGATTCATGGACTCAAGAAGTGTGCAGATCTGCGCGAAGTATCGGGCTTGTTACGACCGAAACGCAAACCCCGCTCCGGGCAAAATTCCACGTCAGAGGCCTTGTTAGCACGCGGCGCTAGTCTCGATAAGCCGCCCTGTGGTGGTCATGGCGTCGATCGACTTCGCATCGTCAGCCCATGGAGAAATTTCATTGATAGCGGGTGACGTCAGGCAGGTCCGCCTCCTGAAATCCCTGCCGGCGCAGCCGACAGGAATCACAGACGCCGCAGGCTCGACCCTGCGAGTCTGCCTGGTAACAGGAAACGGTCACCGAGTAATCCACGCCGAGTGCCGTTCCCCGCTTGATGATCTGGGCCTTGGTGAGGTGAATGAGTGGCGTATGAATAGCGAAGCGCCCGCCTTCGTCGCCGACCTTCGTGGCCAGACTGCACAGGTCCTCGAAGGCCGCGATAAACTGCGGGCGACAATCTGGGTAACCTGAATAGTCCACCGCATTGACGCCGATAAACAGATCCAGCGCACCCTGCACTTCGGCGTGACCAAGCGCCAATGCCAGCATCAGCGTATTGCGCGCCGGTACATAGGTCACCGGAATCCCCGCTTCCAGCTCGGTCGGCACCTCGATGTCGTCGGTCAGCGCCGAGCCACCAATGGCACGGAGATCAACAGACACCACGCGATGAGATTTCGCACCCGAAGCGCCGCTTAGGGCATGGCTGGCCGCCAGCTCGGATCCGTGACGCTGACCATAATCTACGGCCAGCGTGTGGCATTCGAAGCCTTCATCCAGTGCAATCGCCAGAACCGTCGCCGAATCCAGGCCGCCGGAGAGCAGAACCACGGCTTTCTTCCTGTCGCTCATCAGTCACCGCTTGATGGTTGGGTCGGATAGTGTATCCGGTCAATAAATCTCCAAATGAGACTTCTCAAATGCGGCGCTGATCGGCATGGTCATGTCTTAGAAAAAGGCCCGGAAGACCCGGGCCTTGAAGCTCCTAACTTGAAAGCATCGATCGGGATCGAGCCCTATTGCGCCTGCGACTCGAATCGATCCCCGAACAGGATATCGATATCACGGCCGGGCTCGAGAACCAGCACTAGACCATCGTGATCCGAGGAGCGAGCCAAGCTGGTGCCGTCAGCCTCGAAGCCTTCCCAATAGTCTGCGTTGCCACGCATGTAGCCGTAGTCACTGACGTAGCGATTGGCCGCGCGATTGAGCAGCGCGTGGTCGAGAGTCTGAGCCACTCCGCGGAATAGGAACGAGTAGCGCTCCTCGGCCGGGAGCGTCTCGAGGACGTTGACCAGAGTGGGCGAGACCTGATTGCTCGGATCGAATCCGGGCACGCCAGCGTTTTCTATGTTGACCAGGTTCTGACTCTCGACCGAGGTGCCGCTGAGCAGTCCGATCACGTCAACGTAGCCGTCGGTGAACTCGAAGGCATTCTTGTCGCCGACCAGGATGATCGGTAGGTTGGGATCGAGGATCTGTCGAGCCTGCACCTTTGCAGCGACCGACTGGGCCTGCTCGTGGCGCTTCAGACGAACTCGGGCCTGGGAATCGATGCCACCGAGGGAGCGCAGGTGATTGTTGATCACGACGAAAGGCCAGTCGGCGCCATCAGCGATGAATCGTCCCTCCAGGGTCAGGCTCGGTCGATCGTGCAGGGGCGTGTTATCGAGGCTCAGACACTCATCGCCGCCCTCCTGGATCATCTGGTCCACGGCGACCCGGCTCGTGTTGATCAGAAAGCCATTGTTGATCTCGCCGCGGTCGTTGCCCGGAACGAGATAGGCCGTATAGGCGGCGCCACCGGCCTGGCTGACGGCTGCCGCTAGAGCCTGCAGGGTCGTCAAGCTTTCGACTTCCTGCAGGGCCAGAACGTCGGGGCTCTGCAGCGCCTGAACGATGGTCTCGGCGAGCTTGTCGAGCTTGAGCTGATACTCGGCCGGGGTCGCGATCTCGCGGTTCTGTGCAATGTAGCCTGCGCCGCAGGTCGGAATCGCTCGATCTGGATCATCGATGTCATCGAACAGATTGAGCACGTTCAGCGAACCGATCGTCAGCTCATTCTGTCCCCCCGATGGCGCGGGCAGCGGCAGATCCGGGGTCGATTCGACGTTCAGCTCGGTTGGCCAGAGCTCATAGTCGCCGAACTCGTAGCCGATCACACCGGTGGCTGAAAACGTGCTGCCGCCGGCCAGGGTGAGATTGTCGAGTGCGATCCGATCCGGATCCAGCTCGAACTGTTCGGGCGCGCCCGACCAGACCGGGCAGTCCGGGCAGATCACTGGGTCGATACCGGGGAATTCAACGCCAGCCCCGCGCAGCGTTCGCTCGCCGTTCGCGCTGACGACCGCTTCGGCAATCGGGTCGCTGCCGAAGCTCTGGCTGGGCGCGGTTATGAATCCGTTCGACACGGTGACCCGCATTGACTCAAAGCATTCGAAATTGTTGATCCCGCAGCTCGGGGTCGTGGGATCCAGGGACGGCGTGCCAGCATCGAAAATGATCGGTGAAGGTAGCGGGTTGCCGGAACCAGTGACCTCGACCAGATCGGGGAAGCCGATCTGAGTCAGGTCGAAGAATTCGACCACCGCGCCCTGCACGGTGACCTCGTCGCCCACCGCAACCGACGGCGCCGAATCGGTAAAGACATGCAGCCCGCGCGATGCAGGATCGCCGATGCGGGGCGGCAGCGCGGGGGCAGGCATCTGGATGACGAAGAAATCACTGCCGACTGCGGTCACGATATTGCCCTCAGTGCGAACGACCTGGCCCTCGAATGGCGAAGTCAAGGCAGAACCCTGAATGTCTTCGATGGAGACCACGTCAGCGACCAGCCCGATATCGCCGTTGTCGCGAGACTGGGTCTTGTAGTTGCTGAAGGAATACCAGCCAATGCCGCGCAAAAAGCTGTAGCTGTCCCCAATTGCAGGCTCGATGGTCAGGGCCACGCCGGCGTCATCGCCGCGCGCCTCACCACTGCCGTCAGTAAACAGCCATTCGCCAAAACCCGGCGTATCGGTGACATCGACATCGGTGAATTCGATCAACACGCCTTCCCACTGTTCCGAAAGCGGTGAAACACCCGGCCCACCAGTCCCGAAGGCACCGGTATCAAGCAGCTCGGGCGCCGGGACTACGCTGCTCTGGATGAATTCAGCCGAGATCACCTGCAGCTCAGTCTGACCAAAGTTTTCAGCCACCTCGCCAACCACCCGGATCTCATCGCCGCGCTCGAGGGTTAAGCCAGGGAGGTCACCGATCAGGGCCAGGCCACTGAATGGGCCGCCGGCCGGCTCTTGGATCACGGTAATCGTGACGCCACGATTGTCCTGCAGTCCGCCAGGAGCGGACGTCACGATGCCATCCACACGAATGGTCTGATTCACCAATGGCGAAGCGTCATCGACGGCCGGATCGGCCACGGTCTGGACGTCATAGATGGAGGCCTCTTCGACCACGGTCGTCTCCCAGCTCGCATCGGCACTGGCCGGCGAGCCATCAACTATTCCGTTGGCCGTGACGTCGTTGACCAGCGGGCCGCTCGGGGCTAGGGCATCGAGGGAAAGGACCAGTTCGAAATCGAGGCTGGCACCGGCAGCTAGGTCACTCAGGGCCCAGGTCAACTGGCCTGCGACGGACTGATCCGGCAAGACGCCGCTGGTGTCGCTGACGTAGCTGGTGTCGGCCGGAAGGTCATCGATAACCGTCAGGCTGGTGATGGTGTCGCTGGTGGTGAAATTATCAACATTGATCTGGTAAGTAATCTGCTCGCCGGCGGTCGCGAATACGGGACCGGTCTTGCTGATCAGGACGTCGGGCGGCGTGACCGCTTCGACGCTTATGTTGTCGATGCCGTACTCGTCGCGCGAACCGCCGCCGGACTGGTCGTCGCCGGTCCACTGCAGATAGAGATCGGCGCCATTGGCAAGGCCCAGTCCGTTTAAGATGATCGTTCGATTGACCACACTCCAGGCCGGTGACCCGGCGGCCGCTTCAGGCGTAGTGAAGTCGAGTTCTGGTATCGAAACGTATGTCGCATCGTCCAGGGAGTAGCCGAAATTCAATGAGTTGGCGCGAGCCTGGTCGTTGAAGGTCCAGATGTCGTAGCTGATCGAGACCGCATTGACCTCGCCGCCGCTGCTATTGGTCAAGCGCAGCGTCAGAGTGCCGGGGGTAAAGTCGCTGCTGCCGGGCTGGATGCCGAGGATCGAATTAGCGCCGGTATCGAAGGCGTAAACGCCGCCGGTCGACACTCCTCCAGTGGAGCTGCCGCGCGCGAAATCACCAGAATCAAAAGTGCCGCCGAAGGAGCCATCGGCCGAGAACCCGGTGGCACGCCAGAGGTCCGAGTCCAGTTGACCGGCTGCCGGCATCGGCGCAAAACCGCTGCCTGCAAAGCCGTTAAAGTCCTCATCGACCAGAGTCAAGCCTCCGCCGGCAAATGCCGTCGAAGCCGCGAGCAGGGCGGCCAGCAGCAGGCCGGCCCGGAAATTCCTTGAATACATGCGCATCAGTCCGTTAGTGGTTTCAGTGAGACCCCGAAAAATTCAGGGGCAAGGCTAACCGCTCGATATGACGAATCGGTTGCGCTGTTATGCTTTTGTGCTCTGAACTCGAAGGGCGCGCGTATGCTCCGCTTGAACCAAGTGCCGCTGGACCAGAGCGTCCCGAAACGCCGCTACAAGAGCGACCTCAAGGCCTGGCAGTACGACCTACTCAGCCTGCAGCAGGCCGTGATGCGCGAAGGGAGTCGCATGATTATCGTGGCGCAAGGCACCGATGCTGCCGGCAAAGGCGGCGCGATCCGCCGCCTGGTGCACCGCCTCGATCCGCGCGGATTCAGAGTCTACAGAATCGGAGCGCCGGAGCGATGGGAACAGGAAAAGCACTATCTCTATCGCTTCTGGACCAAGGTGCCCTCACCTGGCGAGCTGGTGATCTTCGACCGATCCTGGTACGGACGTGTCCTGGTTGAACGAATCGAGGGCTTTGCACCCGAGCACAGGTGGCAACAGGCCTATCGCGAAATCAACGAGTTCGAGCGCTGGCTCGTCGATGACGGCGTGCTCCTGTGCAAACTCTGGTTCCATATCGACAAAGATGAGCAGCTGAGTCGCTTCAAGGCGCGAGAGAACAATCCCTACAAGGCCTGGAAGCTGACCGATGAGGACTGGCGCAATCGCGAAAAGTGGGACGAGTACATGCAGGCCGCCGATGACCTGTTCGAGCAGACCGACACCGAGACGGCGCCCTGGACCATCATTCCGGCAAATTGCAAGCGTCACGCCCGGCTGGTTGCTCTGGAAACCGTTGCCAGGCGATTGGCTGAAGAGGCGAAGCACAAGGGGATCGAAACCCTGCCCCTGAACAAGGCGGGATAGGCGTCATCCCGGGTTGGCAAGGAGGCTAACCCGGCAATCCAGGTGCAATTAGCGTTCGTCCGGCGGTCCGCTGCTGACAGATCACGGCCTGACTGCGCGCACTGATCAACATCTGCTTGCTCGACTTCAGAGACCCTGCCGATGCTATTCGATTACCGCCAGATAGGCTCGACCACGCCGACGGATCTCGAAGGCCAATTCCCGCGATTCAGAAATCGGAAACTCCCCGCGAAACTCTCCTAGGGAGTGGACCGCGGCGCGGTTGATAGCGACGATCACATCACCCGATCGCAAGCCCGCGTCCCAGGCATCAGAATTGCGGCGGACCTCTTCGATCAGCACGCCCGTCATTCGACTTCGTTCAGGCACCCGCACCAGCACCAGACCATCGAGTCGCTCGTCCAGACGTCTGCCCGAAATCCGCGCATCGAGGTCTTCCTCAATGCGAACTTGAACGGTGCGTTCGCGACCGTCGCGCGCATAGACGACATCGATATCCCGGTCGATTCCCAGCAAACCCTCGATATTCCGAAGGGACTGGATCCCGTCGATCGGGCGCTGATCGACCTCGATGATGACATCGCCGACGCGAACACCGACCTCGGCCAGCGCCGAGTTCTCGGTAAGTCGCGTGATGACCACACCATCAGCGCGCTCCAGAGTCAGGGCCTCTCTAAGCTCGGCGGTCAGATCCTGGACCTCGACGCCGAGTGATCCCCGACGAACTTCACCGAAGGCGATCAACTGCTGCATCACGTAGTCGGCGGTGCTCGCGGGAATCGCGAATCCAATGCCGACGTTGCCGCCCGAAGGCGTAAAGATGGCGGTGTTGATGCCGATCAGGCGACCGGCCAGATCGATCAGAGCGCCGCCGGAGTTGCCGGGGTTGATCGACGCATCGGTCTGAATAAAATTCTGATATTCGAGGCCGCGCAGACCCGATCGGCCAAGGGCCGAGACGATCCCGGAGGTGACGGTCTGACCGAGTCCGAAGGGGTTGCCAACGGCGACCACGAAATCCCCTACGCGCAGTCCGTCGTCATGCAGGGGCAGCTCGGCCAGGCGATCGGGCTCGATGCGAATGACTGCCAGATCCGTATCGCGATCGGAACCGATGAACTCGGCCAAGAATTCGCGCCCGTCTTGAAGGGTCACGGCGATGTCATCGGCGCCATCGATCACGTGATTGTTGGTCAGAATGTAGCCAGCCTTCGAGTCGACGATAACGCCCGAGCCCAACGACTGCTGAATGCGCTCGCGCGGCATGCTCGGGAAATCGAAAAACCGTCGAAAGAAGGGATCCTCGAGGAAGGGGCTTGTGCGCACCTGCACGCGCGTTCGGGTCGAGATATTGACCACGGCCGGCGTCACGGTTTCAAGTATCGGCGCCAGCGACGGCAAGGGCTGACCATTCACATCGGCCGGGAGACTAGCCCTTGCCGCGCTCATCAGCGTGCAGCAGAAAAACGTCAGCGTCAGGAGGATGGATTGGCGGTTCATCAAGCTCGACTGTTGCGTTGGGACCGCTGCCTATGACAGCGGCACACCGCCTCGGGTTTCCTTCCCGCCGCTCGGCGGGCCTTAGGCGGTCATCGAAAGGTCACGCAGAAGGCTTGCATTTGACGGGCAACAGTGGTCATATATCGACAGCCGCCGGATATCCACCCAATATGTTGGGCTGATGAACGATACGGAGCACTAGATGTTGAGTCTCGACCAACAGGTCCTGAGAACTGATGCCAGCGGGATGCCTCTCGAGTGGATCGGCTATCAGGACGCAGTGAAGCTGATCGTACTGAACCAGGTCTGCTATGCCCTGGGCAGCGAACTGTACCGGCTGCACGGCGGTACTAATGCGCGCAGCGGCAAACAGACGGAAGTTCCGGTCAATGCGATACTCGCTACCCGTGGCGCCCATCCCAACGCTCACAGATTCTACGACCGATACACTCCGCCACTATCGAATCGTGCGCTGTTTCGCCGCGACGAAAATCTTTGCCTCTACTGCGGTAACGTCTTCCACGAGCGGGATCTGTCGCGAGACCACGTCAATCCGTTATCACAAGGCGGGGTAGACACTTGGGAAAATGTCGTGACGTCCTGCAAGCGCTGCAACAACCACAAGGCTGCGCGAACGCCGGAACAAGCCGGCATGCAGCTGATCGCCATCCCCTTCGCACCCACCCACGCCGAATATGTTTACCTCCAAGGCCGGCGCATCCTCGCTGATCAGATGGATTTTCTCGTCGCCCACTTTCCTCGGCATTCCATCCTGCGCAAGCGATTGAGCCGGGACCGAGCCGCATTGAACGGCGAAGCACCAACCGCTTGAGGCCTAATCTCCAGGGTAGACTGATCGATGAATTCTTCCTTCGCATCGACGCCTGAATGAACACCGAGGCCACCGACCCAATACAGCCGGTCTACCTGGTCGACGCCAGCATGTACATTTTCCGCGCTTGGTTTTCCATGCCGGATCAATTCGAGGATGCGGCCGGGCGACCGACCAACGCCGTCTACGGCTTTGCCCGCTTCCTGTGCGAGCTGCTTGAGCAGACCGATGCGCGAGAGATCGCTGTCGCCTTCGACGAATCTTTGACCACCTCGTTCAGAAACGAGATCTATCCCGACTACAAGGCCAATCGCGATCCGGCGCCCGAAGAACTTCAGCGTCAGTTCGCCTGGTGCAAGGATCTGGCTCGCCTTATCGGACTGCCCGTTTACTTCGACAACCGCTACGAAGCCGACGATCTAATCGCCGGCCTAGCGACGCTGAATCGTTCGCGTGGTCGCCGGATCTGCGTCGTGACCGGCGACAAGGACCTCGCCCAGCTCGTGCACGAGGGCGATCAATGGTGGGATTTCGCGCGTAACCGTCGCTTCGATCAAGACGGGGTTCTCGACCATTTCGGCGTGCGTCCGAATCAGATTGCCGACTATCTGGCGCTGACAGGCGATGCCGTCGACAACATACCCGGTGTACCGGGCGTTGGCCCAAAGACTGCGGCCGCACTTTTGGGCCACTTCGGCAGTCTTGATGCCATTTATAATCGGCTCGAAGAAATAGCCTGGCTGAAGATCCGAGGCTCGAAAACTCTCGCCGCCAAGCTTAGAGACCATGAGGCGGCTGCTCGTCTAGCTCGGCAACTCACCGGGCTTGATGATGGCCTTGAGGCACTCGGTGAAGGTCCGACGGTCGCTCGCACCTCAGGCAGCGGGGACCACCTCGACGCACTCCTTGACGGCCTGGGATTCGGCCGTCCGCTGCGCGAACGTTTGCATCGACAGCGAAGTTTCTAAGACGATGAGTTCGCTTCGACGGTGACCTAGAAGGAAAACATCAAGCGTCAACCCTCATCGGAGCTGTTGTCCTCGAGCTCTTTTTGACGTCGCACCAACTCGTCGACCATTTCCTGGCCAACACTCAGCACCTCAGCCGAATCCAGTGAAGTCCTCATGATGGCGATAGTCGGCAGGCCCGAGTCCATCCGTCGCCCCCTCGGGTCGACATGATGCCAGTGGCTGCCGGCGAGAAAAACCAGACCATCACCTACAATCGAGCCGTAGGTAGGCGTGTCGAACTCTGGCAGGGCGGACACCAATGGAGCGACTTCAACCACCCCGAGACCATCGTCTCCCAATTTCATCCGCAAAACTCGATCGGGATCAATCCCGTTCTGAATAGCAATCAGGTGACCGTCCCACCAATAAAGCCCGTCAATCCCGCCTTCATTCAGGTTCTCTGGCGTAAACAGTTTCCAGGCTTGGCCTGCATCGGCGATATCGACCACAAATATTCCAATTTCGTAATCCGAGAGATACAGGGTGCTGTCGTCTTCAGACAGTGCAATGCCGCGAGTGCTGGTGAAATTGGGGTGCCGAAAAAATGGCTCGAGCATCCGCTCACCAGGATCCAGTCGATAGACCCCAGGAGTCGCCATATCGGCCGCATAGACAGTTCCGTCAGAGGCGATTGCTAACGCACCGAAAACGTGCGGCTTGCGGTCTGGAACCATTCGATGAGTCGACAGCAATTCACCGCTCTCGATATCAAGTTTGAGCAGAAGGGTTCGTCCAGCGTCTGCCTGGCGAAAGCCTCGCCACTGAGACACGGCTGCAGTCGCAACCCACAGAAAACCACGCTCCGAATCAGCCTTCACATCAAGAACCGCCATCAGTTCAGGAATCGAAGTTCGGTCGACAAAGGTCGTGAAATTCTCAGCGTCGTCGGAAACCAGAATCGATCCATCGCGAACGGTGCCGACAAAGTAGCGCTCAGTCTCCGGATCATAGGCAAGCGCCTCTGGCATCTCCACATCATCCAGCTCTGCGACGACCTGAGCCTCACCAAACGGCTCGCTCGCCCTTCCCATCAGCCCACTGAGATGCTCATACAGTCCATGGCTCCGCAGATCATCAAGTTCGGGAAACTCGGACCAGTCCTGCGCCAAGCCCTGCTGCTGCATTTGCAGCATGATGTTGTAAGCGTCGGTGAAGCGTCCCTCATGCGCATAGGCCCGCACTAGATGCGTCATAAAATCCTGGTTGTAAGGCCGAAGCGCGTGCAGGCGTTCGGTCGCAGCCGCCCAGTCTTCATAATCTCCGTCGTCAAATGCCAGAGCGGCCTGATTGAGCCAGTAGGCCAGCTGGAAGGATTGCGGCATTTCTTCAAGAGGCGGTCGCTCGGATTGTGCGGGTTGTGGGGAGTCAGCCGCCTCCTGCGCATCCACTGGCGAGATCGTCCAGGCAAAGAGCAGAAATAGCGCCAGTAGCGCACAGTTTTTCTTGAGCATCATGGTAAGTCCTGTATGCTTTTCAGTGGTGAGATGACGATGTATCACAGACGGTCCTTCGGACTGTTGACCGTTAGATTTGTTCCCGAAGAAAACGACGCGGCGCATGCTATCAGACACAAACGATCGAGAACTGCACAAGGGCCGCTACTTGACCCTGCGCGAACGAAAGGGATGGGAATTCATTCATCGCCTCCATCCGGTTGTGGTGATGATCGCCTGGACTCCGGCACGCGAACTGTTGCTGGTCGAGCAGTTCCGGGAACCGCTGTCTGCCCGAACAATTGAACTGCCCGCGGGGCTAGTCGGCGATGAGGCGGGGATGGAAGACGAAGGGTTGATGCTGGCCGCGGCTCGGGAATTAGAAGAAGAAACAGGCTGGCACGCTGCGGAGATGACTGAGATCATGCGATGTCCGACGTCGGCCGGCATGAGCGACGAGCTGGCAGTGTTTCTGCGTTGTGAACGCTTGACCCGAATCGGTACCGGCGGCGGGACAGCCTCAGAAAATATTACCGTCCACCAAGTCCCCGGCGACAGTATCGAAACCTGGCTCAGCGCTCGGCGGTCCGAGGGCAAGTATCTGGATCCGAAGATCTATGCAGCGCTCTACTGGACCTCATCCGGGGGCTAAAAGAACGACTGCAGGACTCTCTGCCCATTAGACTGTCAGGACGTCAACCAGCGACCCAACGCCACCCAGACCGCTAGGAGCGACGCGCTCAGGATCATCAGCCAGGTCAGCAGGGTGCCGATAAATCGACCGGATGAAACGCCAGCCGAGCGATTCAGGCCCATCAGGCCATGCAGGATTCGGCCTAGAACGAGCGCCAGTCCAAGAACGTGAATAATCATGAAGTTGACCGCGCCTGACCCCTCCAGAACCAGCAGGAGGACGACACCAATCGGAACGTATTCACAGAAATTAGCCTGAGCTCTAATAGCGCGCTCCAGTTCGGGCTGATCACCCGAGCCTATGCCGACACCTAATCGGCGGCGCAAGCGAACCACCTGCAGCGACAAAACAATCAGGATTAGGCCGAGTAGGCCACCATAGAATAAGGTTAGGGTAAAGGCCACGATGAGGCTCCGGTTGACGATTCTCGCCAGTATACCCGCGTGCTAGACTTCGGCGCTTTCCCTAACAGCACGGACTCTGCCATGTTCAAAGGATCACGTTTTCTCTTCTGGAACGGTTTGGCCCTCCCGATCGCTACTGCCATAGCGCTGCTGGCGGCGCCTGTGCTCGCGGACGACGGCCCGATCGCTATCGCTATCCACGGCGGAGCCGGAACGATCAGCCGCGACGACATCAGCGAGGAACGAGAAAACGCGATCCGTAGCGCGCTGCAGCAGGCCGTTGAAGCAGGTCATGCGATTCTTGCCGAGGGCGGTACCAGCCTTGATGCAGTCACCGCCGCGATCCGGATCCTTGAAGACGCACCCGAATTTAATGCCGGGCGCGGCGCTGTTCTAACCGAGGACGGGCGAGTCGAAATGGATGCATCAATCATGGACGGAAGCAGCCTTGCCGCCGGTGCAGTGGCCAGCGTGACCGGCCTGCGTCATCCGATTGATGCCGCGCGCCACGTCATGAACGATTCACCGCACGTCATGTTGATCGGTGAAGGCGCCGAGACTTTTGCCCGACAGTTCGATTTGGAGGTCATGGACGAGGACTGGTTCATTACCGATTTCCGCCGCGAGCAGCTAGACCAGATCCAGTCTCCGGACACGGCCGCGCTAGACAACAACTCGCCCTGGTACTCGACCGTTGGCGCGGTTGCCATCGATCAAAACGGTCATCTTGCCGCAGGAACCTCGACCGGCGGCATGTCCAACAAGCGCTGGGGTCGAGTTGGCGACTCGCCGATCATCGGCGCAGGTACCTATGCCAATAATCAAACCTGCGCCGTGTCGGCCACGGGTCACGGCGAGTACTTTATACGCCACGTAGTGGCTTATGACATCTGCGCTCGCATGGCCTACACCGCCCAACCGCTGGCGCAGACCGCCAATGCAGTCGTCAATCAGGTGCTCAAGGCGGCCGGCGGAGACGGCGGCGTGATCGCGATTGATCGCTTCGGCCGTATTTCCATGCCCTTCAACACTCCGGGGATGTACCGCGCCGCAATCTACCGCGACGGAGAAGTCGAAATTTCGATCTATGACGATGAAGGCCGCAACCACAATCAAATCGATTCAGGGCACTGATGCTGCTGGATTCTTTTGAATTCAGCTGCCCTTGGTGCGGTGAAACCAACCAAGTGGCGCTGGAGCCGGAGGAAGCAGGGCAGAAACTCGTTCAGGACTGCGTCGTTTGCTGCGCGCCGATCGAAATCAGCTTGCCGTTGTTTCCAGGGGAAGCACCCGCCATTTCACGCGAGGGCGAGTAACGCGTTTCCCTCGATGGAGGGCCCTGGAAATCGACCCTGTCTCTAAGACTGGCCGCGGGTTGCGACCGGCCACCCGAGGCGCTGACACAATGCAAGCGTGGGTCGCGCGCGATTTAGGGTGTAAAAATGCAGACCGGGTGCTCCGGCGTCGATCAGCTTTTGACACAGGGCAGCCACCGTATCTTCCCCAAAGGCTCGAATCGATTCCGTATCGCCATCGGCTTCCCAGGCGTCCAAACGCTTGGCGATCCAGAGCGGGATTTCTGCACCACACATGCGTGAAAATCGCGCCAGCCTGCTGTAGTTTGTGATCGGCATGATGCCGGGAACGATCGGCACCTCGATACCGGCCGCCCGAGTGTCGTCCACAAAGCGGAAGTAAGCATCCGGATTAAAAAAATATTGAGTAATGATGCCGTCGGCACCAGCCGAAACTTTATCTTTTAGGTACTGAAGGTCGAGCGCCGGAGACTTCGACTCAGGGTGATGTTCTGGATAACCGGCCACTTCCAAATGGAACTGATCACCGGTCTTGTCGCGTATAAAGCGGACCAGATCGACTGCGTAATCGAAAACTCCCGTGCCGCCACCCGATGGTCGATCTCCTCGCAGAGCCACCAGCCGTCGAATTCCGGCTGTCTGGTAGCCGTCAAGCAGGTCGAGCAGGCTGTCTTCATCCTCAGCCATGCATGAGAGATGAGGCGCGGCCGGAATCTGGGTATTGGTCTGGATATCGAGAACCGTGTCGCGCGTTTTATTCCGCGTCGAGCCTCCGGCACCGAAGGTCACCGACATGTATTCCGGGTCCAACGCCGCTAGCTTGCCACGCGCAGTTCTGAACGACGCTTGGGCCGCTTCGTCGCGCGGCGGGAAGAATTCGAAACTCAGCTTCGGTCGCGCTTCAGACATCCTTGATTCCAGTAAGTATCTCAAGGGTCGCGGACCGGCCGGAGGCCGATCCGCGTGGGACTAGATCCGATTGAACGGGCGAGGAGCTGATGCTCCGCGCCCTACCAGATCAATAGCGGTAATGGTCAGGCTTGTAAGGACCTTCAACCGGCACGCCGATGTAATCGGCCTGGCTGTCGTGAAGATCGGTCAGCCGCGCACCGATGCGGTCCAAGTGCAGTCGCGCCACCTTCTCGTCCAGGTGCTTGGGCAGCACGTAAACTTCGTTCTGGTAGCGGTCACCATTCTTCCATAGCTCGATCTGAGCCAGGGTCTGGTTCGTAAACGAGTTGGACATGACGAAGCTGGGATGCCCCGTTGCGCAACCGAGGTTAACCAGACGACCGCGCGCCAGCAAGATGATTTTCTTGCCGTCCGGGAATGTGATGTGATCAACCTGCGGCTTGATTTCGTCCCACTCGTATTTTTCAATGCTGGCGACGTCGATCTCATTGTCAAAATGCCCAATGTTGCAGACGATAGCTTCATCTTTCATGCGCAGCATATGGTCATGGGTGATGACGTTGTAGTTGCCCGTCGCGGTGACAATGATGTCGGCTGCTTCCAACACTCCCTGGTCTTCGATGTTGACGACCTTGTAACCTTCCATAGCCGCCTGAAGCGCACAAATCGGATCGACCTCGGTGACCCAAACATTGGCTGACAGCGCACGCAGAGACTGTGCAGAGCCCTTGCCTACGTCGCCATATCCGCAAACAATCGCAGTCTTGCCTGCAATCATAACGTCGGTCGCTCGCTTGATCGCGTCGACCAGCGACTCACGGCATCCATACAGGTTGTCGAACTTCGACTTGGTTACCGAGTCGTTAACATTGATTGCCGGAAACTTCAGGGTGCCTTCTTTCTGCATGCGATAAAGACGATTGACGCCGGTGGTGGTTTCCTCGGTCACGCCCTGGATATTCTTGAGCGCTGCCGTGTACCAGCCAGGATTGGTCGTCAGACGCTTTTTGATCGCGTTGAACAGCGCGACTTCTTCCTCGCTGCCCGGATTGTCGAGGACGGACGGATCGGACTCGGCCTGCGAGCCTAGGTTAAGCAACATCGTGGCATCACCACCATCGTCCAGGATCATGTTGGCGGTTTCGCCGTCAGGCCACTGAATAATGCGGTGGGTATATTCCCAGTATTCGACCAGCGTCTCACCTTTGTAGGCAAAGACCGGCACGCCGCGTTCAACCATGGCCGCTGCAGCATGATCTTGCGTCGAATAGATGTTGCAGGAAGCCCAGCGGACATCTGCGCCCAGCTCGACCAGGGTTTCGATCAAGACCGCGGTCTGAATCGTCATATGGAGACTTCCGGCGATGCGCGCGCCCTTGAGCGGTTGCTGCTCGCCAAACTCCTTCCGCATTTCGACCAGACCAGGCATTTCGGTCTCGGCGATCTGTATTTCTTTGCGGCCGAATCCTGCCAGGCTCTCGTCAGCGACGAAGTAGTCCTTGTCGGTCGGCGCAATGCTGTCGTCGAACAGTATGCTGCTGTGACCAGTTTCTGGTTTAGCGCTCATAAGTAGTTCCTTAAATGTTGAAAAGTGATTGAATGTACGTCGAAGGTTTCAAAGGACTCCCTAGACATGAGCCGGCAAAGACTCACAGGCCAGCCGCACTGCGCAGCGCGTCGGCCTTGTCGGTGCGCTCCCAGCTGAAGGTCGTGAAATGATCTTCAACCGTCTTGCCATCGCGGATCACCTTGGCCGACATTTTCTCGGGGTGCCGGCCGAAATGCCCGTGCGTCGCCGTCTGTCGATACATGGGATGGAGCAAATCCAGCATCTTAAGGATGCCGTAAGGCCGGAGGTCGAAATGTGCTCTGACCAGGGTTTCGATCTGTTCTTCCGGAATCTTGTTGGTGGCGAAAGTCGTCACGGAAATTGAGGTTGGCTCGGCCACGCCGATGGCGTAGCTGACCTGAATTTCGCATTTGTCGGCGAGTCCGGCGGCCACCACGTTTTTGGCGACGTAGCGAGCGGCGTAGGTAGCCGAGCGGTCAACCTTTGACGGGTCCTTGCCCGAAAACGCGCCGCCACCGTGACGCGCCATCCCGCCGTAGGTGTCGACGATTATCTTGCGGCCGGTCAATCCCGCATCACCCACCGGTCCGCCGATAACGAACTTGCCGGTTGGGTTGATATGGAACAGGGTGCCATCATGAATCCATTGCTCAGGCAGCACCGGGTCGATGACGTGCTCACGTACGCCGGCGCGAATTTCCTCTAGCGAAATATTGTCATCATGCTGGGTCGAAAGCACGACCGCATCGATCGCAACGGGCTGGCCATCGTCGCCATATCGCAGGGTCACCTGGCTTTTCGCGTCCGGCCGCAACCAGGGAAGCGGATTATCAGCCTGCTTGCGCAGGCGCGTCTGCTGCTCGACCAGTCTATGAGCATAAAAGATCGGCGCTGGCATCAGCTCCTCGGTCTCGTTCGATGCGTAACCGAACATTAGGCCCTGATCGCCCGCGCCTTGATTTTCGGGCAGCTCGCGATCGACGCCTTGAGCGATATCAGGCGACTGCTTGCCGATCATATTAATCACAGAGCAGGTGTGCCCGTCGAAGCCGACGCGCGAAGAATCGTACCCAACATCGACGACGACCTGCCGAATCAGATCTTCTAAATCGATCCAGGCTGAGGTGGTGATTTCACCACCGACGACGACGGCGCCGGTCTTAATAAATGTCTCGCAAGCCACGCGAGCCTGTGGATCCTGGGTCAGGATTGCGTCAAGGATGGCGTCCGATACCTGGTCAGCCAGTTTGTCCGGATGCCCTTCAGACACGGACTCAGAAGTGAATAGATGCGCGCTCATGGTCGGTACTTATCTTTTGATCAGGATAGAAAGATAAGTATTCTACCGCAGGACGCTGCCGGATGCATCATCAGCTCTTCATGCAGGCACAGCGCGTTCTTTGGCCCAGGCCCTGAGCGCCGTAATCTCCTCAGCTCGCATCATTGAAAGGGGACGGGTGGATTTGATTTCCTCGACGAGGTGGCGCGTCATAAGCGACTCTTCTTCAGCGTGCGCCAAGTAGAGTGCGCTGACGACGAGGTGCTCCAGTTCGGCACCTGAGAAACCGCGCGTGACCTCGGCGAGCTTGTCGAGCGGAAATCCTATGGGATCGACCTGACGGCGCTTCAAATGAATCTCGAGGATTGTCCGACGGGCCGACGGCCCAGGCAAGTCGACAAAAAAGATCTCGTCGAAGCGGCCCTTGCGTATCAGTTCGGGCGGCAGACTCGAAATATCGTTAGCGGTGGCCGCGACAAACACCCTGGAGCGATGCTCGGACAGCCAGGTCAGAAAAGTCCCCAACATGCGCTTCGACGTGCCGCCGTCGCTATCGGATGTGGCTAGACCCTTTTCGATTTCATCAACCCACATCACACACGGTGCCATCAGTTCTGCTGATTCCAGGGATTCGCGCAGATTTCGCTCGCTCTCGCCGTGATAGCGGTTGAACAAGGCGCCGAAGTCCAGGTGCAAGAGGGGCACGCCGAACAGGCCAGCCGCAGCGCGAGCCGCCAGTGACTTGCCGCAGCCCTGCACCCCTAGAAGAAGCATCCCCCGAGGAGGATCCAGACCGGGCGGGGAGTCGGCCGAACTGAATACACTTGAACGAAGCCGAAGCCATCGCTTCAGACGCGGCATTCCGGCAACATCGGCAAACCGGGCCGTTTCCAGCTCGAAGCCCAGAACCCCCTCCGGATTGAGGAGCTCAAACTTGGCCTGCATAATCGATTTGAGATCTCGATGATCAAGCACTCCATCGTCGAAGATCGCGTTGGTCGCCAGGCGCCGTGCGTCTTTCATCGGCAGGCCGGCCAGATTATCGACCAGGCGACCCAGAGTTTTTGAGCATAGCTGAGCGGGATCCCGGCCACGGTCGTTGCCCCAGCGCGTCGCTTCTGCCTCGATCATCTGCTCCAGCGCCTGACGATCAGGGGGCTGCAGCTCGAACCGATGCACCAGCCGGTTCAGCTCTGAGGGCAGCGAAATCTCCGGACTGATTAGCACCAGGGTCGGCGACTGGAGATCGACCGCGGGACGCGCAAGTTCGCGCAAACGCCGCACGACAATAGGGTCCTCAAGGTAGGGGTGGATATCCATCAGCAGGACGATGGCGCGATCGCGGCGATTTGCCAGGTGGTTCAGCGCCTGCTCCAGATCGCGAAACTGGTCGCTCAGCGTCTGGTCACGGTCCAGCCACACCAAGCCGCGCGAAGCCGTCCACTGGAGCAACGGCCGATGCATCTGCCGACGCAGCTCCAGGAAAAGATTGAGCGCATGCAGCTCATCGTGGCTTTCGATCACCAGCAGTGAGGACCGCGAGCGAATCAGCGCCGCCAGGGTCGCGAGTTCCGCCGTGTTGATGGTCGTTTCGATGCCCAATACTGATCGCTCCAAGACTCGAATGACGAAACAGAACAGGATCGCCCTGAACACCGGCACATTGTGCACCAAGCGCGATTCCGGGGTTGTATCGTGACCGAAAGTTGTGGAAATAATCCCCCGGGTTGGTACCATTGAAGCTTATGCGCTATTTGATCTCACTAGGCCTCCTTCTCTCCGTGCTATGGCTGTCGATCTCCGGGGTCTACAAGCCGCAAATCATGGCGCTCGGCGCGGCGTCCGTCGTCCTCGTGGTCTGGCTGTCGCGTCGTATGGATGTGGTCGGTGTCGAACACAACCCCGTCCTCTACTCCTGGCGACTTCCAATTTACTGGGTCTGGCTGGTCGGCGAAATCATCAAAGCCAATCTAACCGTCGTGCGCCTGGTCCTGAATCCGAGCCAGATAAGTCCTCGCATCGTTACGGTATCGGTACCGCACGACAATGCCGTCGCCAAAGTGACATACGCCAACTCCTGCACCCTGACACCGGGCACCGTGACCCTGCTGCTGGAACACGCTGAATTGACTGCCCACGTGCTGGATGCGGGCTCTGCTGAAGATCTCGAATCTGGGCGCATGGCGGCCAAGATCAGCTGGCTGGAAAACGCCGGACAGGGACACTTCTAACCTCATGGATACGGTGCTTGTACTGACCACCTTGCTGGTCTTCGTGACCATGATGCTGGCCCTGATTCGAGCACTTAAAGGACCAACCATCTACGACCGCATTCTGGCGGTCAACGTGTTCGGGACCAAAACGGTTCTTGTTGTCGCCTTGATTAGCCTGCTCAAGGGCCACTCAGACCTGGTCGACGTAGCACTGGTCTATGCCCTGATTAACTTTATCGCGATCGTTGCAGTCCTCAAGCTAGTGAAGATGGGCGATCTGGGACAGGCCGGCGAAGGGGATATTACCGATGGCTGAAACCGCACTCGATATCTTGTCCTGGGTGCTGCTGCTCAGCGGCGGCGCCTTCGGCGTGATGGGCGGTCTAGGCCTGGTCCGCTTCCCTGATTTCTACACCCGCCTGCATGCGGCGGGGGTGACAGACACGCTGTGCGCGCTACTAATCATCCTGGGCCTGATTATTCAGGCAGGCCTGAGCATCCTGACCGTCAAGCTGGCGCTGATTCTGCTTTTTCTGTTGTTCACAGCGCCGACGGCCAGCCACGCCCTGGCACGCTCGGCGATCGTTGACGGCGTGGCGCCTCAGGTTGCGGATAACGATAAGGAGACGTCGTCATCGAGTTCTTGATCGACATCGGCCTGCTCAGCTTCCTGGTCGTCATCGCCATCGCGGTGGTGCGAAGCCGGGACCTGTTTACTGCCGCCATGCTGTTTGCCATCTATTCTCTGCTCTCTTCGGCCCTGTTTGCCGTTCTCGATGCGGGTGATGTGGCCTTGACCGAGGCCGCCGTCGGCGCCGGCATTTCGACCATCTTGATGCTGGCCCTGCTCGCCCTGGTGCCTCGCCAAGAAGCCGAGGCGCCTCGGCCGAACTGGCCGGCGCTGGCCGTTGTCGTTCTAACTGGTTCGGTGCTGATCTATGCCACCCTGGATTTCCCCGAGTTCGGCAACCCTGAAAATCCGGTTCAGACCCACGTCGGACCCTATTACGTTCAGGAAACCTACAACGACATGGGCATTCCCAACATGGTCGCTGCCGTTCTGGCCAGCTATCGCTCCATCGATACGATGGGCGAGGGCTTTGTGATCCTGACCGCCGGGCTGGCGGTCTACGCGCTGCTCGGAACTCGGCGACGCAAGCCGAAACCTGCGACCAAAAAGCAGGAGTCGCAGAAGCGATGAGAAACAACGGAATTTTGCGGATCGTTGCGCGGTTCCTGATCCCCCTGATCATGCTGTTCGCGCTCTACATTCAATTCCATGGCGAGTATTCGCCGGGCGGCGGCTTTCAGGCGGGCGTTGTATTTGCCGCCGCCTGGATCCTTTTTGCACTGATCTATGGCCTGGATGCTGCGCTCGATATCGTTCCCGAGCGAGCGATGTATGTGCTGATGCTGCTCGGGGTGTTGATCTATGCCGCAGTCGGTGTCGCCGGCGTCGTGCTTGGGGGGAATTTCCTCGACTATCGACCGCTACTCGACGATCCGCAGTACGCTCAGCAGTTCGGGATCGTAACCGTCGAGCTCGGCATCGGCATCACCGTGTCCACCGTCACCATGCTGATCTTCACCATGTTCGTGCAGCGGCGATCGCAGTCGATGCAGATCGAGGACTCGCAGACCGAGGACAAGGACTGATGGGCTGGCTGGGTCTCTTCAATTATTGGATCGTAGTCGTGCTGATGATGATCGGCTTCTACACCGTTGTCTCCAGAGGCAACATGGCCAAGAAAATCATCGGCCTGAACCTGTTCCAGACTTCAGCATTCATCATGTTCATCTCGGCCGGGAAAATACTCGGCGGGTCGACGCCGATTTATCGGGAAGGCATCGAGGTCTACTCCAATCCCCTGCCTCACGTCCTGATCCTGACCGCGATCGTGGTCGGTATCGCGACCACAGCGGTTGGCTTGGCGTTGGCCGTACGAATCCACGAGAACTTCGGCTCGATCGAAGATGATCTTCTCAGCGAAGACGACAGCGACGACGAGACCAGCACATGACCGTCACCGAGATGATGCCCTTCGGCGTTCTGATCCCGCTGATCGCTGCTCCCATCTGCGCGCTCCTGCCCGGCCGATTCCTGCCCTGGCTGACAGCAATGCTTGCGGCCGTGCTGTCCGCCCTGGTTATGGCGCAGGTGCTCCCCGCTGCCGTCGACGAACCGCTCCGCTACGCCTTCGGCAACTGGCCGCCGCCGATCGGAATCGAATTCCGCGTCGATGCGGTCAATGGCTTTATCGGGCTTTTAGTCAGCCTGATGGCCACGGTCATCCTGCCCTGGGCGCGAATCAGCGTCAATCAGGAAATACCTGAACGCCAGGGTCTATTCTATGCGCTGTTCCTGCTGGCCTTCTCCGGACTGATGGGAATCACCCTGACCGGTGATGCCTTCAATCTGTTCGTTTTCCTTGAAATCTCGTCCCTGTCGACCTACGCCCTGGTCGCCATGGGACGTCCAAAGACTGCGCCGCTGTCGGCGTTTCGTTACCTGATCATGGGCACGCTGGGGGCCACGTTTTACTTGATTGGCGTCGGCATGCTGTACATCATGACCGGCACGCTGAACATGGCCGACCTGGCCGAGCGCTTGCCGGCGGTCGCCGACACCCGCGCCGTCCAGGCCGGATTTGCCTTCATCGTCGTCGGCATCGGCGTCAAGCTGGCCCTGTTCCCGCTGCATCGCTGGCTGCCTGGCTCCTACGCCAACGCACCCTCAGCAATTACGGTGTTCCTGTCCTCAACGGCTACCAAGGTGGCGGTCTACGCTCTGCTGCGCCTGGTCTTCACCGTCTTCGGAATCGGCTTCGCCGCGGCCATGCCCTACGCCGAAATCTTTTTCATTCTCGGACTGGCTGGCATTTTGCTGCCCTCGCTCTGGGCCATTCAGCAGGACAACCTCAAGCGCCTGTTGGCTTACTCCAGCGTCGCACAGATTGGCTACATCATTCTGGGCATCAGCCTGCTGTCGGTGACCGGCTTGACCTCTGGACTGGTCCATCTGTTCAACCACGCGATCATCAAGGCCGCTTTGTTCATGTGTGTCTGCACGGTCATCTACCAGACCGGCTCGGCCCGCATTTCCGCTTTTCAGGGCCTCGGGCGCCAGATGCCACTGACCATGCTCGCTTTCGTTCTGGCCGGACTGGGCCTGATCGGCGTGCCGCTGACCGCCGGCTTCATCAGCAAGTGGGTGCTGATCCAGGCCGCGATCGAACAAGACCTGTGGCTGGCCGTCGTTGTGATCCTGATCGGTTCGCTGATGGCGGTGATCTACATCGGCAAGGTGGCAGAAGCCGCCTGGATACAGCCCCCGGTTGAAGGCAGGGCACCAGTCAAAGAGGCCCGGGCCGGACTGCTGATCCCGATGTATGTTCTGGTCTTCGCGACCTACTATTTCGGCATTGACACCCGCCTGACGCTGGACTTCGCTACGGCTGGCGCCAACGTACTGATCGGGGCGACGCCATGAGCGCTGGGTTCCTGATTTCCGCCATCATCCTGACCCCTTTGATCGGGGCAGTCCTGATCGCTCTGACCGGCCGCTGGCCGAATTTACGCGAGGCGGTCACGCTAACCACGGCCGCCAGCTTGTTCGCGCTGGTGACCCAAATGATCGGGCCGATCAACGATCGACAACCACTGACCCTGACTCTGGCCGAACCGCTTCCAGGGCTCAGTATTGCCTTCGACGTCGAACCGCTCGGCCTGATGTTTGCCCTGTTGGCCAGCTTGCTCTGGTTTGTGACCTCGATCTATGCGATCGGCTACATGCGCGGCAACAAGGAACCGCGCCAGACGAGCTTCTATGCCTTCTTCGCGATCGCGATCAGCGGCGCGATGGGCGTGGCCATGTCCGGCAACCTGCTCACTCTCTTCATTTTTTATGAGGTGCTGACCATCAGCACCTGGCCGCTGGTCACCCACAACCGTGATGCGAAGGCCATGGCCGGTGGCAGAACCTACCTGGGCGTGCTGCTGTTCACCTCTATTGGCCTTCTGCTGCCGGCGTTGATCTGGACCTGGGTTTCTGCCGGAACCCTGGACTTTACGCCCGGCGGAATTTTGGCAGGCAATATCAGTACCGGCGGTGCCGCCATTCTGCTCGGCATGTTCGTTCTCGGCGTCGGCAAGGCGGCTGTCATGCCCATGCACCGCTGGCTGCCAGCCGCCATGGTTGCGCCAACACCGGTCTCGGCGCTGCTCCACGCGGTCGCCGTGGTCAAAGCCGGCGTATTCACCATCACCAAGGTGGTGATTTATATCTTCGGCGTTGATTTCCTCGCCACCGTACCGCTCGAAAAATACCTGGTCTATCTGGCTGGTTTTACGGTGATTGCGGCCTCGGTGATTGCGCTCAAACAAGTCGAAATCAAGAGGATGCTGGCCTATTCCACCATTGGCCAGCTCAGCTATGTGGTCATGGCCGCGCTGGTACTCGCGCCATTTTCTGAGATCGGCGCCGCTATCCATATCGTGGCTCACGCCTTCGGCAAGATCACCCTGTTCTTCTGCGCCGGTGCAATCTACATTGCATCAAAGAAAACCCGCGTCGACCAGCTTCGCGGCATCGGCCTGCGCATGCCGATCACTATGACTGCCTTCACCGTGGGCGCCTTGTCCATGATTGGTGTGCCGCCGACGGCCGGATTCGTGTCCAAGTGGTACATCATTGCCGGCGCCTTCCAGGTTGAGAGTTACTTCACCCTGGTCGTTTTGATGCTCTCGACCGGCCTGAACGCGGCCTATTTCCTGCCAATCGTCTTTCGCGCCTTTTTCACGCCAGAAACCGAAACGCCGAAGATTAACCACGGCGAGGCACCCTGGCCCATGGTGGCTGCTCTAGCCACGACGGCACTGCTGGTTTTCGCCTTGTTTGCCTTCAATGGTCCGCTGGTCGATCTTGAACGAAGAATATTGGAGGTGGGCCAATGACCCCGGAGCGCGAGCGGGCAATCCGTGAGGGTGCTAGTCACTGGCTGGTGCAGCCGAAGACGATTCGCATCCTTTGGTGGGTTTCGGGCGTCATCCTGGCCTTGACGGTCGTGGCTCAACTCTGGATTCACGTCCATGCCTATTTTTCAGTCGATGGCTGGCCCGGCTTCTACGCCGGCTTCGGCTTCTTGAGCTGCGTGGCCATGGTGCTGTTCGCCAAGATGCTGGGCTGGATCCTGAAACGTCCGGACGATTACTACATCGAGCCGACTCAGCTGGCGCCCAACGTACTGGAACGCGAGCAGGAAAGGCAGGACGACAATGTTTGAATTTGTCGTGCCACCCGCATTTATCCTGATCTCCGGCGCGGTGCTGGTGGCGTTGGCGCGTCCGGCCCTGCGTCCCATCATCGCCCTGCTCGCACCGCTGATCACGCTGTATGCCGTCTGGCAGGTTCCCGACGGGGTCCAGCTGACCACCACGTTCCTCGGGTATCAGATCGAGCTTGTTGAAGGCAGCGCGCTGCGTCGCCTGTTTGCAACGGTCTTTGCCCTGATGGCTTTCGGCGGCGTGCTTTTTGCGTTCCGTCAGTCGAAATGGTACGAGCTATCGGCGGCGATGATCTATGCCGCCGGCGCGATCGGCGTCAGCTTTGCCGGCGATCTGATCACCCTGTTCATTTTCTGGGAGCTAATGGCGCTGTTCTCTACCGTCGTGGTCTGGTGTGGTGGCACGGAAACCGCCCGGGCTGCCGGTATCCGCTACGCAATCGTTCACCTGACCGGCGGCCTGATACTCAAGATCGGAATTGAGGGCATCTACGTCGCCACCGGCTCGCTCGAGATTCAGGCCCTGACCCTCGACTCCTTTGCCACCTGGATGGTGTTCATCGGCGTCCTGATCAACGCCGCCGCGCCACCAATCAGCGCCTGGCTGGCCGACGCCTATCCCGAATCCAGCCCGATGGGCGGAGTGTTCCTCTCGGCATTTACCACCAAGACCTCGGTACTGGCCTTGATCCTGCTATTTCCGGGCCAGCCTCTGCTGGTCTGGGTTGGCCTGTTCATGATCTTTTACGGGATCATCTTTGCGCTGCTCGAAAACGACATGCGGCGAATCCTGAGTTATTCGATCGTCAATCAGGTCGGATTCATGGTCACTGCAGTCGGCATCGGCACTGAGCTGGCGCTCAACGGCGCTGCAGCCCATGCATTCAGCCACATCATCTACAAGGCGCTGCTGTTCATGAGCGCCGGAGCCGTGCTCTACCAGACCGGCGTCAGAAAGTGCTCCGAACTGGGCGGGCTGTTTCGAACCATGCCCGTGACCACGGTCTGTGGAATCATCGGCGCCTTGGCTATCTCGGCCTTTCCCTTCACCTCCGGCTTTGTCTCGAAATCGATGATTTCATCGGCGGCCGGCTACGAACATCTGGGCACGGTCTGGTTTCTGCTGATTGCCGCCTCGGCAGGGGTCTTTCTGCACGCCGGCATCAAGTTTCCCTGGTTCGTGTTTTTCCAGAAGGACTCGGGACTCCGTCCGCCCGAAGCGCCCTGGAACATGCGTATCGCGATGATCCTTTTCGCGGCGGCCTGCATCATCATCGGCCTCTTTCCGAATCTGCTCTACAGCCTGCTGCCGTATCCGGTGGACTACGAGCCCTACACCGCAGAGCACGTGGTCACGCAGCTGCAGCTCTTACTATTCGCTGGCCTGGCCTTCTTTGTACTGCTGCCGCTGATGAAGCGCACTGAAACGATCAGCCTGGACGTGGACTGGCTTTACCGTCGGGCAGGTCCAGTGCTGGCCGGAAAGATCGATCGTGCGCTGACGCGTGCGATCACGGCTACGAGCCAAGCAATTCTCAGCTTGGGGACGTTCCTGGTGAAGGGAGTCAAGGAGAGCAGTTATCGCTATTTTTCCAGCCGAGCTCCCATGGGACACACGGCACTGTGGATGGCGGCAGTGCTGGCCCTATTCCTGGTGATGACGCTGGTAATCTGACAACCGCCTGGAGTCAAATCTGTTGTCCCATGCGATGGGCCAGTGCAGTGTGTCAGTGCGATCAGCACTAGACAGACTCAAAGATTGATCGGAAAAGTCTAGAGCTAGCTAGAGGCTTAAAGGGATGTCACACTAAACAATCGGTCGTCGCATCCGTACTTCGTGCCTCCTCCGCGACCTTGTTCGTGGTGCAGCTTTTAGGAGTCGCCTGCTCAGCGATCACGTTCTTTACGAATTACGCGATATTCGACGTCGATGGTCTTATCCTCGGGCGAGCTGGATCGATCCATTCCAAGCCAGCGTCGAACGGTCAGAACAATTCCTCCGAGGATCGCCATGCCCGCAGCCACCGCCAGGAAGACGAGGCCAAGCATGAAGGTCAAGGCCAGAACGGCGATGCCCAACAGAATCAGCCCGAACCTCGCCAGAGGGTTCTCGGGCGGCTGGTAGAATCGCTTCCACTGATTATTCATTCTCATACTAAAGGCAGACTCCGTGGGTTCCAGCAAGTTCCTTTGCCGCTCAGAAACACTGATCGAAGGCGAGTTTGTCGAGCTTGAGACCGAGGTTGGCGGCCAGCGACGCTTTCTGGTCGCGACTCGACACAATAGTCGCCCGAGGGTCTGGCTCAACGTTTGCCCCCATCAGGGACGGCCGCTGAATTGGGCGCCGAACCAGTTTCTCAAGGACGATCAAGGCCATCTGGTATGCGCCGCCCACGGCGCGGTTTTTGAACCCGAATCAGGCACCTGCATTTCAGGCCCCTGCCGGAACGCGTCCCTCACGGCGATCGCAGTCGAAGACGACGGCGACCAGCTTCTGATTCGAGAAGATAGTTGAGACCGCCGCGCCCCGGTAGGCTTAGAAAATAAGGTTGACCACGCTCAACATCACCACCGTGAACAGCAGGCTCATCAGCCCGCCGACGCGAATGAAATCTTTCACCTTATAGCCCCCCGGACCCATGATCAGGGCGTTGACCGGGTGGGTTGGAAGGATGAAGGCGTTGGACGTAGCCAGACCAACGATAAGAGCATACATGGCGGGACTGGCGCCAGTGGCCAGCGCCAAATTGATTGCGATAGGAACCAGCAGAACCGTGGCACCCACATTCGACATGACCAGGGTAAAGCCGGTCGCCAGGAGCACCAGTAAGACCTGCATCGCAATCTCGGGCAATCCGCCAACCAGGGCCAGCACCTGCTCTGCCAACCAGGCGGCTGTAGCTGTCACTTCCATGGCGATGCCGAGCGGAATCAGGCTGGCCATCAGAAAGACGGTCTTCCAGCTCACGGACTGATAGGCTTCGTCAATGCTGAGCACGCCGGTCAGAACCATGCCCATGGCACCGGTCAGGAGAGCGATCGACAGTCTGAAATCCGAAAACAGGATCAGGCCCATGGACAACAGGAAGAATCCAAGGGCAAATCCGACCTTCTGCGGCCGCTGCTCTTCTTTGGGAATATCCGTTGCGACGATCAGGTCCTTGTCGCGCGCCACGTTGGCCAGATCGCGCCAGGTCGAATGGCTGACGAGGCAGTCTCCCGGCTGCAGCGTTTCTTCGCGCAGCCCCGCGACGACAATTTCACCGCGCCGATTGATTGCCAGTACCGAGATGCCCATGCGCGAGCGCAAGCGTGCCTCGGCGATCGTCTGGCCGATCAGGTTGGAGCCGGGCGGAATCACCACTTCAGAGATTCCGGCGCGGGTCGGATTGAACAGGGCGCCAAAGGTCTTAAGCCTGGGTTGCAGGCGGAGTTGGTTGGCCAGCGCGAATTCACCGACTCGGTCCCGCGTGCCCATGACACCGAGCACGGTACCCACCCAAATCATCTCATCGGCAGGTGGTGCCAGCCGGGGCTTATCGGTGCTCTGGATGGCCAGAAATAGGGGCGCACCCTCAAGCTTCTCAGCCTCCGAGATGCGCATACCGACCAGCGGAGAGTCCACTGTCACGAGCATTTCATAGACATCCCCATGTATACCGTAAACATCAGCGAAGTAATTCTTAGTCCGGCCGGGGGAGGCCGCGCGCTTGGTGTCGATTTTAGGCAGGAGGCGCGAGCCCAACACCAGGAAGTAGACCAGTGCGGATGCCAGCAGCGCCAGACCAACCGGCGTGACATCGAAAAGATCAAAAGGCTGCAGAGCCTCGGCCCCCGGCGGCAGCGAGCGATTGGAGGTCAGAATCAGATCATTGAGCAGGATCAGCGGCGACGAGCCGACCATCGTGATAGTTCCGCCAACGATGGCACAGAAACCCATTGGCATCAGCAAGCGGGGCAACGGCAGATCGAGTCGAGCAGAGATGCGGCTGACCACCGGCAGAAACAGCGCGGTGGCCCCGGTGTTCTGCATAAAGCCAGAGGTCAAGCCGACCGTGGAGGAGACCATCGACATGATTCGCGATTCTGACCGCCCGCCCAACTTAACAATGAAGTTCGCGACCACGTTCATTACCCCTGTCCGATCAAGACCCGCTCCGATGATCATGACTGCAATCACCGAAATGACCGCATTGGACGCGAATCCATTGAACAGCTCTTCGCCGGGGACAAGGCCGAGCAAGCCGATCAGGACCATGATGCAAATCGCTGCGATGTCGATGCGAACCAGCTCGAAGGCAAACAGGCTAACGGTCAGGGCAAGCAACATGAGGACAAGAATCATGTCGCTGCTGAGCGTCAGGCTGGCTTCCATGTCGGGGTATCGACCTTGAACGAGAATGAGGCGGCTGGCCTGTTACCATAACTCATCACTTGCTGCTTGGGCAGGGCTTTGTCCCGATTGAATCAGTTTTCTCGCTCTTTGGCGCGTCATCACGCCCGATGATCAGGGGCCGATTCGTCTTAGTACAATGTCCACAATGCGATGCCCGCGCCGCTCGCCACGCTTTTCGAAGTGGGTCTGCGGCCGCCACTCGGGTCGAGGCAGAAAGGGATTACCGATCAGTTCGAAAGCCGGAACTTTCTCCAGTGCTTCGAGCATCCAGTCGGCATAGGGCATCCAGTCGGTGGCCAAGTGCAGCAGGCCATGGACGCGAAGCCGCCCGGCGACCAGGCCCAGAAACTCCGGTTGAATCAAGCGTCGCTTGTGATGGCGCTTCTTGGGCCAGGGGTCCGGGAAGTAGATTCGGACCTGCTCGAGGCTCGCTTCCGAGATCTGTTGATCCAAGACGTCGACCGCATCACGCGCCGCGACTCGGACATTACCCAGCCCGGCGTCATCAATCGACCTCAAAAGGCGCCCGACCCCCGGCTCGTGAACTTCAATTCCGAGGAAATTGAACTGCGGCTCGTTGGCCGCCATGAAGGTCAACGCCTGTCCATTTCCACAGCCGATTTCGACCACCAGCGGCCGTACTTGGTCAAATTCACCGGCGGCATCCTGGCAGTTTTTGGAAAGCTCGAATCGAGGCAGCAATTCCTCCAGCGCACGGGCCTGGGCTGGTGTCAGTCGTCCCGGACGGCGCACAAAACTTCGCACGCGACGGCGATTGTCGGCATCACCGGTACTCATAAAAGTTTAGGGCTCCATCAGCCATTCAAAAATCGCCATTCGCGCAAAAACACCCATGCGGACCTGCTCGAGGATCAGCGATTGCTCACCGTCGGCTAAAGCGGAGTCGATTTCCATTCCTCGATTGATCGGCCCCGGGTGCAGGACGCGACAATCCGGTTTCGCCAGCGCTAGATGTTCTGGCCGCAGGCACCAGTGCCGGGCGTAGGCTTCGGGTTCAGGCCAGATGGTCTGATCCATGCGCTCATGCTGGACCCGCAGCATCATGACGGCATCGGCCCCCTCCACCGCCGCTTCAATCGTATGCACCCTCTCCAGATTCGACCCAGCGCCCCACTCCGGCAGCATGACCTCCGGACCGGCCAGGCGGACGCGTCCGATGCCGAGCTTCTGAAAGCACTGCAGGCCCGAGCGAGCGACCCGGGAATGGCGCAGATCGCCAATGATCGCCAGCGTGGCGTTGGGCCAGTCCAGACCCGAGGCATGCAGGGCTGCGGCGTCCAGCAGCGCCTGACTGGGATGCTCACTTTGGCCGTCGCCACCATTGACGAGATGAACAGGCGCCCGAAGGTCGTCGGCGAGGGTGGAGACGGCACCACTTTCAGGGTGGCGAAGGACCAGTATCTGCACCCCCATGGCCGCCAGGGTCGCGCAGGTGTCGGTCAGGGATTCGCCCTTGGTTGTCGAGGACCGCGACATCTCGATATTGATCGACCGGGCGCCCAGCGCCTGAGCCGCCAGCTCAAAGGACACCCGCGTTCGCGTGCTGGGCTCGAAAAACAAATTGGCAACACTGCCGTCCAGTAATCGAGGCGCTTCTCCACATGCCAGCGCCAGGGTACGCTCGACCAAGCCCTCTAGCGCATCCAAGGACAGATCCAGGATGCTGAGAAAATGCCGGGGCTTGTGTCTAGATTTTCCCACAGTCGCGCATCCACGCATCAAGAATAACGGCCGCTGCATAACTATCGAGGCTGGCCGCGTCTTTCTTACGAGAACGTCCGGCTCGGCGCCGATCCGCAAACTGACGCGCAGCAATCTCGCTGGTCATCCGTTCATCCTGTAATTCGATGTTGAGCCCCGGATTGGACGTTGCCAGACCCTCGGCGAACTGACGCACGCGTCGGCTCATGGGTGACTCCTCACCACTCTTGGCCAGAGGAAGGCCGACGACGATGTCGCTGGGCTGCCATTCTCGAATCAATTGTGCGATGTCGCGGTCTAGCTGGTTCTCCGAACGATGCGCCAGCGGTGCCAGCGGCCGGGCGGTACCCGTCATGGGATGGGCCATGGCAACTCCGATACATCGCGCACCATAGTCGAAGGCCAGCCAGGGGCCGAAACCGCTGTCAGGCATGGCCGCCGGCGGGCTGAAGCGTGTCGGCCTGAATCCCAAGACTCTCGACAGCTTCGGTCCATCGCTGCTCGACCGGGAGATCGAACAGAATGTCTGCCTTGGCCATCACGTTCAGCCAGGCGTTGTCGCGCATTTCATCCTCGAGCTGCCCGGCGTCCCAGCCCGCATAGCCCAGCGCCATAAGAAACTTCTCCGGCCCCTGCCCTGCGGCAATGGCCTCAAGGACATCACGCGAGGTGGTCACCGAAATGCCCGGGCCTACGCGCATGCTGGATTCCCAAACGGGCGGTCCGGAGTGCAGCACAAAGCCGCGTTCAGGATGAACCGGCCCACCCTCGTAAATCCGAATATCTTGAACGTGGTCGCCGCTGCAGTCGATGCCAATCTGATCGAAAACCTCCGACAGGGTGACGTCAGTGGGACGGTTGATGGTAATGCCAAGCGCGCCCTCGTCGTTGTGCTGACACAACAGGGTGACGCCACGCGTGAAATTTGGATCGTCCATGCCAGGCATCGCGATCAGAAATTGATGTTCTAGATAACTCACGGACCCTATTCTAGCACTCGGCAATACCGATCAATATAATCCGGATTGGGACGAGAACTGCCAAGTCCGAGTGACCGTCAACACGTCGACTTCACTGTTGATTTCAGCGGGCAAGGGTGAAAAAGGCGACGACAGGCGAACGATTCGGACGGCAGCCTCGTCCAAGATGTCGTAGCCGGACGAGCGCAACACGCGAATCTGCTCAACGCTGCCGTCGGCTAGGATATCGACACTCAAAACCAGGGCACCCGCGAGATTCATTCGACGAGCCTGTTCGGGATAGTTCAGATTACCCACCCGCTCGACTTTCGCAACCCAGGAGCGCATGTAAGTCGCGTATAGGTGCTCTCGGGTGTTGGCTGAAATAAATTTTCGCCGCCGCCGTTCAGGAAAATCCTGTGCTTCGGCGAAACGGTTCGGGGAGGCCCGTGCCACGGCCAGCGACTGCTCGATCAACTCCTGAGAGTTCGTTGAATCCAGTCGAGCCGTATCCTCGGTGACTTTTGCCTGGGCCAGCCCGGACTCGGATGGAGTCGCGATCATTTCAGACGGTGTGCGCTCTAGCTGTCGGTCACTGGCGTTTTGCTGGACCGGTTCGGGCGCAACTTCGGGCAGCACTTCACCCGTCACCAAAGGCTCGGCAGGCCTTTTCAAGTTCGGACTTTCGCCGCCGCCTTGCTGCGTGGCCTGTGCTAAGAAATCAGCCTCTTCCGGTGGCGTTTCGTTCGCCCACTGAACCAAAATCACATCCAGGCTGGTCGGCACGTCATCGGGGCGTCCACTGAAGACATCGAAATGAACCAGGCCGATGGCGGCAACATGGATACTGATCGCGACTGCCAGCGCCAGCGCCAGCGAGTCGGCAGATGTACTCAGGCGCCCGGCAGTGGTCATGGATCAATGGCGTCGAACAGATCGGAAACGATATTCAGATCAAACTGCTGATCCAGCTCGCGCACGCAGGTTGGACTGGTGACGTTAACCTCGGTCAGGCGGTCGCCGATCACATCCAGCCCGGCGAACTCGATGCCATGATCCAGCAGCACGGGCGCTACGACACGTGCGATGGCCTCGTCGCTCGCGCTCAACGCCCGCCCTTCACCGCGCCCGCCCTTCGCGAGATTGCCGCGAAAGTCATCGCCCATCGGGATGCGAGCAAGCAGATAAGGCACAGCTTGTCCGTGCACGATCAGAATTCGCTTGTCCCCGTCCTCGATTTCGGGCAAGAACTGCTGGGCGATTGCAAGTTTGCGGCCGCCGTCGGTCAGCGTTTCGATCATCACATTCAGATTCTGATCATCACGCGAAGCCAAGAAGATGCTTTTGCCGCCCATTCCATCAAGTGGCTTGAGAACGGCTCGCCCATGAGCCCGAACAAAGTCCTTCAGCGCGTTTGCATTTGAGCTTACGCGTGTCGCCGGCATCAGGTCCGGAAAGCGCGTGATGGCCAACTTTTCGTTGAAATCACGCAGCGCACTGGGTCGATTGACGACCAGCGCGCCATTGGCCTGCGCACAATCTAGAAGGTAGGTCGCAAACACATAGCGCTCGTCTACTGGCGGATCGGCACGCATCAGAATCAGATCATCCGAGCCCAGTGGCCGTTTGACGACCTCGCCCAGGCTGAACCAGTCGTCCGGATCATCGCACACGGTGATGCGATGCATTTCGGCTAGAGCACGGTTTCCGTCCAGGGACAATGCACTCTCATTCAAATAATGCACCTGGTAGCCCCGACGCTGACCTTCAAGCAACATCGCAAAACTGGTGTCCTTGGCCACGGTAATCGAGGCGATGTCGTCCATAACGACGATTAGATTCTTCCGCATGACTCTCGACAGTGTGTTGATGAGTGTGGAAAATAACGCTAAAAATGACGATTAGGTCGCAATTTTAAGGGAAAAAAACCTTAAGTGCCGGGGGCTTGAGATACTCTATTCTACCGGATTGGCAAATCCACCCAAGATCGACTAACCTAAGCTTTCAAAAATTATGGCATCCCTGTCGGTAGAGGACTTAACCAGGCCGGGAGAACGGATTAAAACGTCGCTTTAGTTAAGGAGTAATGCTGCGTGAGCCTTGATGGCCGAAAGATAATGCTGATCGATGACAGCCGAACGATTCGACGCTCGGCCGAGACCATGTTGAATCGAGAGGGATGCGAAGTTATCACTGCCAACGACGGTTTTGAAGCCCTCGCATTGATCCACAAACACAAACCCGACCTGATCTTCGTAGATATTATGATGCCGCGGTTGGATGGATATCAGACCTGCGCAATTATCAAGAACAACGCGAATTTTCGTCACGTGCCTGTCGTCATGCTCACCAGCAAGGACGGATTATTCGACAAGGCGCGCGGGCGAATCGTGGGCTCGGACCAGTACCTAACCAAACCGTTCACGCGCGACGAGCTGCTAGCTGCCGTGCGTGAACAGATGAATCCCGCCGGATCCGCCTGATATTTTCGGGCACGGCAAGAATTAGACGTCGCGAGGGACCATGCAAGGGGAGCAGCACTCCGAAGCCGAAACCGGGATAAGCAGCGAGCTTTTCAAGCTGCTGGGCGATTACGAGAATCGTAGTCTCGGACACGATGTCGGCGAGGCTGGCCGGCAGCAGCAGGCCAGCAACTGGGACGGCGTCGTCTTTCGACTCGGCGACTATCAGTTGACCTGTCGCATTGACCAAGTCGAAGAAATCATCGCTTTCCCTCCGTTTTACCCCGTTCCCGGCACCAAGGATTGGCTCCTTGGGATTGCCAATGTCCGCGGAAATCTGGCGCCGGTATCGGATCTGGGCTGGTTTCTGTTTGGCAGCAGGACGCCAGTGACTGCACGCACGCGCTTGATTTTGACCCGTCTTCAGGGCCGACTCGCTGGACTTGTGGTCGACGAGGTCTTCGGACAACGCCACTTCCACACCGATGACCTCGAGGACGATACTGGCTGGAACGACACCGAGCTTGAGGGTCTTGTCCGCCAGAATTTTCCGAGCGGCGAGCAGCATTGGGGCGTTCTTCGAATCGACGAACTTCAGAAACGTATTGATTTCATGGACGGCTCGCGCGAGCAATAACGCCGTCGAGATGGGAGTTACACCCCCGCACGGGAGGGGCGGTAACCGCAACAAAGACCGATGCGTTGGAGATCTCGTGCAAAACGGCCCGATAGGAGTCAGCCGGGTCAGACAATTTATTTTGGGATGCTTCCTCCACGCTTAGTCTTGCTGACGAGGATCCTTCTTTACAAATTTGCAGAGTCAGGAATTCGAATGAGTACACATGAGGTGAAGGCATGAGTAGTGTGGGCACGCAATCAACCGAGCAGCGACTATCGCTGCCACAGGCACTGCTGTTCGTTTTGCTGGTCGCCCTCCTGGGCCTGCTGGCGTTCAACTTCTACCTGCTCAACCAGCGCAATCAGCAGCAAACCGAGTATCTTGAGCTTACTACCGATATCCAGGTCCGGGCCCAGCAGCTCGCTAAGGCCGCAGGTGAATCGGCGGTCGGTAACTTTGACGCATTTGATGAATTGCGTGAGACTCGAAATGGCATAGACGGCGTCATTGACCAGCTCCGCAATGGCAATTCGGAGACCGGCTTGCCCCCCTCGCCACCCGCGGTCGAGGATGAGCTTGCAACGCTGGAAGATACCTGGAGCGAGATCAACGAATTCAGTTCGCAAATTCTGGATCGAACTGACCTAGTCATCGAACTCGCCGACAGCTCAATCGCGTTTTCAGACAATATCCCGCAGCTGCAGGCACTGTCAGACGAAGTGGTGCGCCGAATGATCGAAACCGGCTCCCCATCGATCCAGATCTACGTCGCAAGTCGCCAGCTCGTGCTCGCGGATCGTATGTTGCGGCGCGTCGGCGACATTTTGGATGGGGGCCCAGGTGCGATCACCGCGGCCGATGCTTTCCGCGCTGACGCCGCACTTTTCGATCGTGTCCTTCAGGGCCTGACCAACGGAGACGAACAGCTCAATCTCGCCGCCGCGCGGAACACGCGCGTGCTCGAAGGCCTGGGTAACGTGATGCCGATCTTCGAGGAGATCCGCCTCGATGTGGACACAATCCTGACCGCATCGACTGACCTGTTCGAAGTCCGGGAGGCCGCTGACGAAATCTTTCTCGATGCCGAAAACTTGACCAGCCAAGCCCGCTCGCTCGCCGAAGGCTATCGTCGATTGGATGACGGCGGATTCTGGCCATCGCTTCTAGCGGGCTTGATCCTGGCAGGCGGCGCGCTGGCGATATTGTTCCTAATCGGATTTGGAGCCTACCTTGCTCAGCGCAAGCGCGCTCGCGGGACGCTTGACATCAATCAGCGAAATCAGGATGCCATTCTGCGCCTGCTCGATGAAATGAGCTCACTCGCCGACGGTGACCTGACGGTTCAGGCCACGGTCACTGAAGACGTGACAGGCGCCATCGCCGACTCGGTCAACTACGCGGTCGAGGCATTGCGTGATCTGGTATCGGGCGTCAACAACACAGCGCAGCAGGTCGCCGCGCAGGCGCAAGAAACCCGAGCGACCACCATGCAGCTGGCCGAGGCCTCCGAGCACCAGGCACGCGAAATTCGCGAGGCGACGGACACAATCAACGACATGGCGCGATCCTTTGATGATATGGCTCAGCGTTCAAGCGAATCCGCTGACGTTGCCCAAAACTCAGTCGAGATCGCAAACCGCGGTGCTGACATGGTGCGCCAGACGATTTCCGGCATGGACAACATTCGAGACCAGATTCAGGAGACCTCGAAGCGAATCAAACGTCTCGGCGAATCGTCACAGGAAATCGGCGATATCGTGGAGCTCATTAACGGCATCTCCGAGCAGACCAACGTGCTTGCCCTGAACGCAGCAATCCAGGCCGCGTCTGCCGGTGGAGCCGGTCGAGGTTTTGCCGTGGTTGCCGATGAGGTCCAGCGACTGGCCGAGCGCGCAACCAATGCAACGCGCCGAATTGAAGCGCTGGTCCAGACCATTCAGGCCGACACGGCCGAGGCGGTAAACTCCATGGAACAGACCACAACGCAGGTCGTCTCTGGAGCCCGACTGGCAGAGGATGCCGGTGAAGCTCTCGAATCGATCGAAACCGTATCAAATGACCTCGCCGGCCTGATTCAAAACATCTCTCGTCAGGCGCAGGACGAATCGAAGAACGCAACCAAAATTGCCCAGCTGATGAACAGCATTCGTGACATCTCGGTCCAGACGACCGAGGGAACCGGTGAGACTGCGAAGTCCGTGGCCAATCTGGCTGAACTCGTCCGTGACCTTCGGGACTCGGTGTCTGACTTTACCCTGCCGGAAGACAGCAACTGAGGCACGGTGGATTCGAATCATCCTAAGGACTCCGACAGAGAGGTCAGTGACGCATGCGTGGCTTTTATAACGACCAGCGCGCCGGGCTGTTGACATGAGCATCACCCAGATCAGCAACCAATCGCTGCAGTGGACCCGCCCCCTCCTCGATGAATTATTCGAGGACGTTCGGCAGGCCGTTGAGCAATTTGGTGACGAGGAGCGGGAACGCCAGGAAAGCGACCTGGACGGCGCGATTGCGGCTTGCGAAAAGGTGGCTGGCTCTCTGGCTGTCATGGAATTCAAAAGCGGCCAGCTCATCGCCGACGCCATGGGAATGGCCTTAGAGGCGCTGAAGTCTGGCGAAGCAAGGGACGAGGGGGAAACCATCTCTCGGGTCCTGGAAGCCACCGCCATTCTTCCCGACTATCTGGATTTTCTGGAAAGTGCTCAAAGCGACTCACCCGTGGTGGTTCTTCCGACCATCAACGACCTGCGAGCTTCTGCTGGCCAACCTGCGCTGGATGAAGCCATATTTTTCCGTCCCGACGTCGGCGAGGCACCGCTGCCGGATACCCTTAACGACGCGACCCCATCCGAACTCCGCCGCGACTATCAGCATGCACTGCGCGGATTTTTAATCAATCATCAGGACACCGAGGCCGTCAGTACCCTCGCTGAAGTCGCACTCAAGATTCGCGACTCTGCTCACGCGCCCGCGGCCCTGCGCCGAGTGGGCTGGGCGGCAGCGGCGCTGTGCGAAGCGCTCCACCAACAGCACGTCGCCGGCGGACCCAACATTACCCGTCTGTTTGCCCGCACCGACGTCACCCTGAAAGCCTTTGCCGAACGAAACGACGACACCTCGCTGGGCGAGAAAGCCGACGATCTCTGTCGCAGCTTGCTTTTCCAGATTGCGCTCTCGCAAGCAGAAACGCCGATGGCGGCGGAGGTTTACGACGCTTTCCAATTGGCCGATCACGTTCCCGATCACCTTGCGCAGGCTAAGGTCTTTCTCGCCGGACGCAATCGGGCCCTGTTTTCCGCCGTCACGAAGGCCGCGCGGGAGGATCTCGCAAAAATCAAGGATGCTCTGGGGACGCAGCTTGAGCAGGACAGCGACCCGGAAATCCTGAATCAACAAACTGCACTGCTCGAGTCGGTTGGAGAAAGCCTGGCAATGCTGGGCCTGGATCATCTGGCTGCGCGCGTACAGGGCCAGGCCAGTAATCTCTCGAAGCTCGGAGGCAGTGCCGATGATCCCGCCCTGCTGCTGGTTGCCCGTGAACTCCTGGTCGTTGAATCTCAGCTCGAAGAAAATTTTGGACTGGCCGCGGACATTGGTCAGCTAGAAGACATCGACGACGCGGACGCCATGCTCCTGCCACCTTCGGAGCAGCGGCGGGTCGTCAAGCAATTAGTCAAGGAGGCCCTTGAGGATCTGGCCCATGCGAAACACCTGCTAGATGCGATCAACCGCAACAAGGCCGATGAAGGCGCAATCAACGAAGCCGGAACCATCCTCGAACGGATTTCGGGCGCACTGCAGATGGCCAATCTTGCCGACGCCGCTCAGATGCTCGACGCCGCTTCCAGAGTTGCTGTAGACCATCTTTCGCCAGACCGAGAGGAACGTGATGGTGTTGCTCTGGAAGCGCTGGCAGAAACGCTGACAACGACCGAGTTCTATCTGGAGAGTCTGACCATTCAGGACGATCGCGGCCGGAGCTATCTAGATTCCGCTCGTCAACGTCTCACCGCGCTCGGGTACATCGAGTCCGATCAAGCCCCCGGGACCAGCGATGACGTCGTTGAAGATGATGAACGCGACGCTGGCACGGCGGAGGACTTAGAAGCCGATTTCATTTCGCCCGATGCTGATGCCGATGCTGATGCCGATGCTGACGATGAGACTGAGCTCGACCTCGAGCAGGACGATAGGGCCGACCCCGACCCCACCGCCGAAGCCGAAGCCGAAGCAGAGGTTGAAGACGATGAGGTTTTGCCAAGTGAAGGCGACGGGCTAGACGTCGAGATTGAAGAAACGAGCGTCGACCTATCAGATCAGGGCGACGATGCCGACCCGAGCCCGGCGACGGGACTAGACGGTGAATCGAGCGGGTCAGGCTTTGATGATTTCGACATCGTCGAAATCTTTCTGGAAGAATTTGACCAAGAGCTGGCCTCGCTAAAAGAGGTCGTTCCAAAATGGCAGGATCATCCCGGCGAGGAAGAGCACGCGGTGACCATTCGACGGGCCTTTCATTCCCTTAAGGGATCCGGACGAATGGCCGGTGCGACGGAAATCGGTGAATTCGCCTGGCGGATCGAAACCATGCTCAATCGCGTCCTCGAGGGGCAGCTTATGCCTGACTCCAGGGTCACCTCGATTGTTGCAGACGCTGTCGTTGTTCTTCCGAGCTTGCGGGCGCGCTTAACGGGTGACGATCAGGCCGAATTCGATCAAGCCACTTGTCAAGAAATTGCCGAACGTGCCGAGGCCGCTGCTGACGGCAAACTCGACGCGCAAGTCGAGCAATCCGATACCGTTGAGGCGGCAGAATCAGCTGAAGATGCGCCTCCAGAGCTCGAGGAGCTTGACTCGACCCTGATCGATCTGATGGTCAAGGAGCTATCGGAAAATCTCGAGGCCTTGGAACGCTGGCTGCACGACAGCCAGGAATCCGGCCATATCCCAGAAATCAACGAAGGCATGGTGCGCAGCGTCCACACGATGAAGGGCACGATGCGGCTTGCACCGATTGGCGATGAAACAGAAACGGCCCAGATTTTGGAGGCCTACCTGGAAGAACTTTCGCTGACGCACTCGTCCCCATCCGCGGCCGGAATGGAGGCGATGGCGCACTGCGCTGAACTGTTCCGCCATCGACTTGAACGCCTGAGAGGCGAGCTGGTCGATCCGGATACATTCAACTCAGCCTCACTGGCGGGCGAATTGCGCGACCTACACAGCCAGGCGCATCGGGATCGAACCGGCGAGCACGCACCGATCCCTCATCCGCCGGCGTCGGACAGCGACGAGACCGACGAACTTGCGCTGAGCTCAGACGCCGATCCAAGCGAGACCGGAGGCGGGTTTGATTTCTTCGAAATAGACGACGAAGAGCTGACGGCCGAGGATTCCCCATCGACTGAACAGACCGAAGGCGACACGCCCGCCGACGTCGACGAATCCGAAGATCAGGCTGATGCGGGCGAAACGGTTGCACAACTCGAGGACGACGAAGACGTTCAAGACTTGGAAGAGCTGGACATCGGCGAAGTCGAAAGCGATGAGTTAGATGTCGATGATCAAGACGTCGAACAGACCGAAGACGACATTGATGAAATTGATGAGATCGACATCGACGAGCCAGACGAGGTCAATGAGGATCTGTCAGCGGCGACGGAGGCTGACACCGAGACGGTGGGTCTAGAGGTTGGGGATGTCGACGAGGTTGATGAATCAGACCAACAGGCAGAACAAGTTGACCCATCAGATATAGAGTCGATCGATGTTCTGGAAATCGATGACGAGGCGATCGAAGACGAAGCAGCGGTTGATGAAGACCTTGTCGAAGGCGAGGACGATGAGGCGGTCTCTGGCCGCGACTCACTGTCCAACTGGGAACGAGAAGCTCTCGCCGATCAGGAATCAGCAAAGGCCGAAATTGAACTCGGAAACAGCGATTCAGATACGGGAGCATCCGAGCTGGAGGATACGTTCGATCAGGACGAACCTGTCGAACAGGATTCGTCCGAACACGACGATCCCAACCTGATACGGATTGACTATTCGGAACTCAATGAAGATCTTCTGGAAGCCTTCCTTGAGGAGGGCCAAGAGCTCCTTGAACATTCCGATGGTGTCCTGCAGAAATGGCGCGAAACGCCGGACGACAAGAGCCTAGTCACGGCACTTCAGCGTGATTTGCACACGATCAAGGGGTCGTCGCGAATGGTCGGGCTCAATCCGATCGGTCAAGTCGCGCACGTCATGGAAGAGCTGCTTGAAGGCATCGCAGCTGGACTGAAAGACGCAACTCGCGATCGAATCGATGCACTCGAGACGGGCTGCGATCATCTCAACCTGATGATTGATGCGGTCAACGAGCGGCAGCCGATGCCGATGCGACCGATTGAAGACCTGTTTGTCGATCAGACCGAGGAATTGAGCGACGCCGTCGAACTGCCGGAATTCACAACAGAGGCTCCGACGGCTACAGCAGACGAACGCGATGAACCGGTCACGCGCGGTGAAAACCTGCGTGTCCCCTCCAGCCTGGTCGACGAATTGGTCAACTACGCTGGCGAAATATCGATCTTCCGTTCGCGACTGGAGCAGCAAGTCAGCGTGTTCCGGAACAACGTTGGCGAAGTCGACGAGACCGTCGTACGTCTGCGCGACCAGCTGCGCAAACTCGAAATTGAGACAGAAGCACAGATCTTAGCTCGCTTCGAGCGCGAGCATGGACCCGCCGATGGGGAATTTGACCCGCTCGAGCTGGACCGTTACTCGACCATCCAGCAGCTTTCGCGTGCTCTGGGCGAGTCGGTCAATGACTTGACCTCACTGACCGGAATTCTTGACGACGCCACGCGCCAGTCAGAAACCTTGCTGATGCAGCAGTCACGAGTCAACACCGAGCTGCAGGAAGGCCTGATGCAGGCTCGAATGGTTTCGTTCAACACCCTGCTCCCCCGATTCCGTCGCGTGATCCGAAACGCCGCGAGAGAAGTCGGCAAGAAGGCGCAGCTTCAGGTCGAACTGGCGGGTGAAGGTGAACTGGACCGCAACGTTCTCGAACGCATCACTGCTCCGATCGAACATCTGCTTCGAAATGCCATCAGCCACGGCATCGAACAACCGAAGGATCGACTGGCGGAAGGTAAGCCCGAGAGCGGATCCATCAACATCGGTGTGTCCCGCGAAGCCACCGAGCTGGTCCTGCGCATCAGTGATGATGGCGCGGGCTTCGATTTTGACGCGATTCGTCAGCGTGCCATCGCGCGCAACCTGCTCGACGAAGGTGAGGATGATGAAGCCACGCTGACCCAGATGATATTCCACTCAGGCTTTTCCACGGCCGAGCAGGTCAGTGAACTGGCCGGCCGCGGCATCGGGATGGACGTTGTCGCCAATGAAATTCGTCAGATCGGCGGCAGCGTGACGGCGCAGTCGACCCGCGGCGAGGGCGCCCAGTTCACGATTCGAATCCCGCTCTCGTTGACCGTGATGCAAGCGATCATGGTGCGCGCATCCGATCGTCAATTTGCAATCCCGCTGCAGTCGGTTCGGGGCGTTACCCGCATCCTGGCCGAGGAGTGGTCACGCGCTATTGAAGACCCAGAGCCGGCCCAGGATTACGCTGGTGAATCCTATCCGCTGCTGGAATTGGAACCCCAGCTTGATTTCCCGCCGGAAGAACAAACGACCGGCACGATCTCTCTTCTAATGGTCGAAGCCGGCAACGAACGTGCAGCACTGCGAGTCAGCGACCTCCTGGGCCATCGTGAAATCGTTATTAAGCCCGTTGGGCCGCAGATCAGTTCAATCATTGGCATTCTGGGCGGCACTATTACGGGCGACGGCCAGGTCGTCTCTATCCTCGACATTGGCCCCCTGATTCGACGCGCCTTCGCTGAGGATACCGTTCCGGGACACGGCGACATCCTGGAGGCGGATCAGGCAGCGGAAGTCAAACGTACGCCTCTGGTGATGGTGGTCGATGACTCGATCACGATGCGACGAGTGACCTCACGAGTACTTGAAAACCGAGGACTTGAAGTGGTCACGGCGCGCGATGGACTCGACGCTGTCGAAGCACTGTTCGATCGCGTCCCCGACTTGATCCTGCTGGATATCGAGATGCCTCGGATGGATGGTTATGAGCTGGCTACTCACGTGCGAAACGATCCGAGGCTAAAGGATTTACCGATGATGATGATCACGTCCAGAAGCGGCGAAAAGCACCGCCAGCGGGCAAAAGAGATCGGCGTCAACGATTACCTGGCCAAGCCCTATCAGGAATCTGAACTGGTTCAGCACGTCTTTGAGCTGCTGAACATGAGTACTACAGAAGGATAAGCAAGCGATGGCCGACACCGAAATTCGAAGCGTCATGGTGCCCCTCGCCGGCGCCCACCTTCTCATCCCGAATGCAACGGTGGCTGAGGTTGTGGGTTATTCCTCGCCCGAAGACGTGCAGGACGGACCCGACTGGCTGCTCGGCACTTTTCTCTGGCGCGGCTGGCAGGTCCCTCTGATAAGTTTTGCTGTCCTGACGGAAAACAACGAGGCGGAGCCGGTCCAAAATGCACGCCTATGCATCACCAAGACATTGATTGATAACGAGAGGATGCCCTACATCGCAGTTCTAGCGCAGGGCTTCCCCCGCCTGACCACGATTACACCGGAAAACGTGACTGAAGTGCCGATGCAGACAAAGCCCATTGCCGTTGCAGGCAAGGTCATCGTGGAAAACACGGAAGCCTTTGTCCCTGATTTGGACCGACTCGCTCACCTGGTCGCCCACGCGACGTTCGGCGCCCTGCCACTGACCAGCTGAAACGCCTGCGACGAATTCCATCAGGCGGTCAGAACACGAATTGATCGCCGCCGTTCCCCCAGCCTTTTGGGTCTGGGCGCAGAGTCCTGAAATCAGCCGACACGTTCACGGCCGCAACAGCTTTTCGAGATAGTGGATATTTGTCCCGCCTTCGATAAAGCCGGCATCCCGAATCAGGCGCTGATGCAGCGGGATGTTCGAGACAATTCCTCCCAGCACCATCTCATCAAGCGCGACGCGCATTCGCGCAATCGCGGCCTCACGCGTCTCGCCATGGGCAATCAGTTTCCCGATCATGGAGTCGTAGTTCGGCGGAATCCGATAGCCATCGTAAATATGCGAATCGACCCGAATGCCCGGCCCTCCCGGCGCGTGGAAGGAGTCCACCTCGCCAGGCTGTGGAATGAATTTCTCCGGATCCTCGGCGTTGATCCGGCACTCGATTGCGTGGCCGATGATCGTCACATTCGACTGCTTAAACGGCAGGGGCTGACCGGCAGCCGCCAGAATCTGAGCGCGAATCAGATCCAGGCCCGTTACGCATTCGGTGACCGGATGCTCGACCTGAATCCGGGTGTTCATTTCTATAAAATAGAACTCGCCGTTCTCGAATAGGAACTCGAAGGTTCCAGCGCCCCGGTATCCGATCCGGCGGCAAGCGTCGGTACAGATCGTGCCGATTTGCTCGCGCTGTTCTGGCGTTATCCCGGGCGCCGGGGCCTCTTCAATGACTTTTTGGTGTCGACGCTGCATCGAACAATCTCGTTCGGCCAGATGCACCGCGTTGCCGTGAGCATCCGCCAGGACCTGGATTTCGATGTGACGCGGATCAGTCAGGTATTTCTCCATGTAGACCGTGTCATCACCAAAACCGGACGCCGCCTCCTGCCGGGTCAAGGCAATCGATTTGATCAAAGCATCCGGGTCTTCGACCACCCGCATACCGCGCCCGCCACCGCCCGCGGCGGCTTTGATCAACACCGGATAACCGATTTCAGCAGCCAGACGCTCTGAGCGCTTGGGGTCGTCGTCGATCGGCCCATTCGAGCCCGGCACGCAGGGCACTCCGGCCTGGCGCATAGCGTTGATGGCCGAAACTTTGTCACCCATCAGGCGAATGGTTTCGGCCTTTGGCCCAATGAAGGTAAATCCGGATTCTTCAATCCGCTCGGCAAAATCGGCGTTCTCGGCTAGAAACCCGTAGCCCGGATGGACCGCTTCAGCATCGGTGACCTCCATCGCAGCGATGATCGCCGGCACGTTCAGATAGCTTTCGCCAGCCGGCGCCGGACCGATGCAGACCGATTCATCGGCCATGCCCACGTGCTTGAGGTTTCGGTCGACCGTGGAATGAACTGCCACGGTGCGAATATCCATCGCCTGACAGGCACGCAGCACGCGCAGCGCAATCTCGCCGCGGTTGGCGATCAGAATTTTCTTGAATGCGGCCATATCAACTCCGCTTGATTACGAACAGGGGCTCGTCGAACTCCACAGGCTGCCCGTCTTCAACCAGAATCCGAACCACGTCGCCAGACAGCTCAGACTCGATCTGGTTGAACATCTTCATCGCTTCGATCAAACAAAGAGTATCCCCGACCGACACGGAACCCCCTTCCTTGACGAAAGCGGGTGAATCAGGATTCGGCGACGAATAAAAAGTGCCCACCATGGGTGACCGCACGATGTCACCGTCCGGCAGGTCGGCCCTACCCTCCTCAGATGGTGCGGCGGCTGGGGCTTGGCCCGTTGGGCCCGGGGCCGAAGGGGCCGGGGCGGCCGAACTGGCTGGCGGAAGCTGCAGGGTGTGGCTAGCCATCGGCTGAGGATGGGAGCGAATCAGTCGAACGGACTCCTCGCCCTCGTGAATTTCGATTTCCGCCAGCTCCGATTCTTCCAGCAGTTCGATCAGCTTCTTTATTTTTCTCAAATCCATGGTCTATCTACCCCGACAGGAAATCTGATGTTCAGTTATTAGTGGTGCGAAGAGCGACAGCTTGTAGCGCCAGCAAATAGGAATCCGCCCCAAAACCGCAGATTGTGCCCGCGGCCAGGTCGGAAAAGTAGGACGTGTGGCGGAACGGTTCACGTTGCGCCGGATTGCTCAAATGAACTTCGATGAACGGCAGATTGACAGCCGCTAACGCATCGCGAAGCGCCACCGAGGTGTGGGTAAACGCCGCAGGATTGATCAGAATCCAGTCTGTTCCATCGTCTGCGGCCTCCTGGATTCGCCCAATCAGTTCGTGTTCCGCATTGGATTGAAAGGCGCTGAAGTCCATTCCCGCGGTGGCCGCGAAACGGGCCATACGGGCGTTGATCTGCTCAAGCGTTGTTGTGCCGTAAACCGATGGCTCGCGGCGTCCGAGGGTATTCAGATTCGGCCCATGCAGCACGAGGACTGAGGTCATGCGGCTTCACACCTGCTCAAAGACCGTCGAGTGTGCATGATTCCAGTGGATATGTCCACATGTTCAGCGAAGTTGCCCGCCAGTTAGCGGCTATTAGCCGAAAATAGATCTACCGGACAATCCACTCCGCGAGGATCGGATCAAGCTCTTCAGGCGTCACCTCACCCAGGTGGCGCCAGCGGATGATGCCCGTTGAATCGACCAGAACGGTGTAGGGCAGTGCGCCAGCGGTATTCCCCCAGGCGCGCTGGGTGGCGATGACATCGCTCGAGCCGACAAGAATTGGATAAGTAATGCCGAGCGAATCGACGAACTCAATCACGGGCCCCGGTTCGTCAATGGCGATCCCAACGACGTTCAGCCGCCCTGTATTGGCTTGCGCGACCTCGTTGAGCAGCGGCATCTCGCGGCGGCAGGGCGCACACCAGGTGGCCCAAAAATTAACCAGCAGCGCCTGGCCGTCGAAATCCTCGGCTGAAACGAACTGACCATTGACCGCAGCGTGTCGAAAGGGAGGGCGAACATCGCCGATCTGCGCTCCCTCTGACCCGGTTGAAGGCGCGTCTTCTCGAGTGAACCAGGCCAACGTGACACCCAGCAGCAGGCCGCCTAGAGCAACCAGCCCATAAAGCAAACCGCGGTTCATTCGAGCACGCGGTCGAGGAGCGCTATGAATTCTTCAGGCGGCATGAATCCGAAAGTCCGCAGTTCGCTCAACTCGTCGCCTCCGGCAAAAAAGAGATAGGCTGGCGGGCCGATCAAGCCGAAATGCCCGAGGATGGCCTTATGCTCCTCGGTGTAGTCGGTCACGTCGATCTTGATCAGAGTCAGCTCGCCCATGCGCTGGGTCACCCCCTCATCGGGGAAGGTTCGACGCGCCATCCTGACGCAGTCCACGCACCAGTCTGCGTAGAAATCCACGAACACGGGCCGCGGGCTTTCAGCGATTCGTTCCTGGAGACCCTCCAGCGTATTGATCGTCTCAAAAGCCGGCTCGGCAACCGACCCGCTAGCCCCGCCAGGGCCCGGCTGCAGATGATAAAGCGGCCGCAGCCAGTCCTGACCGCCGGACAGGGCACCGATGAACTGGATCGATCCCAAAATCAGCAGCATGGTACCGACGCTTCGCCACAGTTTTTGCCATCCGCTTAGGGACTGATCCTGTCGGCCCGAGCTGATCAAGTAAACGGCGCAGCCGATGGCCAGGGCACCCCACAGGAGCATGGTGACCGCGGCCGGCACGACGCGCTCCAGCATCCAAATCGAAAGGGCCAGCAGCCCAACCCCAAACACGGCCTTGATCGCGACCATCCAACCGCCAGCGCGCGGCAGCAGCCCGCCGGCTGAGGTTCCCCAGATCATCAATGGCACTCCCATCCCAGCAGCCATAGCGAACAGGGCCGCGCCGCCCAGCACCGCGTCGCCGGTCTGGCCGATGTAGATCAAGGCGCCCATCAACGGTGCGGCGACACAAGGCCCAACAACCAGGGCCGACAGCGCGCCCATAATGGCCGCGCCGAACAACGTGCCCCCCTCGGCGCGGTTTGACAGGGCGTTGAGTTTCGTCTGCAGTGAGGCAGGTATCTGCAGCTCGTAAAAGCCGAACATCGACAGCGACAGCAGCACGAACAGGCCGGCAAAACTCGTCAGCACCCAAGGATGTTGGAAGACCGCCTGCAGATTCTGCCCAAACAAGCCTGCAATCACTCCAAACGCCGTGTAGACGAGCGCCATCGCTAGCACGTAAACCAGCGACAGCCTGAAGGCCCTCGCCGTTGTCATGCCGTCGCTTGCACCGGCGATCAGGCCGGACAGAATTGGAACCATCGGAAATACGCAAGGCGTGAATGCAAGTAAGATGCCCGCGATAAAGAACAAGGGAAGCGCGACCATTGGTGATCCGCTGAGCAGGCCGGCCAGCTGATCCTGCTCGCTGACGCTTTCGGTCGCCGGTTTAGTTACCACAACGGACTCAGGTGAAGCCTTCATAGCGACCGCGACGTCGTCGTCGGTGGCCGCCGGGAGCTCCACAGCGATTGCCCGTGTCATAGGTGGATAACAGATACCGTCGGTCAGGCAGCCCTGAAAGTCGGCAAACAGCTCGACGGTTCGCGACGGACCCGCCGGCCGCTCGAGTCGCAGCGGGATTTCGACCTGGTCATAGTAGACCTCGGTATTACCAAAGTACTCGTCGTAAATCGCACGGGATTCGGGCAGATCGACAGCGGCGACACGAATCTCACTGCCTGGGATCGAAAAATCGATCGTGTCTCGGTACAGATAGTACTGCGGTGCAGAGGTAAAGCGAACCAGGAGGGTCACCGGATCGATCGCAATCGCCTCATAGCTGAAGGCCTTGTCCTCCGGCAGGGCGCCGGCAGAATCGATCAAGCCCAAACCGGACGACGAGGGCAGGCCCAGCAAAGCCTCAAGCCCGGTCGACGGCGCTGGCGCAGTCAGAGGCGCTGATGGCGCTGCCGCGGTTACCGGCAGCGTGAAGGTCTGTCGGTGCGGCGGATAACACACGCCCAGATCAGCGCAGCCCTGAAAGCGAACTGCAATGTCGATGTTGCCGCTGCCTTCGATGACCGGGAGGGCAATATTAAGCTCATCTCGATACGATTCAATCTCGCCGAAAAAATCATCAAATCCCTTATCGCCCTCCGGAACAGAGGCATCCGCGAGCACGACCCCCTCGGTCTGCGCCTCGAAGCGGAAGGCATGGCGATAGAGATAGTAGCCATCTGCGATGTCGAAGCGCAGCTCGATTTCACCGGAGCCGCCTCGGGCAGAGAGCGAAAATGCGTCTTCGACCGGGAGCAGGTCGTCCGGGCTGATCTGAGCTACCAGGGGGCCGGCGGCCGCGAGCAGCAGCACTACCCCCAACCAGTTCGGGATTCGACTGTTCAATTGTTATTCCACGTCCTTCCGTGCCTCGGCCTGGACCCATTCGCGGGCCCAATCGACATAGGGTTTTGAACCATCCTCAACAGCCAGCACCAGGAACTCAGGAACCTCGTACGGATGATGGTCCTCGATGGCCTGCTTCAGATTAGCAAGGCGCTCAGGTGCTGTCTTTAACGTCAGAGGCACTTCTGAATCCATCTGGATCTGGCCGTTCCAGGGGTACATGCTGCGCAGTTCCTGACCGATCGAAACACAGGCCACCAGACGCTTTTCGACCAGCAATCGGCCGAGTCGTTCCGCCTGCTCGAAGTTCGAACACGTCGTCATCGCCACCACAAGCCTTGTCGGCATATCAGCATCTCCCATCAGATCCCGGGCACGACAATCTTTTTCCATTCGCGCTTTGCGACCCCGTGGTCGAACCCGACCGATCCACGCCCGGCAAACAACGCCAAAGAATAGCTGATGCGAATGAACATTCGAAACGAATTTGATGCCGATTACCCTTGAAATGCCCGAGGGTGGGCTCCATTACCGCTTGCGTATCGGCAGTCGGCACGAGCGTTCGCAGTTTAAAGCATTCGTTTCGGCCGCCCGAGCAGAACTTCCGGTCGGCTGTCCGTCCTTGACGGCAGTCGAATCCGGGTTTGCCTAACTTTTTTTAACTGGATTGAGAAGGGAGAATACCCATGAACCTGCGTCCCTTGCATGATCGCGTGATCGTCAAGCGCGTTGAAGAAGAACGCACATCTCCGGGCGGAATTGTTATTCCTGATTCGGCCACCGAAAAACCCATCCGCGGCGAAGTCAAAGCCGTCGGAAACGGCAAGATTCTGGACAATGGTGAACAGCGTGCGCTGGACGTCAAACCTGGCGACACCGTGTTGTTCGGCAAGTACTCCGGCACCGAAGTCAAGGTCGGCGGAGACGAGCTGCTGGTGATGCGCGAAGACGACATCATGGCCGTCATCGAGTCCTGATCCGCCCTTCGACCCATCGTTCGATGCATTGAATCACGAGGAATTTAGTAATGAGTGCCAAAGAAGTCCGTTTTTCCGAAGACGCCCGCAACAAGATCCTGAAAGGCGTCAACACCCTGGCCCGCGCGGTCAGCGTCACTCTCGGCCCCAAAGGCCGTAACGTCGTACTTGAAAAGAGCTTCGGCTCCCCTACCGTCACCAAAGACGGTGTTTCTGTCGCCAAGGAAATCGAACTGGAAGACAAGTTTGAAAACATGGGCGCGCAGATGGTCAAGGAAGTCGCTTCCCAGACCTCCGATGCTGCCGGCGACGGCACCACCACCGCAACCGTGCTGGCCGCCGCCATGCTGCGTGAAGGCCTGAAGTCAGTTGCCGCCGGCATGAACCCGATGGACCTCAAGCGCGGCATGGACAAAGCCACCAAGGCGGCCGTTGCCGAGCTGCAGAAGCTTTCCACACCCTGCACCGACGATAAGGCGATTGCCCAGGTCGGTACGATCTCGGCCAACTCAGATGATGAAATCGGCAAGATCATCGCCGATGCGATGGACAAGGTCGGCAAGGAAGGCGTCATCACCGTCGAAGAAGGCCAGTCGCTCGAAAACGAACTGGACGTTGTCGAAGGCATGCAGTTCGATCGCGGCTACCTTTCGCCTTACTTCGTGACCGACCAGCAGACCATGCAGGTCGAGCTGGAAAACCCATACATCCTCCTGCACGACAAAAAGATCTCCAACGTGCGTGATCTGTTGCCGGTGCTGGAAGGCGTCGCCAAGCAGGGGCGCAGCCTGTTGATCGTCTCCGAAGATATCGAAGGCGAAGCGCTGGCAACCCTGGTTGTCAACAACCTTCGCGGCATCGTCAAAGTCGCTGCAGTCAAGGCACCGGGCTTCGGTGATCGTCGCAAGGCAATGCTCGAAGATATGGCGGTTCTGACCGGCGGTCAGGTGATCAGCGAAGACGTTGGCTTGAGTCTCGAGAAGACCGACATCGAGTCGCTGGGATCTGCCAAGAAAGTTCAGATCACCAAGGAGAACACGACAGTCATCGACGGTGCCGGCGATGCATCTGCAATCGAAGGTCGGGTTGGACAGATCCGCGCCCAGATCGAAGACGCTACCTCTGACTACGATCGCGAGAAGCTGCAGGAACGCGTAGCCAAGCTCGCTGGCGGTGTGGCCGTGATCAAGGTCGGGGCTGCCACCGAAGTCGAGATGAAAGAGAAGAAGGCTCGCGTTGAAGACGCGCTGCACGCAACCCGTGCCGCCGTCGAAGAAGGCGTCGTCCCGGGCGGCGGAACAGCGCTGGTCCGCGCACTGATTGCCATTCGTGAGCTCAAGGGCGACAACGAAGAGCAGAACGTCGGCATTAATATCGCCCTGCGCGCAATGGAAGAGCCGCTGCGCAAAATCGTATCCAACGCCGGTGGCGAGCCGTCCGTTGTCCTGGCCAAGGTGGCCGAGGGCACGGGCAACTTCGGCTACAACGCCGCAACCGGCGAATACGTGGACATGATCGAAGCCGGGATTCTCGATCCGACCAAGGTGACCCGCTCTGCCCTGCAGAATGCGTCATCGGTCGCCGGTTTGATGATCACCACCGAAGCCGCAATCGCCGAGATTCCGCAGAAGGATGAAGGTGGTGGCGCCCCTGATATGGGCGGCATGGGCGGTATGGGTGGCATGGGCGGCATGATGTAAGCCAGCTCGTCTCCTACGGCCCGATGCGGCTCAAAGCATGACGAAAAACCCCGGCCTCTGGTCGGGGTTTTTTTGTCCCTCAGATTGGACGAATAGCGCTGAACGAACGAAACCTCTAGCCTGACAGAAAAGAATCCTGTTGACGCAGACAAGAAAAAATTAAATAATCTTCAAAAGGGCTAAAATTCGAGCCAAGAATTTAATGATCAGATCAAAGACAACCATCGTCGCCAGGCGTCTGCGGGCTCAGCGTTGTGCTTCAGCACTTGCCTTCGTCTTGCTTGCATTTTTGCAGGCTCCAGTTTTTTCTGCATCAATCAACTCCGGTCATTCGGCGATGTGGTTTGATCCAAATCGATCGGGCGAAGGCTGGGTGCTAGAGATCCTGCCGGAGGATCGAGCATTGCTTTACTGGTTTACCTATGACGATATCGGCCAGCAGCGCTGGATCCAAGGCATCGGCGAGATCATCCGAGGGGGCGACACGGGAGACTCAATTTTTTTCGCCGAAATCTACCAGACGCGAGGACCGTCGTTCGCACGCGCTGGTCCAGAGTCTGACGTTGAAATCGAAGTGGTTGGGTCGGCGTCCATAGCATTCCTCGATTGCAACCGCGGGGTTTTCACTTTCGACGCCCTCGGGCAAAGCGGGTCAACCGATATACGTCGTCTCTCTGAAACCATGGCGGTTGGATGTCAGCCAAGGCATGGCCGTATCGGCAAGCCAGTTCAAGGCTATGCTGGGCAAAGCGGTAGCTGGTTCGATCCGACGATTCCGGGTCAGGGATTGTCCTTGCAATGGATGTCTCGTAATCAGGCCATCGTCACTTGGTATACCTACGATTCGGAAGGATCGCCCTACTGGCTGGTAGGTAACGGCGCTTATTCCGACGGCACGATTGTTTTTGAGTCACTCAACGCGACCCGCGGAGCCCGATTCGGCCAGGCATTCGATCCCAACGACGTCGAATTGATCAACTGGGGTTCTTTGGAGCTGACGCTCGGATGCAATGAGGGGACGGCTCGTTTTTCCTCTCTTCTCCCCGAGTTCGGCGAGGGCGAAATGAACCTGATTCGTCTCACGGCCATCGACCGCCTGGCCTGCCCTTGGCAGGCAAAGCCGCTGCAGGAGCTCTACGACATCCAGTTGACCGAAGTTCCCTTGAGGAGCCCGGGCACGTCCCCAGAGACATTCGCCTGGACCATGGCTGACGACGGCAGCGTCGCCGCCTGGGATATGAGCAACGGCTCAATTTGGTTGTGGCAACCCGATGCCGCTGAGATGGTCGAGCTCACGCATGCCCAGCGATTGACTGGGCCCGTTCTCAACGCGCGTGGCAACGCTGTCTTTGCGAACGGAAGGGATCCCGCCAGCGGGTCTCAGATCCCCATGCGGTGGACGCCGAGTCAGGGATGGCAACCCTTGAGCGGTCTCGACTACAGTCGAGCGCTGATCACCGGAGTTTCGAAAAACGGCAAGCAGGTCGTGGGAAGAGCGTCGAGCAGTGGCAGGAACGAAATCTGGAGATGGTCAGAAGACGGCTCCGTATCGACCTACGCTTCTGAGCTGGACGGAGCAGCACTGACTCCCACTGCCGTTTCGAACGATGGACTCACTCTCTATGGCTTCGTCAATTTACCCCCGGGAAATTTAGGAGAATTCGAGCCTGTGGGTGCCGTTCGTTGGCGCGAAGGCGATTCCCCAGAACTTCTTGTCGATAAGGAGGATGCTCCCATCATTGGTGTTTTTCCGGCTTGCGACGAGAGCTGCCGCGTGGTTGCTGGCGTGGGCCTTCCTGGTGACCAGTCCGGCGCTGAGGATCAAATTGGAGTCTGGCTTTCGTTCGACGGAGGAGCGGCGTCCTACCTGCCACGACCCGGCAATGAGCTGGAACCCTTCGTTGTGCCATCCGTTGAAACTGTCTCATCGGACGGCACCATGCTAGGCGGAATGTATTCTCAGATGCCGCTACCCTCGTCGATGGGGACAGCCTTTTTATGGACTCAGAACACAGGCTATGTCTCCGTTGCAGACTTGATCGAACCCTTTAACCTCCCCAGCGGCGACAACATGTTTCTCGAGGTAAAGGCGATTTCAGGGTCGGCAGATAGGCTACTTCTTAGTCTCGGATACAAACTGTCGCCGTCGACGCGTGAGGTGCGCGGATACATTCTTTCGCTCAACCCTCCAAGAAACTGAGCGCCTATTCCAACTCGTTCCATTTCCAGTTCGAGCAACAGAAGGCGGCCGATCGACTTGGCAGATTCGAGCTTTTGGGCACTTCGAAAGCGATAGTCCTCAGGTCATTAGCAACCCGGCTGCTGATCTGTTCCGCTAAGCTTGACGCATGAAACGCCCGATTACGATCGATCCGTCCGCTCTGGGACAGGTCAGCCGCTACGCCGATGAGGTTTGGCGGCGCTGGCCGGACGCACCTTCGCCCGAGCACAAACCCCCTGCACCGGACCTCGAAGCGCTCAGAGCCGAACCCGAATCTGCGATCCGTCGCTACCGTCAGCTGGCTTCGATCCATATCCTCTGGCAGGACCTGACGGGTGAGGCCAGTGCGGAGGAGACCGGTCAGGCGCTGTCTGCTTTGGCGCGTGAATGTATCGATCTCGCCCTACAGGCCGCCACCGTAAATCTGGAAGCCGATTACGGTGTCCTGCGCGACCCGGAGGGGCAGCGTATCGAGCTTGCCGTCATCGGTCTAGGCAAGTTGGGCGGGGACGAGTTGAACTTCAATTCAGACATCGATCTGGTCTTCGTCCACCGCTGCGGCGGCAATAGCGATGGTCACCGCTCTCTGGATGCCCCGGCGTATCTCAAGCGCCTAACACTGGAGCTGATTCGCCTGCTCGACGCCGTGACCGCCCACGGGCGAGCCTGGGTGGTCGACACGCGCCTGCGGCCTTTCGGTTCCGCGGGGGCGCTGGTTTGGTCGCTAGGCGCAATCGAGCAGTATTTCCTCAATGAAGGCCGCGCTTGGGAACGCTACGCCTGGATGAAAGCCAGTCCGGCCGCTGGTGACGTGGAAACCGCGAGAGCCTTGCTAAAGACCATCCGGCCATTCATTTTCCGCCGCTATCTGGACTACGGAATTTTCCAGAGCCTACGCGAGCTGCACGATCAAATCGAAATCAAGAGCCGTCAGGATTCCCGACGTGACGACATCAAGCGCGGCCAGGGCGGCATTCGCGAGCTGGAATTCCTGATTCAGAGCCAGCAGATTCTGCGCGGCGGTCGCGACCCGGATCTTCAGCCGCCTGGATTCCTGCCCGCCCTGCGCGCGCTCAGCTCGGCGCAAGTCTTCGATCAAGACAGTCAGACTGATCTAAAGGCGGCCTACGAATTTCTTCGGATTCTTGAGAACCGCCTACAGGCCATCAACGGACAGGGTGCCCATCACCTACCTGATCAGACGGAAGAACGAGATGCACTGGTACGTATCATGGGCGCCTCAGACTGGGCCTCCCTTAGGGAAGAAATCGAGAAGCATCAATCGCGCGTCCAGAGCCAGTTCAGTGCCCGCTTTGGAGATCATTGCGTAGTCGATGCGCGGGCCAGCTCGCTCTGGCCGCCGCAGGACGATGTGGAGATTCACCTGAGAAAAGCCGGCTTCGAAGACCCAGAATCGGCCGCCGATGAGTTGCGGGGTCTGGCTCAACGCCTTGGAAATCGGGCCATAAGCGCCGAGGGTCGCGCCCGGCTGGAACGCCTGATGCCGAGCCTGCTGTCCGAAGTAACCGAGCATGATTCTCCCGATACGGGCCTGGTCGATCTGCTACATCTGGTCGAGCAGATCAGCCAACGCTCAGCCTATCTCGCGCTTCTCTACGAACGACCGGCCACGCTGAAGCGTCTGGTGCAGACCTTTCGATTCAGCGGACGCCTCGCCGAGTGGATCGTCGCC
>Ga0207419_1000096_pt1 | contig 67002 bp, 59 predicted proteins | sample ElkSloMetagenome_4_FD_184723 | JGI IMG/M metagenome (GOLD analysis project Ga0207419, IMG submission 184723) | Hot spring microbial communities from Elkhorn Slough, Monterey Bay, USA - MD2A (version 2) | ecosystem: Environmental > Aquatic > Marine > Intertidal zone > Estuary: Microbial mat ...
GGCGCGGGCAATGCGGTGAACCTGACCGATGGGCTCGACGGGCTCGCGATCATGCCGGTCATCATCGCGGCAGGTACCTTCGCGATCATCGCCTATCTCGTCGGCCGGGTCGATTTCAGCGAATATCTCGGCATCCCGCACGTGCCGGGCGCGGGAGAACTCGCCGTTTTCTGCGCGGCGATCATGGGGGCGGGGCTCGCCTTCCTGTGGTTCAACGCGCCGCCCGCCGCCGTCTTCATGGGCGATACCGGCAGCCTTGCACTGGGCGGCGCGCTCGGCGCGATCGCGGTCGCGGCGCATCACGAAGTCGTGCTGGCGATCGTCGGCGGGCTGTTCGTGCTCGAGGCGGTCTCGGTCATCATCCAGGTCTTCTGGTTCAAGCGCACCGGCAGGCGCGTCTTTCGCATGGCGCCGATCCATCACCATTTCGAACAGCTGGGCTGGAGCGAGAGCAAGGTCGTGATCCGGTTCTGGATCATCGCCATCGTGCTCGCGCTGCTGGGCCTTGCGACGCTCAAGCTGAGGTGAGGGCGCGCGCGTGATCACTTCCGCCGCCTTTTCCGGCAAGCGTTATGCGGTGCTAGGGCTGGCGCGGTCGGGCGCCTCGAGCGTCGAGGCGCTGCTGGCGAGCGGGGCCGAGGTCACCGCCTGGGACCGCGACGACGACAAGCGCGCCGCGTTCGAGGGGCGCTGCGAGCTCGCCGATCCGCTGGGGCTCGATCTCACCGGCTTCGCGGGCGTCGTGGTGTCGCCGGGCGTGCCGCTCAACACCCATCCCATCCTCCCCCATGCCGCCAGGTTCGGCGTTCCGGTGATCGGCGACATCGAACTCTTCGCGCTCGCACGGGGGGACATGGTCGAACACCGCGTGGTCGGCATCACCGGGACCAACGGCAAGTCGACCGTCACCGCTCTCACCCATCACATCCTCGCCATGGCGGGCTTTCCGAGCTGCGTGGGCGGCAATATCGGCGACCCGATCATGACGCGCGAACCGCTCGCACCCAATGAGAACGGGCTGGGCGTCTACGTGCTGGAGCTGTCGAGCTTTCAGATCGATCTCACCTTCAGCCTGGACGCGGATGTCGCTGCGCTGACGAACATCACGCCGGACCATCTCGATCGCTATGCGGACTATGCCGCCTATGCCGCGGCGAAGGAGCGCCTGTTCGACATGCAGTCGGCGCGCCGTCTCGCGGTGTTTGGCACGGAGGACGGCCCGACGGGCGCGATCCACGCGCGGCAGGCGGAACGGCGCGGCCAGGGGCGCGCGGTTCTGGCCGACCTTGCCCGGTTCGAGGCGCTTCAGCATGAATGGCCGTCCCTGCAGGGGCCTCACAATCTCCAGAACGTCGCTCTCGCGGTCGCGCTGGCCGAGGAACTGGGCGTGACCGAGCCGCAATGGCGCCATGCCCTGCCGCGCTTTCGCGGGCTGCCGCACCGGATGGAGCGGACCTGCGAGAAGGACGGCGTGCTCTACGTCAACGATTCCAAGGCGACCAATCCCGCCTCCGCCGCGCCTGCGCTCGCCGCCTTTCCCCCCGATGTCGCGATCCATGACGGCAGCCCCCGCGTGCACTGGATCGTCGGCGGGCTCGCCAAGGAAGATTCCCTCGCCGAATGCGAAAGCCATCTCGCCAATATCGCCGCGGCCTACACGGTGGGCGAGGCGGGGCCGCTTTTCGCGAGGCTGCTCGAGGGGCGCGTGCCCGTCGAACGCTGCGAGCTCATCGCCGAGGCTGTCACCCGCGCCCATGCCGCCGCGCGCCCGGGCGACGTCGTCCTGCTTTCGCCCGCCTGCGCGAGCTACGACCAGTTCCGCGACTACGAGAAACGCGGCGAACATTTCCGCCACCTCGTCGGCGTGATCGCCGATTGCGAGGTGCGCACACCCGGCCGTCTCATGGGCGCGGAGGAGCTGTCATGACCACGCCCGGCGTCTTCCCCGCCCCCCGCAGGAATTCCTCCGCCCCGCCGCCCGCGCTCGTGCGGCGCGGCTGGCGCGAGGAAATGCGCATCTGGTGGCGCGAGGTGGACAGGGCGCTGCTCGCGCTCATCGTGTTGCTGATGGGCTTCGGAACGCTCGCCGTCGCCGCCGCGTCCCCGGCGAGCGCAGACCAGCTTTCGACAGCCGCCGTCACGCTCGATGCGTTCATGTTCCTGAAGCGCCACGTGGTCTTCCAGCTGCTCGGCCTTGCGCTGATCATCGGCCTGTCCGTCCTCGGTCGCGAGGATGCGCGCCGGATCGGCATAATCGCCTTTGCCTTCATGCTTGCCCTGCTCGTTCTCGTGCCCTTCATCGGGGTCGAGAAGAACGGCTCGCGGCGCTGGCTCGAAATCGGCATGAGCCTCCAGCCGAGCGAGTTCCTCAAGCCCGGCTTCGCGGTCGTGCTAGCGTGGATCTTGTCGTGGCGGCTGCGCGATCCGCAGCTTCCGGTGCTGGCCTTCGCGAGCGCCATCCTTGCGCTGATCGCGGGGCTCTTGATGATGCAGCCCAATCTCGGCGAGACGATCCTGTTCGCCGGCATCTGGTTCGTCATGGTGATGCTGGCGGGCGTCTCGCTGAAACGCATCGCGAGCGTTGCGGGCGCGGGGATTGCCGGGCTGGTGCTGACCTATTTCTTCTACGACAATGCCAGGAACAGGATCGATTCCTTCCTCGGCGGCGGGACCGCCTTCGACCAGGTCGACCTCGCCTTTCGCACGCTCACCAATGGCGGCTCTACGGGGACCGGGCTGTGGCTCGGCACGCGCAAGATGAACCTGCCCGAGGCGCATACCGACTACATCTTCTCGGTCATCGGCGAGGAATTCGGCCTTGCCGTATGCGCGCTGGTGGTGGCGCTTTACTGCGCGATCGTGCTACGGGCGCTGATGCGGCTGGTGGACGAGGACGACCTGTTCGCGCTGCTCGCGGGTGCGGGGCTGATCGCGCAGGTCGGCGGGCAGGCATTCATGAACGTGCTCGTCAACCTCCAGCTCTTCCCGTCCAAGGGCGCGACATTGCCGCTCATCAGCTATGGCGGGTCCTCGACGCTGGCGGTGTGCTTCGCGCTCGGGCTATTGCTGGCGATCACGCGGCGCAATCCCTTCCTCACGCGAGAGGGCGGCGGATTGCGCGAGTTTTTCGAGCGCAAGGAGGAGCGCGCATGACGCACGCAACGCGCCAGAGAGCCCGCAGCGGGGCCAGCCGCCATTTCGTCCTCGCCGCAGGCGGGACGGGCGGGCACCTGATCCCGGCCTTCGCGCTCGCCATCGAACTCGAGGCGCGCGGCCATCACGTCGCGCTCGTCACCGATGAACGCGGGAGCAACATTCCCGGCCGGCCCGAGGGACTGACCGCCCATGTCCTGCCCGCCGGGCGCTTCGGCAGGAACCCCGTGAAGTGGATCGGCGGCATCCGCGCCGTGCTCGAAGGGCGCAGCATGGCGCTGCGCCTGTTCGATGCGTTCGAACCTTCCGCGGTGATCGGCTTCGGCGGCTATCCGGCGCTGCCCGCGCTGCTCGCCGCGACGTCGGCGAAAGTCCCGACCGTCATCCACGAACAGAACGCGGTCCTTGGCCGGGTCAACCGCCTGCTGGCGGGCCGGGTCGATGCGATCGCGACGTCCTATCGGCAGGTCGACCGGCTGAAGCCGAAGCACGCGCGCAAGGTTCATCTCACCGGCAATCCGGTGCGCGAGGAAGTGCTTGCCCTGCGGGACATGGATTTCCCCGCGCTGACCGAGGAGGGCCTGCTGCGCGTTCTCGTCACCGGCGGCTCGCAGGGTGCGCGCGTCCTGTCCGAGATCGTGCCCGACGGGCTCGCCATGCTGCCCCCGGCGCTGCGCAGCCGGCTTCAGGTGACGCAGCAATGCCGCCCGGAGGACCTCGAGGCGGTCCGCGCGCGCTATGCCGAACACGACATACCGGCCGAACTGGGCACCTATTTCGAGGACATGCACGAACGGCTCGCCGACACCCACCTGTTCATCGGGCGCGCGGGCTCATCGACCATTGCCGAACTGACCGGCGTCGGCCGTCCCGCGATCCTCGTGCCGCTCGCGATCGCGACCGACGATCACCAGGCGGCGAACACGCGCGAGATCGTCAAGGCGGGGGGCGCGCGGATGATCCGGCAGGAGAAATTCACGGCCAAGGAACTCGCCAAGCAGATCCAGGCGCTCGCGCAGAACCCGGCCAGCCTCGGCAATGCCGCGCATGGTGCGTTCAATTGCGGGCGGCCCGATGCGACCAAGGACCTCGCCGACCTCGTCGAGAGCCTCGGCGGGATCGACCTGATGGACGTGATCCGCGTCGGCGAGAGCGCTCCGCGCGGCGCGGCGGCTGCGGTGCGCACGCAGCCTTCGACGCGCGACGAGGACATGGCAGCGTGAGGCGCGCAGGATGAGAGGCGTTCCGACCGATATCGGCACGATCCATTTCGTCGGGATCGGCGGGATCGGCATGTCCGGCATCGCCGAGGTGATGCACAATCTGGGCTACAGCGTGCAGGGCTCGGACATTGCCGAAGGCGTCAGCGTCGAGCGGCTGCGCGGGCGCGGGATCGCGGTTCATATCGGCCATGCCAAAGGCAATGTCGAAGGCGCGGCGGTGGTCGTTACCTCCACTGCGGTCAAGCGCGACAATCCCGAGGTGGTGGCCGCGCTCGAATCCCGCATCCCGGTCGTGCGGCGGGCGGAAATGCTCGCCGAACTGATGCGCCTAAAATCGACCGTCGCGGTCGCGGGGACGCATGGTAAGACCACCACGACGAGCATGGTGGCAAGCCTGCTCGACCGGGGCGGGATCGATCCGACGGTCATCAATGGCGGGATCATCGAACAATACGGATCGAACGCGCGGCTGGGCGATTCCGACTGGATGGTGGTCGAGGCGGACGAAAGCGACGGCAGCTTCCTCCGGCTGGACGGGACCATCGCGGTCGTCACGAACATCGATCCCGAACATCTCGACCATTACGGCGATTTCGACGGGGTGAAGCGCGCCTTTCTCGAATTCATCCAGAACGTGCCCTTCTATGGCGCGGCGATATTGTGCGTCGACCATCCGGAAGTGCAGGCGGTGATCGGCGAGGTGCGCGATCGCAAGGTCGTGACCTACGGCTTCTCGCTCCAGGCCGATATCTGCGGGGTCAACGTGCACAGTGCGGATGGCGGCAACACCTTCGACGTGATCGTGCGCCAGCGCGGGCAGCGCGACGAAAAGCACGACCGCCGGATCGAGGGCGTGCACCTGCCCATGCCCGGGCGCCACAATGTCCAGAACGCGCTCGCGGCGATTGCCGTTGCGATTGAAATGGGCTGTTCGGACGAGGTCATCCGCGAAGGCTTCGGCGCGTTCAGCGGCGTGCGGCGGCGTTTCACCAAGGTCGGGGAGATCGCGCTTGCCGGCGGCAGCGTCAGCGTGATCGACGATTATGCCCACCATCCGGTCGAGATCCAGGCCGTGCTCGCCGCCGCGCGCGAGGCGGTCGCCAGCGAAGGTCCGGCGAACGGGGAGGGCGCGCGCGTCATCGCGGTCGCCCAGCCGCATCGCTACACCCGCCTGCATGACCTGATGGACGGCTTCCAGTCCTGCTTCAACGATGCCGACATGGTGCTGGTCACACCCGTCTACGAAGCGGGCGAGGAGCCGATACCGGGCATCGATTCCGCCGCGCTCGTCTCGGGCCTCAAGTCGCGCGGTCATCGCAGCGCGAACACGGTCGAAACCCATGCCGAACTGGCCGAGAAACTCGCCGCCGCGCTGCGTCCGGGCGACATGGTGGTGTGTCTCGGCGCCGGGGATATCACGCGCTGGGCGGCTACCCTTGCGGGCGCTGTCGAAGCACATGTGAGAGCATGAACGATCACATGGTCCAGCCCGGCGACACCTGGAAATACGACGACGGACGGGCCCCGACCTGCGCGGTCGAGGGCGCGGTGTCGGCGCCCGTGCCGCTCGAGGGGATAAGGGGCGATCTCACCTGCAAGGCGCCGCTGGCGAAGCTCGTCTGGTTCAAGAGCGGCGGGCAGGCCGACTGGCTGTTCGAACCGGCCGACCTTGCGGACCTCAGGCTCTTCATCGAGCGGTTGGGCGGGCAATTGCCGGTCATGGCGCTGGGCCTCGGTTCCAATCTCATCATCCGCGACGGGGGCGTGCCCGGCATCGTGGTGCGGTTGGGCAAGGCCTTTGCCGGGGTCGAGGCGGGCGAGGGCTCTACGCTCACCTGCGGCGCTGGCGCTCCGGGCATTCTCGTCGCATCCACCGCGCGCGACAACGGCATTGCCGGACTCGAATTCCTGCGCGGGATACCGGGCACGGTGGGCGGCTTCGTGCGGATGAACGGCGGCGCCTATGGCAGCGAGGTCGCCGACGTGCTGGAGACATGCGAAGTGATCCTGCCGGGCGGCGAGATGGTCACGCTTCCGGTCGGCGATCTCGGCTACAGCTATCGCCACTGCGATCTTCCCGATGGCGCGATCGTCGTCTCGGCGCGATTCAGGGGGCGCCCCGGCGACCCGCAGGAGATTGGCGCGGAGATGGACCGCATCGCCGAGGCGCGCGAGCAATCGCAGCCGATCCGCACCAAGACGGGCGGTTCGACCTTCAAGAACCCCGAAGGCGGCAAGGCATGGCAGCTGGTCGATGCGGCGGGCTGCCGGGGGATGATGCTGGGCGGAGCGCAGGTCAGCGAGAAGCACACCAATTTCCTCATCAATACGGGCGAGGCGACCAGCGCTGAGATAGAGGGGCTGGGCGAACTGGTGCGCGAGAAGGTCTACAAGAATTCGGGCATCATGCTCGACTGGGAAATCCAGCGGGTGGGACGGCCGTGAGGTTAATGGCATGAGCACTGAACCCCTCCATGTCGCGGTCCTGATGGGCGGCTGGGCGAACGAGCGCGAGGTTTCGCTGATGAGCGGACGCGGTGTCGCCGATGCGCTGGAGCTGAAGGGCTACCGCGTCACCGAAATCGACATGGGCCGCGATGTCGCCGCGCGGCTTGCCGAGGCTGCGCCCGATGTCGTCTTCAACGCGCTTCACGGCGTGCCGGGCGAGGATGGGAGCGTGCAGGGCATGCTCGACCTGATGGGCCTCGCCTATACCCATTCGGGCCTTGCCACATCGGTCATCGCGATCGACAAGCAGCTGACCAAGCAGGCGCTCGTCCCCCACGGCATCCCCATGCCCGGCGGGCGGATCGTCAAGTCCGCCGACCTTTTCGAGCGCGATCCGCTGCCGCGGCCCTACGTCCTCAAACCGGTCAACGAAGGCTCCTCCGTCGGCGTCGCGATCGTCACGGCGGACAGCGATTGCGGCAATCCGATCTCGCGCGACGCGCCCGGCCCGTGGCAGCAATTCGCGCAGCTGCTTGCCGAACCCTTCATAAAGGGACGCGAACTCACCGCCGCCGTGATCGACGGAGAGGACGGGCCGCGCGCACTGGGCGTCACCGAGCTCGTGATCGATCAGGGCTTTTACGATTATGAACACAAATACACCGAGGGCCGCACCCAGCATGTCTGCCCCGCCGAGATCCCGTCCGCGATCGCGGCCCTGTGCGAACTCTATGCGCTCAAGGCCCACCAGGTGCTGGGCTGCCACGGCACCAGCCGGACCGATTTCCGCTGGGACGACGAACTGGGCGAGGAAGGGCTGTTCGTCCTCGAAACCAACACCCAGCCCGGCATGACCCCGCTCAGCCTCGTTCCCGAGCAGGCCAAACATGCCGGGATCGGCTATGCCGAACTCGTCGACCTGCTGGTCAAGGAGGCTGTCAGAGTCCACGGTTCCAAGGGGGCAAGCCATGGCTAACCGGATCAGGCGTTCGGACGGAAAGGGCGTGCGGCGCACGGCGAAATCGCAGAGCCGCGCAGGCCGCGCGCGCCGGGCGAAGGCGAAGACCAGCGGCTTTGTCGACAGCGCGATGGGCGTGCTTCCCTTCACCGAGGAGCAGTGGACCCGCATCTGGCTCGCCATCATCATCGGGGCGGGGGTCGCGCTCGCTTTCGTGATCGCCAATTTCGCGGGTGTCCCCGCCATGGCCTCGGCCGAGGTCTCGCGCATGGCGTCCGAAGTCGGCTTCGAGGTGCGGCGCGTGCGCGTGACGGGCACGGACAGGATGGACGAGCGCGAAGTCTATGCCCGCGCGCTCGCGCAGCGGGATCGCTCGATGCCCGATGTCGATATCGAGGCCCTGCGCGCGGAATTGCTCGACCTGCCATGGGTCGCCGATGCGCGGGTGTCCAAACAGCTGCCCGACATGCTCGCCATCGACATCGTCGAGCGCGAACCGCATGCGGTGCTGGTCAAGCCCGACCGGCTGGTGCTGATCGATATCGGCGGCCATGAACTGACCCCCGTCGCGCCCGAGGATGCGGCCGGGCGCCTGCGCATTTCCGGCCCCGGCGCCGCGCGGCAGGTCGGCGCGCTCGACCGGCTGCTCGCCGCCGCGCCCGCGCTCGGCCCCCAGGTCGAGGCCGCCGAATGGGTCGGCAATCGGCGCTGGAACGTTACTTTCAACGGCGGGCAGGTGCTCGCGCTTCCCGAAGGCGAAAACGAGGCGGCAAGTGCGTTCGTCAAGTTCGCGCGGATGGACGGGCAGAATCGCCTGATCGGCGGCAAGGTCGCAAGTTTCGACATGCGCAACCCGCCGCGCGTCTACATGCGCGTGCCGGGGCGCAGCGAACGATTGCAGGCCGAGGACCTCGCCGCCGAAATGGCCGCCGGCGAGGGAGCGGAGTGATGGCGAAGGCCGGCGCGGGCAATTCCGGCAGGGGCCCCGCGCGCCCGCGCCTCACCCGGACCATCGGTGCGGTCAATGTCGGCTCGTTCCGGATCTCGGCGATGATCATGGGCGAGGCGGACAACGGCGATCTCGTCCTGCTGGGGTCGGGCCACCGGGCGAGCAAGGGAGTGCGGCGCGGCTATGTCACCGACATGGACGCGGCGAGCTTCGCGATCCGCGACGCGGTCGAGCGGGCCGAAAAGAACGCGGGAGCGAGCGTGGGCGGCGTGTGGATCGCCTGCGCGGGGGCAGGGCTCAAGAGCGATGTGAAAAGCGTCGAGACCGAAATCGGCGGGCGGCGGATCGAGGAGGAGGATGTCGAACATCTCCTCTACCTTGCGCGCGGGGCGATCCAGCCCGACGGGCGCACGGTGCTGCACGCCCAGCCGGCGCATTACACGCTCGACGGGGCGCATGGCGTCGCCAATCCGCGGGGCCTGCATGCCGAACGGCTCGGCGTCGACATCCATGTGATGCTGGCCGACGGGGCGCCGGTGAAGAACCTGATGGAGGCGGTCCAGAACGCCCATCTCGATGTCGAAGGCGTGGTCGCCGCCCCGCTTGCCTCGGGCTATGCCTGCCTGTCGGAGGAGGAGCGCGAACTGGGCGTCGCGCTGGTCGAGATAGGGGCTGACGTCACCAATGTCTCGGTCTTTGCGGGCGGCATGCTGCTGGGTCTGACCGCGCTGCCGATGGGATCGGCCGACATCACCGATGCCATTGCGCGGGCCTTCGGCATCCGCCAGTCGCAGGCCGAGCGGCTCAAATGCGTGTCGGGTTCGGCGATCGCCTCTCCCAGCGACCACCGCGAGATGATCTCGCTTACCGGGCCGGGCGACGACTGGGAGGAAGCCGGTGCGGCAACGGTCGCACGCGGGGCGGACGATCGCGGGCGGATCGCCCGGGCGGAACTGGTCTCTGTCATCACCCAGCACCTCGCGCGGCTCACGACCGAGATCGGCAAGGTATTGAAAGTCATGGGATTCAGCGGTATGCGCAGCGGCCAGGTGGTGCTCACCGGCGGGGGTGCCGAACTGGCGGGTCTTGCCGAATTCGCGCAGGGCGCGCTTGGTATGCCGGTCCGGATCGGACGCCCGCCCGCTTTCGAGGGCCTGCCCGAGGCGCACGCGACGCCCGGATTTGCGACACTGGCGGGTCTGTGCCTCTATGCCGCGGACGATCCGGTCGATATCCGGGCATTGGGCGATCGCTTCGCGCGGACGCGGGTGGCGGGCGCTGCGGGCGGTCCTTTAGCGGTCGGACGGCTGATGCGCGCGCTGCGGGAATATTTCTGAATCGGGCGGCAGGGTGTGTCGCTGCGGGCGCCCATGTGGCATGGTGAAGCGCGAAACGGGAGCAAACCGGTAGGGTCGCTGTGGATAAGGGTTAAGACGGTATAAACCGCCGGACCCGATTGTGTCAGAGAATCGCACAAGGCCCGGATTTCCGTGGGAAGCGGGACGGCGGCTGGAGGAAGAACGGATGAGCATCAATATTGGACCCGCCGCGGCGGAGGAAATCGCTCCTCGCATCACCGTCATCGGGATCGGCGGCGCGGGCGGCAATGCGATCGCCAACATGATCGCGGCCGAGATCGAGGGCGTCGACTTCATCGTCGCGAACACCGATGCGCAGGCGCTCAGCAGCTCGCCTGCGGAACGACGCATCCAGCTCGGCCCTGACATCACCGGCGGATTGGGTGCGGGCGCCCGCCCCGAGGTCGGCAAGGCCGCGGCCGAGGAAACCGTGGCGGAGATCGAGGAAGCGCTGGAAGGCGTGAACATGGTCTTCATCGCGGCCGGCATGGGCGGCGGGACCGGCACCGGCGCCGCGCCCGTCATCGCCGAGGCCGCGCGGCGCAGGGGCGTTCTCACCGTCGGCGTGGTGACCAAGCCGTTCCTGTTCGAAGGCACGCGCCGGATGCGCGCTGCCGAGGCCGGGATCGCCGAACTCCAGCAATCGGTCGACACGCTGATCGTCATCCCCAACCAGAATCTCTTCCTCGTCGCCAAAGCCGAGACCACCTTCAAGGAGGCCTTCCAGCTCGCCGACGAAGTGCTGCAGCAGGGCGTGCGTTCGATCACCGATCTCATGGTCATGCCCGGGCTCATCAATCTCGATTTCGCCGACGTGCGTTCGGTCATGAGCGAGATGGGCAAGGCGATGATGGGCACCGGCGAAGGCGAAGGCGAGAATCGCGCGCTGGAGGCGGCCGAACAGGCGATCGCCAACCCGCTGCTCGACGGCGTTTCCATGCAGGGCGCCAAGGGCGTCATCATCTCGATCATCGGCGGCGAGGACATGAAGCTGCTCGAGGTGGACGAGGCCGCGAACCACATCCGCGAACTCGTCGACGAGGATGCGAACATCATCTGGGGCAGCGCCTTCAATCCCGATCTCGACGGCAAGATCCGCGTTTCCGTGGTCGCCACCGGGATCGAACAGAGCGCGTCCGCCGGCCATGATCGCGGCGCCGCCGGGGCAGCGCTTGGCGGCGCTCTCGGCGGAGCGCGCGCGCCCAAGCGCCCGGTGCTCGAACTGCCGGGCGAAAGCGAGCTCGATGCACCCGCAGTACCCGCCGCCGAGGCGGACGATACCCCCGAGTCCGAGCCCGAACTGTCGGTCCCCACGGCTGCGCTCGACGACGGCGAGGATTACGACGAGGAAGAGGACTACTCCGAGCCCTTCGATCTCACCGGGATGCAGGCGGGCGACGAGATGGGCGAGCTCGAAGGCGACGATGTCGACGATATCGTGGACCCGCTCGCCGGGCTGCGCGGGGCCGAGGACGACGAGGAGCCGCTCGACCTGACCGGCGAATACACCGAAGAGGACGATGCCGCGCAAGCCGCGGGCACGGATGCGGCCGCGGACGACCTGCTTGCCGATGCCGACCGGCTGGCCGACGCCGACGAACCGCTTGCGCCGCGCCAGGGTGAACGCCGCCGGGGGCTTCTCGGCGGAGGTGGCTCGAGCGCCAGCGCAGACGGCGCGCAGGGGGATGCGGGAAGCGGGCCGGAAAGCGGAACCGGGGTCTCGGGCGGCGGCAGCACCCTGTTCGAGCGGATGGCCAATCTCTCGCGCAGCTCTTCCCGTGAGGACGACGAGGACGACGAGGATGACGATGACGGCAGGACCGCCCTCAGCATCCCGCCCTTCATGACCAGGCAGCGCAACCAGTAGCACGTTCCGGTGGCGAGCTTTTCCGATCCGGCGACCTGACGGATCGTTTCGTCGATTTCCCGGGGCCTCCTGCCGCGCCATTGGCGTGGCGGGTATGGTGCGGGGCAAAAGGCGCGCTAGGTCCCTTTCTTCGATGCCACCCCGTATCCTGACCTTGCCCGCGCTCGCCCTTTCGGCGCTGCTTGCGCCCGCCTTTCTCGCCGCCAGCCCCGCGGCCGCGCAGGAAGTGACCTCGCGCGAGGTCGTCCAGCCGCTGCCCTCGCCCGCGATCCAGCGCCTCAACCGGGCGCTGATGGAACTCGCGAGGCGTCCCAAGAGCCTGGCGGCGTTGGTCGAGGCGGGCGATGCCTCGCTCGCGCTCGACGATCTCGACGCGGCGATGGGGTTCTATGGCCGGGCCGACGACCTTGATTCCGAAAATGCGCAGGTCAAGCTCGGCATAGCGGCGGTCTATCTGCGCTCGGGCCGCCCGGTGGAGGCGCTCGAAGCCTTCGCGCTCGCCGAGGCGGCGGGGGCGACGCCGCCCGAATATGCGCGCGACCGCGGCCTTGCCTACGACCTCGTCGGCGATCACGCACAGGCGCGCGCGGTCTATGAACAGGCGCTCGCGGTCGATCCGGAGGATCCCGAAACCATCCGCCGCCTCGCGCTCAGCCATGCGATCGCGGGGAACCAGGCGAGCTTCGAGGACACGTTGCGCCCGCTGCTCGATAAGCGCGACTATGCCGCCTTTCGCACGCGCGCCTTCGGCCTTGCCATCCTCGGCGAACAGGCGCGCGCGGCGGCGATCGTCGATGCGGTGATGCCGCGCGACCTTGCCGGGCGGCTGACACCCTACCTCGCCTACATGCCGCGCCTCACCCCCGCGCAGCAGGCGGCGGCGGCCAATCTCGGCATTTTCCCGCGCGCCGCCGAGATCGGACGCGAGGACCCGAGGATCGCCCGTTTTGCCCGCGAAGCCGAGGCCGATCGCAAGCTCGAGCCAGCCGGCGCGCCGCTCGGCACGCGCTTTGCGGCGGCCGAGCCGGACACCCCCGCCGCCCGCGATCCGGAGCCCCGGCCTGAACCGGTGAATGCGGCCAGTGCGGCGGACACGCAGCCCAGGGTCGCCGACGCCTTTGCCGATCTGGGCGGGGACGAGCTTCCCGCGGCCCGGCGGCCCGCCGAAGCGGTCGATCTCGCCGCGATCGAGGTCCCGCGCGAAAAGCCCGCCGAACCCGAACCACCCGCTCACCCCCGCCGCATCTGGGTCCAGGTCGCGACCGGGCAGGACCTTGCCGCGCTCGGCTTCGACTGGCGGCGCATCGCGCGCGCGGCTGACGGGCTGCTCGACGCCTACACGCCCCATACGACGCCGTGGGGGCAGGCGAACCGGCTGCTTGCGGGTCCGCTCGACAGCGACCGGGAAGCGCGCGAAATGGTCAATGCGCTGGCTGCGAAGGGTCTCGACACGTTTCCGTTTACGAGCCCGGAAGGCAAGGAAATACAGGAGCTTGAGTGAGGGGCGCCGCGCTCTCCCCGGCTTTCTTTGCACAGGCTTTGAACAGCCAACTCCGCTTCTCCCCAAGCACCGCGTCAACCGGCGTTGCCAAGGCCGGGGGCACGTGTGCATTCCTTCTTCCGATGCAGATCCGACTCCCCCATTCGAGGTCCCGCGCATGATGCCGCGCCGCGACCACGCCTTCGCCGACCGCGACGATGCCGCCCCGCTCGACATGCTTGCCGCCTTGTTCGAGGCGCGCGGCTGGCCGTGCGAAATGATCTCCGACGACGAGATGACCGGGGAGATCGCGGGCGCCTGGGCGAAGTATCAGCTGCGCGCGATCTGGCGCGGGTCGGACAATGTCCTGCAATTCCTCTGCCTGCCCGACATCCGCGTCAGCCGCGAGAAGCGCGGGGCGGCCTATGAACTTCTCAGCCTCGTCAACGAACAGATGTGGCTCGGTCATTTCGACATCTGGTCGAACGGTGACATGCTGCTTTACCGCCATGGCGCGCTGCTGGGCGATGACGGGATGCTCTCGCTCGACCAGGCGCAGGCGCTGGTGGAAAGCGCGGTCGACGAATGCGACCGATTCTACCCCGCCTTCCAGTTCGTCCTGTGGGGCGACAGGAACCCGCGCGAGGCGCTCGATGCGGCGCTGGTCGATGCGGCGGGCGAGGCCTAGGCGCAGCCCGTGGCATCGCGGCTCCTGCTGATCGGCTGCGGCAACATGGCGGGCGCGATGCTCGCCGGCTGGCTGCGAGCGGGTGAGGATGCGGGCCGGTTTGCGGTGCTCGATCCCGCGCTTTCCGGGACGCCCGATGGGGTGCGCCTGCATCGCACGCCCGAACAGGCCGCCGAGGCGGGCCACGACGCGGTCCTGCTCGGCTTCAAACCGCAGCAATTGCGCGCGCTCGCCCCGACGTTTCAGCCGCTTGCCGGGCCGCAGGTCGCGGTCCATTCACTGCTTGGCGGGATTACGCTCGCGCAGATCGCCGCCGCCTTTCCCGATGCGCGCGCGCATGTCCGGGTCATGCCCAATCTCGCCTCGCGGATCGGCAGGTCTCCGGTTATCCTGGCCGAACGGGGGCTGGGCGAAGCGGAGCGCGAGCAGGTGCGGCTGCTCTATGATGCGCTCGGCTTCGCGGTGTGGCAGGCGGACGAGACGCGCTTCGACCTCGTCACCGCGCTCGCCGGGTCGGGCCCGGCCTTCGTCTATCGCTTCATCGACGCGCTGGCGGGCGCGGCGGCCGATCTCGGGCTCGACGCGGACGAGGCGACCCGGCTCGCAACCGTCATGGTCGACGGCGCGGCGAGCCTTGCTGCGGCCTCCGATCTCGCACCCGGAGAGCTTGCCGAGCGCGTCGCGAGCCCGGGCGGGATGACGCGCGAGGGGATGGACGTGCTCGATCAAGGCGACGCACTGCGCCGCCTGCTCACGGTGACCCTGCGCGCGACGGCCGACAAGGGCGCGGCGCTGGCGCGCGAAATCGGCTAGGCGCCGCCGCCCCCTCGGCGTTCACCTGCGGGCAAGTCAAGGTTAATGACCGGCAGGTATCGCGCGCCGGTTTCGCTTGAAAAGCCGGGGCAAACACCCGATATTGCGGATCACAAGGCGCGGGCTGCAAAATCCGCGCCGCATTTGGAGACAAGGGTTCCACGATGGCTGATTGGAAGAACGAACGCACCGAAAGCCGCTTCGGCTCGGTACCGCGCGCGGGCGGGGACGTCCAGGGCCGCGCGACCTATGACGAGGGCCTGCGCAAGCACATGCTCTCGATTTACAACTACATGGCCTCCGGCGTGCTGCTGACCGGCATCGTCGCGCTGCTCGCCGCCGAAAGCGGGATCACCCTCGCGCTCGCGAACAGCGGGCTGTGGTTCGTGATCGCGCTCGCGCCGCTCGGGTTCATCCTCGCGATGAGCTTTGGCCTCCACAAGATGAGCCAGTCGACTCTGCAGATCGTGTTCTGGTCGTTCGCGACCGTGATGGGGCTGTCGATGTCGACGATCTTCCTGCGTTTCACCGACGAATCGATCGCGCTGACCTTTTTCGCGACCGCCGGTGCCTTCGCGGGGCTGTCGCTGTGGGGCTACACGACGAAGAAGGACCTGTCGGGCTTCGGCACCTTCCTCGTGATGGGTGTGGTCGGCCTGCTGATCGCGATGCTGCTCAACTTCTTCCTGCAGTCCGGTGCGCTCGCGCTCGTCATCAGCGTGCTCGGCGTGCTGATCTTTGCCGGGCTTACCGCCTGGGACACGCAGCGACTGAAGAACGAATACCAGTATGTGCGCGGGACGCAGATGGCGGGCAAGGCGGTCATCATGGGCGCCACCAGCCTCTATCTCGACTTCGTGAACATGTTCATGTTCCTGCTCAACCTGCTCGGCAATCGCGAATAGGACGCATATCCGCCCCCGGGCGGGCCGCCTGGCGACAGGACTGGTGAAATCCGGAACGCCCGGATCCTTTTTCGAGGGTCCGGGCGTTTGCTTTGTTCCCTCAGCGAATTAAAAGGGTGACGCTTAATGCCAGCGCAAGGCTGGGTCTGGCATGGGACAGGCATGAACATGACTGCAGGCGCGAACGACAAGGATACGCACGCCGATATGGGAGAGAAGACGCGAACCCACGTCACGGGCTTCGGCCTCAGGATCGTGACCGTCGCCGTGACGGCCGGAATGCTCGCCGCCTGCGCGACCCCGCCTCCGCCGCCGCCTCCGCCGCCGCCTCCGCCGCCGCCCCCGCCTGTCGAGGCGATCCCCTATCGCCCGCTTCCGCCGGGGGGCGCTGCCTATGTCATGAACATCCCGCCCAGGGGGGCGGATGGCCGGCGCATGACGGTCAACCGCGAACTGACCGAGGACGAGCTTGTCTGGCATTTCCGTTCGGGCTGGAACGTTGCCGCGCTCAATTGCGTCGCGCCACGCTTTCAGCCGATCCTCGACGGCTACAGTGCCTTCATCAGGGATAACGAACGCGAACTCAAGCGGGTCAACGATCGGCTGGAGAAGGTCTATCGCAGCCAGGCCCGCACCCGGCGCGAGGCGATGGTCGCGCGCGACGGGCGCACCACCATGGTCTACAATTTCTTCGCCCTGCCTCCGGCGCGCTCGGAATTCTGTGCCTCCGCGCTCGAAATGGCGAACCGCGCGCTGGCGAACCCGCCCGAGGGCGCGCTGCAATTCGCGCGCGACAATTTCGACCAGCTGGTCGACCCGTTCTACAGCTTCTTCGATCAGTATGAGCGTTACCAGCATCTCTCGGCCGAATGGGACGCGAAATACGGCGCTCTCTACGGGCCTTCGCAGCCCGGCTGGGTCGCGGTGGAGGAGGCGCGCGCGAACGGCGTCTACGTGCCGCGCGCGGGCGAAAGCGATCCTTCGACAACAATCGCCAATCCGCGCGGGAGCATGACCGTCACCGATCCCGAGACGGGCGAGAAGGTTCCCGTCGTGCCGGTCGACGAGCGGACGATCTCGCAGCCCGTGGTCGAACCGATCCCGACCAACGCCAATGAGCGCGATCGGGGCGATGAAGGCAGCGCGGGCGACCCGTCGGAAAGTCCGCAGCCCGCTCCCGGCGCGCGCCTGCGCTGACCCGGGCGAGAGGCGCCTGAACGCCTCCCCGGACCAAGGCCGCAGAGCGGGCGAAAGATTGGCGTTGCAAGCCCGATGCCTTCACGCTAATGCGCGCGCCTGCCCGCAGCCGGGAGCGCCAGGCGCCCCCTGCCAAGCACCTGAACGGGGCCGTAGCTCAGATGGGAGAGCGCGTCGTTCGCAATGACGAGGTCAGGGGTTCGATTCCCCTCGGCTCCACCAGGTGCCTTTCGGGCTTTCCCCTTTCCCGAGCGATCCCGCGCCCGTCCGGAGCGGAGAAAACAGGAATCGCTTTTCCCCGCGCAAGGCCATAGGTGAAAGCCCATGCATTTCCTCGACCAGGCCAAGATCTATCTCAAATCGGGCGCAGGCGGCCCGGGCGCGGTCAGTTTCCGGCGCGAGGCCTATGTCGAATATGGCGGGCCCGATGGCGGCAATGGCGGGCGCGGCGGGGACATCATGTTCGAAGCCGTGCCCGGGCTCAACACGCTCATCGACTTTCGCTATTCGCAGCATTTCAAGGCCGCGCGCGGCGGGCACGGCATGGGCCGCAACCGCACCGGCGCGAGCGCCAAGCCGCTCGTCATCAAGGTCCCGGTCGGCACCCAGATCCTGTCCGAAGACAAGGAGGAAGTGCTCGCCGACTTCACCGAAATCGGCCAGCGCCTGACCCTGCTCGAAGGCGGGATGGGCGGGCGCGGCAATGCCTCCTACAAGACCGCGACCAACCGCGCTCCGCGCCAGCACCAGCCGGGCATTCCGGGCGAGGAGATGTGGGTCTGGCTCAGGCTCAAATTGCTCGCCGATGTGGGCCTTGTCGGGCTTCCCAATGCGGGCAAGTCCACCTTCATCAATGCGGTGTCGAACGCGCGCGCCAAGGTCGGCGACTACGCCTTCACGACGCTCGTGCCGAAACTGGGCGTGGTGCGCCACAAGGGCCGCGAATTCGTGCTTGCCGACATTCCCGGCCTGATCGAGGGCGCCGCCGACGGAGCGGGGATCGGCGATCGTTTCCTCGGCCATATCGAGCGCTGCCGCGTGCTCATCCACCTGATCGACATTTCGGGCACGGGCGAACAGGACCCGGCCAGCGCCATGCGCGTGGTCGAGGAAGAGCTCGAAGCCTACGGCGCGAAGGAACACGCGGGCCTTGCCGACAAGCCGCGCCTCGTCGCTCTCAACAAGCTCGACCTTGCCGATGAGGAACTGGTCGCGGGTTTCACCGACGAACTGCTCGAAGCGGGTGCCGAGAAAGTCTTCGCGGTCTCCGGGGCGACCGGAGAGGGGATCGGGAAACTGCTCGATGCGGTCCTGTCCTATCTCCCCACGCGGACCTCGACAGAGACCAAGGCCGCCGAAGTGGACGACGGGGACGGCGAGGAGCCGGACGAGTGGTCGCCGATCTGAACCGCACCGACATGACCCTCGCGGACCTCCTCGATCCGGCGCGATGCGGTCGGCTGGTGGTCAAGATCGGCTCTGCCCTGCTGGTCGAGAACGGGGCGCCCCGCAGGTCATGGCTCGAAACCCTGGCGGACGATCTTGCGGCCCTGCGCGAAGGCGGCACGCAGGTGATCGTCGTCAGTTCGGGCGCGATCGCGCTGGGCGCGGCGCGGCTGGGGCTTTCCGGAGGCGGGCGCGCTAACCTTGCCGAGGCGCAAGGGGCGGCGTCGGTCGGGCAGGTCGCGCTGGCGCAGCTGTGGGCGGGCGTGTTCGAGGCACACGGGATCATCGCGGCACAGATGCTGGTCACCCTCGGCGATCTGGAGGACCGGCGGCGCTATCTCAATGCGGCGGCGACGATCGACATGCTGCTTGGCAAGGGCGCGGTCCCGGTCGTGAACGAGAATGACAGCGTGGCGACCGAGGAAATCCGGTTCGGCGACAATGACCGGCTCGCCGCGCGCGTGGCGCAGGCTGCGGGGGCCGACGGCGTGCTGCTGCTGAGCGATGTCGACGGGCTCTACGACCGTCCGCCGTTCGAAGAGGGCGCGAAGCTGGTCGAGCGGGTCGAGGGCGTGACGCCTGAGGTGATCGCGATGGCGGATGGCGGCTCGGGTTCGGGGCTGGGCTCGGGCGGGATGCTCGCCAAATTGCAGGCCGCGCGCATCGCCGAGCGGGCAGGCATCGCGCTCGGCATTGCGGACGGGCGGGGCGATGCGCCGCTTGCCCGCCTGCGCGGGAGCGGGCGCGGGACGATCTTCCTTCCGGTTCGCTCCGACAACGCCCGCAAGGCATGGCTCGGCGGGCGGATCGCGCCCGAAGGCGTGCTGACGGTGGACGATGGCTGCGTGAAGGCGCTCGGCGAAGGGGCAAGCCTGCTGGCAGCCGGGCTGACCGAGGTCGCGGGCGATTTCCAGCGCGGCGCGCTCGTCAGCCTGCACGGTCCCAAGGGCGAGCGGCTGGGGCAGGGCCTTGTCGAATATTCGGCCGAGGAATGCCGCGCGATCGCTGGGCTGCGCGCGAGCGAGCAGGAGGCACGCCTTGGCTACGCCCCGCGCGCGGCAGTGGTGCACCGCGACCACATGGTGCGCGCATGAGCACGCTTGCGCTCACCGGGGCGACCGGATTTGTCGGGTCCGCCGTGCTCGACGAGGCGCTGGCGCAGGGGCACGACGTGCGGGCGCTCACGCGGCGCGAGCAGGAACAGCGCGCGGGCGTGGAATGGATCGCGGGCACGCTTGCCGATCCCGGGGCACTGGCCCGGCTGTGCGGGGGTGCGGACGCCGTGATCCATGTCGCTGGGCTCACCAACACGCCCGACCCCGCCGATTTCGAGAGCGCCAATGTCACCGGCACGGCTGCCATGATCTCGGCGGCCAGGGACGCGAGCGCAAGCCGCTTCGTCTTCGTCTCCTCGCTTTCCGCGCGCGAGCCGGAACTGTCGGCCTATGGCGCGTCCAAGGCGCGTGCCGAGGCGCTGGTGGAAGGGAGCCGGCTCGACTGGACGATCCTGCGCCCGCCCGCAGTCTATGGCCCGCGCGATGCCGACATGTTCGAACTGTTCCGCTCGGCAAGGCTGGGCCTTGTCCCGCTGCCGCCGGGCGGCGCGACCTCGATCATCCACGTCGCCGACCTTGCCCGCCTGCTGGTTGCGCTCACCGGGCGGGGCCGACTGAAGGCGATCTACGAACCCGATGACGGGCGCGAGGGCGGCTGGGCGCACAAGGAGCTTGCCGCCGCGATCGGGCGCGCAGTCGGGCGCAGGGCGGTGTTCGCGCCGCACCTGCCCAAGGGCATGCTCGATCTTGCCGCGCGCGCGGACCGGCTGGTGCGCGGAGACAGGGCCAAGCTTACGGTCGACCGCGTCGGCTACATGGCGCATCCCAATTGGGTCGCCCGATCCGACCGCCGCGTCCCCTCCGAGGTCTGGAAACCGCAGATCGGCGGCGAGGAAGGGCTGAAGGCGACGGCCGAATGGTACGCCCGCGAGGGCTGGTTCTGACCCATGAAAGGCCAGCACGGATGAAGCGATTTTCCGGCATCATGGGCGTTCTGCTCGCCCTCTGCGGCTGCGGCGAGGGGGCAGCGGATCGGGCTGCGGATGCACCGTCATCCGCGACCCTTGCTGCCGACGGGAAGCCGTCCGCAGGCCATTACCGCGCCACCGATGCCGAAGGCGAAATCCTGTTCGAGCAGCTTCGCCCGGACGGCACCTACCGCTTTGCGAACCGGTCGGGCGTCACGCTGGAAGAAGGGCGCTGGGAGCAGAGATCGCCCGCGCTGCTGTGCTTCACCGCCGACCGCGAGACGGCGGATGAAATCTGTTACAGCGAGGAGATCGGGCCGGACGGCGTTTGGCGTTCGACCGACCCGAATACCGGTGCGATCGTGCAGATCGAGCGGGTGGAGGAACCGGCGCAGCCTTAGAGGAACGGCTCCTCGCCCGGCTTGTGAATGCCGCATTCGGTCTTGTCCCAGCCCTTCCACCGGCCCGAGCGCGGGTCTTCGCCCGGCGCGACCTTGTGGGTGCACGGCTCGCAGCCGATCGAGGGGAAACCACGCGCGACCAGCGGGTGGCGGGGCAGGTCGTTAGCCTCGAAATAGGCGTCGATGTCATCGGCTGACCAGTCGATCAGCGGGTTGATCTTGAGGCGGCACTGCGTGTCCGAAGTGTCGATCTCGAAACGCGGCAGGTTCGCCCGGGTCGAGGACTGGAACGCCTTGCGCCCCGTCAGGCTGGCATCGTAGCGCGCGAGCGCTTGGGCAAGCGGCTTCACCTTGCGGATCTCGCAGCAACCATCGGGATCGTAGGACCAGCGCAGCCCGCTTTCGTCCTTGGCGGCAAGTTCCGCCTCGTCCGGCTTAAGCACGACGAGGTTGAGGCCAAGCCGTTCGACGAGCGCGTCGCGATAGGCTAGCGTCTCTGCGAAATGCTTGCCGGTATCGAGAAAGAGGACCGGCACGCGCGGGTCCACATCGGCGACGAGATGCAGCAGGACCGCGCTTTCAGCGCCGAAGCTCGAAACCACGGCGAGGTCGCCGGCAAGGTCGCCTTCGATCACGCCCGCGAGCATTTCCCGGGTCGAGGCACCGCGGAACATCCGGTTGAGACGCACTGCGTCATGTTCGGTGAAGCGCGGGGCGGCGTCGAGCCGGTCGATCTTCCGGGTCTCGTTCATGCGCCCTCTCCGTGGCGGCGCTGGGCAATGGTCGCGCGGCCCGTCAGCGCGGTGTCGGCAGCGTGCTGGTAGACTTTTTCCCAGGTCGCGAAGGCGCGCTTGGCATCCTCCTCGTCGAGGCGCTTGTCGGGTGCGAAGCTGTCGAAACCGCAGCGGCGCATGTGAGAAAGCTGGTCGATCAGCACATCGCCCACCGCGCGCAGTTCGCCCGCATAGCCCGCCTCGCGCAGGATGCGGGCCGCGGAATAGCCGCGCCCGTCGGTGAAGGCAGGAAAGTTGATCTCGACCAGCGCCAGCCGGTCGAGGAAGGGCAGGAGCAGGCGCGCGTCGTCGCCGGGCTCGATCCGGACGGCGTTGGCGTTGGTCTGCTCCAGCGCGGAATCGACCGTGACCGTGCCATGATCGACCGGCTCGTCGTCGCGGAAGCGGAACTGCACGTCGTCGGGGCTGGTGCCGAAATCCCCTGCCTCAACCATAAAGCGCCTCCTTGAAGGGCTCCATGCCGAGCCGGCGATAGGTGTCGATGAAGCGTTCGCCTTCGGTGCGCTGGGCGAGATAGAGGTCGGTGACCTTCTCGACCGCCTCGATCACGCCGTCCTCGTCGAAGCCGGGACCGGTGATCTTGGCCAGGCTCACGTCCTCCGCCTCGCTGCCGCCAAGCGAGAGCTGGTAATTTTCCTTGCCCTTCTTGTCGACGCCGAGAATGCCGATATGGCCCGCATGGTGGTGACCGCAGGCATTGATGCAGCCGGAAATCTTGAGCTTCAATTCGCCCAGTTTCCCGGTCTTGCCGGACTTGTCGAAGCGTTCGCTGATCCGCTGGGCGAGCGGGATCGAGCGGGCATTGGCGAGGCTGCAATAATCGAGCCCGGGGCAGGCGATGATGTCCTCGATCGTGTCCATGTTGGGCGCGCCGAGGCCGGCTTCGTGGAGCTCGGCCCAAAGGGCGGGCAGGTCCGCGATCCGGACATGGGGCAGCACCACGTTCTGCGTGTGCATGACGCGGATTTCATCGAAGCTGTATTGCTTCGCCAGCCGCGCCATCAGGCGCATCTGCTCGCCGGTCGCATCGCCGGGAATGCCGCCGACGGGCTTCAGGCTTATGACGGCAGAGACATAGGCATCGTGTTTATGGCGGTGCGTGTTGCGGTCGACCCAGACGGCGAAATCGGGGTCGGAGCGCTCGACGCTTTTCGCATCGTCCTCGAACGGCGGATCGGTGAAGAAGGTGCGGATGCGCTCCAGTTCGGCGAAAGGCGGCTCTACGCCCTGTTCGAGGAGATGCGCGAATTCCTCTTCGACTTGGCGGGTGTATTCCTCAGCGCCCAGTTCGTGGACGAGGATCTTGATGCGCGCCTTGTATTTGTTGTCGCGCCGTCCGTAGCGGTTGTAGACCCGAAGGCAGGCCTCGGCATAGGTGACGAGCTGGTCGAGGGCCACGAAATCGCGCACCATCGGCGCGATCATGGGCGTGCGGCCCATGCCCCCGCCGACGAAGAATTGCGCGCCAAGCTCGCCATCGCGTTCGATGATGCGGATGCCGATATCGTGCAGGCGCATCGCCGCGCGGTCCTTCTCCGAGGCGATCACGCAGATCTTGAACTTGCGCGGCAGGTAGCTGAATTCCGGGTGGAAGCTCGACCATTGGCGCAGCAATTCGGCATAGGGGCGCGGGTCCACGACCTCGTCATGCGCCGCGCCCGCGAAATGATCCGAGGAGATGTTGCGGATGCAGTTCCCGCTCGTCTGGGTCGCATGCATTTCGACCGTCGCAAGATCGGCGAGAATGTCGGCGGCGTCCTCCAGCTTGATCCAGTTGTACTGGATGTTCTGCCGGGTGGTGAAGTGGCCATAGCCGCGATCGTATCTGTCCGCGATGTCGCCCAGCATCGTCATCTGGCGCGAATTGAGCGTGCCATAGGGGATCGCGACACGCAGCATGTAGGCGTGAAGCTGGAGATAGAGCCCGTTCATCAGCCTGAGCGGCTTGAACTGGTCTTCGGTAAGCTTGCCTTCGAGGCGGCGGCGGGCCTGGTCGCGGAATTCGGCGACGCGGGCATCGACCATCTGCTGGTCATATTGGTCATAGGCGTACATGTCAGATCACCCAGTCGAGAGCTTCGGGGTCCTGCGGCTTCAGCGTGAGGTCCGGGCGGACCGTGGGGCCGAGTGCGCGGACGCGGTCCTTGATATGGGCGGGGCGGACATGGCCGTCGTCCTCGCGCGTGGCCTCTATCGCATAGGGCACGTTGACCCGGCGCGCGGCCTCTTCGGCGGCCATGATCTCTTCGGCGCGCTCGCCCACATCGACCGCTTCGTCGACATGGAGCGACCAGAATTCGCCGGTCCACCAAACGACGGCACCGGTCTTCAGGTCGTTGCCGGTCAGGATCCTCATTGATGCGCCTCCATCGCGATCCGGGCGAGCGCGGAATTGTCCCGCTGCGTGACTTCGCCGATCACGATCAGCGCGGGGCTGGTGATGCCGTGATCCGCGACGAGATCGGCAAGACCGGCAAGCGGCCCGCGCACGACGCGCATGTTCGCTCTCGCCCCGTTCTCGATAACCGCCACCGGCATGGCGGGGGAAAGCCCATCGCCCATCAGTTTCTCGGCGATTTGCGGCGCGGTGCGCACGCCCATGTAGATGACGAGCGTGCGGCCCTTGCCCGCAAGGCCCGACCAGTCCTGGTCCGACAGGCCCTTGCACTGGCCCGCGACGAAGCTGACCACGCTCGCCGCCTCGCGGTGGGTGAGCGGGATGCCGGATGCCGCCGCGGCGCCGTTCGCTGCCGAAATGCCGGGCACGATCTCGACCCGGACCCCCGCCTCGCGCGCCGCTTCGGCCTCTTCGCCGCCGCGCCCGAAGATGAAGGGATCGCCGCCCTTCAGCCGGACCACGTCGCGCCCCGCCAGCGCCTCGCGCACCAGCAGGGCGTTGATCTCCTCCTGCGGCAGGGTGTGGCGCGCACGGCTCTTGGCGACCGAGATCATCCGCGCATCATGGCGGGCTAGGGCGAGGATTTCGTCGCTGACGAGGCCGTCATGGATGATGGTGGCGGCGCGCTCGATCAGCCGCGCGGCGCGCAGGGTCAAGAGGTCCGGATCGCCCGGACCCGCGCCGACAAGGAAAACCGTGCCCGGCACGAGCGCCTGCGGAGTGGGTGTCGCTTGCATGGGAAGCGAAATGGGCGAAACCGCCCGGCGCTGCCAGCGAGAATGAATTTGCGCCGCGCAAGCGAAACTTGTGCGCCCGCCTCACTCGGCCTTCTTCGGGTCCCCTTCCAGCGCCGCGATCAGCCGGTCGAACTGTTCGGAACTGCGCACATTGAGGTCGCGCTGCGGGAACGGGATCTCGACATCGTTCTCCTTGAACAGGTGCCAGATGCGCCGGTAGATGTCGGAGCGGATGTTGGCCATCCCCTCCTCCGGATCCTGGATCCAGAAGCGCAGCTCGAAATTGACCGAGGAATCGCCGAATTCCATGATGTTGACGCGCGGCCTCGGCGTCTTGAGCACGCGTTCGGTGTCCTCGGCGGCCTGATAGAGCAACTTGGTCACCAGCTCGATGTCGGAATTGTAGGACACGCCCACCGGCGCCTTCACCCGCACATCGCGCGAGGAATAGGACCAGTTGACGACCTGGTTGATCATGAGCGTTTCGTTGGGGATGAGATATTCGGTCCGGTCGCGCGTGATGACCGATATCGCGCGAATGCCGATCTTGCGGATCTGGCCGAAGCTTTCCGCACCCGAGGAATCGTGGACCGAGATGACGTCGCCCGGCTTGATCGACTTGTCGAGCAGCAGGATGATCCCCGAGATGAGGTTGCCGAAGGTCTTCTGGAGGCCGAAACCGATGGCGAGGCCGAAGGCGCCGCCGAAGAAGGCGAGCGCGGTCAGGTCTATGCCGAGCAGGTCCACGCCGATGAAGAAGGCCGCGGTCCAGATGACGATGGTCGCGATCTTTTCGGCGAGCAGCGCCTGCGCTCCGTCGAGCCGGCTCATCCCGCGCAGGCCCTTGCGTACGAGCCGCGTGCCGAACCACGCCGCGCCCAGAACAAGCAGGATCGTCGCCACCACGAACAGGATGTCGAAAGCCGAGATCCGTACCGACCCGATCACGAAGGCCCAGCTGTCGAGGCCCTCGACCACGGCTCCGACGGTTTCGCTCTGCTTGGCTATGCCTTCCTTCGCGCCGCTGGCAACGCCGATGATCTGTTCATCCGGGGCATCTTCGGCGAGAGTCCAGACCTGCCCGGGAGAAGGCGGCTGCGCGGCCCCTTCGGCGGGTGCGCCGGTCGCGGCGGCATCCGGGGAGGCGGCCGTTTCGGCGGGAGCGGGCGGCGTCGTGGCGGTCATTCGGTGTCCAGCTGCGCAAGGCCTCTCGCGAGATCCGCGATGAGGTCCTCGCTGTCTTCGAGCCCGATCGATAGGCGAATGGCAGGCCGGGTTCCACCCCCGCTCCCGGGCGCCTGAGTGGGCGAGGGCATGACAGTGCGGTGGACATGCGGCGTGATCGGCAGGGCGAGGCTTTCGTAGCCGCCCCAGCTGTAGCCGATCCCGAACAGGCTGAGCGCGTCCACCACGCGGCCCGCTGCCTTCATGTCATCGCTCGCTAGGATGAAGCTGAACAGCCCGCAGCCGCCGGTGAAATCGCGCCGGTAAAGCGCATGGCCCGGATCGCCCGGCAGGAGGGGACAGAGCACCCGTTCGACCTGCGGCTGGTCGGCGAGCCATTCGGCAATGCGCGCGGCGCTTTTCGTCGAGGCCTCGAGCCGCACCTTCATCGTCCTGAGGCCACGCGCGGCGAGGGCCGCGTCGTCGGGGGAGACCACCTGGCCGAGCTCGAGCGCGGTGCGGCGCAGTTTCGCATAGAACGCATCGCCCGCGCTGGCCGACCCCATCATCACGTCCGAATGGCCGCCGACATGTTTCGACAGGCTCATCATCGCGATGTCGCAGTCATGTTCGAGCGCTGCAAAGCCGAGCGGGCTTGCCCAGGTGTTGTCGATGATGCTGACCGCTTCGTGCTTGCGCGCTACCGCCGCCAGTTCGGGCACGTCGCAGACCTCCATCGTCAGGCTGCCCGGGCTTTCGAGCCAGACCGCCTGCGGGCGGAATTCCCCGACCAGCGCGGCATAGGCGGCAAGGTCGAGCGGGTCGAAGAAGCGCGTCTCCACCCCCATCCGCGCGAGCAGGCCGGTCGCCATGCTGCGGCTCGGATCATAGGCGTTGTCGCTCATCAGCAGGCGGTCGCCCGGGGAAAGCACGGCCAGAAGGCACCCCGCGATCGCCGCGACCCCGCTCGGGTAGAGCACCGTTCCCGCAGCGCCCGGCTCGATCGCAGTCAGGGCCTCGGAAAGCGACCACTGGGTCGGCGCGCCCCGGCGCCCGTAGAAGAACTGCGCCGGATCGTCGCGCCCCCCGGCGCGCCGGCGCTCGGCATCGTTGGCATAGAGGTGGGTCGAGCCGCGCCAGACCGGCGTGTTGACGACGCGCCCGGTCCATTCGGGCCGCCGGCCTGCACGGGTGAGGCGGGTGCTCTCGCCAAGGCCCTCGGGTTCGTCGCCGCCGCTCATGCTTCCGGCCCCTGCGCCTTGGGCGTCGCGGGATCGGCGCCCCATTCCATCCAACTGCCGTCATAGAGCGCGGTGTCGTGCTTGCCGATCAGGTGGAGCGCGAAAAGCAGCACGCTCGCCGTCACGCCGCTTCCGCAGGTGGTGACGACGGGGCGGGAAAGGTCGATGCCGGCCGTCTCGAAAGCCGCGCGCAGATCTTCGGGCGACCTGAAGGTGCCGTCTTCGGCGAACAATTCGCCATAGGGCAGGTTCCGCGAACCCGGGATGCGCCCGTTCGCGCCGCCATGGACCGGGTCCTCGCCCATGCCGAAGACGCGGTCGGCCCCGCGTGCGTCGAGCACCTGCTCGGCGGCATTGTCCAGATTGGCGAGCATGTCGGCCTTGCTGCGCACCCTCCGCGCGGCGTGGAGCACTGCCGGTTCGGCGCGCTGGACCACGCCCGGGCCGCTTTCGAGCGGGCGGCCCTCGTCGCGCCACTTGCCGAGGCCGCCATCGAGGATCGCGACCGCCCCGCGCCCTGCCTCGGTCAGCGCAAACCACGCCCGCGCCGAGGTTTTCACGGCGCTGTCGTCATACAGGATGATGGCCGCCTCCGCTCCGACCCCCAGCGCAGCGAGCCGGGCTGCGACCTGCTCGCCGGTCGGCAATGCGGCGGGAACCGGCGAGGCGGGGTCGCTCAGGCTCGCCAGGTCGAGGAAGCGCGCGCCCGGTATGTGCGCAGCCTCGTATTCGGCGCGCGGGTCGCGCCCGGTGGCGGGCAGGTGGCGCGAGGCGTCGAGAACGGCGATGCTCCTATCGTCCAGCCGCGCGGCCAGCCATTCGGTCGAAACGAGGCTCGGAAAATCGTCCATCGGCCAGCGGGTAGCGCGGACGCGCGCCTGCGCCAAGGGTGAGCGGGGCGGGAAGGTGCGTTCAGGCTCTCTTTTCGGCGGCGCGGGGGATATGGACGAGCTGCGCCCTGAGGCCGTGGATTCCCCCCAGGGGTGCGGCCATGGAGAGCGGGTGAAGCCGCCCGGTTCCGTTCGCGCTTGGCGTGCCGATCACGAAACTCCGCCGGGTCGCGGGGACGTTTTCGCCTTCGAAAGTCACGTGGACGAGCGGGATGAAGACCAGCCCGCCCCCCTGCTCGATGAGATGCAGTTCGGCGACCGGCATCTCCACCCGTCCGGTCAGGCTCGCGCCCTGGTGCGGGCCGATCCGGGCGATTTCGCCGAGCGGCTGGCCCGTGCCCGCCGCGACGCCGCCTGCCTTGTCCGGCCTCGCGCAATCGAGCTTTGCCGACACCGACACACCGCGCACCGCGCGCTCGGAGCGGTTGGAGAAGGTCAGGCGCAGGTCGAGCGAGACAAGCATCATCGAACGCGTCGCGCCTACCATGTCGAGCCGCAGGTCGATGCGCGGCGGGACAGCAGCGGAACCGGGCGCACCCTGCTGCACAGGGGCGACTCTTTCGGTGTCGCCGTCGGCGGCATGGCCCGGCCGCGCGGGGGTGGGCGCGCCGCCGCGGCGGCGCGCGGCGATCCAGAACGATACCGCAAGGGCCGCCAGCAGCGCGAGGGCCGTGAGCAGCCAGCCCTCATAGGCGCGCAGCAGGTCGAGCAGGCCCGGCCGATGGACGCGCATGTCGAGGTCCTGCTCCTGCTCCGCTGCGGAGGGCGGCAGAGCGGATGCCGGGGTTTCCCTCTCGCCGGGATCGTCGGGCGGCTGCTGCGCGACGTTTTCCTCGGGCACGGGCGCCTGTCCCTGCGCGCGCGCTGCCGGGGACGGCGCAGGCGCAGGCGCAGGCGCGGGCGGGGGCGCGGGCGAGGGCATCGGGGAGGGGACGGGCGAAGGGCTCGCCGCGGGAGCGGGGACGGGTTCCGAAGGCGGGGCCTGGCGGGCGGGTGCGGGGCTCTGCTCGGGGGACTGTTCGGCCCCCTGCTCCTCGATCACGCGGGGGCCGATGACGACGCCTTCGCGGATATCGACCGGGCCCTGCGGTGCGGTTCTGGTGCTGGGGTTGGGGCTGGTGCTGGGACTGGGACTGGGACTGGGACTGGGGCTGGGGCTGGGTTCGGGCAGCGTGAAGGTGCCGGGCGATTGGCGGGCCTGCGCCTGTCCGGCAAGCGCGAGGCAGAGCGCGATCGCCAGCGTCGATAGCGTCGCCGACCGGACTTCGCCGCAACTGGTTCCGCCACCGCGCCGGGGCGGGCAAAGGGCGATACGGGCCGGCAAGCGGTCGGCGGGGCGATCGGGCAAGGACTGTCTTTCGGCGGGGCGCATGGGGTCGATCCGTAAGCCGGCTATCCGGACGCCAGCGCTAGTTGCGCCGATTCCGGAGACAGCAAACCATAAGGCGCAGCCGGGCGCAAGCTACCTCCCGGCTTGCGCCGTCCCGTCTTTCGCGGCAACAGCGCGGCATGGAAACCACACAATCCGGCCCCGCATTTCTCGGCAAGGACACCCCGCTGCCCGCTTCGCCCGAAGAGGCGCAGCTCGATTACGTCCCCAATCCGCGGCCCGGCACGCTCTATCTGGTGCGCTTTGCCGCGCCCGAATTCACCTCGCTCTGCCCGGTCACGAGCCAGCCCGATTTCGCTCATCTCGTGATCGATTACGCACCGGGTGAAACCATCGTCGAATCCAAGAGCCTCAAGCTGTTCCTCGGCTCCTTCCGCAATCACAACGGTTTCCACGAGGACGTGACGGTCGGGATCGGACAGCGCCTGGCCGAGGAGATGAAGCCGCGCTGGCTGCGCATCGGTGGCTATTGGTATCCGCGCGGAGGCATCCCGATCGACGTGTTCTGGCAGACCGGAAAGCCGCCGGAGGAATTGTGGCTGCCCGATCAGGGGGTCGCGCCCTACCGCGGCCGCGGCTAGCGCCGGCCCTCCTTCGCGGCGCGAGCAATCAGTCCGCGCGCGCGGCGAGGATTTCGCGGTTGCGCTTCTCGAGCGCTATGAAGGCCCTGAACGCAGCGATGCCCCGCTCGGTGCGGCCCTCGTGTCCGAGCAGCCAGAGCTGCTGGTAGAACCACGCCATCCCGGCAAAGCCGTTCACCGCCTTCACCACCTGAAGGCGCTTGAGAAAGCCGAGCCAGCCCGGGATCATGTCGAGTTCGTCCTCGTATCGGGGAAGTTGCTCCAGCCCCTCCATCAATCGAAGCGGCGCATCGGTCATCAGACACATCGGCCGCCCGAGCCCGATAACGTCGGCCGCCCCGATCTCGAGCGCCTGCACCATAGCCGCGCGGCTGCGAAAACCGCCCGTGACCATCAGCGGCACCGCGACCTTGTCCTGCATCGCCTTGGCGAAATCGACGAAATAGGCCTCGCGCGCGGCGGTCGAGGGGGCGACGTCCTGCTTTTCCTCGGCCTCCATGCCTTCCATGCCCATCAGCTTGGGCTGTTCGTAGGTCCCGCCCGATATCTCGATCAGGTCGACGCTCGCTTCCTCGAGCCATCCGACGACCGCGAGGCTGTCATGGAAATCGAACCCGCCCTTCTGGAAGTCGGCGCTGTTCAATTTCACCGAGACGGGAAAATCCGGACCCACGGCCTCTCGCGCCGCGCGCACGATCTCCAGCAGGAAGCGCGCCCGGTTTTCGAGGCTGCCGCCATATTCGTCCTCGCGCAGGTTCGAGCGGGGGCTGAGGAATTGCGAGACGAGATAGCCATGCGCGGCGTGCACCTGGACGCCGGTGAAGCCCGCATCCCGGCATGCCTTTGCCGCGATCGCCCAGCGCCGGACGAGGTCGGCGATCTCCTCGCGGGTCAGCGGCACGGGCTTGGCGAATTGTCCGCCCGGAAGCGCGAGCTGCACGTCAGAGGCGGATTTGGGCGCGGGATTGACGCTTTTCTGCACCTGCCTGCCGCCATGGCTGATCTGCGCCCACAGGTGATTGCCCCCGCGTGTCCCGGCCTTCGCCCAATTCGCCAGCGCCAGCGCCATGGCGGCATCGGGTTCGCGATCGATCACGACATTGCCGGGGCGTTCGAGATGGTCCCGGTCAACGATCACGTTGCCCGTCAACAGCAGCCCGGCCCCGCCATCCGCCCACAGACCATAGAGCCGCTCGAGCGCGTCCGTCGGCACGCCCTCGGGCGTCGCCAGACCTTCTGTCATCGCGGCCTTGGCGATGCGATTGGGCAGCACGGCGCCGCAGGGCAGGGTGAGAGGCGTGTCGAGCATGGCGGGGCGGGTCCGGTTTTTTGCGATGGTGCAACCTGTCTGAACCATCCTCGATCTGCGCTCAAGCGCGCGGCTTCCGGCACCGGAAGGCCCGGCGCGCGTTGGAAGTGCAAGGGGCACATCATGATCTACATAATCCTCAACCTCCTGCCGATCGCGGCCGCCACCGCCGTGGGCCTCGTCATCGGGCTCGTCTGGCTGCGCGCCTCCGATATCCTGCTGCCGGGCTGGAAGACGCTCGCAGGCGCCGCGCTGGCCGAGTTCTGGCTCGCATCGATCCTCGCTGGGGCGCTCATTCTCGCTCCTCCCGAGGCGGGCGAATGGGTGATGGCGCTGGGAAGCGCGGTGGTGATCTGGATCGGTTTCGTTGTACCGGTGCTGTGGGTGACGTTCATGGCGTACGAAATGGGAGCGCGACGGACGCTTTCGGCGGCGCTGCACTGGCTGGTGGTGATGGTAGCGCAGGCAATGTGCATGCAGTGGATCGGCCTTGCCCCGCCGCCGGGCGTGTAGCGTTCGCGCCTGTCCGGGTGCCCTTCGCACCGGCGGGTGAGGGCCAGCGAGCGCGGTCCGAAGCCGCAAGTGCAAGGGCCGCTAGAAGACCTTCTCCCCGTAACTTTGCGGATTTCGCGCAAGGCCTGAGATCGGCTCAATCCGAGACCCGCCGATCTTGCCCGAGAGTGCCCTGCCATGCCCACCCTTTCCCTGTTCCCCTCGCTCAGATCCGAGCTCGATCCGTCCCGGCCCGATGCCGCCGCGATCATCGCCTGCCTCGATCTTTCGCCGCATTCGCAACGTGTGGCGCGACTGGCCGTCTTTCTTGCGCGGGAGACGGATCGTCCGCTGATCCTTTTCCACGCGGTCTCGGACGAGCAGCCTGCTGGCGGCCTTCCCGATCCGCTCGAATGGCATCTGCGGCGGAGCCGGGCGCGCCGGTTCCTCGAGGAGATGGCCGCCTCGATCGAGAATTTCCCTGGCGAAATCGGAATCAGCATCAAGGAGGGGCAATGGCAGGCGGGGCTTGCCGAATTGTGCGCCATGTCGGGTCCGGCAACCGCGGTCATCGGGAAATCGAGCGTGGACGACCATGTCCACCTTTCGGCCAGCCTGCTCGAGAGCGGGGCAGGCAGCCTGTTGGTGGTCCCCGATTCCGCCGGGGTCGAGCGCCCCGCGCGGCTGCGCATCATGGTGCCTCTCGACGGGTCGAGATTCGCCGATGCGGCGCTTGCCCGGGCGCGCGCGATCGCGGCAGCTACGTCGGCCGAACTGCTGCTTGCCCATGTCATTCCCGCCGCCGGGATCGAGGAGTTCGGGCCGCCCGCTCTGGGCGATCTCGAATTGCAGCGGCGCGTCGATCGCCGCAATGAACGGGCGGCCTGCGAATTTCTCGAAGATGCGCTGCACCGCCTCGAAGCCGAGGGCATTGCGGCGCGCAGCCGCTGCCTGAAAGGCGATCCGCGCGCCGGTCTCGACCGGCTGATGGCGGAGGAGCGACCGGGTCTCGTCATCCTTTCCGCCCGCGGGCACGGGGTCAAGACCTGCGAGAACATGGCTCTGGGCAGCACGGCGGCTTATCTGCTCGACCACGCGTCCGTGCCGATCATGGTGGTGCCGATCATGATGGTCCCCGGCCGGACGGCAACCTCGCCCGGCCCCGCCCGGCAGGCCGGACGCGCGCAAGGGACCGTTTCGGGCAGAGGGCCACTCAACCGGCGTCCTGCCGCCGCATGATCGCCGATCCGTTTACGGATCCGGTCGCATCGCAGGGGTGGGAGGCGGGAAAGGATTGGCGGTTCTCGGCAACGCGCCGGAAATCGCGCGGCGTGCCGGCCTGGCGCTCGCTCGATTCCCTTGATGCCTGGCTCGCCGATGCATTGGGCGCTGCGAGCGAAGCCCATCCGGCGGCATCCTCGGCGGCCGAATGGCTGCTCGACAACGGCTATATCATAAAGCGCGCGATCGTGCAGCTCGGCGAGGATCTGCCGCGCGGCTTCTATGCGAGGCTGCGCCCGATCGAGGGCGGACCTGCCGGGGGCGAGCCGCGCGTCCTGATGCTGGCCCACGGCCTGCTCCATGCCGGCAAGCACCAATTGTCGCGCGAGGTGCTGCTCGCCTATCTCGAAGGCTACCAGTCGCACCATCCGCTCGACATCGCGGAATTGTGGGCGCTGCCGGCCATGCTGAGGCTCGCCTGCATCGAACGGCTCGCCAGCGCGGTCGGCGAGGCGTTTCCGGCGGTCAAGGTGCCGTTCGAATGCAGCCGCAGCTGCCGTGCTTTCGCGCCGCCGGCGGCGGCGGAGGAATCCATCGCGCGGATGATCGCCAATCTCGTCGCCATATCGAGCATCGACTGGAAGGACATCTTCGACCATGCGAGCGCGGTCGACCGCCTGCTGTGCGAGGACCCGGCCGAAACCTATGCGGCCTGCGATTTCGAGACCCGCGATGCCTATCGCGATTCGCTCGAGGATCTCGCCGATCGCGCCGCGCTTGCCGAAGTCGAGGTTGCAGAGGCGGCGCTGGCGATGGCGCGCGAGACGCAGGACCTGCCCGGGCGGCATGTCGGCCATTGGCTGTGCGGCGCGGGCCTTGCGGCGATGGAGCGGCGGATCGGGATCAGCCTTTCGCCGGGCCGCCGGATCGCGCGGGCGATGCGCGCGCGGGCGGGGCTGGTCTATGCCGGATTGCTCTTCGTCTGCGGGCTGGCCGGGCTGCTGCTGCCCGCGGCCTATCTCGCCTACGAGCAGGCGAGCGCGGTGCAATGGGTGCTTGGCCTTGCGCTTTGCGCCCTGCCGACGACGGTGCTGGCGGTCACTTTCGTCAACTGGCTCGTCACCGCGACCGTGCAGCCGCGCCGATTGCCCAAGCTCGACTTTCGCGAGGGGATAGACCGGTCAGCGCGCACGATCGTCGCGGTCCCCGTCATCCTCGGCAGCGTCGCCGAGGCGCAGGAAATCATTGCCCGGCTCGAGCTCCACCGCCTCGCTAATCCCGAAGCCGATGCCTTCGTTCTTTTGAGCGATCCGACCGACGCCCCGCAGGAGCGCATTCCGGGCGACGAGGAGATCGAGCGGGCCCTGCGCCGCGGCGTCATCGCGCTCAACCGCAAATGGCATGGCGGATTCTGCCTGCTTCACCGCGCGCGGCAATACAACCGGGCCGAGAATTGCTGGATGGGCTGGGAACGTAAGCGCGGCAAGATCGAACAGTTCAACGCCTTCCTCCAGACCGCCAATCGCAGCGCCTTTCCCGTCACCGCAGGCGCCGTGCGGCGGCTGGTCGGCACGCGCTTCGTGGTGACGGCGGACGCCGACACGCGGCTTTCCCCGGGCTCCGTCGCGAAACTGGCGGGCGCGCTCGCCCATCCGCTCAACCGGCCGGTCTTCGATGACGGCGGGCGGGTGGTGGCGGGATACACGGTGCTCCAGCCACGCATCGAGATCGGACCGCACGGCACGCATACGCGCTTCGCCCGATTGTTCGGCGGCGACAGCGCGATCGATATCTATTCGCGCGCGGTCAGCGATGTCTATCAGGACCTGATCGGAACCGGGAATTATGTCGGCAAGGGCATCTACGACGTCGAGGCCTTCGCCCGAAGCCTTGCCGGGCGCATTCCCGAAAACCTGCTGCTGAGCCACGATCTGTGGGAAGGCCTGCAAGGGCGCGCGGGTCTGGCCAGCGATATCGTGTTCTACGAGGGCTTTCCCGAAAGCTATGCCGAGTATGCGCGGCGCTGGCATCGCTGGGTGAGGGGGGACTGGCAGCTTCTCCCGTGGCTGTTCGACCGCGTGCCCGGCCCGGGCGGACAGCGGATCGCCAATCGCCTAACGACCTTCGACCGGTTGCGGGTATGGGACAATATGCGCCGCAGCCTGCTCCCGCCGAGCGTCATGCTGCTGCTGGCGGGGGGCTGGTTCGTGCTGCCCGGTTCGGCATGGGTGTGGACCGCGATCGCCCTGCTTGTGCCCGGCGCGTGGCTGTTCACCGAAGTCGTCACCGGAATGGCGCGCGGCCGCAGGCGCGGGGTGCTCGCCACCACGGGCAACCGCGCGCGCGAGCATCTGGCGCGCTGGCTGCTGCAGATCGTGTTCCTGCCCGCGGACAGCTTCGTCGCCCTGCATGCAATCACCCTGACGCTCGTGCGGCTGCGGCGCGGGGAGCGGCTGCTGCAATGGACGAGCGCGGCCGAGGTCAACCGCCTGATCGCGCTCGGCAGCGTGAGAAGCGCGCAATTCGCGGCCACTTGGCCGGCTCCGGCGGCGGGGCTGATCGCGCTGGCCGCGCTCGGCCTTGCGCAAAGCCCGGCGCTCGCCGCGGCGCTGCCGCTGGTCGCCGCGTGGCTCGCTGCGCCTCTGATCGCCCGCCTGACCGCCTTCCCTGCGCGCCGGCCGCGCCCTTCGCTCGAACGCGCCGACCGGCACTATCTCAGGGCCGTCGCGCGCCGGAGCTGGCTGTTTTTCGAACGCTTCGCCGGGCCGCAGGACCACTGGCTGCCGCCCGACAACCACCAGGAAGCGCCGATAGCTGCGACCGCGCACCGCACTTCGCCGACCAATATCGGCATGATGGCGCTCGCTGCCCTGTCGGCCTGGCGGCTCGGCCATCTCGGCACGCCTGAATTCGCGATCCGGATGCAGTCCATGCTCGACTCGCTCGACCGGCTGGAGCGCTGGCACGGCCACATCCTCAACTGGTACGATACGAGGAGCCTCGCTCCGCTAGAGCCGCGCTATGTCTCCAGCGTCGACAGCGGCAACCTTGCGGTAAGCCTCGTCACGCTCGCGCGCGGATGCCGCACCATCGCGGACGCGCCGCTTTTCACGCCGGCCCGCTGGGATGGCTTCTCCGACTGCCTGCGGCTGCTCGGCGAGGCGATCGACAGCTGCTCTCTCGACGGCGATCTAGCGGGAGAGGCGGCCCATCTGCGCGAGATCGTCGCCGGGCTCGCGGAGGAGGAGCGCCACTGGCGCGACCTCATCGATGCGGCGGAACGCCAGCTTGCATGCCTGCGCAGCGGGATCGTGCGTGCGCTGGTCGAACAGGAGGCAAACGAACCGACCGGCATCGAACAGGTGCACGACTGGCTCGAGCGCTCGGAACACCATCTCGCCGAATGCCGCCGCGAATTGCTGGGCGAGGCGCCTTCGTCGCGCGATCGGATCGCGCACGTGCTGCGCGACATCGCCCGCCGGGCCGATGCCTTTGCGCAGGGCATGGATTTCGCTCCGCTCTACGACAACCACCGCCGCCTGTTCCATATCGGCTACGATGTCAGCGGCGAACGGCTCGACCCGCATCTCTACGATCTGCTCGCGAGCGAGGCGAGGCTGGCGAGCTATTTCGCCATCGCCAAACGCGACGTGCCGACCGAACACTGGTTCCGGCTCGGGCGCCCGGTGCGCCAGCGGCGGGGGCGCACGGCGCTCGTCTCGTGGAACGGTTCGATGTTCGAATACCTCATGCCCTCACTATTCGTGCGCAGCGACGAAGCGACCCTGCTCGGCATGACGGAAAGGGAAGTCGTCGCGATCCAGAAGGCGCATGCCGGGCGCCGCCAGGTGCCATGGGGCATCTCGGAATCGGGCTTTGCATCCTATGGCGGCGACGGCGCATGGCGCTATCGCGCATTCGGCGTGCCCGATATCGGCCTGCGGCGGGGGCTGGAGGAGGATCTTGTCATCGCTCCTTACGCCTCGGCGCTCGCCTTGCCGGTCGATCCGCGCGGCGTTGTCGCCAATCTGCGCCGTCTCGAAAAGCTGGGCGCGCTCGGCCGTTTCGGCTTCCACGAAGCGCTCGATTTCACGCCCGCGCGGCTTGGCGAGGGAGGAGCGCCGGCACTGGTGCGCTCGTACATGGCGCATCATCACGGCATGACCATCGCCGCGATCGCCAACGCGGTGGCCGACGATGCGATCGTGCGATGGTTCGGCGCCGACCACCGAATGCAGGCGGTCGATCTCCTCCTCAACGAACGCATACCGTGGGAGATACAGCCCGAACTCGAACGCCGGCAAACGCTCGCCGAGCCTTCTCCCGCCGCATCCAAGCCGCCGCGAGCGCAGGCGTGGGAACGGGGCGGCGACGAAGCGGACATGGTGCATCTCATGGGCAATGGCCGGGTGTCGTTCGCGATCGGGACGGACGGGGCGGGCGATCTGGTGTGGAAGGGCAATGCCGTGACCTGCCCGGCCGGGCGCGACCGCGATCGCGGCCATTTCCTGCATCTGCGCGGCGGCAGGGACACTCCGCTTGCCGCAACCCTGTCGCCCTTCCCCCCGGCGGCCGGACGCAGCGCCGTGATCCATCCGCACAAGCTCGAGATCCGAAGCCAGGCCGGAGACCTTTCCGCCGTGCATGAAATGCTCGTCGCCCCGGTTGACGATGTCGCGCTCCACCGGCTGCGGCTCGTCAACCATTCGGCAAGAACGATGCATCTCGACTTCGCGAGCGAGGCCGAAATCGCGCTCGCCCCGCTCGGAGAATGGAATCGCCATCCCGCTTTCGCCCGGCTGTTCGTCGAAGCGCGCCATCACCCACCCACGGATGCGCTCGTCTTTTCGCGCCGGTCGCGCGATGCGGATGCACCCGGTCTCGCCATGGCGCAGCGGATCGTCGGCACGCCCGGGCGGGTGCGCGTGACGGGGTTCGAGGTATCGCGCCGCCATGCGCGCGGACGGCTCGATACGCATCGCGCCTTTCCCGAGGTCGCAGCGCGTCCCGCTTCGCTAGAGACGCATCCGCTCGATGCGGCATCGGTGCTCGCGGCGCGGATTTCGCTGCCCGCGCATGGCGAGGCGGAGATCGCCGTCGTCACCGCGCTCGCGCCGAGCGGTGAGGAAGCGCTCGAAGTTCTCGAACGCTATGGCTCGCTCGCCGCGCTCGACTGGATCGACGGCGATGCGAAGCACCGCGCGCGTGCAGACCTTGCGCGGATCGGCCTGTTGCCGGAACGACTGCGCGATGCGCAGCTGCTGTTCTCGGCGCTCGTCGCGGAGTCGGGGCCGCGCAATCCCGCCAGCGGCGAGGCGCGGCGCCAGGACCTTTGGGAGCTTGGCCTATCGGGCGACCTGCCTATCCTGGTCTACGAACCGGGCGAGGATGTCGCGGGCGAGGATCTGCGGTTTGTCCTGCGCGCGCACAGGCTGTGGCGCTGGCATGGCCATCCGGTCGACCTCGCGATCCTCTATCCCGGCCCGCCGGGCTATATCGATCCGGTACGCGAGCGCATCGCCGAAAGCCTGCGCGATGTCGGAGTGGAAGACCATCTCGGCCAGCGCGGCGGGATCGTCCTGATCGGCAAGGAGCAGCGCGAGGCGCATCTGGTGGCGGCGCTCGAAGCCGCGGCGAGAGTGACGCTGCGGGCTGGGCTGGAGGCGGTCGAGAGGCAGATCGACAGCGGTCGGGCCGGGCCCGTCCCGCTGCCTGCCTTCCTGCCCTCCGCCGCGCCGGCGCAAGACAGTTCGGGCGAGGGGCGGGGTCCCGCGCACGAGGATCGCGCGCTCGTGGTGGGGCCTGGCGGTTTCACCCCGGCGGGCGATTACGCGATCGAGCTCGCACCGGGCGAGGCGACGCCTGCGCCCTGGTCCAACGTCATCGCCAATGCCTCGTTCGGGACGGTCGTCACCGAAGCCGGGCTCGGCTTCACTTTCGGCGGCAACAGCGGCGAGCAGCGGATCACGCCGTGGCACAACGATCCGCTGCGCGATCCTTCGGGAGAGGCGCTTTACCTGCGCGACGAGGCGAGCGGGCGAGTCTGGACGGTCACTCCGCTTCCCGCCGGCCGCGACGCGCCCTGCCGGATCGAGCACCGGCCGGGCGAGACGATCTGGACACGGAATTCGGACGGACTTGAACAGACGCTGGCCTGCTCGCTTGCCGAAGACGATCCGGTCAAGATCGTGCGTCTCACGCTGCGCGATACGAGCGGGCAGGCGCGAAGGATCACCGCGACGTTCCTGGCCGACTGGATCATCGGTGCGAACGCCGCCGATCCGGCACCGCTTCGCACCAGCCGCTACCGCGCCGACCTCGCCGCGATCCTCGGGCAGAACCCGATGGACGGAGCTATGGGCGGGGGCATCGCCTTTCTTGCGGGGGAAGGGACGATCCACGGCCTTTCGACTTCGCGCTCTGATGTGCTGGGCGAACCGCCCGACTGGAAGCGGCCCGTCGCGCTCGGCGCATGGGGCCTCGGCGACCGGTCCGGCAATGCGGGGGAGGACGCCGCCGCCGCCCTCCAGGTCCATATCGACATCGCGCCCGGAGGCGAGGCCGGGACGGTCTTCTTCCTCGGCGTGGCCGAAGGAGAGGACGAAATCGCCGATTGCCTCGCCCGGTTGCGCGGTCCCGGCGCGGCGGCGGTGGCAGCGGCCAACACCATCGCTTCCTGGGAGGAGCATTTCGCCTCTTTCGAGGTCAAGACGCCCGATCCGGCTTTCGACCTGATGGTCAATCGCTGGCTGCCCTATCAGATCCTGTCCTCGCGGGTGTACGCCCGCGCGGGCTTCTACCAGGCATCGGGCGCTTTCGGTTTCCGCGATCAGTTGCAGGATGTCTCGGCGCTGTTCCTGTCCGCGCCCGGGATCGCGCGCGCGCACATCCTCAGGGCCGCCGCCCACCAGTTCGAGGAGGGAGACGTGCTCCATTGGTGGCATCCGCCTTCGGGAAAGGGAGTGCGCACGCGCTGTTCGGACGATCTCGTCTGGTTGCCTTTCGTGACCGCCGACTATGTCAGGGCAACCGGCGACTTGACGATCCTCGATGAGGAGGTGCCGTTCCTGCGCGCGCCGGAACTCGCGCCCGACGAGGCGGATCGTTACGGCGAATTCGCGCATGGCGAGAGCGGCAGCCTGTTCGAGCATTGCCGCCGCGCTTTAGACCGCGCCTTTCGCACCGGAGAGCACGGCCTGCCGCTGATCGGAGATGGCGACTGGAATGACGGCATGAACAGGATCGGCGCGGGCGGGAAGGGCGAGAGCGTGTGGCTCGCCTGGTTTCTCATCGCTTCCATCCGTTCCTTTTCCGACGTGGCGCAGGCGGCAGGGCAACCCGAATTCGGCGCGCGCTGGATCGCGCGGGCGGACCAGCTGACCCGCGCGCTCGAGGAGCATGGCTGGGACGGGGCATGGTATCTGCGTGCCTTCGACGATTATGGACGGCCCTGGGGTTCGGCGGAAAACGAGGAATGCCGGATCGATGCACTCGTGCAGGCCTGGTCGGTGATCGCCGGCGGCGACAGCGGCCGCTCGCGGCGGGCGATGGACAGCGCCTTCGAACAGCTCGTGCGGCCTTCGGACAGCATTGCCCGGCTGCTCGACCCGCCATTCGCCGACTCGCCGCGCGATCCCGGCTACATCCAGGCCTATCCACCCGGCATCCGCGAGAATGGCGGGCAATACAGCCATGCCGCGGCCTGGCTCGGGATAGCCTGCGCGATGCTTGGCGACGGGGCGCGGGCAAAGGAGGTGTTCGACCGGATCAACCCTGCATGCCACGCCGCCACGGTCGAGGAGGCAATGCGCTACGCTGTCGAGCCCTATGCCGCGGCGGGCGATATCAGCGGCGGTGACGAACATCTCGGGCAAGGCGGGTGGACGTGGTATACCGGCGCTGCCGGATGGGCATGGCGGCTGGCGAGCGAGCACATTCTCGGCATTCGTCTCGATCGCGGGCGGATCGATCTCGCCCCGTGCCTGCCGCCCGACTGGGACGGCTTCTGCGCCTCGGTGCGAGGGCAGGGCGTGATCGAGATCGAGGTGCGCCGCGGCGAGGCCAGCGCGCTGACGATCGACGGCGAACAGGGCGAAAACGGTCCGATCGACTTTCCGGGCGAAGGCAAAAGGCGCGAAGTTCTGCTTGTCCTCGCCCCGGCGCCCGGTCCCCGCCCCGCCTCCTCTTCCGACCCGGTCCCCCAGCCCAGCGGAGCCGGAGCCGGCCGCGCCTGATCGGGAACTCTACGGAGAGAAACGGCCCCGCCCGCAGCGCATTATCGCCCCTGCCTTGCGCACCACGAAGGCGGCTCGAAAGGGAAGAAGTTCGATGGTCAAGGTTTCCCGGGTCATGGATGGCGGGGCGGTCCTGATCGACCGTGATGATCCCCTCGCCGAAACTGCCGCGCGACCGGTATCGCCGTGCGCGGCGCAGGTGGAGGAAAGCGCGCCATGAAACTGCCAAACCGCACACTCGTCCTCGTCACCGACGGAGCGCGCATGGTCCTGCTGCGCAATGCGGGCGATGCGGTCTATCCCCGGCTCGAGGTGCTCGAGCATCGCGAGGTCGTCCTCGTTCCCAACCGTTATTTGTTTTCCGGCGCGCCGGGCCGGACCTTTTCGAGCCACACTCCCGCGCGTAGCGGCTATGAGACGGGCGATCCGCATGGGGCGCACGAAAGGGAGTTTCTCGAAGGGGCGATGGCCGCGCTCGCGGAATTCGCGGAGGAAAGCACGCCCGCCATCGTGATCGTCGCCGATCCCGTCTCGCTCGGCCGGCTGCGTTGCGCCTGCCCCCGGCAAGTGAGGGACAAGCTGCTGGCCGAGATCGATCGCGATTACACCGCCATGCCCGTGGCCGAGATCACCCACCGCCTGCTTTCGGCCTGAACGACCCGGCGGAGGGGTTCGCCATCAGTGCAGGAAGGGCCTGCCTTCCAGCGCGATGCCGACCGCTTCCTCGATCTGGTTGACGCGGAACGGGCCTTCATAGCTCGATGCCATTTCGAGCCGTTCGCTTGCCCGTGCCGGATTCCCGCTCACCATCAGCACCGGGATCGAATCGTCGAGCGAGATCCTGCGCGCCGCGCGGATCGCGGATCCCCATTCGATGTCGTCGCCGATCACGATGATGTCGGGCCGGCGTCGCGCCGCCGCGTCGAGCGCCTGCTGTTCGGTCCAGGTGATGTCGAAGGAGGCAAAGCCGAGCCCGCCCAGGTAATGCTGGATGGCGCGACTGATCGCGATGTTTTCGTCGATGATGAGTGCATGCGGCATGCCGACTTTCCCTTCTTCCTGTCCGTCCTGTTGCCGGGCGAATGTGGCGGGGGCCTTTCGGGAACGCCCTTCGCAATTGTCCGTAGTGCGGGCGATTTCACTGAATGGAAGAGGCATGGGGCGATCCCGCAAGGATCCTTAGGGACATCTACCGATGGAGGGCGCCGTGGGGAGGGCCTAGACGATGATTGTCAGACGGGAGCGCCAGCTTCGTTTTGAACCGGATCGCAAAGAAAAGGTTCTGACCCAAGACTGCGCGACGATCGTATGACCAGGGCTCGCGGAGGTTCCCAAAACGAGATGCGCCCGCGCATCACGGGTCAGGGAACCCCGCGGGTTCGCCCCTTTGTTGACCCAGACTCGGCGGCCCCGAAGCCGTGCGCTTCGGGGCCGTGCTTGCCTTTGGCTGACGAATGCGCCGATGGCAGGGCGCATTTATCCTATCCTCGGGAGGCGGCCGATGATTGCGATTACCGCGACGCGTGAGAACACCGAGCTGCCACAGCTGTCCGTCCTTCTGCACGATGCGGCCGAGCCGCTGCCGCATCCGGCCGATGCCGCCCGTTTCGGGAGCCGGTTCGACCGCTTCGCCGATGCAAAAGTGCTGCTTCTGGGCGAGGCGACCCATGGCAGCAGCGAATTCTACCGCGCGCGCGCAGCGATCACGCGCCGGATGGTCGAGCGCCACGGCTTTTCGATCGTCGCGGTCGAGGCCGACTGGCCCGATGCAGCGCGGATCGACGGTTACGTCCGCCGCGATGGGGGCCACGATGCCGCACGGCCCGCGCAAGGCGATGCCTTCGTGCGGTTTCCGACCTGGATGTGGCGCAATCTCGAAACGCTCGAATTCGCCGACTGGCTGCGCGGGCACAACCAAGGCCTGCCAGCCGGACGCCAGGTCGCGTTTCGCGGGCTCGACATCTATTCGTTGAACCAGTCGATGAATGCGGTGATCGATTTCCTCGAGGAGCGCGACCCGTTCGATGCCGCGCTCGCGCGGGAACGCTATGGCTGCCTGTTTCCCTGGCGCGAGGACCCGGCGCGTTACGGCCATGCGGTGGTCCATGGCGGGCGCGAAAGCTGCGAGAACGAGGTGGTGGGGCAATTGCGCGACCTGCTCGATCTGCGGCTCGCGGCGCTGGACGACAATTGCGAAGGCTGGTTCGACGCGGTGCAGAACGCGCGCATCGCCGTCACGGCCGAGAAATATTACCGCGCGCTCTATCGCGGCGCGGCCGAAAGCTGGAACCTGCGCGACCGGCACATGTTCGCGACGCTTCAGTCGCTCCTTGCCCATGGCGGCGACACCGCAAAGGCAGTCGTGTGGGCGCACAATTCGCATGTCGGCAACGCCGCGGCGACCGCGATGGGATGGCGGGGCGAATTCAACATCGGCGAACTGTGCCGCATGGCGCACGGCGAGGAATGTGTCGCCATCGGCTTCGGCACCGATCGCGGCACCGTCGCGGCGGCAAGCGAATGGGGCGGGCGGATGCAGGTCAAGACCGTGCGCCCCGCGCGGATCGACAGCTGGGAGCACGCCTTTCGGCATGCCGGTTTCGCTCGCTCGCTGACCGACTGGCGCTCCCCCTCCCGTCGCACGCTCGCCGAGCGGCTGCGCCGCACCCTCCTCGAGCGCGCGATCGGCGTCGTCTATCGCCCCGAGAGCGAATATCTCAGCCATTACTTCGAAGCCGTGCTCGCCGACCAGTTCGATGCCTATGTCTGGTTCGAGGAGACCACTCCGGTCGCACCCCTGGGTGTCGAGCGGCCCGAAGGCGCGCCCGAAACCTACCCGTTCGGATTGTAGCCATGGACGATCCATCTTCCTTGCCGGGTTTCCTCGGAAAATCGCTGACTGCACCGCACGAAATCGTCATCGACCCTGGTGCCGGCCACCTGTTCGGGGAAGCGGGGGCATTGGCCCGGCCTGCCGGGCATGCGAGCCGCCGGTTTGATCGCCATTCTTCGTTCGGCGAGGTATTGATGGGATGAGGATAGCGTCCGTGATCGAGAACAGGGCCAGCGCCGGAAAGCAGCTTGCAGCAAGGCTCAGCCATCTGCGCGGACACGATCCGCTGATCCTCGCCCTGCCTCGCGGCGGGGTGCCGGTCGCCAGCGAGATCGCCCGCGCGCTCGATGCGGAGCTCGACCTGATGATGGTCCGCAAGCTCGGTGCGCCCGGCAATCCCGAATATGCGATCGGAGCGGTGGTGGACGGCGAGGACCCGCAGGTCGTCCTCAACGACGAGGCGCTCGAGATCATCGCGCCGGGGACCGATTATCTCCAGCGCGAGATGAGCCGCCAGCTGGTCGAACTCGAACGCCGCCGGATGGCCTATATGGGCAATCGACGAAAGCCGCGCATGGAGGGGCGCACAGTGGTGATCGTCGATGACGGGATCGCCACCGGGTCGACCATCACCGCCGCCATTCGCGGAGCGCGCAAGGCGGGCGCGGAGCGGCTGATCCTCGCCGTGCCCATCGCCCCGCGCGACATTGCCGACAGGCTCGCCCCCTTGTGCGACGAGATAGTGGTGCTCGAATTGCCCGAACCGTTCGGATCGGTGGGACAGCATTACGGCGATTTCAGCCAGACAAGCGATGCCGAGGTGGTGCGGATCATGGAGCGCGCGCGCAGCAATCGGGCAGAGGACTGATCCGCACCGTGCCGGCTTCCTAGCCTCCGGCAAGCGGCAGGAGGCGTTCGATGTCGCGCGGCTCGGCAAGTCCCGTTCCCGGCGTCATTACGGCCGCCGCGCCCGCGGCGATGCCGTGCCTGAACGCCTCCTCTATCGCGCGTCCCCCACTGAGCGCGAAGACCATGGCTGCAAGGAAGCTGTCCCCCGCTCCGACCGCGCTGCGCCGTTCGACCTCGAGCGCGGGCAGGCGGACATGCCGGTCTGCGCCGACCAGCAGCGCGCCGTCTGCGCCCAGCGTCACCGCGACATGGCGTGCCGACCCGGCCGATACGATGCGCCCGGCGGCCTGGGCGATGTCCCTGTCGGTCGAAAGATCCTGGCCGGTGAAGGCGCGCAATTCGCCCAGGCTCGGCTTGACGAGGAAGACCCCTGACCCGGAAAGACCCCCGGCAAGGCCGCGCCCCGAACTGTCGAGCACCACTTTCGCGCCGTTCGCCGCCGCCATCGCGGCAAGCTCGGCATAGGCATTGTCGGGCACGCCGCGCGGCAATGTCCCGCTCAGCACCAGCCACGAACAGCGCAGGCTGCGAAAGCGTTCGAGGCAGGTGGCCCATTCGCCGGGCGATATTTCGGGTCCGTCGGTGGTGAAGCGGTATTCGGCATCGCCCGCGCGTTCGTAGACGGTGGTGCTGATCCGGGTCGAGCCGCAGATGGGGATCGGGCGCTTCACCAGCTGGTGCCGGTCAAGCAGGTGATCGAACGCAGCGCCGCCCGGCCCGCCCGCGAAATAATGGCACGGCGCCGTCCCGCCGAGCCGGGCTATCACGCGCGAGACATTGATCCCGCCGCCGCCCGGATCGTGTCGCTCGCTGTCGCCGCGCATCTTGTGGAGCGGGTAGATCCGGTCGACCGCGAAGGACAGGTCGATCGCTGGATTTAGGGTGAGCGTGGCTATCGGGAAATTGTCGACCATGACGGCACCATCCTAACCGAGCCGGGGTCGCCCCGCCACTGTCTTCGATTGCCACCGACAGGCCAATTTCCCGCAGGAAGGCCGTCGATCATTCCTGATTTTCATCGTTTCCCATGGGTTTGCAAGAAAGCGCCGAGATCACTGCGAGCGACTTCTCCGTAATATTACGGATGTCTCCGTTCGCCTCCTCCCCGACACTGGCGTCGATGCAATTGGTGACGTATAATAGGACCCAAGATAACGGATGAACAAGGCGGACATCAATTTCCGCACGGAGCGAATTCCCTATGTCCGGCTGGTCGCTCCCATGATCGACCAGATCCCGGCGGCGATCGCCTTGTTTGATACAGGTCTTGCCTGCGTGCTGTGCAACGCGCGCTGGAAGGGACTGTTCGACCCGCCTGCGGACGCCGGTCCGCCCTTCTCCCCCGACCATGTTTCTTCCTGCCATCAGGGGCCTTGGCGCAAGGTGCTCGGGCAAGCGCTCGATGGCGAGACGATTGCCAGAGATTTCGACCGGTTCGAACGCGCCGACGGCGGTGTCGAGTGGATCCGGTGGAGCGTATCGCCGTGGAAGGACACGAAGGGCGCGGTGCGCGGCGTCCTGATGGTCTGCGAGGATGTCACCGCTGAGATGGAGCAGCACCTCAGGAGCAAGGTGCTGAAGCAGGAATTGTCGCTCTTCATCGACATCGCGGAGAATTTTGCGCTCTGCATGCTCGACGACGAGGGGCGCATAACGATCTGGAACCAGGGAGCCCAACGCCTGTGCGGCTGGCGCGAGGCGGAGGTGCAGGGTCGGCACTTCGATATCCTGTTCGACCCGTCCGAGCGCGAGCGGGGCCTGCCGCGAAGGCAGCTCGAGCTTGCGCGCAAGAACGGGTCGTTCCGCGACCGCTGCTGGCGCACGCGCAAGGACGGGTCCCGTTTCCTCGCCGAGGTGACGATCTCGCGCGTGGAAGGGGACGATGTCCTGCCGAGCGGGTTCGGGCAGATCGTGCGCGACATAACCCATGAGGACACGCAGGCGCGCTCGCTCGAGGCGAGCACGGTCCTGCTTCGCTCGATTCTCGACACCGTGCCCGAAGCGCTGATCGTGATCGATGTGGACGGCAGGATCCTGCTCTTCAGCAAGACCGCCGAAGAGATGTTCGGCTATTGCGCGCACGAGGTGATCGGGCGAAACGTGTCGATGCTGATGCCTTCGCCCGACCGCGAGGAGCACGATGGCCACATGCAGCGCTATCGTTCGCAGGGGGGAAGCAGGGTCATCGGGTCGAAGCGCCGGGTCCACGGTCTGCGCAAGGACGGCACGATCTTTCCGCATTCGCTCAGGATCGGCGAAGCGTTCGGCGGCGGGCAGCGGATGTTCGCGGGCTTCCTCCAGGACCTTACCGAGAAGGAGGCGACCGAGGCGCGGCTCGAGGAATTGCAGCGCGAACTCGCTCACATCGCCCGCGTGAGCGAAATGGGGACGCTCGCCACTTCGATCGCGCACGAACTCAACCAGCCGCTCATGGCGATCGGGAACATCGTCCAGACTTCTGCCGAGCTGCTGCGCCGGGCGGAAACGGATTCGATCGAGAAGGTCGCCGATGCACTTGAGCAGGCCGGGCACGAGGCGCTGCGCGCAGGGGAGATCGTCAAGCGGTTGCGCAGCTTCGTCGCACGCGGTGAGATCGAACGCACGCTGGAGGATCCGAGGACGCTGGCGCACGATGCCATCGCGCTTGGGACGGCCGGCACCCGCCATCGCAACATCCAGCGATCGGTCACGGTCGGGCCGGAACTTGAGCACGTTTTCGTCGACCGGGTCCAGATCCAGCAGGTGCTGCTCAATCTCATGCGCAACGCGGTCGATGCGATCGAACGCGACGGAGAGGTGAACGTCGCCATAGCCTGCGATGGCAGCGCAGTGCGGTTCACCGTCACCGATTCCGGCCCCGGCGTCCCGCCGGAGCGCATCGAACGGCTGTTCGAGCCCTTCAGCACGACCAAGCAAGACGGCATGGGCATGGGTCTCGCCATCTGCCGGACCATCATCGAGGCTCATGGCGGGCGGATCTGGTACGACCCCGATCTCGCCGAGGGTGCGGGTTTCGTCTTCACGGTGCCCTGCTTCAGGGAGGAGGACGATCATGGCGATTGAACGGCGTTTGGTTCATGTGGTCGATGACGAGGAATCGATCAGGCGGTCGCTCGATTTCCTGCTATCGAATTCGGGTTATGACGTGATGCGCTGGTGCGGGTCCGAAAGCTTTCTCAAGGGTGCCGACAAGATGACGTCCGCCTGCGCTCTCGTCGACATCAGGATGCCGGGGATGGACGGGCTCGAATTGCAGCAGGAGATGAAGCGGGAGGGATTCAACTTTCCCGTCATCTTCCTGACTGGTCACGGTGACGTGACCATGGCCGTCAAGGCGATGCAGGAAGGCGCGGTCGATTTCCTCCAGAAACCGGTCGATCGCCAGAATGTCCTCGCCGCCGTGCAGGCCGCTTTCGAAACGATGCACGACAGCGAGGAGCGGCTCAACCGAAAGGAATGGGCCAAGACCCAGCTCGGCCGGCTCACCTCGCGCGAGCAGGAAGTGCTCGATGGGCTCGCCTGCGGCTATCCCAACAAGACGATCGCCTACGATCTCGGCATCAGTTCGCGCACTGTCGAGGTCTATCGCGCCAACGTGATGGGCAAGCTCGGCGTGCACAGCTTCGCCGATGCGCTGCGGATCGCCTTTGCCGCGGGGCTGGGTTCGGAAAGACGCTGGCTGTCAGAGCACACCCTGCTCGCGCCGCGCGAAAACAACTGACGGGCGCCCCGTCTCCCCCCGACGGCGGGGTGAGCTGGAACGAGGGGAAGAAGGGCCGGGTGCCGCCTCAATGCGCCAGCAGCAAGGGCACAGGGCTCTGCTGGAGCATCGTGCGGGTCACGCCGCCGAAGATCCGCTCCGCGCTCGGCAGGCTGCCATAGGCCCCCATCACGAGCAATTGCGCACCGATCAGCTGCACCTGGTCGAGCAGGGCGGCAGCCACGGTCGGCTCGCGGTCGCGCTTTATCAGTTCGGGCCTGATCCCGTGGCGCGAGAGATAGACGGCAGCCTCCTCCATATCGAGCGCGCCCGAGCCCTTGCCGACCTGGATCAGAACGACTTCGCGTGCGCCCTTCGCAAGCCGCGCGGCCGCGCGCACCGCCTCCACCGCAGGACGCGATCCGTCCCACGCGATCACCATCGGCGCGTCGAGATCGATCCCGCGCGCTTTGGGCGGCACGGCGAGAATGGGTCGTCCCGAGCGCAGCGGAAGCCGTTCGGGCGCGGGCGGCTCGTCGGCGTCGTCGTCGAGCCGGGCGGACATGACGATGAGATCGGCGAAGTCGGAGGCATAGGCCAGCGCCTCGGTCGGAGCCTCGAAGGACCGGTCGAAGGACCAACCCACGTCCTCGCTCGCGAGCCGTTTCTCGAGCGCGGATTGCAGCGAACCGGTCTTGACCTCGCCCGCATCGAGCAGGACCATCGCTTCGCTGGCCGAATAATCGCCATAAGCGATCATCGGCAATTCGCGCACCGCAAGGCATTCGAGATGCCCGCCGAGCCTGCGAGTGACGTCGAGCGCGACCTGGAAGCGTGCTTCCTGGGCCGGGTCGTCATGGACGAGCAGCAGGATGTTCTTCATTGGAGGTATCCCTTCCTTCGGGGGAGGCCGCACCATCATGCGAGCGTCCGTCTTCCTGCGGGCCGGGATATTCCTCCGGCGAGCGGTCCGGTTCGTCGATGTCGGGTTCGGTCGGCTCGGTTTCGGGAACGACGCCCGGCTCGTTTTCATCCGGCAGCGGTTCCACGTCGGGCGGCCCGACCGGGTCGATCCGGTCGGGCCGCAGCGGCGGAATGCCGCCAAGCCGGGGCGGGCGAAGCGCCAGGGTCATGCGACCTTGATCTTCCGGACGCGCTCGGCCGCCTTCTTGTCCTTTCCGAGCGTGACATTGAGCACGCCGCGCTCGTATTTCGCGTCGATCTGTTCGGGGTCGACATCCTTGGGCAGGTTCAGTCGCCGCCGGAATGCGCCATAGCTGCGTTCGCTGATGAGGCAGCCCTCGCTTCGCTCCTCGCTTTCGGCATGCTTCTCGCCCGAAATCGACAGGACCCCGTCGGCGAACTCGACGTCGATGTCCTTGTCATCGAGGCCGGGCAGTTCGATCGCGAGCGCGTAATGGTCCCGCTTGTCCTTGAGCTCGATCGCCGGACTGAATTCGATCCCGCCGGACATGTGCAGCGCCCGGCGCACCTGTCGGGGCATGGCGACGTCATCGAACAGATCGTCGATCTCGTCGCGCAGTCGGCCGAAGACGGCGGCGATGCCCTGATCGTTGCGGTGATCGTTGCGGGGATCCTTGCGGAGATCGTTGCGGGGGGCGGTGCTGGGTTCTTTCCCGGTGCTTGCCGGGATATGGGCCTGTTCGTTCATGCTGATCCTCTTTCCTCTTCGAAACCCCGCCGCGGGCTTTACCGATGGAGCGCGGGGCCTGGCAGAGTGCTATTCCCAAGCGGCGCGCGGCGACATCGGGAAACCTACGGGGAAGCCTGCAGCCTGCGCGGCGACCTTCGGCAAGCCCGGGCCGGGCATTTACTGATGGCACCGGCCCGCTTGATGCGTGCATGATCGGTTCCGCAGGCGATCCGGGCGCAGGACGGCCCTCAAACCCTCCGCCCGGTTGCCTGCACCCTCAGCGGCAGCTTCAGAATCGGAACGGCAGGCGGATGCCGACCGACATGTCGGGGCTGTCGTCGGTGAGTCCGATCCCTACATTGGCGATGAGGGCAAGACGCCGGGAAAGCGAGAAGGTCGCACCCAAGTTGACGAGGCCGACATTCGCCTGACTCCCCACGACGATGCGCGAATCCTGGCCTTCCGGCCTCAGCCGCGTGCGCTCGATGATGCGCTGGCTGTAGGACATGGAAATGCTCGACTTGTCGTTGAGCGCAAAGGCGAGCCCGGCACCGAACTGGAACGCGTCGCCGATATCGACCCGCCCGGGAATGTTGCCCTCGTTCTCGTCGATATCCGCGAAATCACGGGAGAAATTATGGAAGTAGGTCGCATTGCCGAAAATCACCATCGGGTCGAGCGTCTTGAGCATCGCCCAGCCGATCGAGGCACCGTAGACGCCGGTCCCGGTGGCGAGCGCTGCGGGAACCTGCAAATTGCCCTCGCTTCCCGCCACCTCGACGAATTCGATGCCGAACGGATCGCGCCCGGTGGGCACGCGCACCCGGGCGCTGACCACGACATCGGGCATGCTGGCGGTTTCCTCGATCAGGCGGTAGCTCGCGCCGAAATTGAGATCCCCGATGCCTTCATCGTGGACCGTCCGCTCGATCAGGGCCGAAGCCGAACCGCCGGCGCCGCCGGAGCGGAAATTGGACGTGCGGTAGAGCACCGGCAGGTTGGCATCGACGAACAGGCGATCGCTGATGCCGTAACGAATGGTCGGATCGAAGGTGAAGATGTCCGATTTCACCTGGTCGATGCTGATCGTCCCGAGGAAGATCGCATCGAGCGCGAGGAAGCCGTTGAGCGAGATCCGCGCGGTGTCGAAATGCGAATAGGACAGCCCCAGATCGAAGCCGAGCCGGTCGCCAAAGCGTCCCTGCTGTTCCCCGCTGATCTCGGCCACCGCCTCGCTCGGAGCGGGCGAACGGCGTTCCTCCTCCTCCTCGCCTCCGGGCGGAGGTGCGTCCTGCGACGGGAGGACGAAGGATTGCGACAGATCCTGCTTGCGAAAGAAGGCGAGCGAGGTATCGTCGGGGATCGCGACGGGCCGTGGGGCGATATAGGCACCGCGCAGGTTCGCTGCCTCTGCCGCGCCCAGAGAGGCGCCGGGAACGGCCTGGCCGCGCTCGATCAGGGCAAGCCGCGCCTCGAGCTGTTCGAGCCTGCGGCGATATTCCCGTTCCCGCTCGCGCAGTTCCTCGACCTGTCGTTCGAGATCGGCGCGCGCGTCCGCCTCTTCATCGGGCGCCTCCTGCGGTTCTTCCTCGGGCGCCAGGGCATCCTGCGCGAATACTGGCTGGGCGCTGATCGAAAGTGCAGCGGCAAGGGCAAGGCCTGCGACGGTGCAGCGAAAGTCCGCTTTCATCATCCATCTCCCGTCTTGTCAGGGGTTGAGCAGTTTCCACAGGGTCGCAGGATCCGGCACGCCGGTTTCGTCCAGCTCGACCTCGCGCTGGAAGGCGCGGAATGCCTCTCGCAGTTCCGGGGAATAGGTCCCGTCCTCGGGTCCCGAATAAAATCCGCGCAGCTGCAGCGCGGCCTGGGCGCGGCGCAGGATCGCCTCGTAGACGAAGGCGCTGTTCTGCTCGTCCCCGACTTCGAGCATGGGCGAGAAGCGGGCGACCCGAAACGGCCTGAAGCCGCCCACCATGCGCTGGGTCACGCCGACCAGGCGATCCTCGGGATATTGCGAGCAGTGATGCTCGACGATCATGTCGAGAGCGGCCGCGTTGTGCCACGGGGTGAGATCGAAGGTATCCGGTTCGTAGAGATTGGCCGCGCTCAGATAGCCTTCGATGAAACCGATCATCCGCTGGTGTTCGAGCGGCGCGTCGGTGCGCGCTTCTATGAATCGTGCGCAGGTCGCCATCCCCGCGCCTTCGACGGCGAATTGCCGGGTATCCTCCTGCGCGCTCGCGGATGCCAATGCGGTGGCCGCCAGCGCTGCCATCGCCATGAGATGGTTCTTCATGTCCTTTCTCCCCCGAAGCGTGTTTTCGAATTTCAGAACCCGTGTCCCTTCATCGCGCTCAGCGCCTCCTGCACGCGGACGGTCTGCTGGTTCTGCAGCGCGTCGATGCCGAAGATCACCGAAGCCCGGTTCTCGATCATGTTGCTGTTGCTGTTCAGGATGGTCTGCTGGAGCACCTGTCCGATATCGCCCCCGGCCAGCTGGCTGGTGCTGTCGAACCCGTCATTGCCTGTCATGACGATGCCGAGCTGGTTGTCGGCGAGCCGGAATTGCAGCGTGTCGCCGTCGGCGAAGGCGAGTTCCGCCTGGCCGTCGATCGCGGTCAGGCCGTCCTGCGACAAGGCCCCGACCGCAGATGAGGGCACGACCATCACCTGCATGGAATTGAGCGAGCGGTTGTCGGCGCCGGCAATGACATTCACCTGCGCGGCGCCCGAAAAGGTATCGAGCCCGCCGATGCCGAAGGCCTCCTGGGGCGGGATATAGGGCTTGTAGCCCTCGTGCATGTCGGTCACGTCCATCGAGGGGTCGCCCCCGGTCTCCCCGGCGCGCGACCAAGCGATCATGAATTGCGGCGTGGGCGCGCCGCCTTGCGCGCCCGGCAGGAAATCGACGCTGAAAAGCAGCTGGGCGAGCGTTGTGACCCCACTTGAGTCCTGCCAGCTAGTGAGCATCGTGATGCCAAAGAACGACACCGCGTCCGAGGTCACGAACTTGCCCCTCATGTCGGCCAGTTCCTCGTCCGCGATCGGCTCTGCATCGGCGAGCGCGGACAGATCCGGGCCTGCCGCGAGGAGCGGCTGGCTCGGGATGGCGAGCAGCAGGGTGAGCGTCGCTGCGCTGGCGCACCTGCGTCCGGCGACATTGCTGCTATTGGCTTTCCGGGACATTTTTGCCTCCTTCAGAACGAGATCCGCGGGCCGAAGCCGAATTCGGCCAGCTCGGCACCGGGCATGGTTGCAGTGAGCTCGAGCAGCTTTCTTGCGGAAAGCGGCTCGGGCGGATTGCGCAGGATGTTGTCGGGTACGTAGCCATCGCCCGAGATCACGAAGAGGATGCCGTTCCAGGCGTCCTCGAATTTCTCACGCGGCATCGTCATGTTGCCGAGTGCCGGATCGCCGATCGCGATGCGGTCGCCCCAGGCGCGGCGGACGACGACGAAATGCTTGTATCCGCGGATGTCGAGCAGGGCGATCATCGGCACGTCGAGCTTCTCGAGCGTCGCGTAATCGACCCTGTATCCTTCCGCCTCGTAGCCGACCGATTGCGAATAGGTCTTCATGTCCAGCAGCGAGAAGCCCTTCTTGCGCACGACGTCCGGGTCGGCGACGCGCAGCATGTTGACGAGCACCTGCTCCTCGGTCGTTTCGCGGCCGAACGCGTAATTGAAGACGGTGGCGAGCGCGGCGGCGCCGCAGCTGAAATCGGTGCGCTGGCGCACGAGGTTGTCGAACTTCATCTCCTTCCAGCTGGAAAGGGAAACCGCGAGCGTGGGGCCGTTGGTCGTCACCGCTCCGAGCCAGAGCGGGACCGGCTCGCCCTCGGGCGCGCTGGCGCAGCCGGTCGCATGAGCGAGCGCGGCCAATGCCGCTGCCGCTGCTGCGGGCCTTGCCGCGCCATGTCGCCTTGCGCTTTTCATCTCGGTGTCCTTTCCAGGATCCCTCGGTTCCCGATCGGGGGAAGAGCCGGTTGGCTCTTCCCCGTCACGGCCGGCAGATGCTTGCTTCGGGGGCGCGTCTTTCTGCCGGTGCCCCTCCCGCCATCCGGGTCGCTGCATGGCGATTGGAGCGGGCTTCATGCGGCTTGCTCAGTTCGGGTCGGTACCGCCACCACCGTCGCCATTGGCCGGCGCACCGCCGGCAGAGGCTGCGATGGTCAGCGAATTGAGCTGCTGGTTGCCCACGCCCGCGGCGAAGTTCACCCCGACATTGCCCGAGGCGCCGTCGATGTTGAGCCCGGTCACGAAGTTCTGGCTGTCCTGCTGCTCGACGAAGCTGAGCGTCGAGGACTGGATCAGCCCGGCATTCGCTTCGGCCAGGGTCGCATCGTTGGCCACGGCCAGCGTCATCAGGTTCGCCTGCTGGTTGAGGCTGCCTGCTGCCGCGTTGACGCCGATATTGCCCGAACCGGCGATCGTTCCGCCGAGAACCGAATTGCGGTCGCGGAAATTGTTGTTTCCGCCGCCTTCATCGGGATCATCGCCCGGCGAGCTGAAGCCCGGGACTGCCGCCTGGCTCACGCCGAGCAGCGACTGGAACGAGGTGGTCGAGGCTTCGGCCCAACCGCCGGCGGCTTCTTCCGAGGCATTGCTCGAGGTGGCGAGCGTCGCCGCATTCATCTGCATGTTGAAGTAGCCGGCAGCGAGGTTGACGCCCGTATTGCCCGAGGAATCGATCGAGAACTCGTCCACGGTATTGATGATCGGCGCGAAGTAACCGGCGCGGATGCGCGGTTCGAGGGAGCCGTCGATCAGGTCGTCATTGGGGTCGTTGCCCGCTTCGCTCCAGGCCGGGCCGAAGACGGGATCGACATAACCGTTCTCGCCGTTGAGCTCGTTCTCTTCACGATAGGTCACCGCGACGCCCTGCTGCAATTGCTTGGCATCGGTGATCGCCACCGCCGAACTGTCGACTTCGACGACACCGGTCACGATCGCACCGCCGAGAATGCCGACGAGCTTGAAGAACGTCGCATCGGTGGTGAGGCTGGTGTCGATGTTGTTCGAATAGTCGAGATCGACGCTGACCTCGACATCCGCGTCCTGGGCCATGGCCGGCATGGCGATGAACGCCGACGCCGCGACGGACGAAAGCAGAAGTTTCTTCATCTCGTTTCTCCTTCAGTTCACTCAGGGTTGCCCACCCGCCGTCACGGCGAGCGAGAAGGTGTTGGCGGAGGAATTCCTCTCGCCACCGATCAGGTTGGCCTGGAAAACGCCGCTTCCGCCGGCGAATGCTCCATCGTCGATTTCGATGGAGTCATTCCGCCCGCTCGCGGCCGCCCTCGGCCCCCCGGATGGTTCGATGGGAGCGCGCGTCTGCTCGAGCAGCTGGTCCGACAGCGCGCTTGCCTGTCCGATTGCGATGGAAGCCAGGTTTGCGGACTGGTTGCCCGTCCCGGCAGTGATGTTGAGGCTGGCAATGCCCGCATGGCCCGCAAAGGTCCCGTCGCCCAGAACGATCCTGGTCGATCGCTCCTCGGCGCCGCTCGCCTCGCTTTTCTGGACCACCCGTTCGCGGGTCGCCGCAATCGCACCCTGGGCCAGAACCACGCTGGAGGCCTGCTGGTTGAGATCGCCGGCCGCGATATTGACCGCGAGACGACCGCTCCCGCCCGCACTCTGTTCGCCTTCGAGGACAACGACATCCTGGGGTCGCACGTCCTCGGGCGGGAATTGGGTGCCCGACCCGGCGCTCTGGGCACACAGGCTCGCGACCGGAACGATCGGCCCGAAAGCCAGCATGGCGAAGGCGGGCCACGACATGTTTCGCGCGCCGCTCATGGCTTGCCCCCGGTGATGACCGAAAGGCTGCCGAGCGCGCCGTGAAGCGATTGCATCGCCGTGCCGATCGTCGAACCGGGGTTGAGCGAGGCGTTTTCGGATGGGTTGATCTGGTTCGCCTGCCCGCCGAGCGTGCTGGCGATGATGCCCTGCGCCCCGCCGAGATCGAGGACCGCGGGCGAGCGGGGCAGCGATGCGGTCACGTTGGCTGTCTCGAGGTCGGAAAGCGGGACGAGCCCGTTCGAAACGGTCGCGATGAGCATGCCCGTCGGGGCGGTCACGGCCTCGTGGCTGCGGCCCGGAAAGTTCGGTGCGCCGACGCTGTGGCCGACTTCGCGGGAATAGACGATGTGGCCATCGCTTGCCGCCTGTGTGCCGGTAGCGCCTGTTTCCTGGGCAATCGCCGGAAGAGGTATGGCCCCCGCAAGGGATGCCATTAGAAACCAGGGCAAGGCGAGCGGCCACCTGCCGACAATCCATGTCGAATGCATGATCCCTCCTCCCGTCCGACTCCGTGGAGCCGATCAAAACCTGACCAGATCGGATCGATCCGTGTGGTTTGACGTGACTGGGAGATAATCCGCCGGATCGGGGACTGAATGCATCCGGTTTTGTACTAATCGAATATAAACTACTTAAATTAAAATGAAATTCGATTAGTCAAAGTTGACGATTGAATAACAACCTAAAGGCAGATTCTGGCAATGCGACTCAGCATCTCTTCGCGGGTTTTCGCGCCGATCTTCTGGTGACATTGCCGGATATGCGCGCGGATCGTGTGGATCGAATTGCCGCGCCGGTCGGCTATCGCCGCGGGCGAGCGTCCCTCAATCATGTCGAGCACGACTTGGGCTTCGCACGCCGTCAGCCCGAACAGCGAACCGAGCTCCTCGATACGGCCGGACCTTTTCGCGCTGGCCATCAGGAAAAGGATGCAGACATGCCTGTCGTCGATCGCCGAGGCGCGAACGATAATCGGTCCGCCTCCGTCCGCCGATTCGAGCATGGCGATCTCCGTTTCGTCGCCGCGCACTCTCAGCAGGCGTTCGGCCAACCGCGGCGCTGCCGCGATGCGCGAGGCGACGCCGCCATTGCCGCGCGATGCGGGCTGGTTGTCGCCGATCATGTTGCCGAGAAACGAGGAGGCTAGACGCGGGCGTGCAACGATCATGCCGTCGCGATCGACAACGAGCCGGATTCGCCCGTCAAGCTGCGCCAGGCAATCGAGAAACGCCACGATACCAGGCTCTCCCGCTGCTTTTCCTGCTGGCTCTCTATCGATCGCTTCGCTTGCAGACATCGCTGCCCCCTCTCGCGCGGAGTTGAATGCGGCATCGCGGCTGTGCGTTGCATCCGCAATTCCCCCGATGTCTTGCGAAGCTGCCGCCCGTCCTTCCTCCGTAGGTTTCCCAATCGTGCCGGACGGCGGGCGTGGCAGGATGCGCGAAGGGTCAAGGGAAGGACGAGTGCTGCCATGAATGCCCCGCCGAACGCTTCGCGGACGATCCTGATCACCGGGGGAGCCCGCGGTATCGGGGCGGCGAGCGCGCGCCTCCTTGCCGAAAAAGGGGCAAGGGTGCTGGTCACGGACATACTCGACGGGGAGGGGGAAAGCCTTGCCGCGCAAATTGGCGAGCGGGCGGCCTATCACCGCCTCGACGTGTCGAGCGAGCAGGACTGGGCGGACGCGATCGCGCGCTGCGAGGACTTGTTCGGGCGGATCGACGGACTGTTCAACAATGCCGGCATCCTCGCCCACGGATCGGTCACCGAATGTTCGCCCGAAGAATTCCGGCGGGTCGTCGAGATCAATCTTACGGGGATATTCCTAGGCATCAGGGCCGCCGCCCCGGCACTGCGCCGCGCAGGTGGCGGGACGATCGTCAATACCTCGTCAATTGCCGGGATGCAGGGCTATGCCCGGCTGTGCGCCTATGTCGCAAGCAAGTGGGCGATCCGGGGCCTCACCAAATCCGCCGCGCTCGATCTTGCCGGGGACGGCATCCGCGTCGTCTCGCTCCATCCCGGCCCGATCCGCACCCCGATGACCGAGGACATGCCCGAAAAGGTAGCGGCGAACCAGCCGATCGCGCGCTTCGGCGAAGCGGAGGAGGTCGCGCGGATGGTGCGCTTCCTGTTCAGCGAAGCCTCCTATTCGACCGGATGCGAATTCGTGATCGATGGGGGCGCCCTTGCCGGGACCTGCCTGCCTTTGGAGCCGGAGAGCCCGGGCAGCGAGCAATCCGTGCCGGACGGCAAGTAGCAAGCGGGCGCAGGAAAATCGGGACCGGCATGGCGCGCATCACGATCATCGACGGTCACCCCGATCCCGACCCCGATCGCTTCGTCCATGCCCTCGCGCGGACCTATGCCGACGCCGCCCGCGTTTCTCACGAGGTCCGCGATGTCGAGATTGCCGCGCTCGACTTTCCGCTGCTGCGCGACCCGGCGCAGTGGCGCAATGGCAAGGTTCCCCCCGGCCTCGAGCAGGTCCAGCGCGATATCGAATGGGCCGAACACCTGGTGTTTCTCTACCCGCTCTGGCTCGGCGACGTGCCGGCCCTGTTCAAGGGCTTCCTCGAGCAGGTGCTGCGGCCCGGTTTCGCGATCCAGCCGAAGGAAGGCGGGCTGTTCGGCAAGCTTCTGCTGGGCAAGTCGGCCCGGGTCATCGTCACGATGGGCATGCCGGCGGCAGGCTATCGCCTTTACTTCTTCTCCCACAGCCTTCGCAGCCTGAAGCGCAACATGCTGCATTTCGTGGGCATCTCCCCGGTCAGGATGACACTTATCGGGAGCGTTGAGGACGCGGACGCGCGCGCGCGCGGGCTGCGCAAGGTGGGCGATCTCGGGCGGCGCGGCCGATAGCCGGGCCTGCCCGGTCAAGGGCGTGCGGCTTTCGGGCATGAGGGCCCGCCGACGGACGCGATGCCAACCGGTTGCCACTTGCCGCACTGAACGGTTACACCGCGCCTTTCGCTCGGTCGAAAGGTTCCCCGCATGGACGATTGCGTGCCGTCTCCCTGCCGAAAGATCTGCCAACTGTCGCAGGACGGCCAGCTCTGCGTCGGCTGCGGGCGCACCCTGGGCGAGATTACCGGCTGGCCGACGATGACGAGCGATGAAAGACGTGTGGCGAGCAAGGCCGCGAGTGCGAGGCTGGCGGGGCTAGCCGCGCGGTAGGGCCGCGTCGATAAGTCCGTGGGGATGCCCGACGGGGGCAGGAGCAGCGGCCTATTGCGGCGAAGGACCGATGATCCGCACCTGCACGCGTCCCCCGGCGTCCGGCGCCCGTTCGGCCTCGATCCCGAAGACGGCGCGGAGGCGTTCGGGCGTCAGGGTTTCGGCAGGCGATCCGTCGGCCACGATGCGGCCATCCTTCATCCACAGCAGCCGGTCGGCATAGCGCGCGGCGAGGGCGAGGTCATGGACCACCGTCAGCACGGCCGTCCCCGCGCTCGCCGCACGCTCGAAGATGCGCAGCACCTCGTGCTGATAGCGCGGGTCCAGCGCCGCGACCGGTTCGTCGGCGACCAGAACCCGCGCCTCGGCGGCGAGCGCGCGGGCGAGGTGGACGCGCGACATCTCCCCGCCCGACAGCGTGTCGGCTGCGCGTTCCTCGAACCCGGCGAGGCCGCAGGCGGCGATCGCGCGCTCGACCGCCTGCGCGTCATCGGGGGAAAGCCGGGCGGGCGTGCCGCCATAGGCGAAGCGGCCGAGAGCGACGATATCGCGCACCGGCTGCGGCCAGACGAGCGGGCGCTGCTGCGGCAGGTAGGCTGCGAGCCGGGCGCGATCGCGCGGGGGAAGGGCGCGGGCGTTCCGCCCGAGAATCAGCGCCTCGCCTGCATCGGGTGCGAGCAGGCCGAGCGCGAGGCGAAGGAGCGTCGTCTTGCCCGCGCCATTGGGCCCGATCAGCACGGTAAGCGCGCCCTCTTCGAGCGCAAAACCGGCCTCCGCAACGAGCAGCCGACCTTGCGCCTGGTAGGTGAGCGAGCGGGCTTCGAGCGCGCTCATGTGAGCCTCCGCCGCGACGCGATCCAGACGAAGATCGGCGCACCGATGAGCGACGCGACGACGCCGAGTTTCAGCTCGCTGTCGGTCGGAACGAGCCGCACGCCGATATCGGCCAGCACCAGCAGCAGCGCACCGAGCAGCGCGGAGGGCACCAGCAGCCGCGCCGGGTCGTAACGCAGGAAGGGCCGCACCAGATGTGGCGCGACGATCCCGACAAAGCCGATCGCGCCCGCCAGCGCCACCGCCGCGCCCGTCGCAAGCCCGGCGCCGAGGATCACGCCGAGCCGCTGGCGGGTGAGATCGAGCCCCAGCCCCTCGGCGGTTTCCTCGCCCAGCGCGAGCGCCGCAAGGCCGCCGCGTCCGACAAGCAGGATCGCCATGCCGACGCCGAGGAAGGGGGCAGAGAAGGCGATGTCGGCGAAACTGCGATTGGCGACCGTGCCGAGCATCCAGTTGACCATGTCGGCAAGGCTGAACGGGTTGGGTGCGAGATTCATCAGCAGCGCCATCAACGCCGCGGCGAAGCTCGAAAGGCCGACCCCGATCAGGATCAGCGTAACCACCGACCGGGTTCTGAGCGCGGCGGCAGCGACCAGGCCGGTCGCAGTGAGCGCGCCCGTCACCGCTGCGATCGGCAGGACCAGCGGACCGGCGCCTGCGAGGCCAAAATAGAGCACGCAGCTCGCGAACAGCGCCGCGCTCGCCGAAACGCCGAGAATGCCGGGTTCGGCAAGCGGATTGCGCAGCAGGCCCTGCAGCGCCGCCCCGCTCATGCCGAGCGCCGCGCCGACCATTGCGGCGGCAAGCGCGCGGGGCATGCGGATCTGCCATACGACGAGGCCGTCCCCCTCGCTCCCGTTTCCTGCCAGCGCCGCGAGCACCCGCGCAAGCGGCAAGGAAACCGAGCCGAGCAGCAGCGAGCAGAGACAGGCGATCACGAGCGCAGCGGTGAGGATGGTGGAAATGCGGTTCATCGCGCGCCGGCCTGCCCGCGCCCCTGCGCCAGCGCCTTGATTGCATCGACCAGGAACCAGCCCCCGCACGATGTCCATGCCCCATCGAGCCGGACGAGCGGCTTTTCGCCGAGCAGTTCCAGCGCGACCGGGTGGCGCATCGCGCTCCAGCTGTCGACATGGCTCGCCCGGTCCTCGAGAAAACCCGCGGCGACGAGATCGGGCCTTTCATAGGCCAGCCGTTCGAGCGGGATCGGGTTCCATCCGGGGCGATCCTGGAAATTGGCAAGGCCCGCCGCCAGCATCAGTTCGTGGACCAGCGTGCCTTCGCCCGCCGCCACCCCGCCCGGTGTCATGTAGAGCGCACGAGGCCGCGGGCCATCGCGCTGCGCAAGCGCCGCCAGCCGCGCATCCATGTCATTTGCGACGGCGCGCGCGGCATCCGGCCCGCCGAGTTCGCTGCCCACGCGCAGCACCTCTGCGCGGACGTCTTCCAGCGTTTCGGGAAAGCCGATCTGCACCACCTCGACCCTGGCGCGCTCCATGAAGCCGGTGACATTCGGCCCGCCGCCATAGGAACGCACCACATGGGTAGGCCCGAGCGCGAGGATATCGGCTGAGCGAGGCCGCACGAGCGGCAGTCCCTCGGCGGCCTTGCGCATGTAGGAATAGGGATCGCGCGCATGGGGCGAAAGGGCGAGGATCTCCTCGCGCCGGGCAAAGCGCAGGACATACTGGTCGGCGCAGTAATCGAGGCTGACGATCCGCCGCGGCGCGGACTCCTCCCGCTCCGCGCCCTGCGAACAGGCGAGGAGAAGAAGGGAGGCAAGGCCCGCGAGGATCGTCCGCATCGTCACCGCCTCACATCCGGTAACGCAGGCCGCCGAACACGCCGCGGCCCGGCTGGCCATAGAGGAACACCGTTTCGTATCGCTCGTCGGTTACGTTCTCGATCCGCCCGAACACCTCCAGGCCTTGCGTGATGCCGTAGCTGACCCTGATGTCCGCCACCACATAGCCGTCGAGCCGGATCGTGTTCGCGGCGTTTTCGAAACTGTCCCCGGCGACGAAGATCGTCGTGCCGATGCCGAGGCCGTTTTCCATCCGATAGTCGGCGACGAGGCTGAACGTCTCCTCCGCCCGCCGCGGCAGGCGGTTTCCGGTGGCTTCGTCGAAGGCGTCGATGATCGAATAGTTCACCGCGACGTCGAAGCCGTCCACAGGGCGCAGCGCAAGCCCGAATTCCCAGCCGTCGGCGCGTGCGCGCGCGATGTTGTCATAGGTGCCGAAGGGCGGATTGGGGACCTGGCAGGGCGGCAGCGGGTTCTGGAAACAGCCGACGAAGACGATTTCGTTGGTCCCCTCGCGTTCGAAATAGGTGACGCCGATCTCGGCCCGTCCGCCAAGAAAGCCGTGGGTCGCCCCGATGTCCCAACCATCCGAGCGTTCGGCATCGAGGCCGGGATTGCCGAAATCGCTGAACAGCTGGAACAGCGACGGGGCCTTGAAGCCTTCGCCATAGCTTGCGCGCACCACCGTATCGCCGTCATTGGGCGTATAGGCCCCGCTCGCGGCGAAGGTGGTCGCGCTGCCGAAGGTTTCGTGATCGTCATGGCGCAGGCCCGCGGTAAGCGAGAGGCCGGCGAGCGGCGTAAGATTTACCTGCCCGTAGATCGAATTGATCCAGACATCGGCAAGGCTTGCCGGGCCGCCGAAGCTCGACGTGCGGAACTCCGATTCCTCGCGCTCGGCCCCGAAGACAAGGCCGGCAAAATCGGTCGCATCGAACACGCCCTGGTATTCGAACCGGCGGTTCTCGCCATTGGCATCGAAGGTCTCGATCTCGGAACCGCCGGACACATCGATGCTCTGCCGGTCGATATTGGTGTAGGCAAAGCCGAGCCGGTTGCGCAGCCGCCCGTCGAGAAAGGCCGCGTTGATCCCGGCATAGCCGACGAAATCCTGCCTGCGCGAAAGCTCGTCCGTGTCGGCAAGTGCGAAGGTGGGTGGAGCAAAGCCGTCGGCCTCGCTTTCGCCATCGGCATAGAAGGCGCGCAGGTCGAGAGAGAGTGCGTCGGTTATCGCGATGTCGAGCTTGCCGTTCACGCCGAGGCTTTCGAACCCGTCGCGCTCGGTGCCGCCGCGCGCCTCGCTGAAGGCCGAAATTCCGTCGGACCTGAGATAGGTCGCGCCTACGCTGGCGGCGACCGAGCCGAAGCGCCCGGAGACATTGCCGACCAGTTCGGCCGTGTCGCGCGCGCCGTATTCGGCGCGGGCGAAAGTCTCGATCTCCTCGCTCGGCTCCCTTGTGAGGAGGTTGACCACCCCGCCGATCGCCTGGCTGCCATAGAGCACCGATTGCGAGCCGCGCACGACCTCGACCCGGCTGATATTGCCCACCAGCAGCGTGCCGAAATCGAACCCGGCGCCGGGCGAGGCCGGATCGTTGAGCTTGATCCCGTCGATCAGGACCACGGTCTGGTCCGCCTGCGCGCCGCGGATCGAGACGCCCGATACCGTGCCGAGCCCGCCATTGCGGCTGAAGGTCACGCCGGGGACGGTGCGAAGTATGTCGAGCACCTCGCTCGGCTGGCGGTTGACGATTTCTTCCTCGCCGATGACCGTCACGGATTCGCCCACCTGCGATTTCGCGCGGGCGGTGCGGTTGGCCGTGACGATGATCTCCTCATCCTCCGGATCCTCGCCTCCCAACCGGTCGAAGGACTGCCGATCGAGAGCCTGCTGGGCCAACGTGGGTCCGGGCACCAAGGCGAGGATGGAGACGGCTGCAAGCAGCCGGATTGTGATTTTCATGAGCGTTTCCAAAGTCGTGCCGCGAGAGGGGTCCGGTTCCCCGCGCGGATCGGCAGACAGTTGGCCCGCCAGCTGCACCCGCAATCGGACCGCTGACGCCGAAACCGGCCTCGCTGTCGTTACTTCGGAAAAAAGCTTTCCTGTCCCACTGGGCTGGTCCCGGCCCCGGACGAACGACGCGACGGCAGGTCTCCTGGCTCACCGATCGTCGCCCTCGAAGCGTCTTCCCGGCGCCGCCCCCGAAAGGGCCTTGCCAGTGACATGGGTGCTTCGGGACTCCCGGCCTACAGTTGCGGGCACAGCGCCGGCCTTGCCCCGAAAGGCGCACCGGCTTCCCTCTTAGCTCCGGGCGTTCGTCTGCCCGCAGCACCGTCTGCACTGTTCAATGCTGTGGACGCGGCTGGCTGTCAAGCCGAGCGCATCGAGGCGAGCGACCCAGCGTGCAGGGGCTCGACTATGGCGCTGTCGGCGCGCGGCAGCGGTGGGCCTGGCTGGTGCAGGACGAGTGCGGAAAGGGCGAGCCATGCGGTGAACATCACCAGATAGGGCCAGCGCTGCGGCCACAGCCATGCCACCAGCAAGGTCGCCGCCGCAGTACCCGCAAGGGCGAGCATGGCCGAGCCTGCGGCAAGAGCGCCCGGTCCGGTCAGCGCCGTCTGGATCGCGACGCTCGCCCACTGGGCCGGCAAGAGGGCAAGCAGCCAGTCCGGCAGGGCCTCCGGCGCGGCGAGGGCAGTCAGGACGATCGAAACCTCCCCGGCGATCACGAGCAGGGCGATCCACCAGCCCTTGTCGGAGGCGGAACGGGCAAACAGGGCGCCGCGCGCGGCGAAGCTGGTGCTGGCGATGACGACGGCCAGCCCCAGTGAAACCGGATTGGGGAGGGGCGGCATGCCCAGCACACGCGCAAGACCGACAAGACCGGCGCCGGTCAGCAGCGCAAGCAGAATGCCTACCCCGAGACGAGAGGCAGCGGCCGCGCCGATCATCCCGGCTCCCATCAGGCCCACCGCCAGTATCGGTCCGCCGAAATGGGCGAGCGGGAATGGTGCAGACGAAATGCGAGCGTGCGCGTTCACAATAAGCACCATGGCAAGAGCAGGCGCTGCCATTCCGACCAGCGCCGCCATGAACCATGCTAGCTGCCACTTTTGCGAACGGAGCTTCATGAGGCAGTCATTGCTTTGAGCCTGAGGCGTTGTCGAACGACGAATGCGGCGCGGAGATGACAGGACCCGGCCCCAGGGCGGGTCTCACGTTCGCGTCTTTGCACAGCGACGGTGCAGATGGAAGCTTCGCGCGCTCCTTGTCCGCGTTCGCGGCGATCTCACTCAGACTCTGCCTGATCACCGCTGGGCGATTCTGGAAAGTCCCTAGGGTTCGTCTGGGTGTAGAAGTCCTACTGGGGATCAACATCGCCCGCTCGGAAACAGCCAATCAGCCGGTTCCGAAACGCTTGCCTTTCCTCAGTTCCAGGGGGGTCAGCGATCAGACTTTTCATCGATCGCGGTTTATGCAGCAATGCGGGCGGATTTCTGAGTTTTCGACGAACGCGGCCCCTAAATCCCTTTCTGCTTTGTGCGTAGGTGAGGAGAGCTTCGACCTCGTCTCGCCGTATTCGAAGCTTCGAGAGTTCGTGCTTGTCGTTACATGCCGACATCTCGGCTTCGATCTGTCTCAGGTGTTTTTCGCAGATGCGTGCGAGCTTCTCCGGGCCAGTCTCGCCTGCCGGATCGAATTGCTGCCCTAGTGATTGCAGTCTGGCTTCGGGGGACGCCACTGTACAGCTTTTCCACGGCCCTGATTCGCCAGCAACGCTTGGCGGCGTGACGAACCGTTCAGGCTTGGCTGCACAGTCGAATGCTTCTGGCAAGTCTGGCCTCCCTTTGAGCAGTCGAGGATCCGGCGCTAGGTCAGTTCCACTTTTCCATATGGCCCCAAATGTGGCCCCCAAATTGCTTATCTGTCAATGGATCGCGGTGAACTTGTCCGAACTTTCGAAGCCTACGAGATACCAGTTTTCTGCGGGTTTCTCGGCCCTCTCTGAACTTGTCCGGATTGGTATCTGGTGCCGGCTGCAGGAATCGAACCCGCGACCTGATGATTACAAATCAACTGCTCTACCAACTGAGCTAAGCCGGCCCTTGCTTCACGAACCGCGACCCGCGCGGGAAAGCGCCTCTATCTTCACAACGCGCCGAAAGTCCAGCCTTCCGTCGCCGCGAGCGTGGGGGTGAGGCCGCGCGGCTTCCAGCGCGCCTCCTCGCGGTGCACCGCGCGCAGCCAGACGGCGGTGATGAGCGCGTCGCAGCTGTGATCGTCGAGCGGGCCTTCGCCCGGGACCGGAGGCGCGCCGAGCGCAGCGAGCGCTTCGTTCAGTTCTTCGACACTGCGCATCTTGGCCCGCGAAGCGGACCGCCCGGCCTCGATCGCGGCGAGCGAGGTGTAGATCTCGCAGACGACCGGGCCGCTCGCAGGAAGCGGGTCGATCGGCCAGACGGACACTGCGCGCCCGAGCCGGTGCAGCAGGCGCATGCCGGTCAGCGAGGACTTGCCGACCTGCGCCGCCCCCACGAGATTGAAATTGGAATAGGGTTTCAGGCCCATCGCGGCCTGTGCATGTTCGGTCACGCGCAGCCGCCCGCGGCCATGCGCAGCATCGTCGGCCATGAAGCGCGCGCCCTCGCGTCCCCCATGGCGGCGGAAATAGGGGGCGATTTCGGGATGGTCGACGAAGCTTCCCGCAGCAAGGTAATCGTCGGCCCCGGCAAACGCGTCGACCAGCGCCCAAAGGCCGCGCGCGGCAGGGGGCGAGCGATCCCAGCCGGGAAAGAAGGCGTCGCAATCGGCGTAAGGCAACGAGATGCCGAGATCCATGCCGACCAGCGTGTCGCCCGGAAGATCGAGCAACAGCGCCAGCACCTCGCCCCGCGACCAGCCGCGCGGGTGAGGCGGGCGGATGAGGAC
>Ga0207419_1000097_pt1 | contig 66941 bp, 60 predicted proteins | sample ElkSloMetagenome_4_FD_184723 | JGI IMG/M metagenome (GOLD analysis project Ga0207419, IMG submission 184723) | Hot spring microbial communities from Elkhorn Slough, Monterey Bay, USA - MD2A (version 2) | ecosystem: Environmental > Aquatic > Marine > Intertidal zone > Estuary: Microbial mat ...
AAGGGGCCGTTCGCGAGCCTGCAGGATTTCTGCGAGCGCATTCCCCACGGCGCAATGAACCGCCGCCAGTTCGAGGCATTGGCCTGCGCAGGCGCGCTAGACGGGCTCGAGCAAAATCGCGCGCTCGTCCACGCCAATGCCGAACACCTGCTGGCCGTTGCCGAAGCCGCCATGCGTGAGCGCACCAGCGGGCAGGGGGGGCTGTTCGGCGGCGAGGATACGCCGGGTGAAACGCTGCGGCTCTCCCCGACCGAGGAATGGAGCAAGGCTGATCGCATGGCGAAGGAGCGCGAGAATTTCGGCTTCTATTTCTCCGGCCACCCGATCCAGGAATTCCGCACCGTGGCGCTTGCGAACGGGGCACGCACCTATCAGAGCCTGATGGAAGCCGCCGCCAGCGGCACCGCGGTGATGGCCGCGATGGTCGAGAATGCCGTCAAGGCGCGCACCAAGCGCGGCAAGGAATTCATCCGTGCCGATTTCTCCGACCTGTCGGGCCAGTTCTCTTCGGCCTGTTTCGAGGAATCGCTCGTGCCGCAATTCGAACGCTGGGCGGCGAGCGGGGAATGCCTGCTGCTCAATGTCGAGCTCGACGCGCCCGACCCGTCCGAACCTCCGCGCCTGACGATCCGCGGGGCGCGCGAGCTCGCAGGCGTGAGCGGATCGACGCCGATGCAGCTGAGCGCCGACATATCGAGCATGGATGCGCTGCTAGAGCTCAAGATCGAGCTCGATATCGCGCAGGGCGAATGGCAATCGGGTTGCGGCGAAGTGCTCGTCCGTCTCGCGCTTGAGCACGGCGGCCATGTCGCGGTGCGGCTCGGCGGCGATTACATGCTCGACGGTGAACTGGCCGAGCGGCTGGCGGCGATCCCGGGAATCGACAATGTCGAACTGGGGCCGAAGCGTGGCAAGGCACGGCTCAAGCTGGTGGCGTAGTGAACGGCGCGCTTTCCGACCTCACCGACAAGGAAAAGGATGCGCTGCGTCTCCTGCTCGCGGGCCACGATGCGAAGTCGAGCGCTAATGAACTCGGCATTTCCGTCCACGCATTGAACGATCGGCTGCGGGGTGCACGCCGCAAGCTGGGCGTGTCGAGCAGCCGAGAGGCCGCAAGAATTTTGGGTGAGACCGAGAGCGAAGCCCCCCAAAACCTTGCGCACACGGATTCCGGGATGTCCGCAGGGCCGGCATCTCACGACATTGCAGTCCTCGATGAAACCCGCCGTGCCGGCCTTTCGCGGGCCGCATGGCTGACAGGAGGAATGCTTATCATGTCCATTGCAATTGCAGCCGCCGCCATCTTTCTTCTCGCCGACGGACCGGCAGAGCCCGCCCGCATCGCCGAAGCCGAAAGCACGGCGCAGGATCGCGGCAGTGCCAATCCGGTCGACCGGGCCGACGCCGTCTCGATCGAGCGTGCAGAGGCGTTTCTCGCGCGGATCGACGCGGGCGATTGGGAGGGGAGCTGGGAACTGACCGGCACGCCGATCCGCTCCGAAATATCGCCGCGCGAATGGCAGGAGCAGGTGGCACCGGTGCGCGCCCCGCTCGGCAGGGTGCTCTCGCGCGAAGTCGCCACGATCGAGCGCGCCTCGAGCCTGCCGGGAGCGGCTGAGGGGGACTACCAGGTGATGCAGTTCCGCACCCGTTTCGAGAACGAGGAAGGCCACTCGGTCGAAACCATCGTGATGAAGATGGGCCCGCAGGGCTGGGAGATCAGCGGCTATTTCATCGCCTGACCGGCAATGCCGCAGCGGCCAAGGAAAAAAGGGCCGGGAGATCGCTCTCCCGGCCCTTTGCCATAAGGCCTGCAACCGGCGCGATCACATGCCCGAATTGGGACCGTAGGTTATCTCGACCCGGCGGTTCTGCGCCTCGCGCACGCCGTCGGCGGTGGGAACGCGCGGCTGCGATTCGCCGAAGGATTCGCTCGAGATGCGGCCTTCGGGAATGCCGCGTCCGGCAAGGTATTCGCGCACGGATGCATTGCGCCGCCCGGCGAGCGCCATGTTGTAGGTGGCCGACCCTGCGCGGTCGGTGTGGCCTGCGAGCATGACATCGGCAGCGCCGCAATTCGCATAGGCCGTCACCGCGCCGTCGAGGATCCTCGCCGCCTCGGCGGTGATCGTCGACTGGTCAAAATCGAAGAACACGATGTAGGGCCCGGTGTTGCAGACCGGCTTCGGGGGAGGGGGCGGCGGCGGGGGCGGCGGAGGCGGCGGCGGGGGAGCGGCCGGTTCGGGTGCGGGCGCCATCGCCGGTTCGGGCGCGGCGCCGAAATTGTAGCGCAGGCTCGCAAGGATCGAATGGCTCTGGAAGTCCGCTTCGAGCGGGTCGCCGAAAGCGCTTTCGAATTCGAATTCGTCGATCACGAAATAGCGGTATTTGACGCCGAGATCGATCTTGTCGCTGACAGCGTAACGAAAGCCGCCGATGAGCTGCCAGGCGAAATCGGTCGCCGAATCGTCGATGATGGTCCCGACGCCCGCCACCTCGACCGGCAGGTCGACATTGGCGAAGCCCGCCCCGCCGCCGGCGAAGATCTGGAAATCCTTGCCGAATTCGAACAGGCCGTTGACCATCCCGCTAAAGATCGAGAGGTCTTCCTCGTTCTGGACGACCGTGCCGGGCACGATGCCCGCGCCCGGGACGAGTTCGGGGTTCACCACCGTCAGGCTGTCATAGCCCGCGCGCTTGTAACCGCCCTCGGCTTCGAGCCGGAAGGCGCCGAAATCGTAACCGACGACGATATCAGCATCGATGCCGGTATTGGTGTCGGCGAATGCTGCGTTTTCCTGCAGCCCGTCGGGACGGGCGAGGTCGATGTCGACATCGACCTGGTCTTCCAGCATGACGCCGCCGTCCACGCCGACATAAAGCCGCCCGTCGCGCGCCTGCGCCGGGACAGCGACGATCGCTGCACAGCCCGCAAGAAGCATCGCAATTCTGGTCATGTCCGTCCTCTCGTCAGTGATCCTGTGCGCCGAGGCTTAGGAAACCTGCGTGGCAAAGCCGTGACAGATGTTCGCGAAGCTGTCGCAAATGCGATCATCCGGCGATTGCCAAGCGCGCATAGGCTCGGCATGAACACCGACCTTCAAGGATTCACGCCGGGCAGGGATTCCCGGCAATCGAGACAGTCTTCATTGAATAGGGGAGAGACGAGAATGGCGAAGCTCGGAGCGATGCAGGACTGGACTATGCGCATCACCAGCGTGATCGATCACGCCGCGCGCGAGGCCGGAACGCGCGAGATCGTGACCCGCTGGGCCGATGGCAGCGTGACGCGCACCGACTGGGCCGGGATCAGGCGCGATGCGCTCAAGATGGCGCAGGCGCTTCAGCGGCTCGGGATCAGGCCGGGAGAGCGGGTGGCGAGCCTTGCCATGAACCATTCGCGCCATCTCGTGAGCTGGTATGGCGTCGCAGGCATGGGCGGGGTGCTCCACACGGTGAACCCGCGCCTGTTCGATGACCAGCTCGACTACATCGTGAACCACGCCGAGGACCGCGTGCTGCTCTACGATGCGGCGTTCCAGCCGATCGTCGACAAGATGAAGGACCGCTGGACCACGATCGAGCATTATATCTGCTATGACAGCGGTGAGAACGCGCCCGCTTTTGAGGACTGGATCGGCGCCGAGGACGGCGATTTCGAATGGGTCACGGGCGACGAGCGCGATCCGTGCATGATCTGCTACACGTCCGGGACGACCGGCAATCCCAAGGGCGTGCAATACGAACACCGCTCGACCGTGCTGCACGCGATCGCAGGGCTGCAGCCGGCGGCGTTCAATTTCTCGGGATCCTCGGTGATGCTTCCGGTGGTGCCGATGTTCCACGCGGCGAGCTGGGGCCTGCCCTATGCGGGCGCGATGGCGGGGATCAAGTTCGTCTTTTCCGCAGTCAACGATCCTGCCGTGCTCCACCAGCTGATGATCGACGAGAAGGTGACCGACAGCGCGGGCGTTCCGACCGTGTGGCTCGCGCACTTCCAGTACTGCGATGCCAACGGGCTCGACCTGCCGCCATTGAAGGCCGCGACAATCGGCGGGTCGGCCGCGCCCAAGTTCATGATCGAGCGCCTGATGAAGAACGGCACGCGCGTCCAGCACGCCTGGGGCATGACCGAGACCAGCCCGATCGGCACGGTCGGCGGGCCCACCTGGGACTGGGAGGAGCTTTCCTTCGAGGAGAAGGTGCAGAAGACGACCATGCAGGGCCGCCCGATCTTCGGTGTCGAACTGCGCACGGTCGATCTCGACGACATGGTCACCGAATTGCCGCGCGACGGGAAAAGCTCGGGCGCGCTCCAGATCCGCGGGCCCTGGATCATCAAGCGCTACTTCAAGTCGGACAAGGACGCGGTGAACAACGAAGGCTGGTTCGACACCGGCGATGTCGGCATCCTGCATCCCGATGGCACGCTGCAACTGACCGACCGGACCAAGGACGTGATCAAGTCGGGCGGCGAATGGATCAGCTCGGTCGAGCTTGAAAACGCCGCGGGCGGCCATCCGGCGGTGGCCGAGGCCGCCTGCGTCGGCATGCCGCATCCCAAGTGGGACGAACGCCCTGTGCTCTTCGTCGTGAAGAAGGCCGATGCCCAGGTAAGCGCGGAGGACATCATCGAACACCTGCGAAGCCAGGTCGCGAAATGGTGGCTCCCCGACGCGGTCGAGTTCATCGATGAAATCCCCCACACCGCGACCGGCAAGATATCCAAGAAGGACCTCCGCGACCGTTTTTCCGACTATCGGCTCGAGGCCTGATCGGCGATGGAATGCGAAACCTTCATCGACCCCTCGCCGGAGAATTTCGAGCAGTTCAAGAAACTGCCGCGCGACGAACCGATCCACATGCTCAACCTCCTGCTCTACCGGGAAAAGGCGGACTATCCCGCAGGCCATGAACATGCGGGCAAGGGCTGGTCGGGCCGCCGCGCCTACGAGGAATACGGCAAGACGTCCGGCCCGATCTTTCGCCGCGTCGGCGGCAGGATCGTCTGGCGCGGCGCGTTCCGCACGATGGTGACCGGACCCGAATTCGAAAGCTGGCACGACGGCTTCGTCGCCGAATATCCCAATGCGGGCGCCTTTTTCGAGATGATCAAGGACCCCGACTATGCGCACGCCGTGGTGAACCGCACGGCCGCGCTGGTCGACAGCCGTCTGGTGCGGTTCAGCCCCGGCGAGGTGGGTGAGGGCTTCGGCTGAACCTCGCGCTCGAAAGGAAGGGCAGGGGCGGGGTCAGGCCTCGTCGCCCGTCGCTTCTCCTTCGCTTTCCTCTTCGCCGTAGAGGTAGTCGAAGAAATCGTTCAGCGAGCTTTCCCACAGCTCGATCTGGCGCCGGTAATTCTCGCGGCTGATCCCGCCATCCGCGATGATGTAGAGGCGCACCGAGATGGTGCCCTCGGGATCGATATAGGCGCGGCCGAAATTCTCGCGGTAATTGTAGGCGTTGATCGCCTCGGCCACCTCGGCCTCGGTACGGCCTTCACGATTGAAGGTGGCAAGCAGCGAGGTTCCAAGGCATTCGGCTTCGAGATCGTCGTCGGTGCATGCGAGCAGCAGCGCATTGGCGTAGAGGCCGGTGGCGAAGGTCACGTTGATGCTGCGGCTGTCCGCAAGCTCGTCGTGACTGGCCTCGATCGCGTCGAGCGCGGTCAGGAGATCGGCGCGGCTGAATGTCTCGAGCGGCGCGGTGTCCTGCGCCGCAGCCGGCCCGCCCAGCGATAATGCCAACGGTGCCGCCAGTGCCCCGAAAACCCCCAGATGCTTCATTCCATTACTCCCTTTCAGCCCTCAAGGCGGGTCCGTCTTCATTCCGCAGCGCCATAGAGCGCTTCGCTGTATTGCGCGATGCCAAGGCCGAAGAGGCCGATCGCCGTGACTAGATTGGCGCGGGTTACTCCGCCATCGAGCACGAGATATGCTTTCAGCAGGTGCTCGCCGCGTTCATTGATGATGACGCTCGCAGGGTTGAAGCTCGACGAAAAACGCCGGGCAATGCGCGCTGCAGTGCCCGTTTCGCTTGCCTTGGGCGGCGCGAACAGGCTCGTCATCAGCAGGCCCCGGCACGGGCCTTCCTCGCAGGCCGAGCGGCGCAGGACCGCGACACCGCCGCCGGGAAAACCCACTCTCACAATGCGTCCCTCCTCGTCGAGCGGGGTCGCTTGGGCACCCAGCGCAAGGAGCGCCTCGCGCAAGGTCGCCTCGTCGATGGTCTCGATGATCGCGCGCGCGGATTCGTGCGTGTCGGCAGCCAATCCCGCCGCCGGGTTCAGCACCCCCAACAGCGCTGCGCCTGCAGTCTCCGCGAAAATCCGTCTCATCTGTACCCCCGTCGCCGAGGCGTAGTGCGCAAGGGCCTGTGATTCAAGCGAATAGCCCTCACGCGAAAAGGTCGAGCTGGCCATGCGTCGAAGGCCTGCGGAACCGGGTGCAATCGAGTTCGAAACGGTGTTTGCCGATCCCGGCCCGTTTGCAGGCGATCGCGAAGCGGCTGCGGAACAGGTCCGGCCAGACGCCTTCGGGCTTCATGCGGGTGCCGAAATTCGGATCATTGTCCCGCCCGCCCCGGATCGAGCGGACAATGCTCATGACCTTTCCCGCTCGTTCCGGGTAATGGACATCGAGCCATTCGCGGAACAGTGGCGCGACCTCGTGCGGCAGGCGCAGCGGGATCCAGCCGGCGCTCTGCACGCCGATCCGGCCCGCTTCGGCGACGATCCCTTCCATGAATTCATCGGTGATCGCCGGAATGACGGGCGAGACGGAGCAATGGGTTGGCACGCCGGCCTCGACCAGCCGGCCGAGCGCGGCGAGCCGCTTCGCCGGGGCGGCGCAGCGCGGTTCGAGCTTGCGCGATAGGTCCGGATCGAGGCTCGTCACGGAGATCGCCACCGCCACCAGGTTCTCCCTCGCCATCCGGACGACAAGGTCGAGATCGTCGAGCACACGGTCCGACTTGGTCGTGATCGTCACCGGGTGGCGCGCTTCGAGGCACACTTCCAGCACCTGCCGCGTGATCCGCCAGTCGCGCTCGATCGGCTGATAGCAATCGGTGTTGGTACCAAGCGCGATCGGGCGCGGGCGATAGCCGGGTTTCGCCAGCGTCGCGCGCAGCAATTCGGGCGCATTGGGCTTCGCGAACAGGCGGGTTTCGAAATCGAGCCCGGGCGAAAGGTCGTGATAGGCATGGGTGGGCCGCGCATAGCAGTAGATGCACCCGTGCTCGCAGCCGCGATAGGAATTGACTGAACGGTCGAACGGCACGTCAGGGCTCTGGTTGAAGCTAAGGATCGAGCGCGGCCGTTCTTCGGTAACGGTCGTGCGCAACCCGGGGGGAGGGCCGTCCAGCGTGGCCGCACTATCGCGCCAGTCGCCGCAGGCCTCGCGCGCTGCAAGGCCGAATCGCCCGGGCATTCGCGAAGAGGCGGCGCCGCGTCCTTTCATGGCGGTGCGTTGGGGGTCGGACATGGGTAGGAACATAATAAGAACATCATGCCCTGTCGAGTGCTATCCGCGGTAGATCTGCAGGCCCGCTCCGATCGCCCACAACCCGATGAGCGTCACCGATTCCCACCCGATCTTGCCCGGCCCCTCGCGCTGGCGGCGCAGCAGGCCGAGCAGCAGGACCGCCGTCATCACGATCACCAGCCCCATCCAGAACACCGTCGCGTCGGAAATGGCGTGATAGATGCTGCCGTCACGATAGGCGAAGTCGCTGGCGGCAACGAAAAGCGAATCGAACATGTTGCCACCCACGATCCCGCCGATTGCGAGCTGCGGTGCCCCCCTGCGGACCGCGGCGATCGTGGTGACGAGTTCGGGCAGCGAAGTGACGGTCGCGGTGCCGAGCGAGCCGACCAGGCTCTCGCTGAGGCCAAGCCGTCCCGACAGGGCAAGGCCGGTTTCGCCCACGACATAGCCCGCCGAGCCGACGATGAGCACGAGCCCGCCGAACAGCGCGAGCAGCATGGCGAGGGACTCGCTCTTGTCGTCCTCTCCCGCTTCGTCCTCCTGCGTGTCGTCGGTCTGTTTCGGTAGCCACATCGGTTCCTGGTGGATCCGGTGCGCATTGTGGAGGCCGATGAGATAGACCGCGATCAGCACCGGGCTCAGCAGGTTGACGCTCCACAACGTGATCGGCGGCGCAGCCCATGCCATGACGGGCAGCGCGACCAGCACGATCAACACCGTCGCCTGCCCGAGATTGACCGCACTCACCCCGGCATGTTCCAGATTGACCCGCTTGTAGAACAGGTCGGCAAGGGCGAGGAACATGGTCTGCGCGACGATCCCGCCGAGCGCGTTCGAGACGCTGAGATCCGCCGCTCCGCTGGCGGCTGTGCTGGTCGATGTGACGATGCCGGCAATGCTCGTCCCGGCTCCCAGCAGGACCGATCCGATCAGCGCTTCGCCAAGTCCCGTGCGGTCCGCGATCACGTCTGCATAGCCCGCCATCTTGGAGCCGAAGACGGCGATAACAACCGCGCAGGCGGCAAACGCGGCGGCGAGCGTCGTGGTCGAATATTGCGCGAGGTCGAGCAAGGAAGTTCCCGAATGGCGGCGTGATGCCTGACCAATCCGGGGCGGACGGGCTTTGTTCCGGCTTCAGCTTTCGCGCAGGCGCGGCATCAGCTCGACGAAATTGCAGGGCCGGTTGCGGGCATCAAGCTGTTCGGCAAGAATATTGTCCCAGCCATCCTTCACCGCGCCGTTCGATCCGGGAAGGGCGAAGATGTAGGTGCCGCGCGCGACGAAGGCGCAGGCGCGCGACTGGATCGTGCTGGTGCCGATCGTGCCGAAGCTGATCCAGCGGAACAGTTCGCCGAAGCCGGGGATCTCGCGCCCGCCTTCTATCATCGCGAGCGCTTCGGGCGTCACGTCGCGGCCCGTAAGCCCCGTTCCCCCGGTCGAGACGACCGCGTCGATGGCGGGATCGTCGATCCAGCCGTTCATCCGCTTGACCAGCAGCCCCGCATCATCCCGCTCGATCGCGCGCGCGGCGAGCGAGTGCCCGGCGGCGGTGATCCGGTCGGCGAGGAGGTCGCCCGACGTATCGTTGTCGGGCGTGCGTGTGTCGGAGACCGTGAGGACGGCGATATTGATCGGCACGAATTGCTTCGCCTCGTCGATCGCCATTGCCTTGCGCCCCTTTCAGTCGTCCTGTTCGACCCTTGCGGTTCGGACCGTAGACATTTGCGGGAAGACAGGCCAGCGCCCCTGTGCCAGTGCACGGCGGCTGGGCGAGGGAACGCCGGCGGCGCGCTCGTACATCCAGTAATTGCGCATGACGATCGCGACATAGCCGCGCGTTTCCCAATAGGGGATCGATTCCATCCAGAGCAGCGGGTCGCCCTGATCGTTGATCTCGCTGTTCCAGCGATCGACCGGGGTCAGTCCGGCATTGTAGGCAGCCATGATCTTGGGCAGCAGGCCGCCCGTCGCGCCGCTGTCGCGCAGCATTTCGAGATGTTGCTGGCCGTAGGCGAGATTCACCTCGGGATCGTTGAGATCATCATAGCTTGCGCCCAGTTCGAGGCGGCGATCGTGGTCGCGCGCAGTGCCGGGCATGATCTGCATCAGGCCGCGCGCATTGGCGGGGCTGACGGCAGCTGCGCGGAAATTCGATTCCTGCAGCGCATGGGCGAAGGCAAGCGCGGGATCGACCCGCCAGCCGGTCCTCGGCTGCCAGCGCGCCACCGGGAAACGCAATGCCGCTTCGCTGCGCATGCCATAGGGCGCGTGATGGGCCATGAACAGCTGTGTCGATGGCAGGCCCAGCTCTCGCGCAAGCCGGGCGAGGGCGGGATAATCGCGCGGCGGCCCGATCCGGGCCTCGTGCCGCAGGACCTCGTCGGCGAGCGAATAGCGTCCGATCTCGACCAGCGCAGCGGCGACGCGGATATTGCCCCGCTGTTCAAGGTCGCGCCAATCGCTCTCTGTGAAGGGTTCGGGAGTGGCTTCGGCAGGCAGTTCGATGCCGAGCTGATCGGCGGCGAGCATGCCATAGAGCGTTTCGTGATGGCGCGCGGCGGCGGCGAGATGCGCCTGCGCTTCGCCCGGTTCGCGGCAGCGGACCAGCGCGCGGTGGGCCCAGTAATGGGCGGCGGTGGTCAGCTCTTCATTGGTGGAGCCGCGTGCCGCCTCGGCGAAGTTTTCCGCGGCGAGGGCACAATAGCCCAATCGCCACGCGGCGAGCCCTGCGACCCATTCGCCCTCCGCGACCCAGGGACCGCTTCCCTCTGCCACCCGTTCGGCAAGCGCGAGCGCGGAGGTATCGTCGTTTTCGATGTAGTAGCTCCAGGCAACGCGCTGACGCCATTCGGCGCGCGCCTCGGGGCTGAGGCCGAAATCGACCTCGTCGAGCAGGCCATGGGCCGAGCCGGGATCATCGTTCCTGATCGCATCGAGGATCGCTGCGCGCACCTCGCCGGGCATGCTCCCGTCCTCGATCGTGCGCGGCCGGACGCGTTTCGGGGCGGCGGGCTGCCGGCTGAGCGCCTGGCCCGAAGGAAAATCGGGGACATATTCGAGCCCACGCTTCGCGCCGAGCCGGCCGAGCTGTTCGGCATGCGGCAATTCGACGCCGAGCGCGAACCACCGCGCAACCTGTTCGGCGCTGACCCTGGGGCTGCGCGCATGGGTGTAATATTCGGCGAGCGCAACCTGCTTCAGGATACCTTCGTCATTGCCGAGCAAACGATCGACCGTCTCCCAGTCCTCGCGATCGATCGCGGCGAACACGGCGCGGTAATGCGCGCGCTCGCGCTCGGAGAGCACGGCCGGAAGGACGGTTGTCGCGCGCGGCGTGCGGTCATAATGCGCGACCATGCTGCCCGATTGCTGCGCGGCAAGCGGGGCGGGGGCAGCGACAAGCGCGCCCAGGACGAGCATCGTTGCGCCGATCCTCTTCACCGCTGAAATCTTCGTCACGCCTGTTTGGCCGACCATTCCATCCATCTCCGCCAGAATCGGGCCTTGAGCTTGGGCATCGCCATCAGGCTTTCGAGATCCTCGCTCATCAGTACCGGGTTTGTGGAGTGCTTATGGTGAATATTGGGTAAGTTCCCGTAATCATTTTTGTCGTGAGCGCCCATAAGCGCGCCCAGCCCTGCACCAAATGCGACGATTCGCTGCGGGGCTGCGAGTTGGATGTGATGTGAGAGCACTTGCGCCATGCCGCGCTGCGCTTCGGCGGTGCAATCGGCCATCGGCATGAAGCGTGGCAGGGCGGATGCGACATAGATATCCTGAGAGGCGATTCCCATCGCTGCAAGGATCGCTTCGAGCAGCCTGCCTTGCGGACCCGCCAGCAATCGCTCCCGGTCGCCTTCCTCGGGATGGACGACCAGCACCATCAGCCCCGCCTCGGCAGGTCCGCGCGGCGGCACGCGCCCGCGCGGCCCGATCGCGTCGAGGCCCGGCGCGCTCATCCACCATTCGCGGAACGCCGTGAGCGTTTCGGGCGGCGAATCGCCCAGAAGATCAGGCGGCGGCGCTTTTTCCTCGATTGCCGGTTCGCTGGGCCGGGCAGGGGGGCGATCGCCGTCCTCCCCTGGGTCGGACGCGGACGCCGCAGGCTCCGGCTCGGCGAGCCATGCCGTAGCGTCATCGGCGAAATCGAGATCGACCCCGGCCAGCCTCCACCATTCGCGGTGGGCCGCCATTTCGCGGGCAAGATCAGGGTCGGCTGCGGTCATGCTCTTCCAATGCGGGTCTTGACTGTCCGGGGGGCAGTTAGCAAGTGCAATAGGCAAGGGCGGGCACTCAAGACACCCGCGGGCGTTGAGCCAGAAACGAAGGGTTACAAGAGAAGCGCATGAGCGAACGTGAATCAATGCCCTGCGATGTCGTCATCGTGGGGGGCGGCCCGGCCGGCCTGTCGGCCGCGATCCGGCTCAAGCAGTTGAACGAGGAGCTCGAGGTCGTGGTCCTGGAAAAGGGCTCCGAGATCGGGGCGCATATCCTTTCGGGCGCGGTGGTCGATCCCAAGGCGCTGGACGAACTGCTGCCCGACTGGCGCGACAATGGCTGTCCCATGGCTGAAACGCCAGTGACCGACAACTGGCACTGGATGCTGTCCAAGGGCGGCAAGACCTCGCTCCCGCATGCGATCATGCCCCCGCTCATGAGCAATCACGGCTGCTACACCGGCTCGCTCGGCAACATGACCCGCTGGCTCGGCGAACAGGCCGAGGAACTGGGCGTGATGGTCTTTCCGGGGTTTCCTGCCGCAGAGGTCATCATCGACGATAATGGCGCGGTTGCGGGCGTCATCACGCAGGACATGGGCGTGGGCGCGGATGGCGAAAAGAAGCCGGAATACGAACCCGGCATGGAAATCCTCGCCAAGTACACGCTGTTTGCAGAGGGCGCGCGCGGTTCGCTGACCAAGCAGATGAAGGCGAAATACGACCTCGAGGCGAATTGCCAGCCGCAGGTCTACGGCCTTGGCATCAAGGAACTTTGGGACATCGATCCCAAGAAGCACGTGCCGGGCCGCGTCATCCACACGCAGGGCTGGCCGCTCACCGAAAGCGACACCTGGGGTGGGGGCTTTCTCTACCACCAGGCGAACGGTCAGGTCGCAATCGGTTTCGTGACCGCGCTCGATTACAAGAACCCTTGGGTCTCGCCCTACCAGGAATTTCAGCGCTGGAAGCAGCACCCGGCGATCCGCGAATATCTCGAGGGCGGCAAGCGCGTCGCCTATGGCGCGCGCGCTATCAACGAGGGTGGCTGGCAGTCGGTCCCGAAACTCGCCTTCCCCGGCGGCGCGCTGATCGGCTGCGCGGCGGGCTTCGTCAATGTGCCCCGGATCAAGGGCAGCCACACCGCGATGAAGAGCGGGATGCTCGCGGCCGAAAGCATCGCCGCGGCGATCGCGGCGGGCCAAGAGAAGACCGAGCTTTCGGACTATGACAACACGCTGCGTTCCAGCTGGATCGCCGACGAGTTGAAAAAGGTCCAGAACGCGCAGCCCGCGGTCGCCAAGTACGGCGGCGACATCGGCACCGCGCTTGCCGGCATCGACATGTGGATGCGCACATTGAAGATCGGCCTGCCGATTTCGATGAAGCACCACCGCGACCACGAAATGACCGGCCGCGCGGATATGTACAAGAAGATCGACTATCCCAAGCCCGACGGCGAGATCACCTTCGACCGGCTCACCAACGTCGCCTTCAGCTACACCAACCACGCCGAGGACCAGCCCTGCCACCTTCAGCTCAAGGACCGCGAGCTGCAGAAGGAGAGCGAGCTGGAAGTCTATGGCGGGCCCTCGGCGCGCTATTGCCCGGCGGGCGTCTATGAATGGGTCGAGGAAGAGGGCAATGAGCCGCAATTCGTGATCAACGCGCAGAACTGCGTCCACTGCAAGACCTGCGACATCAAGGACCCCAACCAGAACATCAACTGGGTGACGCCGGAAGGCGGCGGCGGGCCGAACTATCCGAATATGTAAGGGGACGTTCGAATGGCAAAGTTTGATGCGCTCGCAGAGTATTGCCAAGGCCAGAAGCTTCGGGAGTTCGAACTGCCATTCCACAAGATCGAGGCAATCATCGGTGCGAAGCTTCCCGCCAGTGCCGAGCGGCCCCAATACTGGGCCAATGTGGTTGATGGAACCGGCCCAGTCCGTGCCGCGATGAAGAATACACCCTACGAGACCTTCCTTGTTTCGGGTTCTAGGCGTGTGCGATTCGAACGGAAGTTTTGATTGGCTCTGACCGAAACCGCCTACGCCAAGATCAACCTCGCGCTGCATGTCCGCAGGCGGCGGGAGGACGGGTATCACGAACTCGAGACGCTGTTCGCCTTCGTCGATGCGGGCGATGTGCTGAGCGCCGCTCCGGCGGAGCAGGACAGCCTCACCACACTGGGCGAATTCGCGGGCGGGATCGAGGACCCGTTCGACAACCTCGTGGCGAAGGCGCTTGCCGCCCTTCCGCGCCCGCAGGGTCTCGCCATCACGCTGGAGAAGAACCTCCCCGTCGCGGCTGGTCTCGGTGGCGGCTCGGCGGATGCGGGCGCGGTGTTCCGGATCGTCGAGGCGCTCCACGGCCTGCCCGATGAATGGCACGAGTGCGCAACGCAGTTGGGCGCGGACGTCCCCGCCTGCGTTCTCAGCCGCACGCATATCGGGCGCGGCACCGGGACCGAGCAGGAGGAGGTGGAGGACGACCTCCTCGGAACCCCGGTCCTCCTCGTCAATCCGCGAGTGCCGCTTTCGACCGGCCCGGTGTTCAAGGCGTGGGACGGCGAAGATCGCGGCGCTCTGCCCGAAGGCCCCGCGCGGCACATCTCCTTCGAAGGCCGCAACGATCTCGAAGCCCCGGCCATTTCGCTCTGCCCGGTCATCCGCGAGGTGCTGGACGCGCTTCGGGACACCGACCCGTGGCTCGCCCGGATGTCCGGCTCTGGCGCGACCTGCTTCGCGCTCTACGACAGCGCATCCGAGCGCGACGCGGCCGCAGCGCACATCGCGAAGACGCACCCCGACTGGTGGCAGCTCGCTGGAAGCCTCAGATGATCGACGGTCAGCCCTATCGCCATCTGGGCGAGCCGCGACCTGTGTCCGGAGAGCCGACCATCGTCTGCGTCGCCGACCACGCCTCCAACCATGTGCCCGAAGATATCGAACTCGGCATCGCGCCCGAATTGCTCGACCAGCATGTCGCGATCGACATCGGCGTTGCAGGGGTCGCGACCCGCATGGCGCGCCGCCACTCCATATCCGCGCATCTCGCCACGGTCAGCCGCCTCGTCTGCGATCTCCACCGCGAGGAGGACCATCCCGGCGTCGTACCGGAAAAGAGCGACGGGTATCTCATTCCCGGCAATATCGGGGCCGACATCGAAGCGCGCCTCGCCCGCTTCCATCGGCCCTATCACGCCGCGCTCAAAGAATGGCTCGAGGTGGCGCAACCCGACCTCATCGTCTCGCTTCACTCCTTCACGCCGAGGATGGCGTCCACTGACGAGGCACGCCCGTGGGACGTCTCGCTCCTGTGGAACACCGACGATCGCGCGGCGCGCCACGCGATCCGATTTCTGCGCGACGAGGGGGTGAACGTGGGCGAGAACCAGCCCTATTCGGGCGCTGAACTGAACGCGACGATGAACCGCCACGCCGAGGCACATGGGCGGCCCTATTGCTTCTTCGAGATCCGCCAGGACCACATCACGACCCGCGTCCAGCAATCGCGCTGGGCGGACATGCTCGCCGATGTCGTGGGAAGGGTTGCGCTGGCGCTTTCCTGAAGGCAGGGGCTGTTGCGCGAAACAGCCAGTGACGGGAAAGAATATGTCCGAACGCTTCGACAAGTCGAAACTGCCCAGCCGCCATGTCTCGGTCGGTCCCGAGCGCGCGCCGCACCGATCCTATTACTACGCGATGGGCATGACCGAGGAAGAGATCAACCAGCCGTTCGTCGGGGTGGTGAGCGCGGGCAATGACTCGGCGCCGTGCAACACGACGCTGAACGCGCAGGCCGACATCGCGCGCGAGGGTGTGATCGCCGGGGGAGGGACCCCGCGCCGTTTCAACACGATCACCGTCACCGACGGGATCGCGATGGGCCACCAGGGCATGAAAAGCTCGCTCGTCAGCCGCGAGGTGATCGCCGATTCGGTCGAGCTTTCGGTGCGCGGCCATTGCTACGACGCGCTGGTCGGCTTTGCGGGCTGCGACAAGAGCCTGCCGGGCATGATGATGGCGATGCTGCGGCTCAACGTGCCCTCAATCTTCGTCTATGGCGGATCGATCCTGCCCGGCACCTACAAGGGCGAGGACGTTACCGTTGTCGACGTGTTCGAGGCGGTCGGCCAGCACGCGGCGGGCAACTGCCCGCTGCAGGAACTGATCGCGCTGGAAAAGGTCGCCTGTCCCGGCCACGGCGCGTGCGGCGGCCAGTTCACCGCCAACACCATGGCCTGCGTCGGCGAGGCGATCGGATTGTCATTGCCGAACAGCAACATGGCGCCCGCTCCTTACAAGTCGCGCGAGGAGATCGCGCGAGCGGCGGGCAAGCAGGTGATGTTCCTCGTCGAGAAGCAGCTGCGCCCGCGCGACATCGCCACCCGCGCCGCCTTCATGAACGCGGCGCGCGTGGTCGCGGCGACCGGCGGCTCGACCAATGCGGCGCTCCACCTGCCAGCCATGGCGAGCGAGGCGGGCATCGATTTCGACCTGTTCGACGTCACCGAGGTGTTCAAGACGACGCCCTACATCGCCGACCTCAAGCCCGGCGGGAAATACGTTGCCAAGGACATGCACGAAGCGGGCGGGGTCTACATGGCTCTGAAGACCCTGCTCGACGGCGGCTTCATCGACCCTGAACCGATCACCGTGACCGGCCGTACGCTGGGCGAGAACATCGACGAGATCACCTGGAACCCCGATCAGAAGGTGTTCTACGAGGTCTCCAATCCGATCACGCCGACCGGTGGCGTCGTCGGCCTCAAGGGCAGCCTCGCGCCCGACGGGGCGATCGTGAAGGTCGCGGGGATGGCGCGGCTGCAGTTCAGCGGCCCGGCACGGGTGTTCGACCGCGAGGAGGACGCCTTCGCGGCGGTCGAAGCGCGCGACATCGCCGAAGGCAGCGTGATCGTCATCCGTTACGAAGGGCCGAAAGGCGGCCCCGGAATGCGCGAAATGCTTTCCACCACCGCCGCGCTTTACGGCCAGGGCATGGGCGAAAAGGTCGCGCTGATCACCGACGGACGTTTCTCGGGCGCGACGCGCGGTTTCTGCATCGGCCATGTCGGACCCGAAGCCGCCGAATGCGGCCCGATTGCCCTCGTCGAGGACGGGGACACCATTTCGATCGACGCCGAAGCGGGCACGATCGATCTCGAAGTCGATGAAACGGTGCTGGAAGAACGGCGCAAGGCGTGGCAACCGCGCGAGCATGATTACCAGTCGGGCACACTCTGGCGCTATTCGCGGACCGTTGGTTCGGCGCGCTACGGCGCGCTCACCCATCCGGGGGCGAAGGCGGAGACCCACTGTTTTGCGGATATCTAGCGCGGTCCTGCTGACGGTTTGTCTCGCTTCCTGCGGGCCGGAAGCGGGTGCTCCCCAAGGCGACGCCATCGCCTGTGCGATTGGGCCGGGGGCGCAGTTCCAGGATCTGTGTGTGCTCGAAAAACTGGCGATGGAGGAGGGGCGCGAAATGCTCGTCATCCACCATCCTGGCGGCGGTTTCCGGCGTTTCGTGATGGAGAGGTCGACGCTTCTGCCGCTTGACGGAGCCGAGCCGCTGGTCGTGAATGCCGACTATTCGCAAGGGGCCCTTGAATTTTCGGTCGCCGGCGATCGCTACCGCCTGCCGAACGATTCCGATCCGGGTCTCTGAATGGCCGACCGCCAGATCCTGACCGCCGACCAGATGCGCGAAGCCGAACAGGCGATCTTCGATGCCGGCACGAGCGTTTCCGATCTGATGGAGACCGCCGCCGGGGGCGCGGCCGAGTGGATCCGACGGATCGCCGCCGGGCGCTCGGTCACGGTGCTGTGCGGCCCTGGCAACAATGGCGGCGACGGCTATGTGATCGCGAGGCACCTCGCCGAGGTGGGTAACGATGTCACGGTCGTCGCTCCCGTCGAGCCCAAGACCGATGCGGCGCGAACGGCGCGGGAACGGTTCGGCGGCCCGGTCCGGTCTTCGGGCCTGGAGGTCGAAGCGGAAGTGCTGGTCGACTGCCTGTTCGGGACCGGGCTTGCCCGGCCGCTTTCGGGTGAACTCGTGCTGTTGCTGCTCGATCTTGCCGCGCGGCATCCGGTTCGCATCGCACTCGACCTGCCCTCTGGCATTTCAAGCGACAGCGGCGAATTGCTGAACGAAAACCTGCCCGAATACGACGCCACGCTCGCGCTTGGGGCATGGAAATTCGCCCATTGGAGCCTGCCGGGCCGCGCGAAAATGGGACGCAAGCGGCTCGTGCCCATAGGTATCGACCCGGTCGAGAGTGCGGCGCAGCTGATCACGCGGCCCCGGATCGCGCCGCCAGAGCGCGACAGCCACAAATACCGCCGCGGCCTATGCGCCGTTGTCGCAGGCTCCATGCCGGGGGCGAGCCTGCTGGCGACCCTTGCCGCTCAGCGCGCCGGGGCGGGCTATGTCAAGCTGCAGAGCGAAACCGAACCCGCCGCCGCGCCGCCCGATCTCGTCATCGACACGCGCCCGCTGGCGCAAGCGCTCGGGGACGAGCGGATCGACGCGCTGCTGTGCGGCCCCGGTCTCGGGCGCGAAGATAGGGCGACAGAGCGCCTTGCAGCGGTTCTGGACGCTGCGAAGCCGACCGTCCTCGATGCCGATGCGCTCGTGCTGCTCAGGCCCGGCATGGTCGCCGAAAGAGGTGATCTCGTCGCGACCCCGCATGACGGCGAACTTGCGACCCTGTGCGACAGCTTTGCTGTCCGCGCCGACGGTAGACGCGACCGGGCCCGGGCGCTGGCGAGGGCGAGCGCGATGGTCGTCGTAGCCAAGGGTCCGGACACTGTCGTCGCTGCACCCGATGGCAGGCTTGCGATCGCGGTTCCATCGCCAAGCTGGCTTTCGGTCGCGGGAACGGGTGATGTCCTTGCCGGCATTCTCGCAAGCCGGCTCGCCACCGGAGGCGACGCGTTCGGGGCTGCCTGCGAGGCAGTCTGGCTCCACGGCGAGGCGGCGCGGCTTTGCGGGCCGGCCTTCACGGCAGCGCAACTCGCCCGCGCCGTTTCGCGCAGCCTTGCCGCCGCGATTGTCCCGGGCATGCCGTGAGCGACCCCGCCGACATCGTGCGCATTGCCGCTAAGGGCGACGGTCTGACCGGCGACGGACGCCATGTCGCAGGCGCCGTGCCGGGCGACCGCGTCGCGCCGGACGGGACGATTACGCCGGGCCCGAACCATGCGGCCCCGCCCTGTCCGCATTTCGGCCCGTGCGGCGGATGCCAGCTCCAGCATGCCGATGACACGGTGCTGGCCGAATTCGTGCGCGACCGTGTGCTCAATGCCGCAAGCGGACAGGGGATCGAGCCGGGCGAGGTCCTTCCGGTCCATCTCTCGCCCCCCGCGAGCCGCCGCAGGGCGGGCCTTCACGCCCTGCGCACGGCGCGAGGCGCTGTGATCGGCTTTCGTGAAGGCGGCTCGCACAGGATCGTCGACATGAAGGCCTGTCCGGTCCTGCGCGAGGAATTGTCCGCGCTCGTTCCCGCGCTTCGCAGCTTTATCGCCGCGCATGGCGGCAAGGGCGGGATCGAGGCGCGGATGACGCTGGCCGATCAGGGGGTCGATCTCGCGCTCACCAATATCCCGCTCGAAAGCCTCGCGGCGACCGAAGCCGCCCTCGATTTCGCGCGTGAGCACGGCCTTGCGCGGCTGTCGATCGACCAGGGCAATGGAGCGGAAACCGTGTGGGAGCCGGACCCCGTCACGGTCACCCTGTCCGGGATTCCCGTGGCACTGTCGCCCGGCTCTTTCCTGCAGGCGACCGAAGACGCCGAGGCCCGCATGGCCGCCGATGCGGGCGCGTGGATCGGCGATGCGGCCATTGTCGCCGATCTCTTTGCAGGGCTGGGCACCTTCGCCTTCTCCCTCCTCGCGAGCGGCCCTGCCAACCGCAAGGTACTCGGCGTAGAGGCTGACCGCGCGGCGCATCTCGCCTTCAAGGCCGCCGGGGGGCGGACCGGGGGGCGCGCGCTCGCGCTCCATCGCGACCTCTTCCGCGCGCCGCTCCAGGCGGGCGAACTCGCGCGTTTCGATGCCGTGCTGCTCGACCCGCCGCGCGCCGGGGCAAAGGCGCAGGTCGCCGAGATATCCGCCAGCGCCGTCCCGCGCGTCTGCTATGTCAGCTGCAATCCCTCGAGCTGGGCACGCGATGCCGCGCGGCTTGTCGAGGGCGGCTTCAGGCTCACGAAACTGCGCCCGGTCGGCCAGTTCCGCTGGTCGACCCATGTCGAACTGGTCAGCCTGTTCGAGCGCGCCTGACCTTCACGCCCTGAGCGCCGAGAGGATCTGAGCGTCGAGCCAGTCGCGGTGTTCGGGCCGGTCATAGGCATGGCCTGCGCCTTCGCACCGGGCGATCCGCGCGTCGTTACCGTCCCAGCTTTCGGCAAAGACCTGCGCGGTGCGATCGGCGCTGGCAAGGAGGATGCGAACCGGCCCCTCGTAAGCCGCAAGGCCTGCGTGCATTTCCTCGGCGAGGCTCGAAGGGGCTGGCGCGGGCCTTAGCGACCGGACGAATCCGCGCGCGAGCTTGCCCATATCCACGCCGCCGCGCAGGAGCCGTGCAACCTCGCGCGGGTTCTTCAGCTTTTCGGCATAGCGCGCCCGGATCGCCGAAGGGGGAGGGCTGGTATCGTCCTTGCCATCGTCCTCGACCGTCCACGGATTGGACAGGACCAGTCCGTCCAGCCCCGCTCCCTTCGCCAGCATCAGCGCAGAGGCCGCATCGCAATTGCCGAAACCGATCACCCGGTCGACCTGCGGCGCCAGCGCGCGGAACGCTTCGAGCGCTGCGGCGATGTCGCGCGCGCTGCGGCGAAACCCCCGGTTCTCGCCTTCGCTGTCGCCGATCCCGCGCCGGTCGAAACGGAACACCGGAAAGCCTGCCCGCGCGATGCGCGAGGCAAGCAGGGACTGGCCGGAAAAAGCGCCAGAGCGAATCTCGTTTCCGCCGCTGACGATGAGGAGCCCGGTCGTGCCGGGCGCCGTGTCGAGCGTGCCGACGAGCTTGAGACTGCCGCAGCCGAAATCGAGCGGGAGCCGGGTCATGCAACGCCTTCCCCGGTTGGCTCGCCCGGCTTTTCGCCGAGCGAGGAGGCGATGATCCCAGCAAGAGCGGCGGCCTGTGCGTGATCATGGTCGGGCTCGGCCCGCAGCCACAGGCCGGCACCTTCGATCTGGGACTGGGGGATGTCCTGCTGGATCTGCGAAGGTTCTGCCTCGGCGACCGCCAATTCGCGGAAGAGCTCCGCGCCGAGCGGCCATCCGGCGAGGACGAGGCCCGTGTTTCGTCCCTCTCCCATCAAGGCCTCCGAGCTTTCCTCGCGCCCTTCCTCACGCGCGGCGATGGTGCGGGCGCGTATCATGCCGCGCAGCTGCTTGGGGCCGCTCTGCGGGGCGTAACGCCAACCGGGAAGCTGGGGCGGCGCGATGAGCGCGCCGGCACGGACCGCAAGCACATGGGTCGCGGCGAATTTCTCGGCTGCCACAAGGGCCGCCGCGCGCCAGTCCGCGATCGTCTGCGTCTCCAGCGGTACCAGGCTTTCATTGCATCCCGGCAGGTCGGGCAGGAAGCTGTCGATCCCGCTTTCGTCGAGACCGCGCATGACCTCTAGCGTGAAACGGCGCAGCTTGTTCGCCTCGTCGAACCATGCGGGCAGCACGAGCAGGCGGCTCGCACGGTCCCCGTCGAACGACAAGAGCACTTCCTCGGCTGTCTCTCCGCCCTGAAGCGGGGCCGTCCAGGTGCCGATCACGGTAGGCTCCTGTGTCTGTGGCGGTCGCTGATTCAACCTTGCGAGAGCTTTGCCTCGGCAAATGCAAGCAGCCCGCCATAGGTTTCGAGCATCTCGCCGTCGACGTCGTCATCGTCGATCACGATGCCCAGCCGGTCTTCCATTTCGGTAAGCAAGCCTGCGACCGCCATCGAATCGAGTTCGGGCAGGTGGCCGAACAGGCCCGAATCCGGCCCAAGTGCAGCCGCCTGCGCCGCGTCGATGCCCAGCACGTCGGCGATGATCGCCTTCAGTTCGCTGTCGATTTCGGTCCGGTCCATTCCCGTTCCCGTCTGGCTGTCGCCTGCATCTGTCGCGGCGGAGTTGATGGCCGGATTGGTGCTCATGCGATGCGGATTCCTTGTTCGGGCCCTGCGCAGCCATTGCCAGAGAGAGGCCCGTTCGTGGAGCGCGGCCTTAGCCAGCGGGCGGCGTGGGTGCAAGCTCCGGCACGTGGGGCGCGGCCAGCCGGCGGGCCGCAAGCCGCGCGAGATCGATCCAGCCGCGTGCCCGTCCCATGTCGAGACAGTCGATCTGGTAGCGTGGGCGGATTTCCTCCATCCAGTCGGCCTTGTAGGGCTGGTCACCCGTCCCGAAATCGACCGTCGCAACCCGGTCGCGGTCGATGACGTGTTCGAACAGGCCAGCCGTCAGCGTCGTGCCGGCCGAGAGATGCCGGTGGCTTTCGAGATGGGCGAGCTTGTGGATGAAGGCCGTCCCGTTCTCGACCGTCCAGCATTGCGCCGCGACGGGTTCGCCATCGTGCCATGCCATTCCGAAGCGCAGGCGCCCCGCGTCCCCTTCCGCGCGGGCAAAGTCGCGCAGCATTTCGGGAAAGTCCTCCTGCGGCTTCCAGCTCGCGGCGTAGATCCGCTCGTAGGCGTCCCAGAGTTCGGCGTCGAAATGTTCGATGATCCGGGTCTCGACCTTTCTCGCCTTGCGTTTCAATGTCGTGCGCATCCGCCCCGGGCGTCCCGCCCAATATTCGGCAAAGCTGCGGCCGCGCAGGTGGAGCACGTGATTGATGTCGTAGCGCGTCACCTCGACCCGCCAGCCGGCAGACCGAAAGGCCCGGGAAAGGCGGCTCGCGGAGCCGTCCTCCTCAGGCACCGGGGCGAGCGTCACTCGGTGGCCCCTGACCTTAAGCTGGCGCGCGATCTCGGTCAGCAGCCGGTCGCCGCGCTCTCCGGAGGGGGCGAGCGGGCGCCAGGTGAAATTGTACCAGTTGCGCAAGGGTGCGATCAGGCCGGCCTTTTCGGTCAGAGCAAGCGCGGCCTGCCCGTCCCCGTCGCCGGCAACGGCAATCAGGGGAACGAGGCCGGTCCCGGCCAGCAGTGCATACCACTCCGCGCGGTCGAAGGGCGAGGGCGCGGGAACGCTTTCAACGCAAGCAAGGCCCTGCAGTGCGTTAACGCTATCGTGACAGGTCGCAACGATCATTATAGTTGTCCCAAACGCCTCTCCGATCGCTTCCGTCCGCCCGCGCAGAAAGCCTGATGCCAAGCCTCTTTCATCCAGAGACCCACGCGCAAGCGGCCGATTGCGCCGATACGCCGCCCGATCCTGCGCCGTGTCCGATCGACCACCTGGCGGTGCTGGCCGGACAGCGTGGACGGGGCGGGGACCCCGCGCTCGTGCTGCGCTCGGGGGTTATGGATCATGATGCGTTAAACTTGCGTGTTGACGATCTTGCCGCGTGGCTCATGCGCGAGGTGCCGGAAAAGGGCGCGCGCGTGGCGAGCTGGGCGGCGAAAGGCGAGCTTACATGTCTGATGCCGCTCGCCGCGCCTCGTGCGGGGCTCGTTCACGTGCCGATCAACCCGATGCTAAAGCGTCTTCAGGTGGCGCACATCCTTGCCGACAGCGGCGCGCGAATGGTGGTGGGGACGGGCTCGCGGCTTGCCTCGCTCGAACCAGAAGACCTGCCGGAAGGCTGCCGCACGATCGAGGAGGCCGAGGCCCTGGCCCGGGCATCCGATGCGGGGCCGGGACCGGGGCCATCCTCTGCCGATCCGGAAGCGCTGGCGGCGATCCTCTACACCAGCGGTTCGACCGGGCGGCCCAAGGGCGTGATGCTGAGCCATGCGAACATGTGGCTGGGGGCGGTGTCGGTTGCCCATTACCTCCGGATGCGGGGCGACGACGTGACGCTGTCCGTGCTGCCGCTGAGCTTCGATTACGGGCAGAACCAGCTGTTCTCGACATGGTATGCGGGAGGTAGCGTGGTGCCGCTCGATTTCCTCTTTCCGCGCGACGTGGCCAAGGCCTGCGCTAAGCATGGCGTGACGACGCTCGCCGCGGTCCCGCCGCTTTGGGTGCACCTGACCGAGCTTGATTGGAAAGTCGAGGAAAGTGCCCCGCTCAGGCGCCTGACCAATAGCGGAGGCGCGCTGACGGTTGAGCTTGTACAATCGCTCCGGAGGATCTTCCCGCAGGCGGATCTTTATCCGATGTATGGTCTGACCGAAGCGTTTCGATCGACCTACCTCGATCCTTCTCTGGTAGAAAAATATCCGACATCAATGGGTAAGGCGATACCCTTCGCAGAGATTCTCGTCATCGGCGATGATGGCGAAGTGGCAGGGCCGGGCGAGGAGGGGGAGCTTGTCCATTGCGGGCCGCTCGTCGCGCAAGGCTACTGGCAGGACCCGGAACGCACCAGCGAGCGCTTCCGACCGGCCCCTTCTGCATCGCGCTACGGGGGAAAGGCCGTTTGGTCGGGTGACCGGGTACGGCGCGACGAAGAAGGCCTGCTCCATTTCGTCGGACGGCGCGATGCCATGATCAAGAGCGCGGGCAACCGCATCAGCCCGATGGAGATCGAGGAAGCCGCGCTCGCCAGCGGCCTCGCCTCCGAGGCGGTCGCGCTCGGCATCGCCGATCCGCGCCTCGGCCAGGCGGTGCACCTCGTCGTGCGCGGGCCGGGCGACGCCGATGCGCTCGCAAGGGCGCTCAAGACGGCGCTGCCCAATTTCATGCAGCCGCAGCGCATCCACTGGCGCAAGACGATGCCCCTCAATCCCAACGGCAAGATCGACCGCACGGCGCTTGCCGCCGAACTCGCCGCTACAGCCGAGGACGCGAACGAATGAAACCCGTCGGACCGATCCCCAGCGGCTACGAAACCCTCGACGGCGAGCTGGCGATAGGCGGACGCACTGCGAGTGCGCTGGTCGAGGAGGCGGGCGGCACGCCGCTGTTCGTCTATTCGGGTGCGCTCCTCAGCCGGCGCGTCGCCGACCTGCGCGCCGCGCTTCCCGGGCGGATCGGCATCAATTACGCGGTCAAGGCGAACCCCATGCCCGCGGTCGTCACCCACATGGCGCCGCTCGTCGACGGTTTCGACATCGCTTCTTCGGGGGAACTGGCGATCCTCGAAAAGGTCGGCATAGATCCCGCGCGCATCAGCTTTGCAGGCCCCGGCAAGCGCGAGGACGAGCTCGAAGCCGCGATCGCCGCCGGGGTGACGCTCAATTGCGAATCCGCAGGCGAGGCGGCGCGTTCGCTCGCGATCGGCGACCGTATCGGCAAGCGGCCGCGGATCGCGATCCGGGTCAATCCCAGCTTCGAGCTCAGGGGGTCGGGGATGAAGATGGGCGGCGGGGCCAAGCAGTTCGGCGTCGATGCCGACAAGGTCGCCGCGCTCGCCCGCGAGGTGATCGGGCAGGGGGCGGAATGGCGCGGCCTCCATATCTTCACGGGCAGCCAGGCCCTGAGTGCGGAAGCCATCGCAGAAACGCAAGGCAACGTATTGAATTTGGCGGCACATCTTGCTGATGAAATCGGCCAAGGCCTGCCCAAGCTCAACATGGGAGGCGGTTTCGGCATCCCCTATTTTCCGGGAGATGAGCCACTTGATCTCGCCGAGGTGGGGCGCGCCCTTGGCGAAAGGGTCGCGGACCTTCCGAAAGCGCTTGCCGGGACCGAGCTGTGCCTTGAACTCGGGCGCTATCTCGCAGGCGAAGCCGGGGTCTATCTGTGCAGCGTCGTCGACCGCAAGCAGAGTCACGGGACGACCTATCTCGTCACCGACGGAGGGCTCCATCACCAGCTCGCCGCCTCGGGCAATTTCGGCACGGTGGTGCGCCGCAACTACCCTTCGGCCATCGCCACCCGCTATGACGAGGAGCCTGCCGAAGAGGTCAACATCGTCGGCTGCCTGTGCACCCCTCTCGACCGGCTCGCCGACCAGGCGATGCTGCCGCGCGCGGATGTGGGCGATATCGTCGCGGTGTTCTGTGCCGGAGCCTATGGTGCGACCGCATCGCCTTCGGCCTTTCTCGGTCATGGTCCGGCGCGCGAAATACTGGTCTGATCGCCGGGCCGCGCGCGCGCCCGGCCAGGCCGTTCGTTAACCTGTCGAATTGCCCTGTCCCAAGGCGGGATGGGGTCTCGATTGAGGGCTTATTCCTAACACTCTCTTCACCATTTTCGGGCAGAGGCGAAGTCTATGTTCGCCGGGCCGTGCGTGGGCAGGTCGCTCCTGCCCGGAGCCGACCGGCCAGGCGGACCCTTGGCCCGAGGACAGGTATCGATGCTCAATCCGCCGCTTTTCCGTTTTCCGACCGCTCGCCTCGCAGCGCAGATCATGGCAGCCGTGCTGGTGCCGATCGGCCTTGCCGGCTGCGCTGCCGGAGGACCGGAACTGCCGCCAGCTACCTACGGAGCCGCGCCCGAGCAGCCTTCGGAGGAATACCGCATCGGCCCGCTCGACGACATCACGATCCATGTCTGGCGCAACCCGGAACTGAGCGCGGAGAAGGTCAAGGTCCGCCCCGACGGGCGGCTGACCATCCCGCTTGTCCAGGACATCCCGGCGGTCGGCAAGACCGCAACGGAACTGCAGGACTACATCGCGGGCGAGCTTGCCCAGTATATCGAGCAACCGATCGTTTCGGTCATCGTCAACACGCCCGGCGGGACCTACGATCAGCGCGTGCGCGTGGTCGGCTCGACCGAACAGCCCGCCTCGCTGCCGTATCAGGCCAACATGACCGTGCTTGACGCGATGATCGCGGTCGGCGGGCTTGGCGAATTTGCAAGCGGCAACCGTGCCAAGCTGATCCGGCTCGACCGCGAAAGCGGCACGCAGAAGGAATACCGCCTGCGCCTCGCTGACCTTCTGAAGCGCGGGGATGCGAGCGCCAATGTGATGCTTTCGCCCGGCGACACGATCATCATTCCCGAAAGCCGCTTCTAGGGGCGCGCGGCACGGATGGACGAACTCTTCGATGAAGTGCGCGCGGCGCTCTGGTCGGTCTGGCACCGGCGCTGGATCGCGATCGCGGTCGCGTGGGGGGTGTGCCTCTTCGGCTGGCTGGTGGTCGCGCTGATCCCCAATTCCTACGAATCCAAGGCGCGCATCTATGTCGATGTGGAAGATGTCCTGTCCGAACAGCTCGGCATTGCGGGCGACGGGCGAGAGGAAATCCTGCGCGTGCGCCAGACGCTGGCGAGCAACGTCAATCTCGAACGGGTGATCAAGGGGACGCGTCTGGGCGAGGGGATTTCGACTCGCGGCGAGATGGACAATGCGATCGCCGACCTTGCCAAGCAGGTCGCGGTCCAAAGCGAGGAGGACAATCTCTTCGCGATCACCGCTACGGTCGGCAAGAGCGACCTGTCCGATGCTGAGAACGCGGTGCTGGCGCGCAATGTGGTGCAGAAACTGCTCGACATCTTCCGCGAGGAGCACATCGCCGGAAACCGTGCGGGTATCGACCAGGCGCTGGCCGAACTCGATTCCCAGCTCGAAGAGCGCAAGACCGAGCTCGAAGCGGCCGAGGAGCGTCGCCTGTCCTTCGAGGCGCAGTATCCCGATCTCATCGGTGGCTCGCAGACGCTTTCGAGCAAGGTCCAGCAGGCCCGCACCGAATTGCGCGATGTCGATGCCGACCTCGCCGCCGCGCAGAGCGCATTGGCCGCGATCGAGGGCCAGGTTTCGGGCACGCCGCGCACCATCATCAGCCCCGGCGGGGCGACGGGTCCGCGCGGCGCGCTGATGCAGGCGCAGGCCCAGCTCGCCGAATTGCGCTCGCGCGGGCTTACCAACGTTCACCCGGACGTTATCGCGACGAAGCGCCAGGTCGATCTGCTGGCGAAACAGGCAGCAGCGGCTGGACCCGAGGATGCCGGCGGCACGCCGAACCCTGCCTACACATCGCTCATCGCGATCCGCGCGGACCGGCAGGCGGCGGTGGAATCGCTCCAGGCGCGGCGTGCGGCGCTGCAATCGACACTGGCCTCGCTGATGGCGAGCCAGGCGAGCGAGCCTGCGATCGCCGCCCAAGCGAACCGGATCAGCCGCGACTACGACGTGCTGCGCAGGAATTACGAGGATCTGCTCCAGAACCGCGAGGAGATCAGGACCCGCGGCGACGTTGTGGACGAGACGAGCCAGTACAAGTTCGACCTGATCGACCCGCCGGTCGTCCCGCAAAAGCCCGCTGCGCCCAATCGGCCGGTCCTTTTGCTTGGCGTGCTGGTCGTGGGTCTTGGCGCGGGTGCGGGCGTCGCGTGGGGACTGGGCCAGCTGCGTTCGGGTTTCGCGACGCCGCAGAAGCTCGAACGCGCTTTCGACCTCCCCGTGATCGGTGCGATTTCCCTGACGCTGTCGGATGCGGCGAAGGCGTTGGAGCGGCGGCGGCTGAAACAGTTCGCGGGGGCCTGTGCGGGGCTGGGCGCGATATTCGTGATCCTGCTCGCGATCGAGGTCGTCTCGGTCGGAACGGTGGCGTGAGGAGCGGATCATGACCAAGCACAGCAGGATCACACCCGCAGGCGAACCCGGAAAGAAGCGCCCTTCGCTGCTTGAGCGGGCCGAGGAAACCTTCGGGAAAAGCCTTGGCCCGGCCGGCGTGCCCGGGGACCTGCCCGAACCGCCGCGCCGGGGGCCCCGGCCAGCTCCGAGCGCACCCGCAAGCCCGGGAAAGGCGCTGGTTCCGACCACGCCCGAGCCGCGCGAACAGGCGCGTATCGGGCTCGCCGGGCCGTACCAGACGATCGACCGGGCGTGGCTCCGTGCCGAAGGCCTCATCGTACCCGAGGACCCGGTCACCGGGCAGCTCGAGGAATTCCGCATCGTCAAGCGCGAGCTGCTCGTCGAGGCGCGCGCGGGGGCGGCCGATCCGCTCTCCCGGCGCATCCTCGTCTGCTCACCGCATCCCGGCGAGGGCAAGACCTACATCGCAACCAATCTCGCGATCGCCATGGCTGCCGAGCGCGATATCGAGGTCGTGCTGGTCGATGCCGACGTGGTGAAACCCTCGGTCACGCGGCGGCTCGGCATCGCCGGCGGGGCGGGATTGATGGACACGCTCGCCGATCCTTCGATCGAGCCCGAAAGCTGCGTCATCCGAACCGATATCGAGGGGCTCTTCGTGCTTCCCGCAGGCGATGCCAGCGTGCGCGATGCCGAATATCTCTCAAGCGCGCGGACCGGCGTGGTGCTGGAGCGGCTGACCCGCGGAGCACCGAACCGCATCCTGATCTTCGACACGCCTCCCGCGCTCGCCGCATCGCCCGCCGCCGAGCTTGCCGGCCATGTCGGACAGGCGATGCTGGTGGTGCGCGCCGACGAGACGAGCCGCGCCGCGCTCGAGGACGCGCAGCAATTGCTGTCGGCCTGCGCCGATATCAAGCTCCTCCTCAACGCCGCGCGCTACAGCCCTTCGGGCCGCCGTTTCGGCGATTACGGGCTGGCAAAGGGCTAGGTCGATGCGTTTCGCGCTCCTTGCTCTTGCGGCCCTTGTCGGCCTTGCTGCCTCGGTCCCGGCCCATGCCCAGGACCGGCGGGGGGACAATGCGTTCGGCACCGGAGGCGGCAATGGCGACGGTCGCACCGTCATCCAGCCCTATATCGAGGTGAGCCAGGTCCTCTCCGCCGAGCTGACACCGGGCGACGACGTGCTCACCTTCACCCAGGTCGCCGCCGGGGTCGATGCCAACACGCAGGGTCGCAATTCCGGGGCCTCGGTCTCGCTGCGCTACGAACGCAACATCGCCTGGGGCGACAACCAGGTCGACACCGACACGCTGAGCGGGGTGGCGCGAGGCTATCTTTCGGTGGTCCCCCGCGCGCTTACGTTCGAAGCGGGCGGCCTTGCGAGCCGCACCCGGCTCGATGGCGGCGGCGGTGTCTCCAGCAACCCGCTGGTCCGCGAGGATGCGGAAAGCCAGATCTATTCGATCTATGCCGGGCCGACGCTGGCCACCAATGTCGGGCGGGTCGCGGTCAATGGCTTTGCGCGGATCGGCTACAATCGCTTCGAGACCGAGAACGCGGCATTCGATCCCGCCGGAAACGCGGTCGACGTGTTCGATGACAGCGTGACCTATAACGGGCGGGTCACCGCCTCGACCCGATCTGGCGACCCGTTCCCGGTCGGTCTCGCCGTCACCGGCGGGATCTTTCAGGAGGAGATCTCCAATCTCGACCAACGGGTGCGCGATGCGTTCGTGCGCGCCGACGTCACCGTTCCCGTCACGCCTTCGCTCGCGATCGTGGGCGGGGTGGGCTACGAGGATGTCGAGATATCGAGCCGCGACGCGCTGCGCGATGCCAACGGCGATCCCGTGATCGGCGCTGACGGGCGGCTCGTCACCGACAGTTCGGGGCCACGTAGGATCGCCTTCGACGTCGACGGCCTGCTCTGGGATGTCGGCGTATTGTGGCGACCGAGCTCGCGCACCTCGCTCGAGGCACGAGTGGGTGAGCGTTACGATTCAACAACCTATTACGGTAATTTCACATATCAGCCGAACTCGCGCAGTGCGCTCAGCGTTGTCGCCTATGACGGGGTCAGCGGCTTTGGCGGCGTACTCAACAACGCTCTTGCGGGCCTGTCGAGCGATTTCACCGCGTTTCGCAATCCCGTCACCGGTGATTTCGGCGGCCTTGTCAGCGGGGGCGAAGGGGCGGGCCTTGTCGGCACGCTCGGTTCGGTGCGTTCGGCAGCGTTCCGCGGTCGCGGCGTGCGGGCGAGCTATCAGCGGCGCATCGGCCGGCTCGATGCGGCTATCGGCGCGGGCTATGACCGGCGCACCTTCATTGCCGCGGCCGGGACCCCGCTTGAAGCGGCGGACGGCCTGACCGACGAAAGCTATTACGTCACGGGCGCCCTGTCCCGCCAGATCGGCCAGCGCGCGATCATCGCCGCGAATGCCTATGCCAACTGGTTCGAGAGCGCGAGCGTGGGCGGCGATGTCACCGCCTTCGGCGCCTCGGCCTCCTACAACCGATCGCTTACCCAGCGCCTGTCGGGACGCGCTGCGCTGGCGATCGATTACTTCGACAGCGAATTCGCCGCTGAGGATTTCGCCTTTGCCACCGCGCTTATCGGCCTGCGCTACAACTTCTGAATCAGGGGAGCCCAGACATGTACGAACAATTCTACGGCCTCAGTGCTCGCCCCTTCCAGCTCACCCCCGACCCGCAATTCTATTTCGAGAGCATCACGCACAAGAAGGCGATGAGCTATCTCGGCTACGGGATGAACCAGGGCGAGGGCTTCATCGTCGTCACAGGCGAGGTCGGGGCGGGCAAGTCGACGCTGGTCGCGCACCTGATGGAGCGGATCGACCGCGAGGCGCTGACGGTCGCGCAGATCGTCACTTCGGCGCTCGACGGGGAGGAAGTGGTCCATGTCGTCGCGCAGGCTTTCGGCCTGTCGGTCGAAGGGCATGACAAGGCATCGGCGCTGGGTGCGATCGAGCGTTTCCTTCAGGACGAGGCGCGCGCTGGTCGCCGTTGCCTGCTGGTGGTCGATGAATGCCAGAATCTCGAACTCGACGCGCTCGAGGAACTGCGCATGTTGTCCAATTTCCAGCTCGGCTCGCACCCGCTTCTCCAGAGCCTGCTGCTGGGCCAGCCCGAATTCCGCCGCACGCTTGCGCATCACCCGGGCCTCGACCAGCTGCGCCAGCGGATCATCGCCTCGCATCATCTCGAAGCGCTGGGAGAGGACGAGATCGAGGCCTACGTCACCCACCGGCTCGGCCAGGTCGGCTGGGACGGGCGTCCCGTTCTGGGCGAAGGGCTGGCCAGCGCGCTCCACCTTGCGAGCGAGGGGATCCCGCGGCGCATCAATCAAATCATGAACCGGCTCCTGCTGCTCGGCGCGATCGAGGAGGAGGAGGTGCTCACCCCTGCCATGCTCGAAGCGGTGGTCGAGGAGATGGCAGGCGACGAGGCGCAGGGCGCGAAAGCGCCGGAACCGAATACCGCCGCCCGACCGGCCAAAATTGCGGTCGGCGAAGAGGGGGGGGCGGCAGGCCAAGTCGCTGCGCTTCTGGCAGAGCGCGATGCGCGCACTTCCGAACTTGAATCCGCTATCCGCGAATTGCAGGCGGCCGGTTCTGCCCTGCCCGGGGATGGTGCCTCCATGGACGCCGCCGCCGCGGATCCGGCATTGGCCGAGACGATCCGCAAGCTGGAAGCGCGGCTCGAGGAGCAGGAGCAATCGCTCCGCCACGTTCTCACCATGCTGATCGAATGGCTCGAGGACGACATCGCGCGGGAGGCGGCCTGACCGTGGGGCAGGCGCCCGATCCTGAGGCACCGCTCGTCAACGGCCTGTCGGTCGATGTGGAGGAGTGGTTCCAGGTCGGCGCGTTCGAGCGCGTGATCGACCGCGCCGATTGGGCGGGCATGGCAAGCCGGGTCGAAGGCAATGTCGACTTCCTTCTCGACCTGTTCGCCGAAGCGAGGGTAAGGGCAACCTTCTTCACCCTGGGCTGGGTCGCCGAGCGGCACCCTGCTCTGATGCGGCGCATCGCCGGGGGCGGGCATGAAATCGCCAGCCACGGATACGACCATGCGCGCGTCTTCACTCTTTCGCGGCGGATCTTCGCGCAGGACATCGCGAAAGCGCGCTGCCTGATCGAGGACGCATCGGGCGGGCGCGTGTCGGGCTACCGGGCGCCGAGCTTCTCGATCGATGCGCGCACGCCCTGGGCTTTCGAGGAACTGGCGGCACAGGGCTATGCCTATTCCTCCAGCGTCGCGCCGGTCGCGCACGATCATTACGGCTGGCCCGAAGCGCCGCGTTTCGCGTTCCGCCCGGTCGCGGGCTCTCCGCTCGTCGAATTGCCCGTCACCACGGCCATGCTCGGTCAGCGCCGGGTGGCGGCAAGCGGTGGCGGGTTCTTTCGCGTGCTCCCCTATTCGTTCTCGCGCTGGGCGATCGGGCAGGTCAACGCGCGGGAGCGCCGCCCTGCAGTGTTCTATTTCCACCCCTGGGAAGTCGATCCGGACCAGCCGCGCATGGACCATGCGCCGCTGCGCTCGCGGTTGAGGCATTATACCGGGCTAGAGTCGATGGCGGGCAAGCTGCGCAAATTGCTCGGCGATTTCGAGTGGGGGCGGGTGGATGCTCTGGCGGCGCGCGAGGCGCATCTTGCGCAGGCCTTCGCTCCGCGATCGCTGCCGCACAGCGAGGCCGCATGAACGCGCCCGTTCGCCTCACGCAATCGGTGCGCGCGGTCGACCTGCACGATGCCGGCGAAGCCCGCCGGATCGAGGGTTTCGTGCGCGAACACGGCGCGAGCCTGTTCCACCGCCCTGCCTGGCTGCTCGGAGTGGAGGCGGGGACTGGGCAACGCGCGGCGGGCTTCGTGGCCGAGCGCATGGGAACGATCACTGGCTGGCTCCCGCTCACGGAGGCGCGCTCGGCGCTGTTCGGAAAAGCGCTGGTTTCGAGCGGTTTCGGCGTGGGCGGCGGCATCTGCACCGGGGACGCAGACGCAATTGTCTGCCTTGCCGAAGCGGCCGAGCGCCATGCTGCGGCGCGCGGTTTCGGCTCGGTGGAACTGCGCGGCGGTGTGATTCCCGAACGGCCAGGCTGGAGGCAATGGAGCGACAGGCATTGCGGCTTCGAGCGCCGATTGGCCGAAGATGACGAGTCCGAGCTTCTGGCCATTCCGCGCAAGGCCCGCGCTGAGGTGCGCAAGGGCATCGCCAACGCATTGCGGGTCCATGTCGGGCGAGAGCGACGCGATCTCGCGGCGCATTACGCGGTCTATTCGCAGAGCGTGCGCAATCTCGGCACGCCGGTTTTTCCCAAGAAGCTCTTCGCCGCCATGCTCGCAGCCTTCCCGCGCGAAAGCGACATTCTCACCGTTTACGCAGGCGGCACGCCGATCGCGAGCGTTCTGTCCTTCTATCACGCGGGCGCGGTGATGCCTTTCTGGGGCGGCGGCACTTTCGCCGCGCGGAGCAGACGGGCGAACGAACTCATGTACTACGAACTCATGCTCCATGCTCGAAAGCGGGGCATGGAACGGTTCGATTTCGGGCGGTCAAAGACCGGAAGCGGCCCGTTCCGGTTCAAGAAGAACTGGGGCTTCACGCCCGAACCGCTGACCTATGGCGCATGGGATGCACCGGGCGAGGCCGCGCGCGATGTCGACCCGACGAGCGCGGCCCATGCCCGCAGGATCGCGCTGTGGAAGAAGCTGCCGCTGCCCGTCGCCAACCTCATCGGACCGCCCATCGCGCGCGGCCTTGCCTGAGCCAGCGGTGGAGGGCCGAATGGGCGATATCCTGTTCCTGGCGCACCGCGTCCCGTTCCCGCCCGACCGGGGGGACAAGATCCGCTCACACCACCTGCTGCGTACACTCGCGCGATTGTCAAATGTCCATGTCGGCACGCTTGCGGAAAGCACCGCAGACCGTGCGGGCGAAGCCGACCTTTCGCGCATCGCGGCGAGCCATTTCGTCGCGCCGCGCGTCAAGCCGCTCGCGCTTGCCGGAGCAGAAGCGGTGCTCGCGCGCAAACCCGTCAGCCTTGCCGCGTTCCACTGTGCCGCGCTCGAACGCTGGGTGCGCATGACCATCGAGACGCGCGAGATCGAAACGATCGTCGTCTTCTCCGGCCAGATGGGGCAATATGTCCCGGAGCGCTTTGCCGGCCGCGTTGTCATCGATCTGTGCGATGTCGACAGCGCCAAGTTCGCGGCATACGCCGATGCAGGCCAGCGAGTCTGGCTCAACCGCCGCGAAGCCAGCCTGCTCGCCCGCGAGGAAGAACGGCTCGCAGGCCGGGCCGATGCGACGATCCTGATCAGCGAAGCGGAGGCGAACCTGCTGCGCGCCCGGCTGCCCGCCCGCCTCGCGGAAAGGGTGCGCGTGATCGGCAATGGCATTGATGCCGCCCGCTTCGATCCTGCCGCCAGCGCGCCGCATCAGGCCCTTGCCGCGCGCAAGGGTCCGCATTTCGTCTTCACCGGGCAGATGGATTACTGGCCCAACGAGAAAGCCGCGATCTGGGCTGCGCGTGAACTGCTGCCCGCTTTGCGGCGACGGCTGCCGGGTGCTGAACTCCACATCGTGGGACGCAGCCCGACCCGATCGGTCGAGGCGCTGGGCGCGCGAGCGGGCACGAGCGTGTGGGGCGAGGTGCCCGACATGCGCCCCTTCATCGCGGCTGCGGACACGGTGCTCGCCCCGCTCGATATCGCGCGCGGGGTGCAGAACAAGGTGCTCGAGGCGATGGCGATGGCGCGGCCGATCCTGCTCTCGCCCGCTGCCGCGGCGGGGATCGACGCGCGCGACGGCGAAGAATGGCTGGTTTGCGAGCGAGAGCCCGGGGCGATGGCTGCTGCCGCCGCTTGCCTGCTTGCCGATCCGGCGCGCGCTGCGGCCATGGGAGCGGCGGCACGGCGCTTCGTGCTCGACCGCCATGGCTGGGATACTTTGCTCGAGCCGCTCGGGACGATCCTTGCGGCAGATCCTGCACAGGCGCGCCATGCAGCCTGAGCCGAGGTCTTCGCGCGCGCCCGCCATCGGGCAGGCGCTTGGCGCGACGTGGCGCGAACCGCTCATCCGGCTTGCCCTCGCGAGCGCGGCGCTGATCGCCGCGAGCGCGAGGGAATGGGGCGAGATGCTCCACCAATGGTGGAATATCGACACCTACAACCACATCGTGCTGGTGCCCGCGATCCTGGTCTGGCTCGTCTGGATGAAGCGCGAGGAACTGGCGCAGGTTGAACCGCGTGAATGGGCTCCGGGTCTGGCGCTGGTTGCGGCCGCGCTCGGGCTTTGGGTCGCGGGGCGCTTTACCGGGATCAACCTGCTCGCCCATGCCGGGGCAGTTGGCGCGGTGCAGGGGGCGGTGGTGGCGCTGCTCGGGGCGAGGGTTGCCGCGCTGCTCGCTTTGCCGCTCTGTTTCGCGGCTTTTCTCGTGCCATTCGGCGACGAGCTCATCCCCCCTCTGCAATTCGTCACCGCCGAGATCGCCGCCGCTCTCACCAGGCTTGGCGGCATTCCAGCACAGATCGACGGCATTCATATCCAGACGCCCGTCGCGCTGTTCATCGTCGCCGAGGCCTGTTCGGGGGTTAAGTTCCTAGCCGCCATGACTGCGCTCGCGGTGCTGGTGTGCTTCACCCGTTTCGCAAGCTGGAAGCGGCGCGCCGCTTTCATGGTTGCAGCGATCCTCGTCCCGATCCTCGCCAACGGGGTGCGGGCATGGGGGACGATCCTCGTCGCCCAAAGCTGGGGGGTCGAGTTCGCGCAGGGGTTCGATCACATCGTCTATGGCTGGGTGTTCTTCGCGCTGGTCGTCGCCCTTCTGCTCGGTATCGCTTGGCGCTTCTTCGAGCGCGAACCGGAAGATCATGGCTGGCGCGCCGCCGATCTCGCCGGTTCCGCCTACCTCGCGCGCAGCGAAAGTGGCGAATCAGCTTCTCGCGGCATGTTCATCGCCATTCTCGCCCTGTCGCTCGTCGCCGCGATTGTGGCCTCTGCGACGATGGTCTAGCGCCAGACCGCTCATGTGCGGGATCGCCGGAATCTTCCATGCCGAGACGCCCAAGCCGGTCGATCCCGTCCGGGTCGAACGCATGTGCGAGGCGCTGGTCCATCGCGGACCGGACGGTTCGGGCGTGTGGACCGGGCCCGGCGTCGGGCTGGGCCATCGCCGGCTTTCGGTGATCGACCTCCAAGGCTCGCCCCAGCCGATGCATTCGGCCGACGGGCGCTCGGTCATCGTTTTCAACGGCGAGATCTACAATTTCCGCGAACTGCGCGGCGAACTCGAAGCCGCCGGCGCGCGGTTTCGAACCTCAGGCGATACCGAGGTGATCCTCGCGGCCTATGATCGCTGGGGGGTGGACTGTCTCGATCGGCTCGACGGCATGTTCGCTTTCGCGCTTTACGATAGGGACAAGCGCGCTCTTTTTCTCGCGCGGGACCGGTTCGGGGTAAAGCCGCTTTTCCTGGCGCAGCTTTCAGACGGGAGCCTCGCTTTCGCTTCGGAACTGAAAGGCCTCCTTGCCCATCCGCTGCTGCGTCGCCGGGTGAGCCCGCAGGCGCTCGATGCCTATCTCGCCTGGGGCTACGTGCCCGACAGCCACGCGATCCTGTCCGGCACGAGCAAGCTGCCCGCAGGCCATTTCCTGTGGATCGAGCAGGGCAAGGGCGTTCCGCAGCCGCGCCGTTGGTGGGACATGGATTTCACGCAGCGCGAAAAGGGCAGCGAAGCCGATCTTTCGGCGCAGCTTCTCCACCTGATGCGGGACGCGGTGCAATCGCGCATGGTCGCCGACGTGCCGCTGGGCGCGTTCCTGTCGGGCGGGGTCGACAGCTCCTCCGTCGTCGCCCTGATGAGCGAGGCGAGCGCCGCGCCGGTGCGCACCTGTTCGATCGGTTTCGACGTCGCAGCGCTTGACGAGACGAGCCACGCCGAGACCGTGGCAAGGACCTTCGGGACGCTCCACACCGCGCGCCGGGTCGGGCATGACGATTTCGCGGCCGTGGATGGCCTTGCGGCGATGTTCGATGAGCCTTTCGCCGATGCCTCGGCGCTTCCGACATGGCGGGTGTGCCAGCTCGCACGGGAAAAGGTGACGGTCGCGCTGTCTGGCGACGGGGCGGACGAGGCGTTTGCGGGTTATCGAAGGCAGGTGTTCCATCGCAATGAGGAGCGCGTGCGTGCGCTGCTTCCGGGCAGGGTTCGCGAGCATTTGTTCGGGAGGCTCGGTGCGCTCTGGCCCAAGGCGGACTGGGCCCCGCGTCCGTTGCGCGCGAAGGCGACCCTGCTGGCGCTCGCGGGAAGCGGCGAGGAGGGTTATGCGCGCGGCCTTTCCGTGACCACGCCGGAGCAGCGCGCAGCGCTTTATTCGGATGAATTCGCACGCGGTCTCGCGGGATACCGGGCCGAGGACGAGCTTGTTGCCCTGATGCGCTCGGCACCTGCGCGAAGCGGGCTCGACCGGGCGCAGTATGCCGACCTCGCCTTCTGGCTGCCCGGCGGTATTCTGACCAAGGTCGACCGCACCAGCATGGCGGTGAGCCTCGAGGCGCGCGAGCCTCTGCTCGACCATCGCCTCGTCCAATTCGCCGCGCGACTGCCCGATAGGATGCGGGTGAGGGGCGGCACGGGCAAATACCTGCTCAAGAGGTGCATGGAGCGCTACCTGCCGCAAGACATCCTCTACCGGCCCAAGCAGGGCTTCGTCACGCCGATCGCCGAATGGCTGCGCGGCCCTCTTGCCGGAGAAGCGCGCGCGATCGCGGCAAGTCCGGTGATCGCGCAGAGCGGCTTTTTCGAGCCCCGCGCGCTCGCGAGGCTGGCCGAGGCGCATATTGCCGGGCGCAGCGACAATTCGCGCGTCCTTTGGCAATTGCTGATGCTCGAGAAGTCGCTCACCCGACTAGGCATTTCTTCCTGACGGCGCTTTGCGCGCGCACGCAAGCCGGTGAGTCCTTTGCGCAACCTTTCAACCGATTTTCGGTCAACCGTTGCGGGTATGGTAAATATTTGATTGCCAAGCGACTCCTGCCTCGCTTAGATTCACCGCAACAGAGCCAAAGAGCCGTGAAGCCGAGCCGGAGGGGCTGCCCGCCGGGCAATGACGGGGCGTGTCGGAGAACGGAACTATGGACAGCAGTGCCACAAGCGCAGTGCCCTTGTCGGGCGAGGGGGAAGAGCTTCTCGCCGAGAGCGCGCTCCATGCGGCGATCCCGGAAGGGCTTTTCGCACTGGGCGAACTCGATGTGCTTTACGATGACCGCGCGGCGGCGCTGTGGACCTTCATGAACCCGGACGGCCGGCCCAGTTTCACGCCGACCATGCTGCGCGATTTCGAGGCCTGGCAGGACCTGATCGGTCAAGGGTTCGGGCCCGGAAAGGTACCGCTGCGCTACCTCATCCTCGGCAGCCGGGCGCGCGACGTGTTCTGTTTCGGCGGCGATCTCGAACTGTTTCAGCGCCTGATCCGCGACCGCGACCGCGACGGGCTGGTGCGATACGGGCACCGCTGCTGCGCCATCCTTGATCGCAATATCAGGACGCTCGACATCCCGATGTTGACCGTGGGACTGGTTCAGGGCGCGGCGCTCGGCGGGGGGTTCGAAGCGCTCCTGTCGTTCGATTACATCATCGCCGAAAGACAGGCGACCTTCGGCCTGCCCGAGATCATGTTCGGCCTCTATCCCGGCATGGGCGCGCATGCCCTGCTGGCGCGCAAGCTGGGGAGCGCGATGGCCGACCGGATCATCGTCTCCAACCAGACCTACACGGCCGAAGAGATGTATGAAATGGGGATCGTCCATGCGCTCGCCGAGCCGGGCGACGGGGTCAACGCGGTTCGCGATTTCCTGAAGAAGTCCGACCGCCGCCATGCCGGGCTGGTCGGCTCGCGCCGCGCGATCAAGGAGGTCTGGAAGCTCGACGTGGCCGAGCTCAACCGCATCACCGAAATGTGGGCCGAAACTGCTCTGGAATTGAGCGAGACCGATCTCAAGGTGATGAACCGCCTCGTCGCTGCCCAGGCGCGCCTTGCGGAGCGGATCGCCGCAGCCTAGCCTTCTTCCCCGTGGCCGAGCGCCATGTAATCGTCGCTCTGCATCTCGTTGAGGCGGCTGACGGTGCGCTCGAATTCGAACGCGCCGTCGCCCGAAGGATAGAGTTCCTCCGGCACGGCGGCGGCTGTGGCGAAAAGCTTGACCCGGTTTTCGTAGAGCGCGTCGATCAGGGTGACGAAGCGCGCCGCTTCGTTGCGGTTTTCCGGGCCCAGGCGGGGAATCCCGACGATGATGACGGTATGAAACGCGCGGGCGATGGCGAGGTAATCCGCCGCCCCGCGCGCTTCGCCGCACAGCCGCCTGAAGCTGAACACCCCCACGCCCTTGAGGCTTTTGGGCACGTGGATCGAACGTTTCGCGCCGATGGGCAGCTCTTCGCTCGGCACGTGCTCGGCATCCTCAGGTGCGAAGTCGGTCAGGCGGAAGAAGGCTTCGCGCACCTTCGCGGTCGCTTCATCACCAAGCGGCGTGTGCCACGTCGCAAGCCCGCCGATCCGGTCGAGCCGGTAATCGGTGGGTCCGTTCAGGGGCAGCACGTCGAGCTCCGCCTCGATAAGGTCGATGAAGGGCACGAAATGCTCGCGGTTGAGCCCGTCCTTGTAGAGATCGCGAGGCGGCCGGTTGGAGGTGGTGACGATCACCACGCCGCGCTCACGGATGAGCTGGGTGAACAGGCGGCTCATGATCATCGCATCGGCCGAATTGTTCACCACCATCTCGTCGAAGGCGAGGCATCGCACGCCATCTGACAGCCGCTCGGCGACGCGCGGGATGGGGTCGCCCTCGCGCCGTTGGCGGACCTCGCGCATCGTTTCGTGGACTTCCTGCATGAAGGCGTGGAAGTGGGCCCGGCGCTTTTCGGCGATGCCGAGCGTCGCGTGGAACAGGTCCATCAGCATGGATTTTCCTCGCCCGACGCCGCCCCACATATAGACGCCCTCGGGACGCTCCGGCTCCCTTGCGAAAAGCTTGCCGAAAATCCCGCCCGGTGGCTGTGCCGCCTCCAGGTCGCGCTGCAATCGATCGAGCCGCTCGGCTGCGGCGCGCTGGTCGGGATCGGCGCGCAATTCGCCGCTCGCAATCAGTTGCTCGTAGCGCGCAAGCAGCCCCGCCATCAGCGCGGTTTCATCTTTCGCACGATGCCAGAATAGCTCGCCACGACATCGTCACCCTGCATGCACTGGCCCCGCAGGAAGAGCATGCGCCCGGTTTCGCGCACGATCTCGCTCACTGCATCGAGCGGTCGTTCGGGATCGCCTGCGCCTACGAACTGGGTGGATAGCTCGACCGTCACCGAAGGCCCGGCATTGCCGCTGCCGACCACATGCATGGTTGCGAACAGGGCAATATCGATAAGGCCGAGCGTCACGGCGCCGTGGATATTGTCGCCGAGATTGGTGTGCTTGCGTTCAGGAAACATGCGCAGGCGGCACTGGGTCCCTTCGCGGCGGACGTGCATGTCGCCGAGCACGGCGGTGTTGTAGCGCGTGCGATCGATGAGATTCCAGCTGTACCAGCCGTCTTCGCCGCCCGTTTCCTCAGGCGAAAGCTCACGATAGTCGAACGGAGGACCGCCGTCGTTCACAGGCCGGACCCTCCCGCAATACCCCTCCCGATCATGCCGGGGTCAGAGCTCGCGCTCGGCCATCATCTTCTTGGTTTCGGCGATCGCCTTGGCTGGGCTTAAACCCTTGGGGCAGACATTCGCGCAGTTCATGATCGTGTGGCAGCGATAGAGCCGGAACGGGTCCTCCAGCGCATCGAGCCGTTCGCCGGTCATCTCGTCGCGGCTGTCGGCGAGCCAGCGATAGGCCTGCAGCAGGATCGCGGGACCGAGGAACTTGTCGGAATTCCACCAATAGGACGGGCAGGCGGTGGAGCAGCACGCGCACAGAATGCATTCGTAAAGCCCGTCGAGCTGTTCGCGCTGTTCGGGCGATTGCAGGCGCTCCTTGCCCGAAGGCGTCGGGCTGACGGTCTGCAGCCAAGGCTTGATAGAGGCGTATTGCGCATAGAAGTGCGTGAAATCAGGGACGAGGTCCTTGATCACGTCCATGTGCGGCAGCGGGGTGATGCGGATCTCGCCCTTCAGATCCTCGATCGCGGTGGTGCAGGCGAGGCCGTTCTTGCCGTTCATGTTCATCGAGCACGACCCGCAGATCCCCTCGCGGCAGGAGCGGCGGAAGGTCAGCGTCGGGTCGATCTCGTTCTTGATCTTGAACAGGGCGTCGAGAACCATCGGGCCGCACTGGTCGAGGTCGATCTCGAAGGTGTCGTAACGCGGGTTCTGGCCGCTGTCGGGATCGTAGCGATAGACCTTGAACGATTTCACCCGCTTCGCGCCGTCGGCCTTGTGCTTCTTGCCGTCCTTGCGGATCTTGGAGTTCTTCGGAAGGGTGAATGTCGCCATTGTCGCTGTGATCCCGGTTGCTTTGGGTGTCCTATCTAGCGGCTTGGCGCGGCGAGGCAACCGGCGGCGTGTTGCGCGCTTTGACACATGGGTTGAGCGTCCGGCATCCTTGAGGTTTGTGGGGAACTTCGGGCGGGCTGCCGCCTTGTGCCTAACATGGATCAGGAACGAGACGAGCGGGCCGCCGCACCCGGTTTTCCCCGCAGAGCCGCAGTGTTCGGAGCCTCCGGTGGGATCGGTAAAGCCCTGTGCGAGGGCCTCGCCCATGGCGGATGCGAGATCGTGTATGCTGGCTCGCGCGCTGGCGAGGAGCCTTCGGGCGGGCCATATCGGCCTTTCGCCTACGACCTCACGCGGGAAGACACGATCAAGGACGCTGCCGACGCGATGAAGGATGAGGCACCTGAATGGGTGATCGTCGCGAGCGGGGTATTGACGCTCTCCGACGGGACAGGGCCGGAACGCAGCTATCGCCATGTCGAAGCCGCGAGCATGGCCGAGGTCTTCGCCCTGAACACGATCGGCCCCGCGCTGGTCGCAAAGCATTGCCTGCGCCTCATGCCGCGCAAGGAGCGCTTCGTCTTCGCGGCGCTGAGCGCGCGGGTCGGTTCGATCAGCGATAACGGGATCGGCGGGTGGCACGCCTATCGCGCGTCGAAAGCGGCGCTCAACATGCTGCTCAAGAACTACGCGATCGAAATGGGCCGGACGCATGAGTCTGGCATGGTGGTCGGGCTGCATCCGGGTACGGTGGATACGAGCCTCTCGCAGCCCTTCCAGAAGAACCTGCCCGAGGGCCAGCTCACCGCGCCAGGCGATGCGGCGGGTAAGCTGCTGCGCGTACTGGCGGGTCTCGGGCCGGAGGACAGCGGCAAGGTGTTCGATTATGCGGGGAAGCCGGTGCCCGCCTGAGCCGGTTCGCGCGCAGGAGAACCGGCTCTCAGAACCGGCGGGCTTCAATCGAGCTTGATCAGCCCATGCCGCGCCAGCGCCTCGGCGAGGATTGTCTCGATCAGCTCTTTCTGCGACCAGCCCGCCATCTGCGCCGCCCTGCCAAACACCTTCTGTGACCACAGATTGCAGTTGAGATTGAGTTCGAGGAAATTCACCTCGCCCGTCGCCTCGTTCACCCGGAATTCGAAGCGACCGTAGTCGAACGGCCGGTATTCCTCCCAGACCTTCCGCGTCATCTCGGCGATACGAGCGGTCAGCGTCTCGTCCTCGAACGGATCGAGCGAATATTTCTGACTGCGATCAACGAGGTCGCGCTTCTCGTAATAGGTCCGCAGATGGGAGGGATCGGCCTGGCGGAAGATCAGCATCGGGAGGATCTGCGGCTCGCCGCGAATGGTGACGACCGGCACCTCGACATCGGAGCCTTCGAGAAACGGCTCGACGATCGCGTCCTGTCCGCCATTCGCGGGATCGGAGTGGATGCGGTGCACGGCCTCTTCGACGCCGGGCCAGTCATGCGCATCGGCGACGCCCCAGCTGGCCGAGGAATTGTTCGGCTTGATCACGTAACGCACGGCCTGCGGACACTTGTCGCGCGTCACCGGGGCGCCCTTGCGATAGACAGCCCATGGCGCTGTCGGAACGCCCGCGACCTCGGCGGCCCGCTTGGCGAAATGCTTGTCATCCGATGTGCCGCGCAGGATCGGGTTCGCGCCGAGATAGGGCAGGGCCGCACGCTCGCACAGCAGCGGCAGCAGCATTTCCGAATTGAAGAAGCCCGCTCGATTGAGCAGCGGAAAGACGAAATCGACACCCTTGGGCGGATCGAACAGGACTTCGTGGGTCTGAGCGATTTCGAGCTTGAGGCCGAGCGATTGCAGCACCTCGCGCATTTCGCGATGATAGACGGCGTGATTGCCGTCCTCGGGATGGATGTCGCCCTCCCACAGCGCGTTCTTGGCAACGAACAGGACAGTCAGCCTGTCCTTCGCTTCGGACGGAATCGCGAGCGGGGAGAGTTTGGGCAATTCTGTGCGACCTGTGCTTATGGAAATGTCCCTGTCGCATAATTCTGCTAGGGCAAGGTTCCAAGCCGAAAGAGGGCAATCGCCTCGTGGTCGCACGATTTCCTGACATTGACCCCGCTTATGAGGGGCGCGAGGGGGTTGCGGAGCTTGTCGCGCTGCTGTGTTCAGGGGGCGATGCGCGAATCGCGCTCGATCCTGAAACGGGCCTCAATCGGTATCTGGCTGCGCCCTATCCGCGCCGGACGCTCGCGCTGGCTTCCTCGACCGCCAACGACATCTCGCCCGCAGCCTTCGATCATCTGCTCGCCGTGAAGTCGGCGGGGCAGGCTTCGTATGCCGAGCATCTCGATGCACTCAGGCAGAGGATCATTGCGGCCTACAGCCTCGACCGCGACACGGGGATCATCTTCGCGCCCTCGGGGACCGATTGTGAATTCATCGCCCTCGCTGCGGTGCAGGGTCGGGCGAAAAGCGGGGTGCACAACATCCTGCTCGGAGCCGACGAAGTGGGCAGCGGATGCGTCCATTCCGCGCGCGGCTGCCATTTCGCCGACAGCACCGCTCTCGGCCATGCGACCGAGGCGGGAGAACCGGTTGCGGGGATGGACGCGGTGACGCTGTGCGACGTGCCGGTCCGCTGCGCGCACGGTGAGGCGCGCAGCAGCAGCGAGATCGCGCAGGTCATCCGCGCTGAAATCGTCCATGCGCGCGAGCAGGAGCAGCACGCTCTGCTGCATGTCGTCCACGGCTCTAAGACCGGGCTGATCCTGCCGCGCCTGCGCGAAATCGACGCGCTGATGGCCGAATTCGGTGACCATCTCAGCCTTGTCGTCGATGCCTGCCAGGCCCGCATCACCTCCCAAGCCGTACGCGATTATCTCGCGCGCGGAGCGATCGTGCTGCTGACCGGATCGAAATTCATGGGCGGCCCGCCCTTTTCGGGCTTTGCCCTTGTCCCTGCTCGCCTGATCGAACAGGCCGCCCCGCTGCCGCGAGGCTTCGCCGGGCTGTTTCGCCGGGCCGAGTGGGACGCGCGCTGGCCGGGGCGCGACGGCCTCGAGCAGAGCGCCAATCCTGGTCTTGCCCTGCGGCTCGACGCGTCGATCTTCGAACTCGAAAGGTTCGAGGCGTTGGGGCACGAGGCTGCCCGGCGGGTGATCCTTGCCTTCCAGCGCGCGATCCGTGCCTTGCTTCTGCATCGCAACGGCTTTCGCCGGATCGAGCCCTACCGCAACGGCAATGCCGAGGAAGCGGCCGACCATCCGATCGAAATGCTCACCCTCGCAACGCTCGACGTGAGCGCGCATCCGCAGGCCGCCACATTCGAGGATGCGCGTGTCCTGCACCTTTCGCTCGAAGCGAAGGGCCTCAGGCTGGGGCAGCCTGTCAAATGCGTCCCGCGAGAGGACGGCAATTGGGCGGGGACGCTGCGGGCGGGGCTTTCGATGCCGCAGATCTGCGTGCTTGCCGAGCTGTCCGACCATGCTCTTGAAAGAGCGATGTTCGAACAGGTCGGACGCTTCGCGGATGCACTCGCCGTCCCGGCCTAGCTCGCGATCAGCCCGTTCCTGCGCCAGCTTTCGGCGAGCAGGGTTTCAAGCAGGTCCGCATGGCTGAACCCGGCGCGCGCGGCGGCCTTGGCCATGACCTTTTCCGACCACAGATTGCAGTTGAGGTTGATTTCGATGAAATTTATGTCGCCGGTCTGAAGGTCGAGCCGGAATTCGATCCGGCCATAGTCGAACGGCACGAATTCGCGCGCAACAGCCTTTGCCATGTCCCCGATGCGCTCGGCGAAATCGGGATGCTCGAAGGTCTTGAGCGCGGCTTTCTCGGTGTTCTGGACGAGATCGCGCTTTTCGTAATAGGTCCAAAGCCGCTGCGTGTCCTCACGCTCGTACCACAGCATGGGAAGCGCGGTGGGCGTATCGTGCAGTGTGATGAAGGCGCACTGGATGTCGTAGCCGTCGAGATAGGGCTCGACGATCGCGTCGTGTCCCTGGCCGTGAATGTCGGCGACGGCGTTGGCGACACCGGCGAAGTCGAACGCATCGGAAATGCCCCAGCTCGCCGATGAGGCGTTGGGCTTGATGACCCAACGGCCCTTGGGGCTGGCGGGAAGGTCGACTTCGCCCACGGGGGCGCCGCGGCGGTAGCAGAACCAGTCGGCGGTCGGCACGCCCGCATGGCGCGCGACGAGCTTGGAGACCGACTTGTCATCGCCCAGCCCGCGCAGGAAGGGCATCGCGCCGAGATAGGGGATGCGCTGCATGTTGCACAGCAGCGGCACCATCATCTCCGAATTCACGAAGCCGCCGCGATTGAGCAGCGGGAAGACGAAATCGACCGGCGGGCGCGTGAAGAGGATGTTGTAGCTGTCGCCCAGCTGCAGGTTGAGCCCAAGCCCCTCAAGCGTCTGGCGCACTTCGTGGTGATAGATCGCGTGGTTGCCATCTTCGGGATGCATCCCGCCGCCCCACTTGGCGTGCTTTGCCATGTAGAGAAGGCGCACGCGTTCCTTGTCTTGTGCAGAGATGCGCAGCGGTTCGATTGAGTCGGTCATGAAGATGTCCGTGGTGTGGGAAACGAGCGGCGCTGATTACCGTTTCGCATGACGCTCCGCCACACAATTCTAGGGAAAGGTGGCCCGGCGAAAGCGCTTGGCAAGCGGGCCGGTTTCGGGGAAGACTGGCTGCGGGGGCAAGAGGAGAAAACCGATGGGCCTCGGCCGATGGTACGATCGCCACGTAATGCCGCGGCTGATCACCTGCGCCTGTTCGCAGGGGCAAGTGATGAAGCGACGCTCGGCGCTCGTGCCGCTCGCGAGGGGCGCGGTATTCGAACTGGGCTGTGGCGGCGGGATCAATCACGAATTCTACGACGCGTCCGCGATCACCTCCTATGCCGGGATCGACCCACACGAAAAGCTGCTAGAGGACGCGCGCAATGCGGCGCAAGAAAAGGGCTGGTCCGCCGATATCAGGCAGGGGCGGGGGGAGGCGATTCCCTTTCCCGACACATCTTTCGACACGGTCGTGTGCACGTTCACATTGTGTTCGGTCGATGACCCGGCGCAGGTCCTGTCGGAGCTCGCGCGCATTCTGAAGCCCGGCGGGCAGGCGCTGTTTCTGGAACATGGCCGCGCGCCCGATGCCGGGATTGCCAGATGGCAGGACCGGATCGAGCCAGTGTGGAAGCGCCTGGCCGGCGGCTGCCACCTCACGCGCCCGATCGGCAGCGCGTTTCGCGGTGCGGGCTTTCATGTCGCACCAATCGGGCAGGGCTACACACCGCAGGCCCCGAAATTCGCCGGTTGGATGGAATGGGGCGCGGCGATCAAGCCGGGAGTATAGGGCGAGACCGAAAGAAGCCCGGACCGGGCGGGCGAAGAAACCCCCGCCGCCCGGTCCGTCAGCTGCGTTTCACATGTCGTCAGGCCAAGCGCCGTCTCACATGTCGTCAGGCCAAGCGCCGTCGTATCACTCGCCGAACGTGCGCTGCCACCAGCCGCGCTTCCTTGGCGCCGACTTCCCGCCAGAACCGGACGCGCCGGACTTTTCCGATTCCTCCGCCTCGTTTTCGGCAGCGGGCGTTTGTTCGGCGGTTGCCGTTTCGGTTTCACCCGCATCCTCGACCTTCTTGGCGGGGGCCTTGCGCCGGCGCGGAGCCTTGGGCTTTGCATCGGCCTGCGCTTCGGCTTCGGGCGCAGACCCGGCTTCGGCGGGTGCCGCATCGCCGCTGATCGCGGCCGCTTCGGCGTCCTTTTGCGCCTTGGTCTTGCGCGGCGCGCGCTTGCGCTTCGGTTTTTCTTCGGTTGCCTCTTGCGCTGCGGGCGTTTCGGCCTCGGCGGACCCTTCGGCCGGAGCCTCCTCCACCTTCTTCTTGCGCGGCGCGCGCCTGCGCTTGGGCTTTTCCTCGGCGGGAGCCTGGTCTTCGGCCATCGCCTCGGCGGTTTCGGGTGCATTGTCGGGGCCGGAGACGACAGTCATGTCCTCCTTTACCTGCTCGGCGACGTCGCCCAGTTCACCGGCAGCCTGTTCCAGACTTTCGTCCGAACCCTCGGCTCCCTCATCGCTTCCCTGCCTGCGCGAACGTCCGCGACCGCCGCGTCGGCGCCGCCTTTTCGTGCCGTCGCCGCCCTCTTCGCCATCGCCGCTTTCCGCTTCGCTTTCATCGGAACCGGAATCCTGCTCGTCGCCAATTTCGTCCGAGCCGTTCTCTCCGTTTTCCTGACGCTTCTTGCGACCGCGACCGCCGCGCCGACGGCGGCGCTTCTTCTTGCGCGGGCCGCCGTCATCGTCAGAGGACGTGTCGTCGGTGGAATTGTCGTCGGAGGAAGTGTCCTCGTCCTCGTCCGTTTCCTCGGGCAGGTCCTCGTCATCGTCATCATCGTCGACGATAGGATCGAATCTCGGTGCCGAGGCGGGCTTGGGTCCCGCGCTCGAGACGTTCATCTTCGCGCCCTCGTTCTCGCCCTCCGGCAGGACTTCGACGCGCACGCCATAGCGCTGCTCGATCTCGACGAGGTCGTCACGCTTTTCGTTGAGGAGGTAGATTGCCGCTTCGGTGCTTGCAGCCAGGCGGATGATCGTGCCCTTGCCCTTGGCCGCTTCGTCCTCGATCAGTCGCAGCGCCGACAGGCCCGCGCTTGACGCCGTGCGGACGAGTCCTGTGCCGTCGCAATGCGGGCATTCCCGGGTCGTCGCCTCGAGCACGCCGGTGCGCAGGCGCTGACGGCTCATTTCCATCAGGCCGAAGCCTGAAATGCGTCCGACCTGGATGCGCGCCCGGTCGTTCTTGAGCGCCTCCTTCATTGCTTTCTCGACCTTTCGCACATTCGAATTGTGCTCCATGTCGATGAAATCGATCACGACGAGGCCCGCCATGTCGCGCAGGCGCAGCTGGCGGGCAATTTCCCGTGCGGCTTCGAGATTGGTGTGAAGCGCGGTCTGCTCGATCCCGTGCTCCTTGGTCGAACGACCGGAGTTGATGTCGATCGAGACCAGTGCCTCGGTCGGGTTGATGATTAGGTAGCCGCCCGATTTCAGCTGCACCATCGGATCGTACATCGCGCGCAGCTGGTCCTCCGCGCCATAACGCTGGAACAGCGGGACGGGATCGGAATACGCCTTAACCCGGCGTGCATGGCTTGGCATCAGCAGCTTCATGAAGCCCTTGGCCGCCTTGTAGCCTTCCTCGCCCTCGACGATGACTTCCTCGATCTCGCGGTTGTAGATGTCACGGATGGCGCGTTTGACGAGATCGCTGTCCGAATGGATCAGCGCGGGCGCGGTCGAGGCGAGGGTCCTCTCGCGGATTTCGTCCCAGAGCCGGGCGAGATAGTCGAAATCGCGCTTTATCTCGGGCTTGGTGCGGCTGATCCCGGCGGTGCGCACGATCAGGCCCATGGTCTTGGGCAGCTTGAGGTCGGAGACGACCTGCTTCAACCGCTTGCGGTCGCTGGTCGAATTGATCTTGCGGCTGATCCCTCCGCCATGGCTGCTGTTGGGCATGAGCACCGTGTAGCGCCCGGCAAGGCTGAGATAGGTGGTCAGCGCTGCACCCTTGTTGCCACGCTCTTCCTTGACGACCTGGACGAGCAGGACCTGGCGACGCTGGATGACGTCCTGGATCTTGTAGCGGCGACGCAGCGCCATGCGCTTGGCGCGGACTTCATCGACTTCCTTGGCCCGGCTGCGTCCGCCCTTCGTATTTCCGTTGCCCCGGGCCTTGCCCTGACGTCGGCCCCGACGCGATCGGCTGCGGCGGTTGCCCGAGCCGTTCTCGCCGTTTTCGCCGTTTTCCTCGTCGGAATCGTCCTCATCGTCGGAATCGTCGTCGTCGGACGTGCCGTCCTCGATCGTGGAGACTTTGTCCGAATCCTCGTCGTCGATCTCCTCGACCCCGTCTTCGGCGAAATCCTCGGCAAGGCTTTCGCCGCTCTCTTCTTCGGCGTCGTATTCGTCGCCGGGCGCTATCCCCTCGCTTTCTTCCTCGTCGCGCAGGCGCTGCTCTTCTTCGGCCGCCTCGGCCTCTTCGGCGAGCAGTTTCTGCCGGTCATCGTAGGGGATCTGGTAGTAATCGGGATGAATTTCGCTGAAGGCGAGGAAGCCGTGGCGGTTGCCACCGAAATCGACGAAGGCCGCCTGCAGCGAGGGTTCGACCCGTGTTACCTTGGCAAGATAGATATTGCCCTTGATCTGCTTGTGTTCGGCAGATTCGAAATCGAATTCCTCAATCCGGTTGCCCTTGAGCACCGCCACCCGGGTCTCTTCCGAGTGGCGCGCATCGATAAGCATGCGCGTTGCCATTGTTTAATCTCCAGGCGCCCGCGCGCTTTCGCTTGAAGCGGCAGGGCGGACGCAAATTGTGGGATGATGCGGCAGGCCTATGGGCCCTGACGCAAGTGGTGTTCGCGGCCGCTTCGCTGGCGAAGGCTGGCGCGCTGTTCGTGTCTGCTGTGAAAAGAGCGCGGGACAGTCCCGCTCCTCGGCCCGCAAGACAGGAAACGGCAGAAGCGCGTTCCTGATGGATATGCGGGGGGAGGCGTCTCGTCACTGCATCAACCTGTTGGGGCGCGGCGCGGATGCTGCCGGCCGGCCGTTCGATCTGATGAACGTCGCAATGGTTTCGAAAGCTCGATGCCGCCGTGCGGCTGCAAGTCCCGAGAAAACAGTTACGTCCACTTCGGGTTGCTAGCACCGTGGGTTTCCACCCGCAACTCTATTGCGCTCCTTGCGCGCAACATCCTAAGCCCGCCGCGTCATGAGCTTTCGCACCCTGTTTTTGCTGGTCGTCGCTTTGCCTGCGATCATGGTGGGCGCAGCCATGTTGCTGGGCCTTACCATTCCGGTGCCCGAATGGGGGCGCGACTATGTCCTGCGCTTTGCGCTGGGGGAGGAAGCGCTCCGCGTCGACCTGCCTGCCATTGCCGGTCCCGACGACCCGTCCCGCCCGCTTGTGGTGATCGATGCCGGCCATGGCGGGCGCGATCCCGGTTCGGTCGGAGGCGGCGTGCGCGAGAAGGACGTCGTGCTTGCCATTGCCCGTTCGCTACGCGCGGAATTGCTCGAGGCGGGCGGGATCCGCGTCGCCATGACCCGCGATGATGATCGCATCGTTCCGCTCGCCGATCGGCCGGAAATCGCGCGTCAGCTGGGTGCCGACCTGTTCCTGTCGATCCATGCCGACAGCGCGGGCGAGCGGGGCGATGTCGGCGGGGCGAGCATCTACACCCTTTCCAACGAGGCTTCGAGCGAGGCGGCGGCCCGCTTTGCCGAGCGCGAGAACAACGCCGACCGCGTCAATGGCATCGTGATCGAGGGGCAGAGCGAGGCGGTCAGCGCGATCCTCGTTGAGCTTTCCCAGTCGCGAACGCAGGATGAGGCGACCGAGTTCGCAGCACTCATAGCGCGCGAGGGGGAGGGGCGAATCGCCTTCCACCCGCAGGCCCGCCGCTCCGCCGAGCTTGCCGTGCTGCGTGCACCCGACGTGCCGGGCGTCCTGTTCGAAAGCGGCTTCGTGACCAATCGCGACGACCGTGCGCGGCTCACCACCGAGGAAGGCCGCGAGGCCTATGCCAAAGTCCTCGCCCGCGCAATTCGGGTCTATTTCGCCCGTCGCGCCGAGCTTTAGGCGGCGGTCCCGATAGCGTGTTCATGCCGCGGTAAGCCTACCCGTGCGAAAGGCGGCAGATGGATGCGCGAAGCGACTGGCATGTCGCTTGCACGCCGTGCTAGTAGGCCGTGCTCATTTCCTGATCGACCATGACTGACCCCGCCAATCTCTCCTTTTCCGATTATGCTCGCTATCGCGTCAGCCGCGATCTGACGGGGCTTGCCGGATGGTTCGGCGCGAAATGGCGCGGGAGCATCCTGTTCAAGCTGGCCGCCGCCGCGTTCGCGGTGCTGGTCGCGCTTTGGATGGCTGCGTGGATCTGGCTTGCGAGCGACCTGCCGGATGCGGATAAACTGCTCGAATACGAGACCCCTCTGCCCACGGTCGTGCGCGGTTTCGATGGCGAGATCGTCCATTCCTATGCGCGTGAGCGGCGCGTCCAGCTGCAATATCCCGATTTACCCGAGCGGCTGAAGCAGGCCTATATTTCAGCCGAGGACAAGACTTTCTACAGCCATGGCGGTGTCGATCTGACCGGTACGATAAATGCCGCCTTCGACTATGCCCGCAAGATGGGTACGGGCGAGCGCGCGGTGGGCGGCTCGACCATCACCCAGCAGGTCGCCAAGAACCTGCTTTTGGGCGATGAATATTCGGTCACCCGCAAGCTCAAGGAAATGATCCTCGCCAGCCGGATCGAGGATGCGATGAGCAAGCAGGAAATCCTCGAGCTTTATCTCAACGAGATCCCGCTCGGCCGACGGTCTTTCGGGGTGCAGGCGGCCGCGCGGGCGTATTTCGACAAGGACGTGGCGGATCTCGAACTCCATGAAATGGCCTTCCTCGCAATCCTGCCCAAGGCGCCCGAACGGTACGGCCGCAAGGGTCAGGAACAGGCCGCGCTGGGCCGGCGCAATTTCGTGCTCGGCCAGATGGAAGCGAACGGCTTCATCACCGAGGCCGAACGCGCCGCGGCCGCAGCGAAGCCGCTCGGCCTCGTTACCCAGCGGCGCGAGCGCAGCATCGATGCCGGCTATTTCCTCGAGGAAGTTCGCCGCGAGCTGATCGCGCAATTCGGCGAGACTGCCGAAGATGGACCGAACAGCGTCTATGCGGGTGGATTGTGGGTGCGCACCTCGCTCGACCCGGAAATGCAGGATGCCGCACGCGAAGCCCTGCGCGGGGGCCTGCTGCGCTATCACGGCAATCGCGGGTGGAGCGGGGCGATCGCCACCATCGATGTCAGCGAGGGCAATTGGGCGCGCCAGCTTCAAAGCTCCCCGCTCGGCATCCGTTACAAGGACTGGCGCCTCGGCGTCGTCACCAGCCGCGAAGGCTCCTCGGCCCGGATCGGCTTTTCCGATGGGCTCGAAGCGCCGCTCACCGGCCTTCCGAACGCGCTTGGGACCGGCGATGTTATCGTCGCGAAGCCTGCCGGGACTGGGTACGCGGTCGCCACCGTGCCAGAGGCGCAGGGTGGCCTCGTCGTGCAGGACGCACAATATGGCCGCGTGCTCGCGATGCAGGGCGGGTTCGATTTCCGCCTTTCCGATTTCAACCGCGCGACCCAGGCCAATCGCCAGCCGGGCTCCACGATCAAACCCTTCGTTTACGCCGCCGGGCTCGACAACGGGATGACCCCTTCGACCCAGGTCGATAACACCCGCTACTGTTACTACCAGGGCGCCAATCTCGGCGAGAAGTGCATTCGCGGCGGGCGTGCGGGCCAGTTCCCGATGCGCTACGGGCTCGAGCAGTCGCAGAACATCATGACCGTGCAGATCGGTTCGACCGTTGGGTTCGACAACGTCGTCGAGACGATCGAACGCATGAACATCAGCGACGAGGCGCAGCCTTATCCGTCCACCGCGCTGGGCGCGGGAGAGACCACGGTTTCGAAGATGGTCGCCGCCTATGCCGCGCTCGCCAACCACGGCCGCCTCAACGACCCGACAGTGATCGACTATGTTCAGGACCGCCGGGGCAAGGTCATCTGGCGGGCGGACGACCGTGCCTGCAGGGGCTGCAACATGCCCGAATGGGACGGTACGCCCATGCCGCGCTTCGGCCTCAAGGGCGAACAGGCGATGGATCCGCGCACGGCGTTTCAGGTGATGCACATGCTCGAAGGCGTGGTCCAACGCGGCACGGCGACGAACCTGCGTGATCTGGGCCTGCCGCTGTTCGGCAAGACTGGCACCACCAGCGGGCCCAAGGACGTTTGGTTCATCGGCGGTACGCAGGAATTGATCGCGGGGGCCTATGTGGGCTTCGATTCCCCGCGCAACATGGGCGGCTATGCCTATGGCGGGACGATCGCAGCACCGATCGTCAAGAGCCTGATCCAGAAGACGAAACCGCGCTGGTCCGACCTCCCGCCGGTCGCGCCCGAAGGCGTGCGGATGGTCCGGATCGACCGCCGCACGGGCAAACGCGTCTTCGACGGCTATCCCAGCGACGATCCGCTGTCAGCGATCATCTGGGAGGCGTTCAAGCCCGATACCGAGCCGGAACGCTTCACCCGTCAGGACGCGGTCGCCGCACGCCGAGACGAGATACTCGAACTGATCCGCACCGGGCGCCTCGGCGCGGTCCCGCGCGCGCAGGAAAATGCGTTCGGCCAGCCGAGCGATTTCGTCGAGGAGCAGGGCGGCATCTATTGAGCCCGCCCAAGCGTAGCTTTCGCATTCAGGAGGAAACCGTCATGTCCCGCTTCCGCACCCTTTTGGTCGCCGCGCTTGCCGTCGGGGTCGCCGGCGGCCCCGCTTCGGCCGAACTTCCGGTTGGAGCCGCAGCTCCCGGTTTTTCGACCAAGGCCGCGCTCGCGGGCAAGGAATTCGCCTTTTCCCTGCGCGAGGCGTTGAAGAAAGGCCCGGTCGTGCTCTATTTCTACCCCAAGGCCTTCACGCGGGGCTGCACGCTCGAAGCCAATGCCTTCGCCGAGACCATGCCCGAATTCAAAAAGGCAGGAGCGAGCGTGATCGGCATGTCGAATGACGACATCGCGACGCTCAAGCGCTTCAGCCGAGAGGAATGCCGCGACGCATTCCCGGTAGGCGTCGCAAGCGCGAAGGTAATCGCCGATTACGACGTTAAATACGCCGCCACTGACCTTGCCAGCCGCACCTCCTATGTCATCGCGCCCGAGGGGGGGATAGTCGCGGTCCATTCGGACAGCGACTATCGCGGCCACGTCACCGAAACGCTCGCCGCGGTGCGCGCGCTGTCTCGGTAAGGGTGGCGCGCTGATCTTTACAATCGCATGATGCTCGCTAGGTGAGGCGTCCCGCTGGCGAGCGGGCGTCTCTAGCGTTGAAGGAACCATGCATGCGGGCAGAAGCCCAGGCCCATATCGACCGTATCGAAGCCGCACTCGCGCTCGTGCGCCAGTCGCTCGACTGGGAGCGTGCGCTGCGGCGGTTGGACGAACTCAATGCCCGCGTGCAGGATCCGACCCTGTGGGACAATCCCAAGGAAGCCCAGGCGATCAGCCGGGAACAGAAGACGCTTGAGACGGCGGTGAATACGGTGCGCGAAATCTCGAGCGAGATGGCCGATGCGATCGAATTCATCGAAATGGGCGAGGCCGAGGGCGAGGATGCCGTCGTCCAGGACGGGCTGAAAAGCCTCGAACGGCTTGCCGTGCGGGCCGACGCCGACAAGGTCCAGGCGCTTCTTTCGGGCGAAGCGGACGGCAACGACACCTATCTCGAAATTCATGCCGGCGCTGGCGGGACCGAGAGCCAGGACTGGGCCGAGATGCTTTTCCGCATGTATTCGCGCTGGGCCGAGCGGCGAGGATTCAAGGTCGAGACGGTCGAATACCAGGCGGGCGAGGCCGCAGGGATCAAGTCGGCGACGCTGCTCCTGAAAGGCGAGAACGCATACGGCTATGCCAAGACCGAAAGCGGGGTTCACCGGCTTGTCCGGATCAGTCCCTATGACAGCAGCGCACGCCGCCACACCAGCTTTTCCAGCGTCTGGGTCTATCCCGTCATCGACGACGACATCGACATCGAGATCAACCCCGCCGACCTCAAGATCGACACCTACCGGGCGTCCGGGGCTGGCGGGCAGCACGTCAACACGACCGATTCCGCCGTTCGCATCACCCACCAGCCGACCGGCATCGTGGTGGCGAGCCAGAACGACCGCAGCCAGCACAAGAACCGCGCGACCGCGATGAACATGCTGAAGGCGCGCCTGTTCGAACGCGAAATGGCCGAGCGCGAAGCGGCGGCTTCGGGCGAATACCAGGAAAAGAGCGAAATCGGGTGGGGTCACCAGATCCGCTCCTATGTTCTGCAGCCGTACCAGATGGTGAAGGACCTGCGCACCGGGGTCACATCGACTTCGCCCGACAACGTGCTCGACGGGGAGATCGACCCGTTCATATCGGCCGCGCTCGCGCAGCAGGTGACGGGCGAGACGGTCGAGATCGAGGACGTCGAATAGGCAGGGCTATTCGGGGGCCTCATCCTCGCCGATTTCATGCTCATTGTCGGCGGGGACGATCGTCACCACCGGTTCGACCGGGAAGATCCGCGACGCGGAAAGCTCGGCCACCCCCTCGCGCGCGGCGTCGAGCAGGGCTTAGTGGGTCGTGAAACGGCAAGTGCGCGAGCCGCCGTCCTCGAACAGACGCTCCATGCCGTCGCGCCGGGGCGTGCCGTCGCAGTTCGGCGCATGGAGCGAGAGCCGGGCGCTCTCGTACCGCGCGATATAGAACTGGACCTCGCGCGGTTCCGTCTCGTCCTCGCTGACAAAGGCGAGATACCAGCCGTTGGCCGCCCCGGGTATGGCGACGAGCGAGAGCAGGGCTTCACGGTCTTCCGCGAATTCGGCCCCCGGTTCGCCCGGCGAGCGGAGCGGCACGATCCTGGTCCTGCCATCGCCAAGCGCTTCGAACCGCGCGAATTGCCGGGTCGAGCCTTCGGGGAAATTCGCGCCGATCTCGTAATGTCCGTCAAGTTCGACAGAGGCCAGATCGTCAGGCGCGAACAGCGCGCCGTTGCCGATCCAGCATCCGCCGAGCAGGAGCGCCAGCAGCCCTGCCAGAGAACCGCGCAGGGACATGGGCAAGCTTCCTCAGTGACCGGTGGGGATTGCCGACGAATTTCGCTTTTGCCAAGCCGGATGCCAGAGGCTAAGCCCGTGCTTCGATGCGCGTGCGACTGCTCCCGGCCCTGACGATGTCCGTGATGGCGATACCGCTTGCCGCCTGCGACGGGCTGTTCGTCACTTCCGAACGGCCCGAGACCGCGCTGGACTTTCCCGAGCCCGACCGCCCCGTCGCCCGCGTCGTCTCCAACCAGTTCGCCGACGAGGATGCCCGCGACGAACGCGACGAGGCGCGGATCGTGATGGACCTTGCCGATATCAAGGCCGGCATGACGGTTGCCGATATCGGCGCGGGCGAAGGATATTACACCGTTCGCCTCGCCGAGCGAGTGGGCGAGGAAGGCCGCGTGCTGGCGCAGGACATCGACTGGGAAGCGCTCGAACGGCTCGGCCAGCGGGTCGAGCGCGAGCGGCTCGAGAACATCTCGATCAAGCCCGGCCGCGCCGACGATCCGCAATTGCCGCCCGACAGTTTCGACCGGATCTTCCTCGTCCACATGTATCACGAGGTGACCGAGCCCTATGCCTTCCTCTGGCGGATGTGGCCCGCGCTGACCGCGCAAGGCGAGATCGTCGTCGTCGAAACTGACCGCCCCGTCGGGCGTCATGGCCTGCCCCATGCCCTGCTTTTCTGCGAATTCGAGGCGGTCGGCTATACGCTCATCGAATATCTCGAGCGGCCCGACATCAAGGGTTATTTCGCCCGCTTCGGCAAGGGCCAAGCCCGCGTCGAACCCGAGGCGATCAAACCGTGCAGGGCAGGCTGATGCCACCTGCAAAAGGGCGGAGAAGCCCCCGATAGGTCATTGCCGCAGCCTTGCGGCTTCCTTATGTGACACCGGAAATTCAGCGCAAGGAAAGGCGCCTTGCGAACAGGAGTTGTTAATTGTTCAAGGGATTGAGCCCGATCGTCTATGGCGGGCGCGAAGTGTGGCCGCTTATCGAAGGCGGCAAGGGCGTGTCTGCGACAAATCATGCAAGCTCGGGCGCATGGGCGGCTGCGGGCGGCATCGGCACGGTGAGCGCGGTGAATGCCGACAGCTATGACGAAGACGGCAACGTCATCCCGCAGGTCTATCCGCAGGCGACCCGCCAGGAACGGCACGAGCAGCTGATCCGCTATGCCATCGACGGAGCGAGCGAACAGGTCCGCCGAGCCTATGAGATTTCGGGCGGCAAGGGCGCGATCAACATCAACGTGCTGTGGGAAATGGGCGGCGCGCAGGCCGTGCTCGAAGGCGTGCTCGAACGCACGCGCGGCATGGTAGCTGGCGTCACCTGCGGGGCGGGCATGCCCTACAAGCTGGCCGAGATCGCAGCGCGCTTCAATGTCAGCTACCTGCCGATCGTGAGTTCGGGTCGAGCGTTTCGCGCATTGTGGAAACGCAGCTACCACAAGGTGCCCGAATTGATGGCCGCGGTCGTATACGAGGACCCGTGGCTCGCCGGCGGGCACAATGGTCTTTCCAATGCCGAGGACCCGCGCCAGCCGCAGGACCCCTATCCCCGGGTCAAGGAACTGCGCGACATGATGCGTAAGGAAGGCGTGTCGGAAGACGTGCCGATCGTCATGGCGGGCGGGGTCTGGTACCTGCGCGAATGGAACGACTGGATCGATAATCCGGAACTCGGCAAGATCGCCTTCCAGTTCGGCACGCGGCCGCTGCTGACGCAGGAAAGCCCGATCCCGCAGGTCTGGAAGGACATGCTGCGGACGGTCGAGAAGGGCGACGTGCTGCTGCACAAGTTCTCGCCCACAGGCTTTTACTCGAGCGCGGTGAAAACGCCTTTCCTTTACGATCTGATGCATCGTTCGGAACGCCAGATCCCCTTCCACAAGCGCGGCGAGATGGACGGCACGGTCCAACTGGGCGACGAAGGCAAGGCGAGGAGTTTCTGGGTCAGCCCAGAGGACAAGCGCAAGGCCGAGACCTGGATGCGCGAGGGCCATACCGAGCCCTTGAAGACTCCCGACAACACGATCGTCTTCGTCACCCCTGACAAGCGCGACGAGATCCGCAAGGACCAGCAGGATTGCATGGGCTGCCTGTCGCATTGCCAGTTTTCGAGCTGGAAGGATCATGACGACTACACCACCGGGCGCCTGGCCGACCCGCGCAGCTTCTGCATCCAGAAGACCCTCCAGGAAATCGCCCATGGCGAGGACCCGCAGGACAATCTCGCCTTCGCCGGGCATTCGGCATACCGGTTCAAGACCGATCCGTTCTATTCCAACGGCTACACGCCGACCGTGGGTGAACTGGTAGAGCGGATCCTCACGGGGGATTGATGAGGCCCGGTGGCCGCGCGCTTCGTGGCCTATGCGGGCTGTTTCACGCCTGCTTGACCGGAGGCATCTAGAGCGCGGATGGTCCCGAATCGCGGCCCATCTGGCAGGCAACGCGGACTACGCATGACCGGTTAGATCAGCCCGGTAAGCACCTGGTCCGGCGGCCTGTGTCCATCGGCCCAGAAACGGATGTTCGCGATCACCTTCTCGCCCGAAGCCTCGCGCCCCTCGGCGGTAGCGCTGCCGATATGGGGGAGGGTCATGACGTTCGGATGGTCGAGCAGGCGCCGGTCGACATTCGGCTCGTCCGGATAGACGTCGAGGCCGGCGCCGGCGAGGCGGCCTTCGTGGAGCGCCTCGATCAGGGCCTCATGATCGATCAGTTCGCCACGCGCGGTGTTGATGACGCTGGCGCCGGCCTTCATCAACCCGATGCTGCGCGCGTCGATCATCCCGCGTGTTTCCTCGGTAAGGGGGCAGTGCAGGGTCAGTATATCGGCCTCGGACACCAGATCGTCGAGATTGGCGACGAAGCGCGCCCCGAACATGCGTTCGGCCGCCTCGGGAAGCGGCTTCCTCGCAAAATAGGCAATGTCGAGCCCGAACGCCTTCGCCCGGTGCGCGACCGCCTGGCCTATCCGTCCCATGCCCACGATCCCGAGCACCTTGCCGCCGATTTTCCGGCCGAGCAGGCCCGAAGGCGCCCATCCGGTCCATTCGCCGCGCCGCACGAGTTGCGTCCCTTCGCGGATGCGGCGCGGTACGCCGAGGATCATCGCCATCGCGATATCGGCGGTGTCGTCGGTGAAGACGCCCGGCGTGTTGGTGACGATGATCCGCCGTTTCGCCGCGGCCTCGAGGTCAATATGTTCGGTTCCCGCGCCGAAATTGGCAATGAGGCCGAGCCGATCACCGCAGCTGTCGATCATTTCGGCATCGATCCGGTCGGTCACGGTCGGCACCAGCACGTCGCAGTCCCTCATCGCCGCGCATAATTCCTCGCGGCTCATCGGCGTGTCGCTTTCATTGAGGACGGCATCGTAAAGTTCGTGCATGCGCGCCTCGACATTCGGCATCAGGTGGCGGGTGACCACGACACGGGGCTTGCCTGAAGGGAAGTGCGGTGCGCTCGTTGATGCCATAGGAAATTGCGCTAATGGGTGAGGGGCTTGGCGGTCAAGCGGTTCCGGCGAGGCTTGCTCGAATGCGCCGCTTGAAGCCTGCGCGCGGCACGCTATCACGGGGTGCATGAGTACCCTTCGCCTTGTCGCCGTGCTTGTTCTGGCGGTCGTTGCCGCCGTGAGCCTCGTCGTTTCTCCGGCGAGCGCGCAGGACCGCGAGACGCCCTACTGGGCCACGCTGCGCTTCGACAAGGTGAACCTGCGCGTCGGGCCGAGCCGGGAATATCGCATCGACTGGGTCTATCAGCGCAAGGGCCTGCCGGTGAAGGTAGTACGCATCCGTGAGGGCTGGCGGCTCGTCGAGGATGCCGAGGGGACGATGGGCTGGATCTCCGAAAGCCAGCTGAGTCGCTCGCGCGGCGCCTTGATCGTGGGCGAGGGGCTTGCCGACATGCGCGAAGGCCCTGACCCTGCCTCGGGCCTGCGCTGGCGGGCCGAACCGGGAGTGGTCGGCCAACTGCAGCGCTGCCGTGAGAACTGGTGCGAGATCGACGTGGCGGGGCGCATCGGCTGGGTGCTCGCCGACCGGCTTTGGGGTGATGAGGAACCGGTAGGCGGCTGAACCTATTCGGATGTCGGCGCCGATGGTCCGGCGGCCTCTCCCTGGGGGATCGGGGCCGGCTCCAGCGGCTCGGGATCCTGCACGGGTGCGTCGCATCCTGCGAGCAGCAGAGCAGTGAGGGCCAGAGACAAGAGCGCCTTTGGCATTATCGACCTAGACCAGTTCGACCGCGACCGCGGTCGCTTCGCCGCCACCGATGCAGAGCGAGGCGACGCCGCGTGTCTTTCCGTGGTTCTTGAGGGCGTTCAGAAGCGTGACGATGATCCGCGCGCCGCTTGCCCCGATCGGGTGGCCGAGCGCAGTGCCGCCGCCGTTGACGTTGATCCTGTCATGCGGGATGTCGAGATCGCGCATCGCGAACATGGCGACGCAGGCAAAGGCTTCGTTGACTTCGAACAGGTCGACATCCTCCACGCTCCATCCGGCGCGGTCGAGCACTTTCCGGATCGCCGGAATCGGCGCGGTGGTGAACCTGGCCGGCTCCTGCGCGTGAGCGGCGATGGCGACGATCCTTGCGACCGGCGCGAGCCCCTTGGCCTTCGCCACGCTTTCGCGGGTGAGGACCAGCGCCGCCGCCCCGTCCGAGATCGAGCTCGAGGTCGCCGCCGTGATGGTCCCGTCCTTGGCGAAAGCGGGACGCAGAGTCGGGATTTTGTCCGGGCGGCCCTTCCCGGGCTGTTCGTCCTCTTCCACCACCACGTCGCCCTTGCGCGTTGTGACGGTCACCGGGACGACCTCATCGGCGAAGGCGCCGCTTTCGATCGCCTTGTTCGCGCGGGCGAGCGATTCGATCGAATAGGCGTCCATCTCCTCGCGGGTCATCTGGTATTCGTTGGCCGTTTCCTGCGCGAAAGTGCCCATCGCGCGGCCTTCCTCGTAGGCATCCTCGAGTCCATCGAGGAACATGTGGTCATAGGCGGTGTCATGGCCGAGCCGAGCGCCGGAACGGTGTTTTTTCAGGAGGTAGGGCGCATTCGTCATGCTCTCCATGCCGCCGGCGACGACCATGTCGATGGTCCCGCTGGCGAGCGCCTCGGCGCCCATGATGACCGTCTGCATGCCCGATCCGCAGACCTTGTTGACCGTCGTCGCCTCCACCGAAAGCGGAAGGCCTGCCTTCACCATCGCCTGGCGCGCGGGCGCCTGGCCGAGTCCTGCTGGGAGCACGCAGCCTATGTAGGCGCGGTCGAAATCCTCTCCGCTTGCGCCCGAGCGTTCGATCGCGGCCTTGACCGCTACCGCGCCGAGTTCGGTCGCCGACACGTCCGCCAGCGCGCCCTGCATCCCGCCCATCGGGGTGCGGGCATAGGAGAGGATGACGATCGGGTCTTCGGCTGAGAACTGGGGCATTGCGTGAGAGTCCTTCGTGATGGCTGTGATTTCGCGCGCGGGTCTAGGCCCGAGCCGCGCGGTTGGCAATCGCGCGCGGGGAGGGCTTTCGTGTTACCTTGTCATCGGCCCCGGTTTGGGCAAGTGTCCGTATCGGTGGCAAACCGAAACGGATGCCGATACGTGATACAGGGATCAGGAGAGACACAGATGGCTGACGACAGGCGCGACGAACTCGAAGAGCTGCTGCAGCACCAGCGCGACGCCTTCACCGCCTCGCGGCCCGAGGCGATGAGCCTGCGCAAGGACCGGATCAAGCGCGCGATCGCGTTGCTCAAGGAAAACGACGAGGAATTGTGCCGCGCCATGAGTGCCGATTTCGGCAATCGTGCGCTGGAGCAAAGCATGATCACGGACATTGCGGGCACGGTCGGGCTTGGCAGGGATGCGTTGAAGCACATGGACAGCTGGGCCAAGGTGGACAAGCGCAAGGTCCAGTTTCCTTTGAACCTGCTCGGCGCGAAGGCTGAGGTGCGCTATGAGCCAAAGGGCGTCATCGGCATTCTCTCGCCGTGGAATTTCCCGGTAAATCTCGCCTTCGCCCCGCTGATGCAGGTGCTCGCGGCAGGCAACAGGGCTATGATCAAGCCATCCGAATTTACCGAGCGCACGAGCGAGCTCATGGCCGAGCTGACAATGAAATATTTCGCGCGCGACGAGGTGGCAGTTGTCACGGGCGGTCCGGAGGTCGCGTCGGCGTTCTCCTCGTTGCCGTTCGATCATCTCGTATTCACCGGTTCGACGGCCACCGGGCGGCTTGTGATGCAGTCGGCAGCGAAGAACCTCGTGCCCGTCACGCTCGAACTGGGCGGCAAGTCGCCGGTCATCATGGGCCGCAGCGCCGATTTCGCCAAGGCGGGCGAGCGGATCGCATTGGGCAAGATGATGAATGCGGGCCAGATCTGCCTTGCGCCCGATTACATGTATGTTCCCGAGGACAAGGCCGACGAAGCGGTCGCGGGCGTCTCGAACGGCGTGTCGGCGATGTATCCGACCCTGCTGGAGAACGACGACTACTGCTCGATCGTCTCCGACCGCCACTTCGATCGGCTCAAGGGTCTTGTCGAGGATGCGCGGGAAAAGGGCGCGGAAGTGATCGAGGTCAATCCGGGCGGTGAGGATTTCGGCTCCTCCAACCAGCGCAAGATGCCTCTTACCATTCTCAGGAACGTCAACGACGACATGGCCGCGATGCAGGAGGAAATCTTCGGGCCGGTCCTGCCGGTGAAGACCTATCGCGCCATCGACGAGGCAGTCGATTACGTCAACGAGCACGACCGTCCGCTCGGCCTGTATTATTTCGGCGAGGACAAGGCCGAACAGGAGCGCGTGCTGAACCGCACGATTTCGGGCGGGGTCACGACCAATGACGTGATCTTCCACGTCTCGATGGAGGACCTGCCCTTCGGCGGGGTTGGGCCTTCGGGGATCGGGAGCTATCACGCGGTCGAGGGCTTCCGCGAATTCAGCCATGCCCGCAGCGTCTATCACCAGCCGAAAATCGACATCGCCAAGCTCGGCGGGTTCAAGCCGCCCTATGGCAAGGGCACGCTGAAGGCCGCGCAGACGATGATGAAATGAGGCGGCTTGCGGGGCTTGCCGCGCTGGCGCTTGCGGTCGCGGCGCCGGTGGCAAGCGAACCGCCCGAATGGCGCCCGGTCGATGCCGCGACCGGCCAGGTGCGCGAGGTCGAGGCGCTCGAGGCACTCGCGCAGGCCTTCCCCGACAGCGGCAGCGTGCGACTGCGGCTGCTCCAGCCGCTGATCGCGGCGGGCGAGGGGGCGCGAGTGCTCGAAGTGCTGCACTGGCTCGAAGAGCGGGGCTATGTGTTCAGTCCTGCTGCGCGGGAGCAGATCCCGCGTCTTGTCGGCGAAAAACATGCAGATGCGGCGAAGGCGCTTTTGCTGCCTGATGTCGACCCGATCACTGCAAGCGAGGTCGTCGCCTGGGTCCCGACACAGGCGGGCCTGGTCGAAAGCGTCTTCGCCTCGCCCGACCTCTTGACCGTCACCGTCACTTCGGTCACGCGCAAGGCGCTGTGGGTCCGGGAGGATGGGAATTGGCGGAAAGTCTCGTTTCCGGGGGCGAACGACCTTTCCGGCATCGCGCAGGATACCAAGCGCAACATCGGGTGGGTCGCTTCGTGCGATATCGACGAAAGCGGCGGGGACGGGGACCTTTTCAACGGCGTTATCGGTTCGTCCCCGCTGATCGCCGAGCCGCTGCACATTGCGGCTCCTGCCGGCGTGACCCTGTCCGACATAGCGGTCGACGAGGCCGGGACGGTCTTCGCGAGCGATCCCCTCGGCGGCGGCATCTATCGCGCAGCAATCGGAGAGAGCGCGTTCTCGCCGCTCGTCGAACCGGGCACGTTCCGCTCGCCGCAGGGCCTTGCGCCGAGCGCCGACGGGGCGCGGCTCTTCGTCAGCGACTATCGCTATGGCCTTGCGATGATCCACCTTGCGTCGGGCGAAGTCTCACGCCTTGCTAGCGACGTGCCTGCGATCCTCGACGGGATCGACGGGCTTTGGCTGCATGGCGAGGAGCTTATCGCGGTGCAGAACGGCACCAGCCCGATGCGGATCAGCGCCTTAGCCCTGTCCGCGGATGGCAGCCGGATCACAGGCGTGCGCGTGCTCGAACGGGCGCACCCCAAATGGACCGAGCCGCTCGGCGGCAGCATCGCAGACGGCGCGCTGGTCTATGTTGGGACGGGCCATTGGCGCGACTACGTCGCGGGCGAGCTTGCCGAGGGGCGCGAAGCAAAGCCGACCGAGATTCGCCGTCTCCCGCTCGGCTCGGCGAGGGGGCGCTGATCGCACCAACTGTTCGAATTCGTGCAAGTGCGATGCGTCGATTTGCCCGAGTCGCGCCCTTGCGCGCGGTGTGGGACAGGCCTAGGTGGCACGTGGGATAAGCAAGCTTGGACATCGCCGTGATCGACCTCAGCCAGTATCTGCCGATACTGTTATTCATTTTCGTGGCCCTCGGGCTCTCGGTTCTTTTCGTGTTCCTGCCGATGGGCGTCTCGCGGCTGACCGGGGCGCACAATCCGGACGCGGAAAAGCTCAGCGAATATGAATGCGGCTTTCCTGCGTTCGAGGATGCGCGCAGCCAGTTCGACGTGCGGTTCTATCTGGTCGCGATCAGCTTCATCATCTTCGACCTCGAAGCCGCGTTCCTGTTTCCCTGGGCGGTGAGCCTCGGCGAGACGGGCTGGGTGGGCTGGATCGGCATGATGACCTTCCTGTTCATTCTCGCCGTCGGCCTTGCATACGAATGGAAGAAAGGAGCTCTGGACTGGGAATGAGCAAGCCTTCCGAGAGCACTGTCGTCACCCCGCCGCGCGCGCTTCCGGAAATGTCCGGATATGCGACCGCGAAGGGCGGCGAGGTGCGCCAGCCCGACCAGGATTATTTCAACGCGCTCCAGACCGAGGTCAACGACAAGGGCTTCCTCGTCACCTCGACCGAGGACGTGTTCCAGTGGGCCCGCACCGGTTCGCTGTGGTGGATGACCTTCGGCCTAGCCTGCTGCGCGGTCGAGATGATCCACGTGAACATGCCGCGCTATGACATGGAACGCTTCGGCGCCGCCCCGCGCGCGAGCCCGCGCCAGTCGGACCTGATGATCGTCGCCGGCACGCTCTGCAACAAGATGGCCCCGGCGCTGCGCAAGGTCTACGACCAGATGTCAGACCCCAAATACGTCATCTCCATGGGAAGCTGCGCCAATGGCGGCGGCTATTACCATTACAGCTATTCGGTGGTGCGCGGATGCGACCGGATCGTGCCGGTCGACATCTATGTCCCCGGCTGCCCGCCTACGGCCGAGGCGCTGCTCTATGGCGTGATGCAATTGCAGCGCAAGATCCGCCGCTCCGGCACGATCGAGCGATAGGGCAAGGCTAATGGCAGTCCTTCATTCCGCCCCGAAGATCGCCTCCCACGAAGGCGTTATCGATCGCATTGCCGAGACGATCAGCGTCTGGCTGATCGACGCGCGCGAGGCGTATGGCGAATTGATCTTCACCGTCCGCCGCGACGACATCGAGCGGGTTCTGCGCGTCCTGCGCGATGACCATGCCTACCAGCAGTTGATGGAAATCGCGGGCGCGGACTATCCCTCGCGGCCCGAACGGTTCGAAGTGGTCTACATGCTGCTTTCGCTCACGAAGAACCACCGCATCATCGTCAAGTGTTCGACCGACGAGGCGACTCCGGTCCCGACCGTCACGACGCTGTGGCCGAATGCGGGCTGGCTCGAGCGCGAAGTGTTCGACATGTTCGGCGTGACCTTTGCCGGCAATCCCGACCTTCGCCGGATCCTCACTGATTACGGGTTCGAAGGGCATCCTTTCCGCAAGGACTTCCCGATGACCGGCTATACCGAGCTTCGGTATTCCGAGGACGAGAAGCGGGTGGTCTACGAACCGGTCGATCTCGCGCAGGACATGCGGACGTTCGATTTCCTTTCCCCGTGGGAGGGCGCGGAATACCAGCTTCCGGGCGACGAGAAGGCGCAGCAGCCGCCGCTCGCCGACGAAAAGAAGCCGCCGGTGAAGGATCCCAAGGTGACCGAAAAGCCCGCCGATACCGGCGCGGGCCCGAAGGCGGACGAGAAGGCCGCCGAAGGCACGGCGGCGAATCCGCCCAAGTTGAAGGACGGCAATGGCGCGCCCGGCGCTCCGGACGCGACCGAGGACAGCCCAGACCGCGCTCCGGCCAAGAGCAACGTGCGCGATACCAAGGATGCGACCAAGCCCGAAGGCGGTGACGAATGAGCATCGAGATCGAAAAGTCGCCGACCACTGAAGGCGACGTCATCACCAATTACACGATCAATTTCGGCCCCCAGCACCCGGCCGCGCACGGCGTCTTGCGCATGGTCATGGAACTGGACGGCGAGGTGATCGAGCGGATCGACCCCCATGTCGGCCTGCTCCACCGCGGCACCGAAAAGCTGATCGAGCACAAGACCTATCTCCAGGCGCTCCCTTATTTCGACCGGCTCGACTATTGCTCGCCGCTGTGCATGGAGCACTCCTACGTCCTCGCGATCGAGAAGCTGCTCAATCTCGAAG
>Ga0207419_1000098_pt1 | contig 66704 bp, 55 predicted proteins | sample ElkSloMetagenome_4_FD_184723 | JGI IMG/M metagenome (GOLD analysis project Ga0207419, IMG submission 184723) | Hot spring microbial communities from Elkhorn Slough, Monterey Bay, USA - MD2A (version 2) | ecosystem: Environmental > Aquatic > Marine > Intertidal zone > Estuary: Microbial mat ...
GGCCCGCCGCACCGGGGTCTATGTCTCGGCCTCGTCTGAGGTGCTGCCGGAGTTCCGCGAGTACGAACGCACCAGCACCGTCGTCCTGAATGCCTATGTCGGACCACTGATCGAGCGCTACCTGCAGCGGCTCGAGGCCGCTTTGCCCGCCGGAACAGCGCTCCGCATCATGCAGTCAAACGGTGGCTCAATCTCCAGCGCGGTGGCCCAGCGCGAGGCGGCGCGGACGCTGCTCTCCGGCCCGGCGGCGGGGGTGGTTGGTGCAGCCTTTGTAGCCCGGGCCTCCAGGTTTGAGCGGGTCGTCAGCCTGGATATCGGCGGCACCTCAACCGATGTGGCGCTGATCGATGGCGACCTCAAAGAGACCACCGACGGGCGCATTGGTGGCTACCCCTCAAAGCTGCCCATGATCGATATTCACACAGTGGGGGCTGGTGGCGGCAGCATTGCCTGGTTTGATGCCGGTGGCGCTCTGCGCGTCGGGCCGGTTTCGGCCGGGGCTGATCCAGGACCGGCGGCCTATGGCAGCGGTGGCAACGCGGCGACGCTTACCGATGCGAATGTTGTGCTGGGACGGCTGCTGCCGGAGGCGTTCCTCGGCGGCGCAATGGCCCTGGATGCCGACCGTGCCCGGCAGGTTGTGGCGCAGATTGCCGCGCAGATGGACAAAACGGTTGAGGAGACCGCGCTGGGGATTATCCGCATTGTTGTCGCCAACATGGAGGCGGCCGTACGCGTAATCACGGTTGAGCGGGGTATCGATCAGCGGCAGTGTACGCTGGTCGCCTTTGGGGGCGCGGGGCCGCTGCACGCCTGCGAACTGGCGGATGTCCTCAGCATGCCGCGCGTGCTCATCCCGACGACGCCGGGGGTGCTTTCGGCCCTGGGTATGCTGGCCGCCGATATCCTCAAGGACTATGTGCATACCCTGATGCTGCCCGCCGACGCCGCGCAGGAACAGGTGACGGTCCTCTTTGGCGAACTGGAGTCACAGGGCCGCGCTGATCTGCAGCAGGAGGGCTTCGCACCCGAGCAGATTACGCTTGAGCATTTTCTCGATCTGCGCTACCAGGGGCAGTCATACGAACTGATGATCCCCTATGCTGCTGCGGTTGCGGAAGCCGTCGAGCGTTTCCACGCGGCCCATGCGCAGCGCTTTGGTTACAGTAGTCCGGGCGAGCCAGTCCAGGTGGTAAATGTGCGACTCAAGGCCCACGCGGCGGCGATACGTCCCGAACTGGCGCGGCGCGAACTGGATACCACCGCGACCGCCACGCCCACGCGCACGCAGCCAGTCGTCTTCGCCGGGCCTGCCGGGGCCGAGCAGTACGACACGCCGATCTATGCGCGAGATACGCTGGTGCCGGGCGTCACGCTGATCGGCCCGGCTGTGATTACGCAGTATGACACCACAACGGTGATCCCACCGGGCTGGCACGCATGGATCGATACGGTCAGCAACCTGATTGCCGAACCAGTTGTAAAGGAGCAGAACGATGCCTGACGCGCACCGGCCCACGGTTGATCCGGTCAGCCTGGAGATCTTCCGCAGCGCGCTGATTGCGATTGCCGAGGAGATGGGCGCCGTTCTGACGCGCACCAGCTATTCGCCCAATATCAAAGAGCGCCGCGACTTCTCCTGCGCGCTGTTTGATCCGCAGGGGCGGCTGCTGGCCCAGGCCGCCCACATCCCGGTGCATCTGGGCGCGATGCCCGACTCGGTCGCCGCCGCGCTACACGCCTTTAACGAACTCGCGCCGGGGGATGTGGTGGTGCTGAATGATCCCTTCCTCGGCGGCTCACATCTGCCGGACATTACCATGATTGCGCCAATTTATGTGCAGGCTGCGGATGCGCAAATGCTCGTCGGGTATGCCGCCAGCCGCGCGCATCATGCCGATGTCGGTGGTATGTCGCCGGGCTCGATGCCGATGGCGACCGAACTCTACCAGGAGGGGCTGATTATCCCGCCAACGAAGATCTGGCGCAGGGGTGAGGTTGACGAAGCGGTGCTAAACCTGATCCTGCGCAATGTGCGCACACCGGGAGAGCGGCGGGGCGATCTGCTGGCGCAGATTGCCACCAACCGCGTGGCCGGCTGGCGCATGCAGGAGCTGATTGACCGCTGGGGACAGGCGCTGGTGGAAGCACACAGCGCCGAACTGCTGGCCTACACCGAGCGTATCACCCGCGCGACTATCGCGGCGATTCCTGATGGTCGCTACAGCTTTACCGATCAGCTTGACGATGATGGCGTGAGTGACACGCCGGTAGCAATCACGGTCACGGTGACGGTTGATGGCAGCGATCTGACGGTCGATTTTAGCGGGAGTGCGGCGCAGGTGCGAGGCAATGTCAACACCGTCGCCGCCGTCACCCGGTCCGCCGTCTACTACGTCGTGCGCTGCCTGATGCCCGACGATGCGCCGATGAACCATGGCACATTCCGGCCCGTCACCGTGATCGCGCCCGAAGGCACGGTTGTAAATGCGCGCCCTCCGGCAGCCGTGGCGCAGGGCAATGTCGAAACCTCGCAGCGTATTACGGATGTGGTGCTGGGAGCACTGGCACAGGCGCTCCCGGAGGTGATCCCGGCAGCCAGCCAGGGTACGATGAACAATCTCACCGCCGGCGGGATCGATCCGCGTACCGGCCGGCCCTTCGCCTACTACGAGACGATGGGCGGTGGTATGGGCGCGCGGCCTGGCCTCGATGGGTTATCCGGGATGCATACGCACATGAGCAACACCCTGAATACGCCGATAGAAGCATTTGAGTTTGCCTACCCGATGCGGATTACGGCCTACCGCTTGCGGAGCGGCTCCGGTGGTGCGGGGAAGCAGCGCGGCGGAGATGGCCTGGAGCGCGAAATCACCTTTGAGGTGCCGACCGATGTCACGCTGTTGACAGAGCGGCGGCGCTACCCGCCCTATGGTCTGCAGGGCGGCGCGGCGGGTGCGCCTGGCGTGAATCGCCTGCTGCACAACGATGAAGAAACCGAACTGCGCGGGAAGGTGCGCTTTCGGGCGGAACCCGGCGACCGCCTGACGATTGCCTCACCCGGCGGCGGTGGCTGGGGCCAGGCGGATGCGGAGGAAGATGCACGATAAAGGAAGAGGGCGGGGCGAAAAGATATTTCGCCCCTCTACCGTTTTTGTGTCACTCGTTGCCCTCGGTCTCGGTCTCCGGCAGGAGCGACGGTAGCGCAAACCGCAGCACCCGATTGCTGTTGCGGTCGGCCACATAGACCTGTCCGCCGGGGCCAACTGCAACCCCGCTGGGTGAGTTGAGCGACGCCAGATCTTCACCGCGCCCACCCCAGCGCAGGATGACTTCACCCCGCAGGTTAGCGGCTACGATCCGATTCTGAAGCGGTACGCTGACGTAGATCTCCCCATCCGGGCTGACGGCGATGGACGGATCTTCGTAGGTGTTGGCCTGCCAGCCGCCGACGTCCCAGGTGGCAATGGGCAGCGCAATCTCCCGCTCATCGTCGGCGGGCTGGAAGATCTGCACCCGGCCATTCCAGGTATCGGCGACATAGATCCGGCCGGCGCGGTCAACCGCCACGCCGGTTGGCTCATTGAACTGCCCGGCCTCCGTCCCGGCCGAACCGAACTGGTAGAGATACTCGCCCTCATCGTCCGTGACCACAACCCGCTTGTTGCCGGTATCGGCGATGTAGACATTGCCCTGCGCATCTACCGCCACCCCGCGCGGCCCGTAAAAGCTCAACGGGTTTTCGGCATTGCCCTCGGCGGTGCCGCCCGTATCGGTAAAGCGGCGACCGTCAAGTGTTTCATCACCGCTGCCCCAGGTCGCCAGCCACTCGCCGGTCGAACTGAGCTTCACAATGCGCGCATTCCAGGTATCGGCAACGTAGATATTGCCGGCACTGTCAACGGTCACGCCGCGCGGCTCGTAAAACTGATCTTCACCGCTGCCCTGGCTGCCGATGGAGCGGATCAGTTCACCGTCAACATCAAAGACCTGAATGCGATGGTTTAACGTATCCGCCACATACACATTTCCCCGGCGATCCGTTGCCAGTCCCACCGGACTGGACAACTCTTCCGGCCCACCGATAACCTGGTTTGCCAGCAGGCGCAGGTTGCCGCTGCTCACGCTGCTGCCGGTCGCTGTGGTAATCTCATCAGCACCGCTGACCAGATCCTGGCGCAACCAGACTTCCATCTCGCGCGCACCGGGCTGCAATGGTGACGGCAAATCCCGGTAGAGCACAAAGTTCCACAGCGTTTCGCGGTTCTGCGGGTTGAGGGGCCAGGTTAGCGGTCCCCAGGGCGCATGCAGTTCCTCCGAGAGATCGCGGTCACACCCTTTGGGGCCGGGTTGGGTATAGTCCTCGCTACGCATCCATGAGTTGAAGTAGAACTTCTTATACCCGGCACTCTGCGGTGAACATTTATCGCCCTCCGGAAACCACCAGTTAAACACACCGCCCTCGCCATAGGGCCGCACATATGCCTCGCGCAGCACCTCGCGCACCTCCAGGGTGACGTGCGGTTTGCTCAACATCACGACCGGCGCTAACCCGGTTGAGCCATCCGGCATCTCGACCTCCAGGCTGGTGAGACTGGGATTATCCCGGAACTCGCTGCCATTGCGCCAGACCAGCCGTTGGAAGTCGCGCAGATACCACTGCAGCGGCCATGCCAGCGAACCTTCGCCCTCCGCATTGCCACTGTCAATAATAATCGGCATCGTCAGGCCGCCCGCCACATCCTCATCTGAGCGCTGATTGCGGGTCAGGTTGATCGCAATTTCGCGGATGTCTTCGACATATCGGGGAACATCGGGCGCGGTCTGCGTATAGACGAGCAGTTCAATCGGCGTATCCGGGTGCCGGTAGACCGCCATCCAGGTGGCGCGGATCATGTACAGACCAAGCACGCCGGCAATGGTCAACCCACTCAGGCTAAGAACAATCCCCACACCCAGCCGTTGCGCCAGAGTCAGCAGTGCAAAGAGCAGGCCACCTGCCAGCAGCAGCGGCACCATGCCCTGCAGGACGCTACTCTGTCCTACCAACCCGCCCGTCTGCGGATCAAACCGCCAGAGCGCCACACCAAGGAAGGTGAAGAGCAGCAGCAGTGCCGGTGGCACCAGCAGTGCCCAGCGCTGATCCGGCAATTCCCGCCATCTGATCTTGCGCACCAGCCGTCCCAAAGTCCAGGCTGCCACCAGATTGCCCGGTAGTGACATATGCACCAGCAGCCAGGGCATCTTCTCGCCGGCCCAGGAGAAGAGCACAATTGAGTTAAAGTACCAGAAGACCAGTAGGATGGGAAAGAGCGTCTGCGTCACGGCGGCGTAGGACGGCTCGGACCGAGCGGCGTCCGCACTGTGTCGCGTATCCGGCGTGTTGGTAACGGTCGTTGCTATCCTGTCACCGCGCATCCAGGGTTTGACATCCTGCGTTTGAATGTCCCCATCGCCCGGATCCGGCGGCCCGGCAGGATCACCATCGCTCACTTGCGGCGCATCGCCGACTGTCGGCTCACCAGTAATGCGCGGTCGTCGTCGGCCAAAGAGATAGATCGCCGCGCCAACGCCGGTAAGGACACCCAGCGGCTCGTAGAGCGGCAGTTGCATCAAATAGTAGTACCAGGGCTGATCGCCCCGGGCAAAATCGTGCTGGCTGCCGAGCCAGTAGGCCAGACCGGCATAGAGCCCATCGATTGCACCGCGCGGGTAAGCAAAAAAGGTACTGTAGAGCACCAGGTAGATCCCACCCAGAATACCCAGCGCAATCCAGAGCGTTGCCCGATCTTCCTGCCAGAGCGCTTTGAAGCGTGGAATGACCACCGGACGCGGATCCCAGACGCGCATCGAGAGCCAGGCCAGCAGCAGCGCCGCCGCAACCAGAAAAGCCTTCTCACCCAGGTGCAACCCCTCACCAACGGGCAGCGCCAGATCCACCTGTCGCCCCAGTAGAACGATAACCGCGCCCACACCGATCAGGATGAGTAGTCCCCGGTTAAGTTGTTTCTGGAACCCGAGTTCAACGATGAGCCGCACAAGCATGAAAATACCAAAGATAAAGAAGAGAATGTAATAGAGTTCATGCGTGGCAATAGCCAGCGCCAGGCTTGCCGCCAGCAAGTAGAGATACCGGGCGCGTCCGGTATCAATAAAGCGGAAAATGCCGATCACCATCCAGAGTTCCCACAGCACCATCAGCCCATCGTGACGCGCAAAGCGGGTGAAGTAGAGCAGCGAGGGCGAGAAGCCCAGCAGCACCGCCGCAATCAGCGCGCCGCGTCGTCCCAGATAGGGCCGTAACATCCAACTGGAGGCAACCATGCCAATCCCGGCCAGTGCCATCGGCAACCGCGCCTGGAAATCGCCATCGCCGAACAGAAAGTATGATAGGAGACTAAACACATACAGCGACGGTCCATGGTACACCGGGTCATAGCAGTAGGTCGCTGACCGGCCACCATTGGCACACAGGAAATCGCCGCTGCCGGTATAAAAGCGCCAGCTTGTCCAGGCATGAATCGCTTCATCGTGGTGCATAGCCATGTTGCCCAGGCCCCAGAGGTGGGCAATCACGCTGAGAAAGACCACGACGACATACGCCACCACCTCCAGGTTGACGCGCGACAGGTCAAATGCACGATCCAGAACTGAGCGCTGCGGTGAGCGCGGAAATGTTTCTACGGCCATAACTGCCTCGTTAATTGCGTAATCTATAATTCTGGGTAATCTGTAATCCGTAATTCATGGACTACGGACGACTGTTCAACTCGGCTCCGGTTCCCAGGCCAATCTGATCGGCCAGCACCGGGCGTACAGCAAGGACAAAATCGGTGGAACCCAGGCGGGCATTTGTATCCCGATACATCAAAAAGTCCCACAAATGCACAACGGTTTCATCGGCAAACGGCGCGCGTAGGGCCTGTGCCAGCAGCGAAACCTGATCAAGCGGAGCGGTGCGCCAGTGATCACTCTCACCCAGGTTGTATATCTCCCCTTCGGGGAACCACCAGCGTAGCGGTAACTGTTGCAACCGGAAATCTTGCAGATACTCGCTATTCTCCGGATTGCGGCTAATATTTTCTTGCAGCATAAACACTGCCTGGATCTCTTCACCCGGGGGAGCGGTCAGGCGCGGTTCGACCCGGCTCGCGTTGGGAAAATCACGGAAATACCACTGCCAGACCGTTTCGTTATCATACAGAATGGGAATATCCAGGCCGCCGCCTCTACGCCGCGATGCCTCCTCCAGCCGTCGTACCACGCGCATCACATCGGGCGATGTCTGCGTGTAGATCAGCATCTCGCGGGGTGTATCACCGCTGAGGTAGGTCAGACGATAAGCATTGCGGATGGTGTAGGCGCTACCCAGGAGCGTCATGCACAGCGCCAGCATACTGAGCGACCAGCGCCGGTTCCGGTACATACCGGCCGCTGCAACCAGCAACCCCCAGAGCACCAGCACAATTGACGGGATGATCCAGCCCGGTATAGCAATCTCGGTGTCGGCGTTGACATAGGTTGTCATTAACACAAAACCCAACCCGGCAACCGCGATGAAAACGCCAATAAAGAGCGGTGGCGTAATCCGGTTGAAGCGCTCCTCAAGCGTAGCATGACCGGACACGTCTGCGTCAGTCGCCGCGCCGTCGGTTGCCGTCCAGATGCCGCGCAACACGCGCCCGCAGGCCCAGGCCCCCAGCAGCACCATCGGCAGCGCCACATGGATGCTCAACCAGGGCATCTTCTCCCCGGCCCAGGAGTAGATCCCAAACGCGCCGAGTACCCACCACGCCAGGAAGAGCGGCGTGAAGAGTTGCTGCCCTTTGCGCTGCACCAGATCTTTCCCAACCAGGATCAGACCAATGGTTGCCCAGAACAGTAACAGCGGCTCATAGATAATGAGCAAAACGAGATAGTAATAGGGCGGCTGTCCGCCGCGCTCAACATTATGTTGCGCCAGCCAGTAGAGCAGCGACCCGGTCGTGCCGGTGACAACGCCGAGGATATTTGTCAGAAAGGCGGTGAAGAGTAGCGCATAGATTGTAAAAAAGAGCCCCAGTGCTACCAACCAGCGCCGGTCAGCAGTCAGGCCGGCAAAAGTATCCAGCACCATTGTGCTATCGCCGCTACGCGCCCGCTGCCATGCCGTCTGACCATCCGCGCCCGTGCGCCACCAGATCAGCCAGAGCAGCAAGCCGGAACTACCCAGCAGCAGCGCAATCCCCGTCAAAATCGCGGGATGCCCAAAGAAGAGCCAGAGGTCGGCAACATAACTGCTGATATTTGCCGGGAGCCCCTGCCCACCATTGTTGTCGGGCTGGTTGCGGATACGCAGTGCATAGGCATTATCTGACGTTTCCAGCGGATACCAGCCAAACAGCGGGCCGGGAGTATACTCCATCCGCCCCGTCTCCGGGTCACGCGTCGCGGTGTGCGACCCATCGACCTGCGCCGTGCCGGGCAGAATAAACACCAGCAGCGCCAGCGCAACGGCTAACCCGCCCAGGATTGCCAGGCCGGGCCGGTACACCCGCCAGAGCAGCAGCAGCACCAGCGGTGTCCCGATCAGCAACAGAAAGAGATAGCTAGTTTCCTGGTTGGTCAGCATCAGGCCAAACGCCGCCGCACCCAGGTAGAGCCAGCCGGCCTGGCGCGTGCCGGCATAGCGCACAATCGCCACAACCACCAGCATCTCAAAGACAACCGAGTAAATATCGTGGCGAATAAAGCGCCCGACATAGAGAAATGCGGGTGAGATAAGCAGATAGACCGCAGCCATCAGCGCCGCCGGCCGCCCCAGTTCCCGCCGGAGGAGCAGCGGCAGCAGCGTAAGCACCGTCCCGAACAGCGCTGCCCCCAGACGCGCGGTAAAGTCACTATCGCCAAACAAAAAGTAGATCAGCGCGCCAAAATAGTAGAGAAAGGGACCATGCAGCAACGGATCGTGAATGTACCCCTGGCCGGTATAAATCCGCCATGAATAGAATGCATGCAGCGTTTCATCATGGTGGAGTGCGCGATCACCTAACCCCCACAGGTGTGCCAGCAGGGAAATGATACCGAGCAAAAGATACGCCCCGGACTCGACGGTGAGAAATGTTCCGCGTGGCGCGCGCTCGGCCAGGCGGACGGTTGGGCCGGTCTGCGGTTCGGCGGTAGTAGTGGATGGTGGTGTTGGTACTTCAAGCGTTGACATCGCACCTCATGTGCGGTTGATGGACAGAACGGTAAGCCGGGTTACGGATGACCATAACATTTTTGCTCCGCCCTGTGCCATACACCCTACGACGTTATATCGCGCCAGAGGGCGCGATTGACCGCAGGCATTGTACACGATTCGTAAGGTAGGAGCAAGGAAAAGTGAGGGGTTTTTTGTTGCCGTTGCGATATCGGATCAGAACGTTTCTCGTAAGTGGAGCATGCGATAATGCGGTGTAAGTGGCAGATATTGCCATTGGAAGCCAGATGCTACCGGGGCATAAACGTAAAAGTACGGCTGCCGACCGGCAGCCGTAAACGGGAGAGGTACGGCATAAGAACATTGCAGCGTGGTGAAGTCTATCACGGTGAATGCCGCGCTGACCGTGACTGCCGTCAGCATACCACAGAAGCGGGCATCCTGCATCGGCGTTAAGTCGGATTAATCGCTCCGTCATTTGGTTGACGCACGAACATATCGACGTACGAACAATGTGAGGTAGGGACTACCGGGACGTAAGAGAGATGTACTATTGATACTACTGTTTGTCGTGTACTATTGTAAAAGTGTACTACGAAATATCCTTCCGGGCAGGGCCGTGCCTGTTATAGTTGCTCCGTTGTTCCCACAGGTACGGCTTTTGCCAATCTTCATCTGCATGCGCTCATTCACCACGTTACGCGGTGGGCGTTCAAACCTGCTAGAGGCGATATCCGCTTCGGCGGAGGAGACGGCGTACCTCGTGCAATTCACAGGAGTTACGCTGTCGGTTCCAAACCAGGCATCTGCCTGGACAAACGGCCCGATTTGCCTCCGGCAGGGCGGAAGAACCCATCCTTTTTCCACAAACATGTTGCACATCGTGCAACATGTTTGTGGAAAAAGATCAAAAGTACCATGCTGCCGCAGGCGAAATACACCGTTATTGGAAGCAAACGGCCTGTTTGCACGCGCACCGCGTAAGTCGTGTAATTCACACGAGTACGCGGTCACTGATCCGGCAGAGCATTTCGCCTCCGGCAGGGCGGAAGAAGCCAGATCTTATTCACAAAAAATTCACTGTGTGAATCTTTTTGTGAATAAAGATCAAAAGTACCATGCTGCCGCAGGCGATTCTGCCATTCACCGGGTGAAACGCCCGATTTGATGAACCACCGCGTAACGCGTGTAGTTCAGGTAATTCCCTCGTATGGCCCCAGGAATGTCGGGAGTGGGCGGGTAATATGCACCTGCCAGAGTGCCTTGAGTGTCGCCAGAAATTCACGCATGGTGTAGAAACTGACCACTTTTGAAGAATAGGCTTCCCAATCCGGGGTGCCCAGGCCCACCGCATCAATGCCCAGGTGCCGGCAGGTATAGACGGCACGCGGCAGATGAAATTGCTGCGTAATCAGCACTGCCTGCTCCACGCCAAAAATGACGCGGGCGCGGTAGCAGCTCTCGTAGGTGCTAAATCCGGCATAGTCGAGCGTAATATCGCCGGCAGGTACGCCCCGGTCTTCGGCATACTGCTGCATAGCGGCCACTTCGTTGTACTCCACCTGGCTGTTATCACCCGTCATCAAGATTTTGCGTACGCGGCCCATCTGATAGAGCTGAACGGCGGTCTGCACCCGGTCCGCCAGCATCGGGGAGGGCGTTCCGTCCCGCCGCACCCCCGCGCCAAAGACCAGGGCAACCGGTTCGGCGGGTACCTCGGCGGGATCGGTATAGCGATGGGGACTCGTGCTTGCGGCGACGTAAGCGATCAGGGCCGGTGGTCCGGCAACGGCGCTGACCAGCAGAATCAGGGCGATACGCCGCCAGCGTCGGTAGTAGTTGCGCATGGCTGCTCCTGGGATGGTTCCAGGGTTAATATCCTCGTTGTATGCTGTTCTACCTGTGTACGGCTCCAGAGCAGTGGATGGTAGCCGCCGGTGCGCCACGATTGGCTCATATCGCTATAGTGGCGGCTGCCCGGATGTCCGCTCTGTCCACTGGATAAGACGCCCAGACTGCGGTCCCAGTTGCTAAGATCGCAGATCTGGCGGTACGACGGCGCGGTATAGGCGGGAACAGCAGGCGCGTCGCGTGGCACAAATCCCATCGAGACGGTATCCAGGTCGCCGCCGGTCGGCCAGGGCCCCCGGTTGAAGATCGGTGCCAGTGCGGGAACATTTCCTAACGCGTGGCGCAACAGCAGACGGTGCTGCCGTCCATACTGCCAGGTACGCGGGTTTTTCCCCATGCTCTGACGCAGTTCCCGGACGGTGATGGACATGCATTCGCGTAGAATGCCGTTCCAGGTGCGCCCGGCTCCCAGCCAGGCATCATGGCGCTCGGCTCCCTCGGCCGTGCTGATGCGTGCAAGGATATCCGGCAGGGTGCGCGCCAGGTAGGTATTGCCGGGCAGCATGCTGAACAACCCCAGGCCGGTCGATGCGCTGAACAACTCCTGTACATCCGCATAGGCATGCCGCTCCAGATGGTATCGCAGGGTTGTGTAGATCGTCGCGCCAACACTCGTCGGTGTCAGTTCGCCATCCCACGCGTGCAGCAATGCCTGCGCCTGTCGCTCCAGCGGATCATCGAGTGGCAGATCGGCCACCAGCCGGGCCAGTTCACGCCCCGGCTGACTGAACTGATCCTGCTGGATGCGGGCAAAACTCTGGAGATCATGGTGGGGCGTTGCCTCCAGCAGTTCGCGGATACGCACTGCTCGGTAGCCGTTCAGCCATTCACCCTGCAACGCGGACTGGTAGGCGTAGCTCGCGCCGGCAATCCGGTTGTTGGCATTCAGCACCAGCCCCTCCGGCGGATCATAGGCGGCGGGCAGTTCCGCTGTCGGAATATAGCCGGTCCACTCGTAGGCGCCATCCCAGCCGGGTACGGGCAGCCGTCCATCACCCTGCGCGCGCAACGGCACATTGCCCCCAAGCGCATAGCCGTAATGTCCATGCACATCGGCATACACAAAATTCTGCGGCGGTGCATCCCAGAGCGCCAGGGCAGCCCGAAACGCCTCCCAGTTCTGCGCCTGATTAATCTGCAAAATTGCCTGCAGAATGTGACTCGGCTCAAGCGCGGTCCAGCGCAGGGCCAGATCTTCGGAAGGATGCAGGGGGCTATCCGGGGCCGCAATAGACGAGATAACCGGGCCGTGACGGGTGATCCGCACCTCCTCGACCACTGGTTGCGGCTGCCCCTTGACCAGGATCTCTTCCCGGACCAGCTCGGCCTGCTCCCAACCATCCTGCCAGGCATAGCGCAACGGATCATCAGGGTGGAAGCGTTCAATGTAGAGATCCTGCACATCGAGCATGCTGTTGGTGATGCTCCAGGCGATTGCCGCATTATGCCCGATCAGCACGCCCGGCACACCGGGGAATGTCACCCCGGCGACCGCATAGTCACCACCCTCCAGGTGCGCCTCGTACCAGAGCGACGGCAGTGTCAGGCTGAGATGTGGGTCGCCGGCAAGCAGGGGTTGCCCCGTTGCCGTGCGGCTGCCGCCAACCGTCCAGGCGTTGCTGCCTTGCGCCAATCCGGGGTTATGCAAAAAAGGCGCAGCCTCAGCGGCCGCCCGTAGCGCCTCCTCACCGATATGTTCGCTGAAACTGATGCCGGCCGGAACGGTTATCGGATGATTGTCCGGGTAGCGCGGCAGCAGTTCCGCCGCCCGCTCCGCACCGACGGTCGCCACAATCCGGGCATTCAGCAGTTCGCTCGTCCAGTTACCGGACAGGGTCAGAGCGAGGACTTTGCCCCACACCAGGATATCGGCAATCTCCCAGGGGCGGGGCGTATGGCGTACCAGGCGAAACTCCAGCGGCAGCCGGCTACCTGGTGTCTCCAGAAAAGTATTGATCCCCTGGACATAGGCGGTAAGAACCTGGCGCGTCGGCGCATCCAGGCATTCCACCTCGCGCTGCGTAATCCGGCTAAACCCCAGCACGCGCACAAAGCGGTCGGAACTCAGGGCAATCGGACCAAACAGTTCCGCCAGTTGTCCATGCGCCGTGCGGCGGTTGAGTTCCATCTGCCAGAGGCGATCCTGGGCATGCACATAACCGAGAGCCAGAAAGAGGTCATCGTTGTTTGCGGCATAAATATGGGGGATGCCCCAGCGGTCGCGCCGTACCTCCACCGACGCATGCAACCCGGGCAGGCGCAGTGTGCCTGATGTGCGCGGCAGGGAGCGGCGTAACACTGCCAGCGTACCCAGGCCCGCCAGCGCTCCCAGCCCGGCCATACCCGCCAGCGCTCCCCCAACGATTCGTCCCGCCCGTGCCCTGTTCATCATACGTCGCTCTCCATAAACATCGCAACTATTGAAGGTCTGCCAGGAATGCGGCCTATTGTAGCGTTCAGATGAGGGGACTGTCAATCTGGATACGTGGTTTCGGGTTGCAAAATCAGCATCGTCACACCACACACCACTATAATTTATGATATGTTTTGGACCACTTCCGGAAGTATGGCGTCTTCGTTAGCGTGACCAAGAGCAACGAGGTTTCTACAGCGGTCCTGTTTCCCGCCGGCTACCAGAAGTCTGTGCGCAAGGCCGTCCACGCAGAATTCACGGCAGCAGATGTCTTTGATAACCTCATTGTTCTTGACGAGAAAACCGACATCGATCTGCCGGATGCTACACTGCGCGTTACGCCCGATGCAGATGAAGCCGGCAAACCCCTGGAGTTACTCATACCCGAACCCGGCTTGTAAACAATCCGGCGTCCCGGCGCAAGTTGACATCCCCCCCGATTTCGGGTATCTTACCCCAAAGCTATGTTTTGTCTCACACGAAATTCCATCCTGGCGGTACAACGCCCATGAAACAGTTACTCCTGCCCCCGGACCTGCTGGCCGATTTGCAGCAGGTTGACCGTATTGTGTTGCAGCGGGTGCAATCCCATGCCGCCGTGATCACCGTGGCCGGGCAGCATCTACTCAACTCGGGCGGCAAGCGGCTACGCGCGGCGCTAACGCTGGTAGCGGCTCAGCTTGGTACCTACAACCTGGAACGCGTGCTGCATGCGGCAACTGCTGTCGAAGTTATTCATGCGGCCTCGCTGGTGCATGATGACCTGGTAGACGAAGCCGAGCGCCGCCGGGGTACGGTAACGGTGCATGCCAACTGGGATCATGGCGTTGCGCTGATGGTGGGCGATTACCTCTTCGCCATTGCTGCCGGTGAGATGGCGCTGGCCCCCGACTCCCGCATTATCACCTACCTCTCCGAAGCAGTTATGACCATCTGTGAAGGTGAACTGGCCCCGGTGATGCGTGTCACTCCGCTGGAAACTGCCCTGGAACAGTATCACTATAAAATCGGCTCAAAAACGGCGGCGCTGTTTGCGGCGGCCTGCAAGTGTGGGATCGCCAGTGGCGGCGGTTCCTCGGAACAGATCGATGCACTGGGACAGTTTGGCTACGATCTCGGTCTGGCATTTCAGATTGTGGACGACATTCTCGACTTTACCGGCGATGAAACCGTTCTGGGCAAACCGGCCGGGAGTGACCTGCGCCAGGGCATCATTACGCTTCCCCTGATTTATGCCGTTGATGCCGGTGGCGGCGCCGATCTGGCCGCAGTGATTGATATACAGGATGAGTCCCGTATTGCCTGGGCGATTGCCGAGGTGCAGCGCCTGGGAATTGATCGGGCGCAGGTCGAGGCGCGACGCCTGGTGGAGCGCGCCCTGAACTACCTCGCCCCTTTCCCCGACAGTCCCGCGCGCCGGATGCTTGGCACAATCACCGAGTTTGTGCTGGAGCGAGAACAGTAGGCGTAGTGCGCAGAGAACACACAGCCACCCCGCCTTTATCCCTCGGTCGCCAGTACCATCATCGGTTTACCGAATAGTCCTATGTATGTTCCCGGCCTGACATGCTATAGTCGATAGAGATTATTGTAGTACGTTGTTTACATGCGATCAGGAGACTTCAACCATGTCCACAACGCTGACCAATTCTGTCTCGGTTGAATTGCTCACTGAGCAGGGCATTGCGGCGCTCAAAGCCGGCGATAAGCGACGAGCCGCTGAACTGTTGAACGAGGCTGTCCAGATTGATCCCCATAACGAGCGGGCCTGGCTCTGGTTATCCGGGGCGGTTACGGATAATGCGGAACGGCGCCACTGCCTGGAGTGGGTGCTGGCAATCAACCCCGAAAATAGCGCGGCGCAGCGTGGCCTGGCGGCCCTCCCAGCGAATACACCCGTGCAAACACATGCGGATACCCCAAAGTCGGTGTCGGCGTCTATGCTAACTCCTGCCCCCAGCGATTCTACGCCGGTGCAAGATATGCCGAATATGAAAATGCCGCCGAAAGCAGTAGCAGCATCAGCCACGGACGAAACCCAACCGGGGATGCGTACACCACGGGCAGATGGCTCCGTGCTGCGGGCATTGTCGAGTGCCGTTCCACAACCGGCGCGTCCTGCTCATGATGCGGTCGGACCGGAAGCCGCCGTCACCTGTCGTTGTGGCCAGACCTACCACCTGCGCGATGAGTTTATGGGCCGGACTATAACCTGCCCGGAGTGCCACGAGGAACTACGCGTCCTGTCGGATATGGTGCGCCGGCAGACCGACAGCGCATTTGACCGGGATAAATTTCTGCTACGCCAGAAGCATCTCTCACTCTCGGAAAAGTATTATATCTGGGATGAACAAGATCGCCCTATTCTCTTTATCGAACGCCCACGGCATCTGCTGCGGAATCTGGGGGCTACGCTGGCTGCAGGTGCGGTCGGCATGTTGGTAGTGACGGGGTTTATCGCTCTGGGAACTATCATTCAGGTGGAAGTGCTGAGTATCCTTATCACCCTGTTCGGGGTTGCCGTCTTTCTTCCAATTAGCCTGTTTATCTATCTTTCGCTTGCCCAAAAGCGGCATATCACCTTCTATCGGGATGATAGTCGGCAGGAGCCGTTGCTCCAGATCTTGCAAGATCAGAAGCTCTACTTTATCACGGCATCGTACACCGTGAACGATGCCCAGGGTGAAGTTATCGCCTGCCTGCGCAAGAATCATCTCTACGATATCTTCCGCAAGCACTGGCACTGCCATGCGCCGGATGGCTCGTTGATCTGCACGGCGAAGGAAGACTCGATTGTGCTGTCGCTGCTGCGGCGTGTCCTGAACAGTAACCTGTTTGGTCTTTTGCGCACCAATTTTATTATTATAGCCGGGCCGGAGGCGCACCACGTTGGTGAATTCAATCGTAAGTTTACCATCCTGGACCGCTACGTATTGGATATGAGCTATGATGCGCGCCGGATAATTGACCGCCGCGTTGCGCTGGCCCTGGGCGTCATGCTTGATACCGGCGAACGGCGCTAGAACAAGGGACAGGGGATAGGGGACAGGGAAGAGGTTGCAAGTCACCTACTGATGCACTTGACTTGCATATTCGGTTGTTGCACACCTTCAGAGCAGTTCACAGAGTGCCGCTTCATGAACTTTGAGAAATAGTCCGGATATGAAATGACCGGGAGTCCCGGCTTCAGTCGGTGGGATGCCTGCCGGGGCCATAGCCTCCCGGCATTGCGGCATATGCAGGCGTGCGGCCTGCTCCGGCCGTGACTCACCGCAGGATCGGCTTCATCTGAGTGCAAGCCTGGTCCGGCTAAAGCCGGAATTCCTGAAGATCGATATCGGGATTAATTCTTCAAAGTTCATCAAACGGTTCCAGACCAGCACAACCACTCGAAAGCGGCACCTCACGGACTACGGATTACAGACTACGGACTACGGATTCTGCGGTGGCAGCACAAACCACCAGTCGCGCACCAGCCAGATTAGCCCGATCATCCCGGCCAGCAAGAGGACAAAGCGCAGATCGCCCCAGCGCGGTCGCCGGCGATGGCGCGGCAACACCATATGCGAACTGACCCAGTAGAGTGTCACCGTGAGTAGCGCATAAAAGAGCAGGGTTGCGCGGTAGATGGGCAGTACCAGCGGGCCATTCGGTCCATAATGCACGACACCGATGGAAAGTTGATTAATCAGCGGAAGATTCAACACATCGCCGCCCAGAAACATGCCACTGCCGGCATCCGGGGTGATCGTGACAATCGAGATCAGGGCGCTGAACGGGTTGAGATAGAGCAGTTGGGGCGGGATGGCCTGCCCGGTGGGCGCGTTGAAATAGCTCCAGAGAACACTCGCCATTGTAGTTGTGCCAATCAGCAATAGGATAAACACGTAACTCAGCACGGTTGCCTGGGAAGTACGCCGTACCAATGCCGAGCAGAACATGCCGATGGTTCCATAGGTAATCGCCGTAACCAGCAGCAGCAGCAGCGTCTTGACCATATCTTTGGGCGCAACACCGCCAAACATCAGTACCACGCTAAACACCGGGATCGATGCAAAAATCAGCAGAAAGATATAGCTCAACGCGGCGACCAGTTTCCCCCACAGAATACGCGCCGGTCGCAGCGGCGTTGCCAGCAGCATCTCGTAGGTCAGTTGTTCCCGCTCGCCACTGATCGCGCCGCTGGTCATTGCCGGCGCGAGAAAGACCATCAGCAACACCGCGCAGAGGGCCAACCCGCTAAACAGCGACTGCCCCACCTGGAAGCTCAAGACCATGCCCCCGAAGCTCGCCTGGCGCAGCATAAGCAGATAAATGCCATATCCCGCCACCGCCATCGCTACCAGAAACAGCGTCAGGATGGCGTAGGGCCGCACGCCGCGCATGCGAATGCGCACCTCTTTAACGATGATCGGATTGAGTTGCGGCGGGAATAATCGGACAGCCTTCATTACGTTACCTCGGTCAATCGCAGGAAGAGGTGTTCCAGGTCTTCGGCCTGCATATGGTAGTCACTGATGGGAATGCCCTGGACCAGCAGATGGGCCAGTAGCGCCGCCTGCTGCTCTTCGTTTGCCTGGCGCAGTTCGACATACAGCAAGTGGACATCGGCTTCGTCGCGCCGGACCTGGACAACCTCCGGGAGGTTTGCGGCCGGTTGCAGGTCGCGTACCAGTGCCTCGGCTTGTTCGGCTGCGCGTAGCACACGGATGCGCAGGGTATTCCCACCCTGCAACTGGCGGCGTACCGCGTCCACCGTGCCACTGACCACCATCCGCCCCGAGTCGATAATGCCAATCTCAGTACAGATCTCGGCCAGTTCGCTGAGAATGTGTGAACTGAGAAAGATCGTCTTCTCCATATCGCGCAGCGTGCGCAGGAGTTCGCGCAGTTCGACGCGGGCGCGCGGGTCCAGGCCGCTGGCGGGCTCGTCCAGCAGGAGGATCGGCGGGTCGTGGACGAGCGCATGCGCCAGGCAGAGGCGCTGCTGCATGCCCCGCGAGAGGCTCTGTACAAATGCCTCCCGTTTGGCGGTCAGATCAACCAGATCGAGCAACTGATCCACCGTGGATTGCCGCCGCTTGCCACCCAGACCATAGCAGCGGGCAAAAAAGTCCAGGTATTCCCAGACGCGCAGGTCATCATACACACCAAAGAAGTCGGGCATATACCCGACCAGATGCTGCCCTGCGCCGCCATCAGCGCGCAACCGCTCCCCCATCAGGCGAATCTCGCCGCCGGTCGGCTCCAGCAGACCGGCCAGCAGGCGCAGTGTGGTGGTCTTCCCGGCGCCATTCGGCCCGATAAAGCCATAGATGCTGCCGCGCGCCACCTGCAGGTTCAGGTTGTCCAGGGCCAGGGTTTTGCCATAGCGCCGGGTCAGGTTAACCGTCTCAATTGCATTTGTCATAGGTATAGGTTATGGATTATGAACAGTGCTTCATACATCTAGCAATCCTAGGTTTGTCGTAGTGCCGCCTTCAGGCGGTTGGGGGCGAATCCCGAAAAATCAGTTTCCAACGGCGGAAGATTCCCATGCTTTTTCACAAAAATGTTGCACTTTGTGCAACATTTTTGTGAAAAAGCTAAAAAGTGTACCATGCTGCCGCAGGCGCATCTGGCTTCCATCGGGTCAAACGTTCGGTTTGAACACCCGCCGCATAAGTCCTGTACTTTAGGATTGCCAGATAAACTATCCCTCGGTATCCGGCATCGTTCCCGCCAACGCCGCATCAATGATCATACAGCCGGGAGCATTCTGCATACCGACTTCACCGTTGATGCGCAGCCGAATCTCACCCCGGTTGCTAAGAAAACCTGCCGGCTGCTCCAGGATCAGCGGCTGGGCATTCACCGGCTGCGTCTTCCACTCTCCGGCGTTCCAATCGAACAGTTCCACACGAATATCAGCGGGCCATGGTCCATCAGCCAGCGGGATCAGCGTAATCTGCTCCGGCTGGAGCCCGGCCAGTTCGGGTGGTAGCCGCAGGGTTTCGATCACTGTTTGCCCAAACAGGGTAAAGCCAATGCCCTGGCTGCCCATACACTGGCTCTCCGGGTCGGCCTCGATTCGGCGTTCCATCCAGCCCTGCCCCAACGTAAGCTCCTGGCTGGTAACGTGCAATCGGGGGTTGAAGGTAATCAGAGACAACTGTTGGCGGGCCACCCGCTGATCGACCACATCAACCGCAAGCAGGGACTGATCGGCCCAGGCCAGCAGCATGGGCTGGGCATTGCGCGTGGTCGGACCGTAGGAGTAGAGTGCATCCAGCAGACCGGCACGCAGTTGCTTATCCGGCGGGAGTGGTTGAGCGCGTGACTTTTGCATCCGGTCCATCTCATCACCATAGATCAGGTAACTCAATGGAGTGTGGCCCTCAAAGTTGTTGTGTGAACTTGCCGTGTCAAGCGTCAACTCGGCCTGCTGCTCTTCCCCCGGCGCCAGATCACCCAGATGGGCCACCTGGTCGCCCTGGATCAGTACAACATCACGAAGCGGTAGATCGCCAACATTACGAACTTCGCCGGCCAACTTCGTGCCATCCAGCGTAACCTGTGCGGTGACACTCTGATACGGGCGCAGTTCATCGGCCATAACTGCGCGCATCGACCACTGCGGCACCTCCAGGTTGGTTGCCTGTGCGCCGGATACCCCCGGCAGCGACTGATCTTGCAGGAAAACACCGCTCTGGCTACCCTGACTGGTATCCCACGGCCCTTGCAGCGAAATGGGACGCAGCAGTGCCGACCGGGATGTTTCCAGGGTGTAGCTCCGGCGCTCCGGGGAGAAAACACCAACAAACGAGCGCACACGCGCAATATCCCCCGCCGAATCGGTGTGCAGCGGCTCAACCAGGGAAATCTGGTTCAGCACCACATCGCCCCCACGTTTTGCATAGCCTATACCATAGGCAACCAGGGCAAAAATGATCGTGAGCGCGGGAACGACAATCCAACCGAGTGCCTGATGATCCAGTTTGCGCAGCAGCAGGTAGGTTACTGGTCCAACCAGCACGATATAGGTCAGCAGCAGTAGTCCCAGGGTTGCCAGTGCGGGCAACTCCAGGGCCGGCAGACGTGTTAGTGAGGTGGCAACGTTGCCTTCGGTAAACATGTCGATATTGGGGTTGGTCGGCCCGAAGCCAACCGGCAGATTCTGCCGTTGGCGTAGCAGGTTGCTCCAGAAGCGCTGCTCGTCCGCAACGTTATCCAGGCCGGGTACATTCAGTGCTGCGGCAAAAAAGGTGACACTCCCGGCCCCCGCCGGTCGCTCAACCAGCAGCGGCAGATCGCCAACCGGGTTGATCCCGGTAACGGGCAGGATGCGTGCTCCCGCAACTGGTTCGACCTGAGTCAGGGAGAGCGTTCCCAGGTCAGCGGCAGCGTCGCCCAGCAGGGTGGTGGCGGCTACCGGTTCCTGCCCCAGCACCTGAACCGGCTGAAGCTCCGGGGGTAAGCCCGCCAGCGTTTGCTCAGCGCCCGGGCCACCGGCGACCACCAGATGCCCGCCGCGCAGTACCCACTCTCGTAGCGCCGTCTGTGCTTTTTCATTCATGGAGTGGGTCGGCACATCGTTCATTACCAGTGTATCAAACATTGCCAGTCCCAGCGCATGGTCGGGCAGGTCGGCCGGATCGAGCGATACATTCACGACGCGGGCATCATGGGCTAACTGATCGGGGAGGCGGACACTGGTGCCTTCCCCGGTCAGCACAGCGACCATATGAACCCGGCTGTTTTGCGGATCAAGCGTCACCTGCTGCTGTGCCAACGTTGATGCCTGGTCAATCACGGGCGCTCCCTGTCGTACCAGATGCACCGTCATCCGGCGTGCGGAGTTGGATACAAATACATAGACCGTCACGGTTTTGCGCGCACCATTGGGGAGATCAAGCGTCGTACCAAAGGTAGCGCTGGCGCGGGTGGTGATACGCACTTCGGCGGCTATGTCGCTGCTGTCGTTCTGCACGGTCACATGCACGGGCAGCCAGCTTCCCGGCCGATAGACGCTGCCAAAGGCGGGTCGCGCATCAAGGGTGATCCCGGCGATGGTTTCAAGCGGTGGTGTGTCCGTATCGGGTTCGGACGTCGGAATGGACCCGATCTTCGCGTGCTGTTGGGCAGCGGTATCCAGCGCCGGGGCAAGCATAAGTGCAACGACCCAGGCAAGGATAAAGCCCAACAGCATGGATTTTCGGCGATGCTGAACCACAGCCAACGCTCCTTTGTGCGTTTCCTATCCTTACTTTGCTTAAGGGAAACATACGCAGCCAGGGCGTTCTATCGCGCCTGACCGATGTGATGGAGGGATATGGATCGTGGCCTGCCGGCGGCACGACACCTGGATATCCTGAGATAGTGCGTATGTCCTGTTATGAAGTTATGACGACGGAGGTACGGTGTAAGTTCCCACTATTCAGTATAGCAGTGCCGGTGCGCGTGGCTAAATGATGCGAAGATGATAGGGGACTGATTATCGTATGGTATGTGATGGCAGGGGGTAGCCATGCTGCCGTCCTGTGCCGATCTGCCGGCGGCGAAAGTTACCCGTTCGTAAAAGACCGCGTTACGCGGTCGGTTCCAAATCCGGTTGTTGCCGGGATGAACGGCGAATCGCGCCGGCGGCCGCATGAGCCGTTCCGTTCTTTATTTTGGAATGGTTTGGCCGAAGGCGAAACCATTCCAAAATAAAGAACGGACGACCACGTAATGCGTGTCGGATCATTGCGCTATCAGATAGTCATGCTGCGGGGAAGGAAGCTATTAAGCGTATCATCCATGACAATCTGTCTGTACGACGATGTATATAGAAAAAACAGGTACACAAACAACAAACACGTTGCCGGGTAGCAATGCAACCGGTGTGTTTTGTTCTTTCTGGCTTTGTTCGATCTTCTTTAAAAGCGCGGGAGCAGTCAGCGCCGGCGCCGCATGCGCTCCACATCGTCGGTGCGTACCAGAACGGGCGCTTCGGCATAGCGTGCCTGAACCAGACGACCGATAATGAGCAGAACCAGCAGCAGCGCGCAGATAAACGCAATTGTCATGGGCATAGCCAGCTTCCTTTCAAGGTGTCTAGAGTTTTACGACAACCAGATAGCCATCACAGGCTTCTCCTACAGTATAACGATTTTTTAGCGAGTCGTCCATAAAAAGTAGGTAGAATCGGCAAAATTGGTGCAGCAGTTGTGCATGTTTGATGTAAACGTCACTCGATTGGTATCAGTTGCATGCTCATGATAGAATAGCAACCTGCCGGAAGCGTACCATGTCGTACCGTATCAGGAGCAGAGAAGGGGCCATGACTGCACAGACGAACCGCGAAGCGTTCATACCCTATCGTCGCAGTGACCTGATCGAACTCTGTATCGATGATGGGCAATTGCCGAATGATGATGTTCAGAAGTTCCGCGACTTCTGTGAGATCCTCACGGCCTACTATCATGTCAAATCGCAGCGTACCCTTGAGGTGCTGAAGGATAGCTTTGCTCCGTTCAATCCTGATGCCGATACCCGGACGCGGGTGGCGCCGACGGCCCAACAGTCCGCCGCGCTGGAGCAGCGTCTGGTGCAGGCATTTGCGACTGTCCTGCAGCGGGCGAACTACTCTGCACTGTCGCCGGAAGATCTTCAGGGAGCCTTTGCCGGGGAGTCGCTGATTCCGCTCAAGACACGGATTGATTTTGATGACTATGCCCATATGGTGTTTTACTACCGAGGCGATAATTTCAAAACGGTGCAGGTAAAGCGCTGGTTTCGGCAGCAGGAGGTTGTCGTAGATAACTTTGAGCGGGTGGCGCTACTGCTCCGGTTCAAAGATGCGGATTACTTTGCAGCCAAAAAGCAGCAGGTCGCGGATCTCAACTTTACGCCGGGAAAGATGTATCTCTACCTCTACAAGAATGTGCCACGCTACGACCTCGAACTGCTCTTCCCGAATGTCCAGGTGAGTATGAACTGGCTTGACCGGCTGCTGGTGCTGGGTCCGGCGATTGGTGCAGCCGTGCCGCTGCTGCTGCGGGTGCTGCCTAGTCTGCTGCTGATCATCGGTGTAATTCTGCTGGTGATCTTCGGGGCCGAGTTTCCCGGTCGCCTGGGGTTGGAGATCGATGATGCCGCCGCGCAGAATATCTTCCCGGTGTTGATTGCTACCATGTCCATCGGGATGGCGCTGGGTGGGTTTGCCGCAAAGCAATATTCGACCTACAAAAATAAGCGGCTCAAGTTTCTCAAGCGTATCACCGATACGCTCTTCTTCAAAAATCTGGTGACCAATCAGGGCGTGTTGTACACACTGGTCGATGCAGCCGAGGAAGAGGAGTGTAAAGAGATTATCCTGGTCTACTACCACCTGCTGGTTGCCGGGCAACCCCTGACGCGTGACCGGTTGGATCGGCAGATTGAGCAGTGGATGGAGCAGACCTGGGATACCCGGATTGACTTTGATATTGATAAGACGCTTGCCAATCTTACGGCGTTGCGGGTGTCCGCTGCCGGGGCGGACGATGTGGCGGCGCTGGTGCAGGTCGATGCGGCGGGCGCGTACCAGGCGCGGTCCCTGGATACGGCCCGGGTGGTCATCGATTATGTGTGGGATAACATTTTTCAGTATGCCGCAACCGGCGTGGCGGAGTTTGCCCCGGCGTTGATGGAGAGGACGGAATCCTGAGATGCGTGTTGCGATTGTTCACGACTATCTCAACCAGTATGGGGGAGCCGAGCGGGTGCTGGAGGCGCTACATACCCTCTACCCCGATGCTCCGGTCTATACCTCGATCTTTGATCCGGACGTTATGCCCGCGTTTTACCGGACCTGGGATGTACGTACTTCGTTTATGCAGCAGTTGCCGGGTTGGAGAAAGCACTTCCGGCGCTATTTTCTGCTCTACCCCAGCGCGTTTGAGTATTTTGACCTGAGCGCCTATGATCTGATCCTGAGCAGCAGCAGCGCGTATGCCAAGGGCGTGATTCCGCGTCCGGGAGCGGTACATATCTGCTACTGCCACACGCCGATGCGCTTTGCCTGGCGTACCGGGGATTACGTCGAGCGTGAGGCGATCAGTGGTCCGCAGGCAGCTATCTTGCCCTTCCTACTGACCTATGTTAGACTCTGGGACGTTGTCACCACCGCGCGGGTTGATGCATTTGTCTCGAACTCACACGAGGTGGCGGGGCGGATTGCACGCTACTACGGGCGGAATGCGCTGGTCATCCCGCCGCCGGTGGAGTTGTTCCCGTTCCAGGATCGTCCCGCCGAGGAGTTTTACCTGGCGGGTGGGCGGCTTATTCCCTACAAGCGGCTCTGTCTGGCCGTCGAAGCGTTTAATGCGCTGGGGTTGCCGCTGAAGATTTTTGGCGATGGCCGCGACCGGAGCAGCCTGCAGGCGATGGCCGGACCGAATATTGAGTTTGTGGGCCGGGTCAACGAGCAGCAGCGGCGCGAGTTGTTTGCCCGCTGCCGGGCTTTTGTTTTTCCAGGGATGGAAGATTTTGGCATTACACCGCTCGAAGCCATGGCTGCCGGCCGGCCGGTGATTGCCTACGCCGGCGGGGGCGCGCTCGAGACCGTGATCGAGGGTGTCACCGGGCGCTTCTTCTACCAGCAGAACGCGGCGGCGCTGGCGGCAGCGGTTGCTCTCTCGCGCTGTGATAACTATGATGCCCACACGATCCGGCGGCATGCGGAGCGGTTTGGGCAGACGGTCTTTTTAGAGCGGATGCAGGCATATATCGAATCTGTCATCCATGGCAAAAAGATCGAGATGAGCAACGGTAAGCTGCCCGCAAACGTCTGAATTAGCAGGTAGAGTTTTGAGTTTTAAGTTCTGAGTTCTAAGTTCTGAGTTCTCAGTTTTCTGGTTCCTGGTTCTAAAATTATGCAACTACGATACTATTTTTCTATCTTACGGCGTTTCTGGATGTTGACGATCCTGCTGCCGCTGATTGTCGGTGCGCTGAGCCTGCTACTGCTGTCGCGGCAACCGGTGCAATATGGCGCAAACGCGCGTGTTCTGGTGACGCAGATGCCCTGGCAGCAAGATCCGGCGGCAACCGATCTGCCGGATTTTAATTTGCAATACTCCTGGTCAAGTTCTGAATATATTGTTGATGACCTGCCGCAGGTGGTTCGTAGCGCGGCATTTGCGCAGGATGTCAGCGCGTGGGCCGATGAGCAGGGCTATGACATTGCGCCGGAGGTGGTCCAGGGGAGCCTGAGCAGCGAGACGCTCCACCGCTCGGTGACATTCTCCGCCGTGACGAGCAATCCCGAAACGGCCGTGGCGCTGCTGCGCGGGGTTATCGCGGTCCTGCAGGAAAATGGCCTGGAATATTGGAACCGGCCTACCCCTGTCGGCAATGGTTTGAGTGTAGCAGTGCTTGATCCGCCGGGATCGGCGGTGCCACTGGGCAGCAACCGCGATATTATCATTGATGTGGCGCTGCGGATGGTGCTGGCGCTGGCCGCCGGTGTCGGTGTGGCCCTGCTGCTGCACTATCTGGATGATACGCTGCGGGATGCCAATCAGGTCGAGGATCAGATGGGGCTCCCGGTAGTCGGGATGATCCCCCGCGAGTAGGGCGCGTCCCTACCGCAGAACCATGAAGAGGGAACCGGAATGCAACTGCAAGACTATATCGCCGTCCTGACCAAGCGCTGGTGGGTGATTGGGTTGACGGTGTTTGCGGCGACGGTGGCCGCATATGGCGTGAGTAAGCTACAGCCACAGATCTACCGCGCGCAGACGGTCTACCTGGCGATTGCGAATCGGCCCGACAATGGGTTGAATATTGTGCTGCGCAATACGATGAACAGCTACCGCGAATTGGTGCTCCAGCCTGATGCGCTGAGCCAGATCAGCCGGCAATTGCAACTGGATGTGAGCGGCGAGCGGTTGATGCAGGATGTCTTTGTGCAGCCGCGCCCCGATGACCAGAAGATCGTGATCGAGGTCGATCATGCCTTTCAGCCGCAGGCGATGACCATTGCCGGAGCGGTGGGTCAGCGGCTGGAGGAAGAGGTCAACCGGATCAACGCGGGTCTGGAGGGAACTGACCGGATCAATGTTACGCAGATCCAGAGCCCGCGCATTATCAGCGTCAGCCCCAATACGCGGATCAATGTGCTGGCCGGGGCGATCCTGGGGTTGGTGGTCGGCGTGCTGCTGGCTTTTGTGCTAGAATTTCTGGACGATACGCTCAAGACAAGCGCCGATGTCGAACGTTTTGTGGGGGTCACGACCCTGGGGAGTATTCCAACCGTAGAACAGTGATCCGTCGCGCACAAACCGTCCTACACCTACGGGATACGGGATACGGATGCGCTTCTGTGCGTCCCTACCGGCAAATTCACCCGTGAGCGCTACGGGATACGGGATACGAACTACGGGATACAAACTACGGACTACTGAAATCGAGGTCGAGTCGTGTCAAACAATGGCACTCAGTCTACATCAACCCTGATCGCCCTGCGCGATCCCCGCTCGCCGGCAGCCGAAGCCTACCGGACGTTGCGGACCAATATCCAGTTCTCCAGCCTGGATAAGCCGTTGCATACGCTGCTCTTTACCAGCACCGGCCCGGACGAGGGCAAGAGCACCACGCTGGCAAACCTGGCCGTCACGATGGCCCAGGCCGAGCAGCGCGTCATCCTGGTTGACTGCGATTTGCGTCGTCCTACGCTGCATACGCTCTTCGGCCTGTCGAATGAGACCGGGTTGACCAGCGCCATCCTGCAACCGGATGAGGCAGTGCTGCCGCTTCAGGAGACGAGTGTGGCGGGGTTGCGGTTGCTACCCAGCGGCCCACTCCCGCCGCGGCCCGCCGATCTGCTGGGCTCCCGCCGCATGGAGGCGCTCATTGCTCGCCTGCGCGCCGAGGCCGATATGGTGCTGTTTGATACGCCCCCGGTGATCGCCGTTACCGATGCGGCGGTGCTGGCGACCCGCCTCGATGGGGTGTTGCTGGTGCTCCAGGCCGGGAAGACCCGCCGCGACCGGGCGCGCGAAGCCCGGCGCTTGCTGGAGAAGGTTAAGGCCAATATCGTTGGCGTGGTACTCAACAACGCGAAGCAAGAAGTCGGGTATGGATATTATACTTAACGGTCAGGGGTCAGGGGGCCGGGGTTAGCACTGAACGGATTAACCTCGTCATCCCAATATTATGATTGATCTTCACTGCCATATTCTGCACGATATTGATGACGGCCCGGAGACGCTGGAGGCGTCGCTGGGAATGGCACGCATGGCGGTTGAGGATGGTATTACAATTGTCGCCGCCACGCCCCATGGTCGCAGTAGTTCGAGCGTAAGTCGGCGCTACAGTGTTGACCGACTGCATACGCGCCTGAACGAGTTGCGGTCGGCTCTGGCGCAGGAGCGACTGCCGCTCAAACTGATCGCCGGGACCGAGATCTTCTTTGAGGGCGATCTGCCGGATCGCCTCAAGGCCGGGGAGTTGCTCACGTATGGCACTAGCCAGACCGTGCTGATCGAGTTTCCGGGGAACATCCTCCCGGCGGCGCTTGAGCAGGGTATTTTTGCGGTGCAACTGGCGGGCTACCGGGTGCTGGTGGCGCACCCTGAACGGATCAAAGCCGTCCAGAAAGATCCCAATGTCCTGATCCCGCTGATCGAGCGCGGCGCGTTGATGCAACTGACCGCCGATGCGCTGTTGGGCAGCCAGGGCGATAAAATGCAGCAGTTGTGCGAGACGCTACTCACGCACGGGATGGCGCATGTGCTGGCCTCCGACGCGCATGGCCCCCATGTCCAGCGATTGCCACAGCTCTCGGCGGCACATCAGCGGGCTACCGAGTTACTCGGCAAGAAAGTTGCCGATACTCTGGTCCGGCAGACCCCGGCGGCGCTCCTGGTGGATCGGATGCCGGATCTGCCGGAGCCGCAGCGGGTCGAGTCCCGGCGCTGGTTCTGGTAAGCGGTGGATCACTCACGAAACCAGCGCTCGTTCAACCGGGTAAAAAAGTCCTCCGCGCGCAGTTCCTCCAGGGCGCGGTTGATCTCGGCCTGCAGTTGGAACGCCTCCGGCGGGATGGCCAGCACGTAGGGTAACGACGTAAGCGCGGTAGCAATCCGCAAACCAGGTTGGCTCTGCACGGCGATCAGGGCGGCGACATTGTCGGTAATCACGGCATCCAGCCGGCCCTGCCGCAGATCGGCCAGCGCCTGCGCTACTTCCTCGTACGAGGAGTCGCGGAGCAGGCCATTCTCGGCGGCCTCCAGGCGGCGGGCATAGGCATCACCCGCGCTGCCCAGGGCCACGCCCACCCGCTGCCCGGCCAGGTCATCCGTCCCCGCGATAGTCGCATCCTCGCGCACCACCAGCACCAGTCCGGCATCAAAATAAAAGGTGGAGAAACGCGCCCGGTAGCTCAGTTCCGGGGCGTAGGGCAGCGCGGCGGCGATCATATCGGCCTTGCCGCTGGTCAGTGAGTCGTAGAGTGCATCGAAGCCGGTCGGTACAAACGTGACCTCCAGCCCCAGTTTGGTCGCCACCGCCCGCGCCAGTTCTACATCGTAGCCGACCAGTTCCCCGTTCTGCTCATCGGCGAAGGGGCGAAAGCCCACATCCGTGGCAACCCGCAACGTACCGCGCAACTGGATCGCCGTCCAGGTCGGATCAAGCGGGGTAATGGCGAACCGGCCGCCAAACTGCGCGCTCCCGGCAACACCCCCGTAGAGCAGCAGAATCAGTACGGCAATAATATCGAGGGTTCGGCGTGACATGGGTTATGCGAGCAGATCCTGATATTCGGGATGCTTCTCGATATAGCCCTTGACAAAGGGGCAGCGCGCGACAACGGTCAGTCCCTGCGTGCGGGCATGCTCCAGCGCAGTCCGGGCCAGCTTCGCGGCGATGCCCTGGCCGCGCAGTTGCTCCGGCACCTCGGTATGGGTGTAGGTGATGCGCTCTCCCGACTGCTCGTATGCGAGTTGCGCCAGATGCTGGTCAACCCGTGCCTCAAAGCGCTGCGCCGCCGGGTTGTTCTCAATCGTCAGGTTGTCTGGGTCCATATTCATGGGAATGCCTTTCTGAAATAATGTTCTCTATATGGTAAGCTAACAAGAAGCATACCAGCAGATCATTGAACGACGATCAGCCCCGTGGTTTGATCGCCATATGTCCGACGTGTTTTGTGCTCTGTTCTTTGGTTCTCTGTTCTCTATCATGATACCGCAGAAAGGAGACGTAGTGTTCAAGCGATTCCTGGCTCCCAGGATACTCTGGGTGAGCCTCTACGTGGCGTTTATCACCGCCGGTTGTCTCCCGTTACTCTCGAACTCAGCCGCGTCATCGGTACCATCTGCCACCAGTGCGCCGGATACGCCGGTTCCCGCTACCACGTCGGCCACGCCAACCCCGACTTCCGGCGCGGCGGCCGATGAAGCTACGTCGCCGTTTTCCGTGCTGGTCTTCTCGAAGACGGCCGGGTTTCGCCACGATTCTATTCCCGCCGGGATTGCGCTGATCGAGGAGTTGGGGAGCGCATTGCAGTTTAACGTCACGGCGACCGAAGATGCCACCCGCTTTACCGATGAGTCGCTGGCGGCATACCAGGTGGTCATCTTCCTCAACACAACGGGGGATCTGCTCAACGCCGAGCAGGAAGCCGCCTTTGAGCGATTTATTCAGCAGGGCGGCGGGTTTGTCGGCATTCACGCGGCCAGCGATACCGAGTATGACTGGCCCTGGTATGGCGGCCTCGTTGGAGCCTACTTCGCCGGCCACCCGGCCATCCAGCCGGCGACACTGTACGTAACCGATCCGACCCACCGCTCAACGCGCGGGCTGCCCGCCGCGTGGAACCGCACCGATGAGTGGTATAACTTTCGTGACCAGCCCGGGTCGGAGGTGAACATTCTGGTCAATCTGGATGAGGAGAGCTATGAGGGCGGCACGATGGGCGCGAACCATCCGCTCTCCTGGTACCAGGTTTACGATGGCGGGCGCTCCTGGTACACCGCGATGGGCCATACCAGCGCAAGCTATGCCGAGCCGCTGTTCCGTGATCATGTCGCCGGGGGGATTTTGTGGGCCGCCGGGCGGACGGAGCAGGTATCGACGATGTTGCCCATCGTGATGCGTTGACATAATGTCTCTGGCTACAAACGGCTTTTCCGTTGGGAGTCCCGGCTTTCGCCGGTGGCATGCCAGCCGGGACAGGGCCGACTGCCGGGAACGCCGTATCCGGCTGATGAACCTGGAGAAAATAGTCCGGATACGAATAACCGGGAGTCCCGGCTTAGCCGGAATAACCGGGAGTCCCGGCTTTCGCCGGTGGGATACCTGCCGGGACAGCGGCATGCTGCTGGGAACGCCGTATCTGGCCGAAGCCGGGTCTCCTGAACGGCGAGATCTGGATGAAACATTCAAATTCATTCGCCGATGTGCGGCCGTATCCGGCTGAAGCCGGGACTCCAGACCAGTGATGGCTTCGGGGGTGATTCATGTACTTAGCGCATAGGCGATGCCGGCCTGTAGCGTGGTGTGAGTAACAATATGCCCCAGGTCAATGCCGAGATCAACCAGCGTCTGGGCCACCGCCGGCTGCATTCCGGTCAGCACCATGCGTGCGCCGATCAGGTTAACCGCCTGGGCTGCGCGGATGAGCGTATCGGCGACCTGGGTGTCGATCACCTTGATGCCGGTGATGTCGAGGATGGCAAGCCGGGCCTGCCGGGTTGCCACACCTTCCAGCAGGGTTTCGAGCATCTGCTGTGAGCGTTGGGTATCAACCGTACCGATGAGCGGCAGCATAACCGCGCTGTCTGTGAGCGGAATCAGCGGCGTCGAGACTTCCCGCAGGGTGGCTTGCTGCGTCTCGATAATTTGCTGTTGCAGGGCGGCGCGTTCGGCTTCCGAGCGTTTGATGTCGGTAATGTCTGTCGAAATGCCGCCGACGGCATACAGCGTACCCTGCGTGTCGTAGAGCGGAAACTTGATCGCCAGGTAAGTACGCATCTGCCCGTCGCGGTGCGGAATCTCTTCTTCGCGGGCGATTGTCTCCCCGGTCTCAATGATGCGTTGATCATTTTGGCGAAACTGATCGGCGGTTTCCACCGCAAAGAGCTCGTGGGGCGTTTTCCCCAGGACGGTTTCCGCCGGGCGACCCAGGACGGTCTCGCAGTAGCAGCGGTTGATCAGCAGGAAGTGCCCTTCGAGGTCGCGGGCAAAGACCAGCGAGGGTGTGTTATCGATCAGCGACTGGAACATCATGCGGCTCTGGATCAACCGTTCCGCCTGCTGCTGCTGTTCTGCCGCCCGTCTGCGTAGCTCTTCCGCATGCTGCGCCTGAAGTGCTCTGTTGGCCTCTTCCAGATCGGTGAGCCGCTGGTACAATCGGGCAATTTCCGCCTGCAAGTCTGGGGTGTGTGGGGCAGTCTGTGTCATCGCTTGCGTCTCCTGGGTCTGGTGACAACGTCAATGTCGATCCGCTGTGCTGCCGGCTACAGCGAATGTTTGCTACAAGCATACCAGACATGGTAGCTGTTTTGCAACATGCAAATGTAGATCAACCTGGGGCGGTTTAACGTTTATTATTCTCAGGTCCCAGCCGAAACAGCGTGGCATAGTCCGTGCCCCAGACATACTCCGCTCCCAGCGCGGAGGCATCGTCGGCGCTCCCGATAATGTAGACCTGCCGGTCAGGGTAGCGTGCTTGAATGCGCTCCTGCCAGGAGATATCTTCCAGTTCGACAATATCTACCCAGACATCGGGACGCCGGCCTTCAATCAGGCGCAAGTAGTGCAGGATCGTCCCCTGCTCCCAGCGGGTCAGCACCACGGCATCCGGTGCAACCTCCGCCAGCACACCCTCACCAAAGGTACGGAAGAGCCACTGGTCGGCCTTGTTGCCGTAGGGCAGCCGGGTCTGGCCCCACCCCAGCGTTAGCAGCAGGCAGCCTACTAAAAGGATGCGGGATGCGGGATGTGGGATGTGGGATGTGCGATTCTCGGTCAGCAGTAGTTTCACCCGCTCGGCCAGCGCCGTTGCGCCGATGCCGATCCAGCAGGCCCAGGGCAGGAGTAGTGGCAGTGTAAACACGGGCGCGTCCTGGACCGCCGGACCCAGGCTGGCAAAGTAGAGCGCGGTGATACCGGCAACCCAGGCGCTACCCAGCCACAGCCAGAGCGGCCGCCGGAGCAGGCTGTAGCCTCCCAGCACCCCCAGCGTGACGCCCAGCGGCCCAAACTCAAACTGTAACCGCTCCCACAGCGTGAGCGCGGTCTGAAGGAGTGTACGCGGTCCCGGCGGATCAAAGACGCCGCTGCGCAGTGTACCGCCGGTCAGGTGGGCCAGCGCCGCGCCCCAGCCGGTCGGCGCGCCCCAGAAATACGCCTGTGGCAACCCATGATCGGTGCCCGCGAACGGTCCCAGGCGGGCATACTGCACCAGCACAAACAGCCAGGGCGTCAGCCCGAGCAGTCCCGCCAGCCCAAGCCGGACGAGAAACCATGCCTGGCGGCGCAGCCGTGTCACCGCGTTGCGCATCTGCTCTGCCGGCGCTGCCGTGCCGGTACTCAGGAGCAGTGGGAGCAGGCCAAAAACCAGCAGCAGTGGTGCGCCGGTAAAGGCAAAGGAGGCGTGATGACTGACACCCAGGCCCGTCACCAACGCTGCCGCGTAGAGGTAGCGGGGGTTAAGGGTTGGGGATTGGGGATTAGGGATTGGCGACTGGGGATTGGCGACTGGGGAAGCCGGGGAATGAATTTCCGGACTCTCTTGATTTCGCGGAGCATTAACCCCCACGCTACCCATGCCACTCATGCTCTTTTTTTGATCGTGCGCATGCCAGAGCAATAGCGCCAGCAGGGTCAGTAGCAGCGTGTTGAGGGTGTAGACCTCCGCAATTGTTGAGAGATGCCAGAGCCCTGGTGCAACCGTCAGCGCCGTCGCCGCAATCAGCGCTGCCGGCATGCTCCCGGTGACGCGCAGTAGCAGCAGCGCCAGCAGCGCCACCGTTCCCGCCCCCGCCAGGGACGCGACCAGGGTCACGCGGTGCGCGATGTCACCTACCGGCAGCAGGGTTGCCAGCTTGCCTAGCAGAATGTAGAGCGGGTAGCCCGTGGGATGGGGAATGCCCAGCAGCGGCGCGGCAAACTGGAACTCGCCGCTATCCCCAGAGAGCACGCTGGGTGCTGCCGTGTGCGCATACAGCCAGAATGCACCAGTAAATGTCACCAGCAGCAGCAGGGGCGCCTTGAGCAACGTGACGGTCTGTTGGCGCTGAAGCAGGTGTGACCGGATCATACTTCGTGTCCCAGGAGCCATGTGAACTGCCGCATTGACATGTTGGAAGGCATGTGCTTAAAGGCAAAATTGCGCAACCCGACGGCCAGAGGATGCTCCAACTGGGCAATCCGGCCAACCCGCCAGGACTGCCGGACAATAGCATTGGCCCGGTTGATCCGCCGCGCTTCATAGGCGCGTAACCCGGCATCGCCGCTGCTGCCGGCGTGCAGACCGGCGGCCAGGGCTACCGCATCTTCCAGCGCCTGGCAGGCTCCCTGGCCCAGATTGGGCGTCATCGCGTGGGCCGCGTCACCCAGCAGCGTTACCCGTCCCTGGCCCCAGCGCTTGAGCGGTTGCAAGTCATAGATGTCATTGTGCAGGATCGCTGTCGCTTCGGTTGCTGCGATAACGGCGGGGATCGGATCATGCCGGCCGCGAAAGCGCCGCAGGAGTTCTGCCTTATGCCCGTCGGGTGCCGCAGCGCTGCCGGCGGGCGCATTTCGGGTGGCAAACCAGTAGACGCGCTCCTGGTTGAGCGGTGCAATGCCAAAGCGTGTACCTCGTCCCCAGGTTTCGCCGAGCAGCAACTGGTCGTGCGTAAAATGGGCGACGCCGCGCCACGCCGTGTAGCCCGCATAGCGCAGCGGTTGCTCGCCAAAGAGCTGCGTGCGCATGGCCGATCTTATTCCGTCCGCGCCGATCAGCAGATCCCCGCGCACTGATTGTCCATCCGCAAACTGCGCCGTGACGCCCTCGGCATCCTGCACAAAGCCGGTACACTCCCATCCCAGGCGGAGTACATCCGGGGCCAGGGCCGCGCGCAGGAGTGTCTGCAGGTCAGCGCGATGGATAACAATCGTTGGCGCGCCAAAGGTCTGTTCCAGGGTAGATGCGGAGAGTTGCACCAGCGGGGTGCCGTCCCAGGCGCGTATGCCGGCACTACCGTTGGGCACTCCCATAGCGCGGAGCGGCTTTCCCAGGCCGAGTTTGTCGAGTGCCTTCACCGCGTTCGGCCAGAGGGACAGACCCGCGCCAACCTCGTGCAATTCCGGTGTGCGTTCAAAGACGGTGACAGCGAGGCCAAGCTGTTGCAGGGCAATGGCGGCTGCCAGCCCGCCAATCCCGCCGCCGATGATAAGAATATGCATGCTTTCGCTCATGGCAATCCTCCCATGCCTACAGCGGCTGGAGCGCCGGGATGTGCAAGCGCCCCTTCATTGCCGTTGTCAGCAGGCGACCCGCCGGCTTGAATCCGGCCAGCGGACCATCGGGGCCAGGTTGGAGTTGCCAGGCGACCCGCGCAAAGCGTGCATCGATCTCGCTCGACAGCAGCGAAACCCCTTCGTCGGTCGGCACCAGAACGGGCAGGCGGGTCCGGATCGGCCAGAAACGTGCATTCAGCGGTGCCCGGTTGATGGCGCAAACCAGCCGTGCGCCATCCCAGACACGAACGCCGGCTTCGGGTGGCTCCAGGTTCCACTCAAAGCGCCAGAGCTGCTTGGGCAGATGCCAGATCTCGTGGCCGCCGCGTTGCGACCGAGAGTTGTCTACGGCGATGTGGGTCACGTAGGAAGCGATGCGCACGCCATAGCGTACCAGGACGGTCGCAATCAGTTCGCTGTACTCGAGGGTGGAACCGGCACCGTAGCGGGCAATTGCCAGTTGCCCAAAGGCGCGACTACCGGGGAGTTTGAGCAACTTCAGGGGTGGCGGCACCAGCCCCTCAACGGCGCTACTCTGCACGAGGAACGAGGCGGCCAGCGCACTGCCCCACAGCGTCCAGGGTGGGGGCGGATAGCCGCGCGTGAGTGTGGTTGTCGGTTCGGCGTGGTTAGCCATCACGGTCCTTCATGTCCTTCAGTCCCGCGCGGCGCAGGGCGGCTGCCAGCGGACTCTCGTCCGCATCACCCTCGGATTCTTCGGTTGAGTAGACCGGCCCGCTGTCCGGGGGCGGCGAGGGTGTATCCGCGATCACCTCATCCGCCTCCCAGTCGAGCGCCAGATTCTCCGCACCGGCCAGGGCGATAATATCATCGACGCTGAAGCGCAGCAGATCAATCCGCTGGTCATCCTGTCGGCACGCGGCAATGCTCTCGACCGGGTGGATCTCCGGCTGGGCTGCCGGCACTTCGTCCAGGGTGAGTGGTGGGGTGCGGGGCGCTTCGGGACCGGCCATTAATGTGGCAACCTCGGCGGCAGTGGGAATACCGGTGTCTACCAGCAGGATCGTAGTATAAACTTTTGGATAGAGCAGACGCAGGATGGCGCGTGTCTCCTGGAGTTGGCCCGCTGCACGGCGCAGGCTGCCCGCCGTCCGGCTGGCCTTGATTTCAAACACCCAGGCGTTACGATCACCGAGAACCAGGGCATCCAGTTCGCGGTATTTGGTGGCGGCACGCTTGCCCCGGCGCTCTTCGTACTCCAGGATGCGCCGCTCCGTAAGCGGAAGCTGATCCGCCAGCCAGTCGCGTAGCGCCGCCTCCGCCTGACCGCCAAAGATGTCCCGCCGGCGGGGGGGGCGCATAGCGCGCTGGTTTTGCCGTTGCAAAATAAACTGGGCAACAAAAGCCCGGTAGCGCTGATCATCGGCGGTGATCAACCGGGGACGGGCATAGCGCATCTGCGTCATACTCCCCTCCTTCCTCTACTGTTCTTCCTGGTTCTGCCGGCCAAGTTCTGCCGAGCGGCGGTAAGCGGCCCAGACGCCATCGCTCAACGTGGTGCGCAGGCCGCCCCGCTCCATGGCGCTCAGAGCGGCGGCGGTGGTGCCACCCGGCGAGGTGACGGCATTGCGCAGTTGGGCCGGGTGCAGGCCGCTCTGCTGCGCATACTGCACCGTGCCAAGCATCGTTTGCGTCACCAGGGTTTCGGCGATATGCCGGGGGAAGCCGATATGCACCCCGGCATCGATCATGGCCTCCAGTATCAGGAAGAAGTAGGCCGGGCCACTGCCGCTCAACGCCGTCGCCATGTCCAGGTAGTGCTCATCATCCACAAACAGTTCCTGCCCCAGCGCGCTCAGGACCATCTGCGCCCATGCGCGTTGTTGCGCATTAACCGCGGCTGCCGCAGTCCAGACGGTCATGCCCGCGCCGATCTGGGCGGGGGTGTTGGGGATCGCCCGCACTACGGCCAGATGATCCAGCCCATCCATAAAGGTTGCAAGTGGCGCACCGGCAATAATCGAGATGCAGAGCGCGTCAGGCCGCAGGGTACCGCGCAGTTGGGGTAACACGGCGGGCAGCATCTGGGGCTTGATCGCCAGAATGACCACCTGTCCCCAGCGCGCGGCTTCTCCATTCTGATCCGTCAGATTAATCCGGTAATCTACTTGTAATGTCTGGCGGCGCTCGGCACGCGGTTCACTTGCCAGGATCTGGTCGGCCGGCACAACCTCGCGGCGGATCAACCCGGCGGTGATCGCTTCGCCCATTGCGCCCGCGCCAATCAGGGCAATACGTAGATCGTCAGGCATATGTTCCTCATTAGAACCGAGAACTGAGAAAGAACTGAGAACTAAGAACTAAGAGCCTGTCTGAAAAGCTGATTCGCGTCGGTCCCACGGCATGCTGGGTGCCCTGATCCACCGGACAGCGCCCCCGGAGTCCCGGCTTCAGCCGGGGTGTGGCCGGAACCGGCTGAAGCCGGGACTCCCGCGCCGGGGCCGTCGCCCCATGACTTCAGACAGTCTCTAAGAACTAAGAATCGGGAACCAAAATTGGACCTCATCCGCGTCTGTTTCTTGCGTCCTGACCCTTTTTCTGCTGATTGTTATGCGGATGACGATAGCATGGAGCGTTGCGCTTGTCAAACCGCTGCAACGGTCAGGCCGCCGGAGTCTGCCGTTTGTATGCCCGAAGGTCATAGTACGCTGCTGGACCGGAGCTATGACCTGCCAGTACCATGAGCCTATAGTAATCGATGCTGTGAAATGTTATACACGAGACGTAAGGAAAACGTTAAGGCTGATCGTCATGGTAATCCATCATGCTTACAGCGGTATAGGAGAACCATACTATGCGTATACAGGTGCTAATCCATTCCTATAAACTTCACTGGTTGCTATCTCGCGTATGTATGCACGGGCTGATACGCCGCCGTCCGGCGGTGTGCCGGCTCCGGTCAGATTATCTCTTGCCGGGCAGTACCCCGTCTGTCTGCCCCATTGCGTATTGGCCCCGTCTGCCACAGGTTGCCTCTTATACCCGGCTAAATTTCCCCATCGTGTCACCGGCAGCGTCCATCCTGTGACTGCCGAACTGCTCCCTGGTTGCCACACACGCTTCTGCACTAGTAGCTAAATTCACACGCTCGGCGCTGGTCTGCGTTTGCAGCCCCGTGTCTGCAAAGCTGACCAACGGGTAACGGTCATCGTCGTGTTCCGATATTCCGTGGGGATGTCGGCTGGATATGCTGTTGCCGTTTTATGGCCCGGTTGCACGTCGCTAGCCAAGGAGATCCGCGAATGAATGCAATTCATACTACCATACGGAACACTGCTCCGCGTTTACGACCGTCATGGCCGGTTGTGCCGGCCTGGTCCCTCTGTGGCGATCTCAGCGTGCAAACGCTGTTGCTGCTGCGGCATCCTGATCCGGAAGCCTTCCTGCCCGCGCTGTCGGCAGTCTATTTGCTGCGTCCCGTGGCATTGTTCTGTGCGATTCTTGTACTGCTGGATGCGGCGCGACAGCCAGATCGTGCCGGTCGCCGCCGGCTGTTTCACGGCGTTGCGCTGCTGTTTGGCGTGGTAACGGCGCTGCTGCATCAAACAGTGCCGATGCGGGAACTCCCGCTGATCATTCCGGCGGTGACGGGGCTGCTTCCCCCCGGCGTTGATTTTGCGGCGGCGGCCCATGCCCTGCATCCGCTGCCGGCGGAAATCCTACAGGAACTGGCAGCACTGCAAGGCCAGACGCTGCTCATGTTCCCGGTGAGTATGCTCTATCTCTGGATCTATCCGGTTACGCTGATCGGGAGCGCGCTCTATTTTCCGCACTATCGGCAGTGGTTGGGCACAACGCTGCGTCTGGGGCTGGATAGCGCGGTGATTGGGGGCGCGGTGCTGGTGCTGCTGGCGGGGGGACTGGCGAGTCTGTTTCACAGCGCATACTGGGACGATAGTCGGTTTCTCGCCATGCTGTACATTGCCGGCATTATTGGCCTGCTCTTTGCGGTAGGCGCGCTCAATACCAATCCGCGCCGGCGTGGGAACCCGTTGATTCTGCTGCTCTTTTGCAGTCTGCTCTGTATTGCCGGCGCTGATGGCATCCGCCTACTGCTGCCGGGACTGCTCGCCGATACGCGCTGGCTGGCGGGCGTGACGCTGGCGTATGCGCTCCATAATCTGCTCTTTGCGCTGGCGGTCTGCCTGGGTACATGGCGTCCACCGCACCTGTTGGAGGCGTCGCTGCCGGTGGCATCGCGGATGGCCTGGCTGGTCTGGACCGTTGTGCCGCGCATCCTGCTGTTTGTGGCAATGAGTGTGGCGTTTGTGACACTGGCAGTGCCACGGGAGTTGATCCTGGCGCTGCTGGCGGTGAGTATCGCGCGCGAGGCATTGATCGCCTACGAGCACCAGCGTCTCTTCCATCTCTTGCACGATGTTCAGGATCAGGCGACTGAGTCCGCCACGCAGACGCGGGCCTACCTATCCCGGATGATCCATGATGTCACCTCACCCATCCAGGGGCTCTGGAATGTGGCGCACTGTCTATCGGAGGAGCCGCTGCGCCAGACATTACGCGCCCAACTGGTGCATCTCGACAGCCTGATTGACCAGTCGCGCTGTTATTTGCAGGTGCGGCCGGCGGCACCCTGCATCACCCGCGTGGATCTGGCCCCCATCTGTGCAGCGGCGGTTCACGCGGCGCTGGAGCGGGCCGATGCGCGGGGAGTGGTCCTCCGCCTGGCTTTCGAGACCGACGATCTGCTGGTGTATGCGGATGCGACCGCAGTGCGGCGGATTTTAGACAATCTGCTGGCAAATGCAATTGCGGTCACGGGCATGGGCGACGAAGTCGAGTTGCGGGTGTATGCTTCGCCATTGGACGGCATGCTGGTGCTGGCGGTGCATGATACCGGCGCGGGGGTGCCGACGGCGCAGCAGGCGCAGATCTTTGAGCCCCGCGTCAGCCTGAGTGGTGGGTCCGGCCTGGGACTGGCGATTGTGCGTGAACTTATTACCATGTTACATGGTACGTACGGTGTTGAGAGCAAGGTCGGTGACGGCAGCATTTTCTGGGTGCGTCTGCCGCAGGCAGTGGAGCGCGGACATAAGGTCGTGAATATGGAGAGGGAACAACGTTATGCCAACTGTGCTTGTTATTGATGACGATCCGACGGTGGTGCTCAGTATTCGCCTGGCGGTGCCGGACTGGACCGTCCTGGCGGCGGAACATGGCCTGGATGGGCTGGACCTGCTACGGCGGCGGCTGGATGAGGTTGATATGATTGTGCTGGATATTACCATGCCCGGGCTGGATGGCTACTGGACCTGCCTGCAGATCCGGGCGCTCAGTCGCACGCTGCCGATCCTGCCCTTTACCGGCGTGGCCGAGGCGGTGCCTTTTCTGCAGGAGCTGGGCTGTGCGCCGGTGCTGCTCAAGCCGGTTCAGCCGGATCGCCTGGCAGAGGAACTGCATGCAACCCTGGGCATGACGCCGGCCCCGGCCGTCAGCGCGGTGCTGAACTTTGCGCAAAAACAGGCCGCTGTCGTGGAGCAGACCGCCCGGCAGAACCATGCGGCGTTACGGGTAGGATTGCTGGCCTCCGCGCGCGTGATTAGCGTGGGCCTGCGCGGGTTGCTGACCGCTGCCGGCGCGCAGGTGCTGCTTGATGCCAACAGCGCTCTGACCTTGCGCCGCACGCTGATGCATATGCGAATTAATCTGCTGGTGGTGGCCGCCGGTGATTATGCCGAGGCTGCGCCGATTGCGGCGGAGTATTCGCTGCCCATGGTGGTTATCGCCTCCACGCTGGCCGAGGGGCTGGCAATCAGCGCCCGGATCGATGAGACGGCAGCGGTGGGCGTGCTGGTCATTACCGATGAACTGGCACCGCAGGCGCTGGCAAAGGTCTTGCGCACCGTGGTAGCCGGGGAGCGCTACGTACCGGCGCGGCTGGCCGCGCCCTTCGCCGGTTCGCCCCTGAGCCCGCAGGAGCAGGCGCTACTGATGCTGGATCTGCAGGAGAGTTCCACCCGCGAGATTGCGCAACGGCTGGGGGTCACGCCGGAGACGGTGCATCACTACCGCACGCGCATGTGCCGCAAGCTGGATGTGGCGGCTCCGGCGGAACTGCGCCACTGGGCCGAGCAGTGGTGGCGCGGGCAACCGGAGCTTGTGTATAGTTGAGTTGACCGGGTTGGCTGGGAAGTAAGCTACACGTAGTACGAATACACACGAAAAGTAGACCACGAAGACCACGAAGTTCACGCGGCGATGGGCGGGTGTTGCGTGGGATTCGTGGTTTTTGGGCGGTATGGAGTTGGATGGCGCAAGCATGGCTTGCGCCATCTCCCGGACGATGTCAGGCATCTGGCGATAGTGTATAAACATTGCCGTTCTTCGGGGATTTGATAATTGCCGGATGTGGTGTATACTAGTTGCTGATTGTGCGGAATTGCCACTGTGATGAACTGGTTGAGTGGTAGTGAGGAGAAACCATCGAGAGGTGGGGATGGTTGCTGGTGAGCGAGTGGGATGTGAGGGTGTGGGAGAGCGGGTGTCATGGTAGGCAGTTTCGCATAACTACACGGTGGAAGCACAAGCATCCGCTCGCAATGATATTGACTATGTTATAATTGTGAGGAGTTAACTTTGACGATTGGTCTGGTTGAAGGGAGTTGTTATGAAAATCCAACAAGTCTCTGTATCAAAACTTTTTGGTCTTTTTGATCACATAATTCCATTAAACTCTGAGGATCGAATTACCCTGCTTCTTGGTGAGAATGGCCTTGGAAAGACAATTATCTTAAAAATGATTGATGGTATTTTCAATAGGAGGTATTCTATTTTTAATGAAATACCTTTTGGTCTTTTTGAGATAAAATTCGATGATGACAGATTTATCGAAGTTTCTAAAGAAAGTAATGGATCTAATGAATCAAAGCTTATTGTTCGCGGGCCATATGCTAACGAAAAGCCTTTTAATATGACGCCGCAAAGCATAAAAAATCTAAGTGCTATAATTAGAGATTTAGAGAGGCATATGCCAGAGTTAGTACAAGCAGAAAGAAACCTCTGGGTTAATCGAGTAACTGATGAAATGCTCACAATAGATGACATGGTCGAGTATTATGGACGATTCTTCGGTTCTGCCCGATCGGTCAGCAGACAGCGTACTCCTGACTGGCTAGAAGAAATTCAAAAACAGCTTAATATTGAATTTATTCAGACTAATCGCCTCTCGATAAATACATCTGCAAAGCTTGGGCGTGCATCAGGTTCACCGAGAAGGAATCACCCTGGTGACTCCGTTGATGAATATTCGCAAGATCTGGCATCAAAGATCCGCGATGCACTTACAAAGTCGGCGGAGATATCATCTTCGCTGGATAGTACTTTTCCCAGCAGGTTAATGAAGAGTATTAGCCAGGATGCAGCGCCGCCTTTCTCCGAGGAAGAACTGCGCGAGGAGTTAAGGAAACTGCAGATCAAAAGAGCAGATCTTACAGATGCAGGTCTCTTAGACAGAGATATGGCAGATGTGCAAATACCTGATCAAAGAGTTGAAGGTTTCACTCTTAATGCCTTGTCTATTTATATTTCTGATGCCAAGGAAAAATTACAGGTTTTTGACGATCTTTTGCGGCGTGTGGATCTTTTTCGTGACATTATCAAGCGCCGTTTTCTATACAAGACTTTGAGTGTGAGTAAGCAAGAAGGCTTTGTATTCAAATCAGGCGATAGTAAAATACCTTTAGGATCATTATCCTCTGGAGAGCAGCACGAAATTGTTCTGCTGTATGAACTTCTGTTCCGTGTTCAACCAGACTCTCTTATCCTTATAGATGAACCCGAAATCTCACTGCACATCGCATGGCAGCAGGAGTTTCTTAGAGATTTGCTTCAAATAACAGAAATATCTGAATTCGATGCACTTATCGCTACACACTCCCCAGACATTATCCATGATCGCTGGGATCTTACGGTGAATTTGCAAGGACCGGTAGAACAGACAGAAGAGGTAGAGCAGATGCAGGTAAACGATTAATGTCCTGGTTTGCTGATTGAATATACGAGTAATATAAAAATGACTTCATCGCAGAGAAAAGATCTTAGGGCTTATATTACTCCATATCGAATAGCTAATGATATTCGTATTTTGAGAAAGAGGGATAAAAATCGCGCATTTCTTATTGTGGAGGGTGAAGATGACGCGAAGGTGTATGGGGAATTCGTCAATAGAGAGCAATGTACTTTGCAAGTTGCTCACTCGAAAGATGTTGCTATCGGTGCTATCCAGGAATTAGATAAAACAAATACATCAGGCGTTTTAGCCATTGTGGATGCTGATTATGAGAAACTCCAGGGTAATGCTGTAATCAATCCTAATATTATTTATACTGATACGCATGATCTGGAGACAATGATTTTGTCTTCACCTGCTTTAGAAAAGGTTTTGGTTTCATTCTTGCCAGATGTAAGTATTTCGATGGTTCAAAAACTCGGTGAACAAGTGCGTAGTCATATCTTAGATATAGGTACGCATATTGGTTGCGTCAGATGGATTAATTTCCGCAACAAACTGTCTCTGGATTTTAAGAATCTGCCATATGAACGGTTTATTAATAAAGATAATATGCAGGTGGATTTATCAGAATTAATAAGTATTCTTAATGTTGGTAGAAACAGATTGGTTTATGAAGAGGATATTTTGAAGGAGTGTAATCAACTACGAGCGGATAACCCTGATCAATGGCATGTCTGTCAAGGGCATGACCTGGTGAACTTACTGAAGATTGTAGTGCCATTTTGTCTGGCGGATTTTTTAAATCCAAGCCTTTTGTCTTTGGCTATAAAAAGGTGTAAGCTTTTTAGGTTTGACGACGAACTGTATAGTGAATACGAGGAAACTTTCTTCATTCAGACTGATTTATACAAGGAAATAAAAAGCTGGGAAGTGAGAAATGTACCTTTTCTCATTTTAAGAATTGTCTGACTCTCATACTGTACTTCAACACCATTATCCCACATTCTTTACTACCATCCCAACCATGCTATGCTATAATCCTCCCCAACCGCACACCCGCCATCCAGGAAAATAGTCCGCCATGCAGAGCACATGTGTAGTCCTGCCCGATGATCTTGTCAGCTTTAACATGGATTGTACCCGCGCGATCCACGATATGCAGTATGCACTCTGACCTGGACAACTGTTCTGGAGCGGGAATGCGGCATAGACCATGTGCTATCGTATAAACGGAGGAAATGTGAGAACAGTATTGATAACCGGCTCGTCTTCGGGGATTGGGAAAGTACCGCAATGCACCACATTCGCACAACCATATCCACGGCTATATTCGTTGTAGGTAGCGCCATGCTGCTACTCTTTGGATGTTATGCGTTTGCGCTCCTGGTGCTTGTGGCAACGTCCGAGTGTGGTGATACCCTGGGTGAACGCTGGCAGAATTATCGTCTGACCTCCGTGCCAATCCCGGCACCGCCCGCGAGTGAGTTTCTGGGCGTACCATGGACCCGAGCTGGCGGATCGGGATGGACCGCAACCGAGGCACTCTACGGAACAGCGCAAACACCTGAGGAACTGCGTACCTAATTATCAACAGCAACAGGAGACCTGTACGCGCACCAGCGTTGCTGCCGTCTCGGTGTGGCGATGTTCGCTGACTCTTCCCGGAGTTATGAGCGGGAATGTACTGATCTTCCCGGCTGTATCCTTCCCGGAGATTGCGGCGCAGTATGACGTGTGGCATTTGGAGAACCTCTCCTATCCTCTGCCAACCGAGGGTACCATGGCCTGGATAACCGTCAACCGTTGTGATGACTATCGGTAGTGTTGGTTTATTACTCCAACGAGATTTCTTTCTCACCGCAGAGACTCAGAGGGCGCAGAGATGATAAACACCGGATGGATTGATCGTGTCGGTCCCAGGCTCTGTTGTCCTATCACCAATCAAATGAAACCCTATCCATATGCCTGGTAACGTTAAACAGAAAAAAGTACATTATAAAGAGTGGCTGGGTAGGTTTGTACTTGCGGTGATAGTAAGCTTCCTGGCGCTGATGGCGTGGATTGGCTGGTATTTGCGTGACTATGAGCCATTCACCGCCAGGAGCTATTATCCCACACGACCTGATAGTTACGAGGTTTCTTTTATTGAGGGGAATGCTGATATAACCCTTCCCCCAAGTGCGCATGATATCTATGCCTACACGACCGGGTTCCAGGAGATGTCCATCAAAGTACGCTTTTCGATGAGTGCTGATGAGTTGAATACGTTTATGGCGAGCACGTTATGTCAGGAGCCACTCATGGAGATGCAGCCGCACCTGGAACTGTATGACGATGGAACTGCCGAGTGGTGGATACCCCATCAATATGATGGCCTCAAAGGATGCACCGGAAGTCAGGCTCACACCCACCAGACAGTTATGGCAGCTATGACCGACACGGCTGGTTATGTTGTGTTTGTGAGAGCGCTTACCTATTAGGCGCACGCCGCCTATTCCGCCTGTGCATTGCTCTTTGCCTTCTCCTCTGGTATGCTACTGATCGTCGGACTGTTGTGCCGACCGGTTAACGGCGGCATAATCATAATGATGTGAGCAGGGCGCACAGCTCAGAAACGAACCACTATGGCGACATACACGCTTGATCCCGAACCTACCACACTGCACGGCCACTATTCACCCGATCTGCCGCCTGTCCTGACGATCCAACCCGGCGATACCGTCCAGTTCCGGACCCTCGACGCCGACTGGAGTAGCTTCGACCATGCTGACCCCCTTTACCCACCCACCGACAGTGCCGCATGACCACGAACGCGATCCCGGACATGCGTTGTGTGGCCCGGTTGCAATTATGGGTGTGTGTCCCGGTATGACCCTGGTTGTTCGGCTTACGGTGCGCTGGATGACTGTCCGCCGGGGGCGGGTTAAGTGCCGCAATTCATCTGCTTGAACATTTTGCCATCCTCGCCGCGCATCGGTTTCATCGTTTGTTTACCTGATTTTTGTACACTATCTACTACCTACGATACTGGTTTTTCCATGTCTATCTGTCCATAATTCTGGGTATCTTTGTCCAGACATCTGGGTAGCATCAGAGACGACCCTTCCGTTACTATAACTACATCCACTGTCCTATGCCAATTTGCTTTACAGCCGGACTGTGGTCCATGGCGTCCGGACGGCGGCAGGTCGTGCAGGTCGATACGTACACAACCATGCCTGCCGCTGTCCTAATGATGAAGGGGAGCAATGACTGTGAAGCACACGCACCACCGGGACGGTAGCATTATCCCGGCCGTTGGTCTGCTCGCCATCATGTTGATACTGCTGGGCACAGTCCCAATGTCCGCCGCACCACTCCGTTTGTCGGAGACGGTAACGCTTGAACCGGGCGCTGAATTGCTGGTGGACTGCCCAACCTATCTGGACGGCAGTGTGGAGGGAAGCAGGGCCACGCTTCGCTGTAAAGAGGCTGAGGGTACGCTACAACCGACTGACAGTGCCGTGCTTGAACTCCAGGGTGTTAGCGCCGGTCAGACGCTGGCGGGAACCGTGAACATCGCGGCACTGCCGGACGACCGGAGTGTTGAGCGGGTCGTTTTTATGCTGATTGGGCCGGAGAGTGTTGCGCATACCGAGAAGCATGCGCCCTTCTTTTTCCTGGGTGATGTGGATGGTACGCCCCGTGGCTGGGATACTACCCAGGTTGCCGATGGTGACTACACCCTTACCGTAACGGTCCACGATAACGGAGCCGAAGTTGCCACGACCGCCGTCAGTTTTGCCGTTGATAACGCGAATGCTGATGCGGATACGCCGACAACTGAACCGACTGAGCCGACCACTGAACCGACTGAACCGACCACGCCGTCTGCCGATGACCATCACGCTCATGGTGAGCATACCAGTGGTGCAGTCGGCGTGTGTGGCGAGCCGATGGATACCTGGCATCCCCCGGTGGTGGATGGTTGTGCCACCGGCCACGAACATGGCGATGCGCCGCCGGATTGGGTTACGGATGCCGGCTACGAGGTGAAGTTCCATAGTCATGCCAATACATCGCCGGCAGAGAATACGGCCAAGCATGCGGCGATGAAAGGGTTTGCCACAACGCTGGACAACGTCGATATCTATTTTCGGGTGCATGCCTCGTCCAATGTGCTGGATCGCTCTGCACGGTATCACTCCTACGAGGTATGGGCGCGCGATCCAAGTGGTAATGTCTCCCGCTGGCAGGGTTGGTACGATACCGGCGATCCGGTAACGGACCGCATTCCGCGGGGCGAAGATCCCGGACGGCGACCGGTGATGCTGGTTGTGGATCAGAATGCCTGGGATCGGGGCATCCGGTGTGAGCAGTGGTATGCCAAGACTGCCGGTTGGTCATGGGACTTTGGCTGGACCATCTGTAACACAACCACGATCTACTATCCGGGTGAGAATGAAGATCTGGATCAGGCGAACTGGCGCCTTGCTCCCGACGGCAGCCTGGGCACGACACGTCGTCTGGAAGCGGCCTGGTATGACTTTCGCTCGCCGGTGCGCGGCGCGTTTGTCGCCACCCAGTTCGGCGAAATTGTCTCCGGAATGGATGATCCGCGCTGCTCGGGGACGACAACCAAGCATGGCGAAACCTACGACAATATCTGTCTAGAGCAGTATATTGCGCCGACGATGCAAAAAGTCTCCTACCCCGACAATGCGGTGCAGAAGAAGTTCGACGCAACCGGAGTGCAGTTGCCGAACTAAAGCTGTAATTCGTAGTCGGTAAGCCGTAGTCCGTAGTCCGTACAGTGTATCTATAAGCAAGACAGGCGTCCCTGGATCTTCCGGGACGCCTGTTTGTGTTGGGGCAGCCCGCGTAATCCGTAATCCGTAATCATTCGGCAGTCGCCGGTCGCCAGTCGCCACTCCCTAATCCCCAGCCTGCGCATCGCGTTTGGCAAGGTTGAGGCGGCAGATGCCGGCAAAGCTGCAGGCGGTGGGACAGGTATCGCGCGGGCGGACTGCGAAGTGCCCGGCGCGCGCACCGGCGAGGGTCTCGCCCACGCGCTCAGTCATTGCCGCGAGTGCCTGGTCGCGCTCCTGGTCGGTGAGGGGTTTGCTGCGTTTGCCGCTGCCCAGGTGGAAAAAGGCGGCGCGTTCAACCCGCTGGCCGCGCGCCAGGATCTGCTCGACGGCCAGCAGATAGATCGCCAGTTGCACATCGCGCCCATTGAGCGTCTCCTCGAGGGAGCGCGGGGTACTGCTGCTCTTGTAGTCCAGCAGTGCCAGCGCACCATCATCCCGCTGATCGAGCCGGTCAATACGCCCGGCGACCAGCGCGGTTCCGGCGGGTGTATCCAGGCGGAGCGGTTCATTCCGGCCTCGCCGGCCAAAGCTCTGCTCAACGCCGGCGGGGCGAAAGTCGGCCCAGTCACTCTCGTCGTGTAAGACCCGGCGCAGGGCGCGCTCCAGACGGCGACGAATGTCGGCCTGATCCCAGTTCCAGAAGGCGTTTGGCTCGAAGTGGTAACGGGTGGGTGCCTCGGCCAGGATGGTGTCGGCGGCGGTCTGCAGGGCCGTTAGAATATCCTGCTCGTTAGCAGGGGTGTGTGCATGCTGCGTCTGCATCCAGGTTTTGCCCGCCTCGGCCAGGATCGCATGGTAGATCCGCCCGCGCGTGGAGTGCTCCAGGTCATCTTCCGGTTCGCTGCGTGGCTGGAGCTTCAGCACATGCGCAGCCACAAAGCGGAAGGGACAGGTGATGTAGTCGTTAAACTGGGTGATGCTCCACTGATGGCCGGGCCCGAAGCGCTGCACCAGTTCTGCTACCACCGCCGGATCTTCCACAACGCCTTCAAAGAAACCATACGCGCCGGTATCTTCCCGCCCCTGTTCTACCTCGCAAGCGCGTTGGACATGTGCCGGCAGCGGTTGCTGATCAGATTGCTGCGCATGCTGGTCGCCGGCAGCCATCACCGCGATCAGGGCTTCCTGGGGCGATGCGGCTTCGTCCGGTGGCGGGATGCTGCCGGCCCGGACCCAGAGCGTGGGTACCCGCTCGGATTGCACCAGATCGAGGAGTGCAGTCAGGTAGGGCGAGGGCAGCAGGGGATTACTCTGCTCATCCAGGTAGGTGCGGGTCAGCGTGAGGCTGCGCCGGGTGCGTCCGATAATCTCGTAGAAGAGGGAGCGCTCGTCTGCCGGATCGGGTGCGGGCAGTTCGATACCCTGCCGGGCCAGCAGTGCTCGCTCACGCCGGCTGTAGAAGGGCGGGTCGGGGAATTGCAGCGGGAATTCCCCCTGCGCCATACCCAGCAGAATAGTATGGTCAAAGCAGATGCCGCGCGCCGCCAGCACCGGCATGGCCGCCACATGCTCCGGTCCCGGCTCAACCCGGCCATAGTTTGCCGCCGCCACCGCCGCGCTGAGATCAGCCACAAATGCGCTGTAACTGACCGGCAGTTCATCCAGAACTGCTGCGGCCTGCTCCAGATCATCCAGCACAGCAGACCAGCGCGCGGATGCGCTGTGCCGTTGAGGTGGCGTAGGCTGTGCCGTTGAACGTTCCCCATCGGCGTATGCAGCACTGCCGGTTGTCGTACGCTCCCGCACCCAGGCCACATACTCGCCGATTGTTGCATGCGCCGGGGGAGTTAGCCAGGCGACAAAGGCATCCAGTCGGGCCAGTAACGCCTGCGCCGTGGCCGGATCAACTGTCAACGGGTTGCGTTCCGCGTCATCCTGCTCCAGGGGTGGCTCGGCGGCGGCCAGCGCGTTCAGGGTCGCTCGTAGTCGCTCCAGTCCGGTGGCAATACCGGCATTGCGGGCCACCCGGTCAAGCAGATTGGCGGCATGCGCGCAGGTGTGAACAGAGCTTTGGGGCGCGTATGGCTGGTCTGAGACTGCTTCGTTTGCAGTCATTTCCATCTGCTGATGGTCTAATTCATCGTCAGGCTCCGATCTGAAATCGTCTCCGACAGGGCTTCCCGCCGGTTCTTCCACAACCTCGTCCGGTTCACTGTTCGGCGTTACGCGCCGATCCGGCAGGTTGCGCCAGACTTCCACCAGCTCGCGGCGCGGGTAATCCTCCAGCGGCAGGCGCAGCATAGTCAGGTTGGCGACCACCTGTGGAGCCTCGGCCAGCGGGCGTCCGGCGTAGATTGCCAGCGGCAGTGCATACTCGGCGGCGACCTCGCGCAGCAGCGGCAGGTAGGCCGTGCCACTGCGGAACAGCAGCGCAATCTGTTCAGGAGAAATTCCCCGCTCCAGGAGCACCTGCACCCGGCGGAGGGCTGCACGCACCTCGCGCTCCCGGTCGGCGGCGGCGATCAGCGTCAGGGTATCGCCGGGATCGGTGGGTGGTGGCACATCCAGGTTGAAGAGATGCTGTTCCAGGAAGGCCAGCGCGGGCTCCCGCTCCGCAACGACGGATGCCTGATCTGCCGGCACCTGCATGCTATCCGGTTGGAGGGCCGCGACGATCTGCCGGCGGGTGCGGTCAAAACGGCGCTGGGCCGGGCGCTCTTCGGCACTGCCGGTCAGGGTGATGATGGTCTGCTCGACATACCGTGTCATCTGGGCCAGTAACTGCAGTTGTAGCGGCGTAAACTGATCGAAGCCGTCCACGACCAGCAGTTGCACCCCGGCCGGCAACCGCGGATTATGCTGTAACGCTGTACGCGCCAGTTCGAGCCGGCGGGCGATATCGGCCAGGCCACGTCGTTCCAGTTCGGTTGTGTAAGCGGCATAGATCGCACCCAGTTCGGCGTCGTAGGGCGTCACCGCGGCGTCCGCAAGTTGTTGCGGCGTGACCCCGGCGTCCTGGGCCTCGGCGATCAGCATGCCGATATTGGCAACAAAGCCGGGCTTGTGGACTACGCGGGCAAAGGTCGGCACTGCTCCGGCGGCGTTCAACTCACGCAGCACCCGGCGCAAGAGCAGCGTATGCATCGTGCCGCTCAGGTCGGCAACCGCGATACCGGCGCGGCGCAGGAGCATACGGGTCAGGCTGTCGAACTGATGAACGCCGACGCGCGGCACACCTGTCAGGCGGGCCTTGAGTTGCCGCTGCTGCCGGCGGTCGGGTACAAGCAGCAGCGCCCGGCCCCGGCGCGGCGCGCACAGGGCATCCAGGGCGGCCCGAGTTTTCCCGGCGGCGGCCGGGGCGAGGAGCAGAGTAAGTGATGGTGTGGTCATACGGCTTCACAGAATTGGATTGTGTTCGGGTTAAACAAAGGCTATATTAACGTTTCTTCCGGTTTGTCTTGCGACTATTCCGTTGCATTTTACGCTTATTCTTTGATTGTGTCTTCTTGGAACTGGACGGTGGGCTGCCGGGCATAGCTTGCGACAATGGCAGCGGTTGCCCTGTTCCGGCTGCGAGTTCGGCATTGTATGTCTCCATCCATTGTTGAACACCCGCTTCCGAAGTCATATCAAACCCCCGCTTCTGACCCATCATCATAAAGGATTTAGCCATGCCAAAGTTTGCGGGATTATCCATTGCTGCTTCCAGCTTCTCAATTGCTTTCTCGTCCAGCATTTTGAGACAGGCAGCCGCATTTTTCAGGGAAAACTCCCGCTGTAGAAATGACCAGAAAGCATGTAACTCATGAATTATGTCGGGGGCGGCGTCAGCGGGTACGGATACCTTCTTTGGGAAGAGATCAAAGAGGATCTCTTGCAGGTGTGCCGAGGTCATATCCGGTGGTGTAACACTCAGGTAGGTGATGCCATAGTGCAGGAAAGGATTGCTCCAGCCGAAATCGTGTCCCGCGTTGTGATAGGACTGACCTTCAGGTGATGCTTTAAAGCGTGCCAGCAGTTCATCCTGGTAGGCCAGCGCAGCATCTTCCAGGTATTCGCCGGTTGTAGCATCAAAAACGTGTTGCCGAATATCAAAATCCATACATCTTCCTTGAGTTGTATGCTCATACAGGCGATCAAACGATGTTTTCCAGTATAACATCATCTGCGGCTGATTGAGATCGTCGGCTTACATATCTGCAAAAAACTGCTGCAGATCCTCCAGCAGCAACTCCGGCACCTGCAGCCGCATCGCGCCCACCCCGTGCCCGACGCCGGGGTAGACGCGTAGCGTAGCATTGGCGGCATGCGCGTGGAGCAGTTCGGCGCAACGGGGTAGCACCACCCGATCGGTATCACCCTGAATCAGCAGGAGCGGCAACCGGATCTGGCTGACCAGATCGAGCGCGCATGCCGGATCAAGCGGACCCAGCCGAAAGCCCAGCAACGGCGCAACCGGACGTATCCAGGGCAGCGGCGCAACATGCCGGGCCAGGAAGGGGCGCGGCCAGACCGTCAGGGCATAGTCGGCAGGTGCGCCCAGGGTCGCCGCCCGGCCTACATACCGCAGCGGCGAGTCGGGCAGCGCGTTCCCCGCCGCCATGCCTAGCGCTGCCAGCGTAATCAGCCCGCCCATACTCTCGCCGATGACCCCGATCCGTCGGTAGCCCCGCGCATGCGCAAATGCTACCACCGCCGCCAGATCATGCAACTCGGCCCCACCCATACTCGCCAGGCCGCTGCTCTGCCCGAAGCCGCGCCAGTCAAACGTGAGCACATCCCACGCCTCGGCCAGCGCTTCGGCCAACCAGACGATTGCCAGGCAGCGCTGGCTGGCGGCAAACCCGTGGCAGATAATCAGCAGATCCGGCCGTCCGCGCGGCAGCAGGGTTGCCGCCAGGGTGACGCCATCCGCCGTGGTAATCGGTAGCTCCTCCGTCGGGCCGCTGTAGGGTGCGTGTTGCCAGTAGCCAACCGGCATCAGTGCCGCGACGAGGCGCTGGAGGGTGTAGGTGTGGAAGGGCATACGCAGGACTTTCGCTTGCACAACTCAAAGAGCACGAATACGCCTGTTTCGCAGGTCCGCCCGCAAAGCAGGTGGGCCGGATACTGCTGCTTCATTATCATGGTTGGTAGCCTACCACATTAGCGGCTCAAGCGAAAGTCCTGATGATAGTAAACGGTGTTTCGTCTGGTTAAACGTGCAGTTTGGTCGCTTACCGCGTAAGTTCTATCTCTGTATGTCTCCTACTCAGGTGTCACGCCGATAATCAGCTTCCCATTGTTTGAACCATTGAAGAGCCGGTTCAGTGCGCGCGGGGCATTCTCCAACCCATCGATCAGATCAATCCGGTAGTGAAGTTTACCCTCCGTCAGCCACCTGCTGAGTTCTGTAAGCGCCTCCGGAAAGCGCTCCAGGTAATCCAGAATGAGAAATCCTTCAACACGAGCGCGCTGGGTAAAGATACTATTAAAATTATACGGACCAGGAACCGGTCCCACCGCATTGTACTGGGAGATAAATCCACAAATAACAACACGGGCGCGAATGTTCATTAAACCTAAGACCGTATCCAGAATTTCGCCACCGACATTATCGAAAAACACATCAATACCATCGGGGCAGTGCCGTTGCAATCCCGCGTGTACCGACTCGGCCTTATAGTTGATTGCGGCATCAAACCCTAATTCCTCAGTAAGCCAGCGACACTTCTCGATACTACCCGCAATACCAACGACCCGGCAGCCTTTAATCTTTCCGATCTGACCCACCAGTGAGCCAACTGCACCGGCTGCCGCAGAAACGACCAGCGTTTCTCCAGCCTGCGGTTTCCCTACATCTAACAGACCAAAATAAGCGGTTGGTCCGACAAGGCCCAGCGGTCCCAGGTAAGCGGTCAATGGCAGGGAGGTATCGTGGGGTAAGTGCGTCAATCCCGTGCCATCCATACGGGCATACTCCTGCCACCCGATCAGACCCTGTACAATATCACCCGGCTTAAAATCGGCGTGGTGGGACTGCTCGACGACACCGATGGCTAACCCGCGCATGACCTCACCAATTGCCACCGGTGGCATGTATGACCGCGTGTCACTGAGCCAACTTCGATTGGTTGGGTCGAGGGAGAGATACAAACTGCGGACAAGCACTTGTCCATCGTGTGGAGTGGGTAGAGGTTCCTGTCGCCATTCAAAGTCCGTTTCTTTGACCAATCCGTCTGGGCGGGTGGCAAGACGCCACTGATGATTAACTCCCACTGTCATGATAGGATCTCCTTACACATCTAGCCTGTACAGTCCGGAGGACGCTGGGACACAGTCGTACCCATCTTCCTGGGATAGCCGAACTGCACCCGTTTCTATTGCATAGATTACTGTGCGTTATATGGGGCCAGGCATAGGTAATTGAACACATCAATACCTGCCACAAAGTGTAACAAAAGAAACTGGCTGAAACTATCAGGAGATACACCTATTCAAGCTAAGGGAAATACGTAGATACACCGTCCGATAGGATGTCTTCAATGGCGATATGCTGTATAGCAGGCAGGCAATCCGCCAGACCGGGCTAGGTGCGGCACCTGTCCGGGTTACATACGCAACGTTCATCAGCGCGCTGGTATGCTATTATAGTTGCTCCCCGATATTCTGGTGAATGATGATTGGTGAGGAATGATTAATGAGTGAAGAACAGTTGCTACAGATTACGCCCGGTCTGCGCCCGACGCTGCTGACGGTTCTGGCTCACCCGGACGATGAGTCCTTTGGGTTAGGCGGAACGCTGGCGTTCTATGCCTGGTGTGGCGCGGCGGTGCATCTGGTGTGTGCAACGGGGGGCGAGGTTGGGCATTCAACGCCGGAGATGCTCCAGGGCTATGGCTCGCTGGCCGAGCTACGCGCAGTTGAACTGCGCTGTGCCGCGGCGAAGCTGGGCCTGGCAAGCGTGGAACTGCTGGGCTACCGTGACTCGGGGATGCCCGGCACACCCGACAATCAGCATCCTCAGGCGCTGGCGGCGGCACCGCTGTCGGAGGTGGTCACCCGCGTGACCCGCGCTATTCGCCGGGTGCGTCCCCAGGTGGTGATTACCTTTGACCCGATCGGCGGTTATCGCCACCCGGATCATATTGCCATTCACCTGGCAACCGTGGAAGCATTTCATGCGGCGGGCAATCCGGCCATTCTTACGGAAGCATTGCCCCCCTATCAACCACAAAAACTCTACTTTACAACCTTTTCGCGCCGGCTCCTACGCCTGTTTGTCACACTGATGCCACTCTTCGGCAAAGATCCACGCCGGTTTGGGCGTAACCAGGATGTCGATCTGGCCTCCATCGCGCTGGAGCAGTTCCCGATCCACGCCTGGATTGATTTCCTGCCGGTAGCAGAACAAAAGGCGGCGGCGATTGCCTGCCACGCCAGCCAGGGCAGCGATACCGATCCTTCACTGGTGCAGCGCGCGTTTGCCTGGCTTTTTCGGCATATGAGCGGCAAGGAGACCTTTATGCGCGCCTACCCACCGCCCACGCCGCAGTTGAAGGAGCGGGATCTGTTCGCGGGAGTGGATCTGGACCAGGGCGAGGGTGGGCGTACCGAAGCATACCCTGCATCTGTGTTCATCAAACAGTAGTATACGCCTGAACAACGAAATGTCCATCCTGGCAGCAGGATCATGCAAGTATTATGGACCATTTTTCACAAAACATTTTCACAAGGTGAAAATGTTTTGTGAAAAAAGATAAAACTGTATCATGCTGCCGCAGGCAGAACCGTTCTGTATCGGAGCAAACGCCCGGTTTGCCACGTTACCGCGCAGGTTCTGCTATGTGAAAGGTATTGGGGTTAAGGGTTAACGGTTATTTGTGAGTTGGAATGTAGGGGCGCAGGGTGCTGCGCCCTTTCTGTATCCCCGGCATTACATCCACCCGGTTGTGGCACCCTGATGATACCTGAGAGGCGTGACACCCAGGCTGAGTTGCAAGCGAATGTGTGTAAGCGATGGATTTGTCATAATTGCTCCCTCCGTATCGAGACACCTGCTTCTGTGCATAGACCAGATCCGACCTTCGACCGATAGACAGCGCGCCCGGCCTGCGCTACAATGTGACCACCTGGTCATATGACTGTGCGGTCACATGACCGGCAGGTCACACCAGTCACGAGACAGGAGGGCGTATGCCGACACAGACCTTTTTTAACCTGCCGGAGGCGAAACGCCAGGCGCTGCTTGATGCGGCCATCGATGAGTTTGCCGATAACAGCTACAACCACGCCTCGATCTCGCGGATTGTTGCGCGTCTGGGTATTGCCAAGGGCAGCATCTACCAATACTTTCAGGACAAGCAGGATCTTTATCTCTACCTGCTGGATCTGGTGATCCAGGAGAAACTGGCGCTGCTGCATGGCGTGCAGTCGCCCGACCCGCAGATGAACATCTTTGCCTTTCTGCGCCGGCTGCTGCGGTCGAGTGCGGACTTTAACTTTACCCGGCCGCGGCTGGCCCAGGTCGCCTATCGCGCTATCTACGACGATTTACCTTTTCATGATGAGACGATTGCGCGGATGCGCGCGGCTTCGGCTACCTATATCACGCAACTGGTCCAGCAGGGGATTTCCCAGGGCAATATTGCCCCGGAAGTTGACCCGGAACTGGCGGTGTTTGTGATTAGCACCCTGTCAGCCGATTTTGGTAAGTTTATCTTTGCCCGCCTGGGAATCGATCCCCGCACATTAGACGGCGAGAATCCGCTGCGGCAGCATCTGCCGGAGATTGAACAACTCTTCGATCAACTGGTCACTATTCTTGAACAAGGACTCGGCAACCGGCAAGCCGGTGCAACACCGGGCCGGGAGTCGCAAGGAGCAACCGATGATACACGTTGAACATCTCTACCATTCGTATGGGCGGAACGATACGTTCCAGGTTAATGATATTTCGTTTGATGTCGGTGAGGGCGAAATCTTCGGCTTTCTGGGGCCCAATGGCGCGGGTAAGAGTACCACCCAGAACATTATGATCGGGCTGTTGCCGCTGCAGCGCGGCCAGGTGACAATCGCCGGACATGATATTCGCCGTCCCGGACGCGAACTCTTTAACCTGATCGGCGTCTCGTTTGAGCAGCCGAATGTCTACAAACGGCTCACCGGGATGGAGAATCTGCAGTTCTTCCGGGGGCTCTACGCGGTCCCGACGACCGAGCCGCGCGAGTTGCTGGCACGGCTGGGGCTGGCTGATGCCGCCAACAAGCGTGCGGGCACCTACTCGAAAGGGATGCAGCAGCGGCTGGTGCTGGCCCGCTCGCTGCTGAACAAGCCGCGCATCTGGTTCCTGGACGAGCCCACATCCGGCCTGGACCCGACGACGGCGCAGTCGATCAAGCGGCTGATCCGTGAGCAGCAGGCCGCCGGCACGACGATCTTTCTGACCACGCACGATATGCATGTCGCCGAAGAGTTATGTGACCGCGTGGCCTTCCTGAACGCCGGGCAGATTGCCGCGATTGACACGCCGCGCAACCTGAAGCTGCGCTACGGACAGCAGCAGCTCAAGGTTGAGTATCGCCGGAACGGCAGCGTTGCCAGCGAGTGGCTCTCGCCGGAGGATGAGCGCTCCCGCCGACGTCTGATGGAACTGATGGAGTTGGGCGCGCTGGAAACCGTTCACTCGCAAGAGGCGGGTCTGGAAGAAGTCTTTGTCACCGTGACCGGAAGGGGGTTGCAGTGATGGCACAGCGTTTGTGGATCTCCCTGCGCCGGGATAATCTGATCAACTGGCGCAACTTTTACTATGCGGTAATGTTGGCGGTGGCGCTGATCTATCTGGCACTGGTCCGCTGGGTTATTCCCACCGATCTTACGGTCACGCCAACCATTTATATTGTGGATCAAACCGCCGAAGGGCGCTATGCTGCCTATGTCGCGGAGCAACTGCGTACCGAAGAGCTGGTCGGCCCGGCGCATCTGGTCGGCAGCATGGAAGAACTGCGCGCATCGCTGGAGGAAAACCAGAACAGCGTCGGCGTGGCGCTCTCTCCCGGCACGCCGCTGCCGGAGGTGACGCTCTTCTTCCAGGGCTACGAGAATCCGCAGGTCCGCAACCTGCTGGCGGTCGCGCTGGAGGATTCGTTGCGTGAGGCGTATGATCAGCCCTGGCCGGTGACAACTGCGTTTCCGCAGCAGGTGCTACGCGGGGCTGGCCACAGCACGCCCGTTCCGCTGAACCAGATGCTGGTACCGTTTCTGCTCTTCTCCGATGCCGTGTTGATCGGGCTGTTCTTTATCGCGGCGCTGATCTTTATGGAGAAGGATGAGGGCACGCTGCGGGCCTACCTGGTGGCCCCAGGGCATATCTGGGAATATCTGCTCTCCAAGGCACTGAACTTAATGTTCCTGGCGGTGATCTTTACGCTGCTCTTTGTGCTGGCGACAATTGGCCTGGGCGCGAACTATCTCTACCTGCTACTGCTAGTGGCGCTGGGCAGTATCTTTGCCTCGCTACTGGGTGCACTGGTGGCGGTGCATTTCGAGAACCTGACGCAGTTTCTGTTCCCGGCGGTCTTTGTGATTATCCTGATTAGTCTGCCCGCCGTGGTCTTTGTGGTGCCGGGGTTTGCCCCCTTCTGGCTACGCTGGTTGCCGACCTACCCGCTAGTCTTTGGGCTGCGCGAGGCGATCTTCCCCACCGGCAATCCGCAGATTATCGTCACTGCCGCGCTGACCATGCTGCTGCTGGATGGGGCATTGCTGGTCATCAGCAGTTGGGTCTTCCGGCGACAACTGGCGCAAGCCTGAGTTGCGCGTGACAAATCGGCAACCGAATGGAGCAATGTATCTGGAGCGTGGCGGGTTGTTGGTTGTGGTTTCTTAACCGGAATGAGCTTTGGAGGGCGGTAGCCATACTACCGCAAAGGAGTAGCGTCGTGAAACGGATACGAACATTGATCCGGCGAGATCTGCTCAGCATGAGCAAGGACGCGATTATCATCTACAGCATTGTCGCGCCCCTGCTGCTGGCAGTGGGGATGCGGCTGTTCCTGCCCGCGCTGGGACAGGCAACTATAAATGTTGTGGTAACGGAAGATTTTTCGGCTGAGATGGTGAACCGGCTTGAAGCCTATCTCAATGTGGACGTGGTGCCGGACCAGGCGGCGCTGGAACGGCGCGTGCTGGCCCTGGACGATACCGCCGGCATCCTGGTTGATGCCCAGGGCGATTACCGCATCGTGCTGGAGGGCAATGAGTCCCATGACACAGAGGTGCTGCCCGAGATGGTACTGCGCCGGGTGTTGAGCAGTAGCAACCGGGAGATGACCTTCGAGACGGTTGAGGTTGCCCCGACGCCTTTCCCCTTCCGGGAGCTTATGGGCGCGTTTTTCGCCCTGGGCGTGCTGTTTATCAGCAGCGTTGTGATGAGCCTGAACATCGTGGAGGACCGGGAGAGCGGTACGATGCGCGCGATGGGCGTAACACCGCTGGGGCGGGGCGAGTATGTCCTGGCACGCAGCCTGCTGGCCGGGGGGCTGATGCTGCTAACGGTCTTTGGCTCACTCTGGTTGCTGGGGTTGACCGGGTTCAACTACCTGCAAGTGCTGGTGGCGGTGCTGGTGGCGGCACTCTTCGCCGTGTTGATCGGCTTTGTGATCGGCGCAATCAGTGGCAACCAGATCGCCGCGCTGGCGAATATTAAATTCGGCGTTCTGCTCTTTTTGCTGCCGTCCTTCCTGACGCTGTTCCTGCCGGAGCAATTCGAGTGGACGCTGGCCTGGGTGCCGACCTACTGGGCCTTTGTGAGCTTCCGGGCGATCCTGGTTGACGGCGTGGCATGGGCGGGGCTCTGGCTGCCGCTGCTGGTGAACCTGCTGCTCAGTCTGGTTTCTATTGGGATTGCTTATTCCTGGCTCAAGGGCAAGCTGGCCTTTGCGCGCAATTAGTTCTGTGATGAAATTTTTCACACCGCAGCGGCCCAGAGAGTGCCGCTGCGGTGTGTCATTCACTCCCGCGGCCGCGCAGAAGCACGTCCCTACCGTAACCATCTTCCCTTCTGGGTGCGTGACCGCGTAACGCATGTCATATGACATGCGTTACGCGGTCACTTTCAAATGAGGCATGGGCCTGAACGAACGGCCCGATTCGCCTGCGGCAGCATGGTACGCTTTTTTCTTTTTCACAAAACATTTGCACTCTGTGCAAATGTTTTGTGAAAAAGACAGGAATCTTCCGCCCTGCCGGAGGCGAAGTCAGCTTTTATCGGGCACAAACACCCAGTTTGGATCTCAACCGCGTAACGCATGTCATATGACACGACTTACGCGGTTGAGATCAAACTGAGCGTTTCACAGTTGCAAGCCCGATTCGCCTGCGGCAGCATGGTACTGTTTTATCCTTTTTCACGAACGTGTGGCTCTGTGAGCCACACGTTCGTGAAAAAGATCTGGTAACGTCCGCCCTGCCGGAGGCGCATCCCAGATGGCGGATGGACGACCGCGTAACTCCTGTCATAGAACCTGTCTGAAAAGGGTTTGTTATGGGAATACGGCCCCGGCAGCAGGAGTCCCGGCTTCAGCTGGTGTGCGGCCGAAACCGGCTGAAGCCGGGACTCCTGGGGCGCTATCCGGTGTATCAGGGCAACCAGCATGCCGTGTGACCAACGCGACCCCCTTTTCAAACAGTCTCTATGAGCGGTCGGGATGTGGGCGTGCGTGGCCCATGCCGGCCAAAGCTGTGCAACGACTTTTTGATTTTTTCGACCAGACCTCTAGACGAACTACGTAAAATGGTGTATAATTGCAAACGAAACAATTTGCACAGAATATACGGATCGAAGGCGCCTCATGTCCTCAACCCAACGCTTGCAACCATCTCAGAGAAGTGAGGCTGTGCATGTATGTTCTTCTATGCTCTATTTCCTCAGTTCTCCCAGCAAGCGCTGTACTCTCGCAAGGCTCTAACCAGAGCCTTTTTGTTCGCCCAACGATGAAGCCCGGTGGGTGAGTAGCGGACGATTAACTATGCCACGTCGGATGGGCGTGTTGTCACGCTGACCGCGCGTGTGCAGACGGATCAGGAGGAGAAGACTATGCCATACCATGTTATGCTGCGTACGCCGGAATTGCTGCAAATCACCCTGCGCGGTCATATTCAAAATAATGTTGCTCAGGCATTCTTCGAGGATGTCTGGCAAATGCTGAACGATGGTCCCAGCCCGCTGCATCTGCTGGTAGATGGGCGCGGTATCCAGAGTGCCGGCCAGACGGCGCGCAGCCAGTTTGAGCGGATTGGTCAGCATCCCCACCTGGGTCACATTGCTTTTATTGTCGGGCAGCCCCATGTGCTCCTGTTTGCGCCGGTTGTGCGTTTTATCGGCGGTGTGGGTCTCTTTAGCAGTGAGCAGGAGGCGCTCAAGTGTCTCCAGGCGGTACAAAACTTCCCAATGGCGCATAAGCAGGATCGCCCGGACCTGTTTGAGCGGGCAGTTGGTGATGTGCTTGAGCAGTGTGCCGTGTTTCCCGAAGATTCTGCGGATGTTTCGGAGAGTTATGATGACGGTGTGGCGGCGGCGACTATACCACCGGGGCAACCGTCTTCGGCGCGGCGTGCGTTTCGCTTGTTAACCGATATGATCGATAATCTGAGCCAGGATATCGATACGATGCAGCGCTCCTTCGATCATGTCCGGTCGTAAGTCGTCACTCTGCTCCTGTTCGACGTCAGGCTATTTCCTCGGGATCAACGACCGATGACCCTGTTCGTCATTCGGCCTTTTCTTCTCTCTGGCGAAGCCTCGTGATAACTATTTCACATCTTGTCTAACGCAGTACCAGCGCCTGGGTGACCCGCTCCCAGGTCATATCGCGTACGCGCGGTTGTCCGGCGCGCCCCAGGCGCTCGGCCAGGGCCGCATCGCCCATGAGTAACTCCAGCCGGGCGGCAACTGCTGCCGGGTCGGGTGGAGTGACATAGCCGTTGTTCCCATCCTCCACAAACTCCAGCACACCGCCCGCGTCGTTCGTGGTGACAACCGGCCGCGCCGCGCCGTATGCCTCCACCGTGGCAAAGCCGTAATCCTCATCCACCGGCGCATAGTAGACCGCTCGCGCGCCCGCATACAGTTTAACCAGGGTTGCATCATCGACAAAGCCGGTGAAGCGGGCCCGATCTCCCAGGCGCAACCGCCGGGCCAGCTTCTCCAGGCGTTCACGATCCGGGCCGCTGCCCACAAAAATCGCGCGCACACCATTACCTGTCTGTGCCAGCGCTTCCAGCAGTAGATCCAGCCGCTTTGCGCCGTCGAGCCGCGCCGGTGAGAGGATGTAGTTGCCGTAGGGACCGGCGTACAGTTTATCGGCGTAGCGGCTGGGCGGGTAGAGCGGCGTGCTTGACAGGCCGTTGAAGTGGTGCAACCGCCGGCTCACATTGCGCGAGATGGTGTAGCGCGCCCGGGCTTCGCTCAGACCGCGCCGATCCATGCGGAAGATGGCGTCACGCGCGTTGCGGTGCGCGTCAATGTTGAAGAAATCACTCAGCGGAGTGCCGTACTGGTCATACGCCTGGCGATGCTGATGCACCAGCCAGACCACCTTGCGCGGGTGGCGTACCAGGTAGGAGGGGAACTTGGTGCAGATGACCTGATCGACCGGCACACCGTTCACCTGAGTGATATCGAGCAGCCGCCAGGCGAGGGCGCTCTCGCTGATGCGCTCCACCGGCCGCCAGGCAAACGGCAGACTGACGACATCGACGGTGTGTCCCTGGGCCAGCAGTGCGTCGCGCAGTCCCTCAACCAGATATTCCGCGCCACCGCGTACGAAGGGTACCTGAGCCGTGCAAATTATGATGCGTCTGGGCATGATTCGTAGTCCGTAGTCCGAAATCCGTAGTCCGAAGTCCGAAATCCGTAGTCCGAAGTCCGTAGTCTGAAGTCCGTAGTCTGAAGTCCGTAGTCTGAAGTCCGTAGTCCGTAGTCCGTAGTCCGTAGTCTGTAGTCTGTAGTCCGTAGTTCGTAGTTCGTAATTCGTCGTCGTGATCAGGTGGAACCTAGCACGGCGTCGGCGGTGCGGCGGGCAACATCTTCCCATTTGCATGTGTTCAGCACATAGTCCCGCCCGCGTGCCCCCAGCGCATGCCGCAACTCTGCCTGGGGCAGAAGCAGATCCAGTGCGGCGGCGAAGCTGCCAAAATCGTGAAAGAGCAGCCCACCACCGCTGCGCCGGCAATGATCGCTTGTGACCGCACAGGCACCATTTACCAGCGCGGGTGTTCCCTGAAGCCAGGCTTCCATCAACACAATACTAAAGCTCTCATAGATCGACGGGTGAACAAAGATATCGGCGGCGGCATAGGCATCATGCTTGGCCTGCTCATCCAGGTAGCCCAGATCATGGATCAGCGCCCCGGCTCCTGCCGGAAGGTTTAGCTCACCCTGCCCCGCCAGTAGCAGCCGCAGCGGGCGGCCGCGCCGGGCCCAATATTCGCGGGTAAAGGCCAGCAGTTGCGCAATATTTTTGCTCTCGTCGCGCCGACCAACATAGAGCAGCAGGTCTGGTCGGGCGGTTCCATTCAGCCCCCATGTCTGGCGAAAGTGCGCCCCATCACCGCGCGGCGTCAGGCTGATCCCCTCACCCGGCACATGGATGCACGCATCCGGCAGTCCATACAGGCGGCGTACCAGGTCCGCTTCGGCATGGCTGTTTGCCAGCACGCCCCGCACCTGATTGAAGAGATAGCGGTAAGTGCTGTAGTAGGCGTAGGCCTCATCATGCAGGCAGGGCAGCAGGAAGCTGCGCTCGGGCGCAATCAATGCCCCCCAGAATGTAGTAGGAAATGGGTAGGGCATAAAGATAAAGCGGGTAGCGGCGGGCGCGGCCTGGATTGCCGCATAGAGTTCATCGCTACTGAGCAGCGTGCTGAGCAGGCGCAACTCATGTGTGGCAAAGCTGTTCAGGGGTGGCAGCCGTGCCGGGAGGCGCTGAAAAAAAGGCGGAACGCCGCGCGGGTCGGTGGGTGTCGGTTGGAAGCGCCAGAGCGGAACGCCATCCAGTTTGCCGGAGCCAGCCGGGTAATAGTTCTGCTCCGCAGCGTGAAACGAGTCGCGGGCAGTGCTGGCCCAGACCGTCACCGGGACACCGATGCGGTGTAGTGCCCGCGCCAACCCGCGCGCCTGGGTTTCCGCGCCGCCCACCGTATCGGGGCCATACCAGGGTGAGACAATAACTATCATTATCTATACTTTTCAGCCAGTAACAGTATGGTTCAGGCTTCCCCCGCTGAATGTTCAACTTGCGCTGATCGGCGGTTTGCGCGGCGGGCGGCCAGGTCAAACCGCACCTGCGCATCGGCGGCGAGCAGCGCGGCGGCCGTCTCGGCGGCAGCGACGTTGAAGGCATTCTGCTGCTCGACAATCGGGTTGATCAGCCAGCGCAGGTAGCGCCGCACCAGTTTGTTGATCGGCACAACAACCCGCTCGTAGAGGTTGCGCCGCTCCAGCAGCCAGTGGGCATTCACCGACTGGCGCAGGGCCAGTTGGGCCAGTTGCGGGCGGAGGCACATATCGCTCAGGGCGGCGGGTGGCTCGGCGCGTCCGTGATTATCAATCAATGCCTGCAGCGCGGCAGTATCCGGGAGGGACGACTGAAACTGGGCGCTGCTGCCCGGTGCGGCTCCGGCGTCGGTTTCCGCATCCGTCCGGGTGGGCGCGCTGTCGAGTTCGTCAGTAGGTACATTGCCGCCCGCCAGCGTGGGCGGTTCGTCCGTTCTTGCCAGGGCCGCAAGCTGCAGGCGCAGTTCCGTGTACGCCTCGATCTGCAGGCGCAACGTGCGGGCAACTATATCGTTAAAAGCATTCTGCTGCTCGACAATCGGGTTAATATACCAGCGCAGATAGCGCCGCACCAGCTTGTTGAACAGGTTAATGCCACGCTCAACTGGGTTACGACTCTCCAGCGGCCAGTGGGCACTCACCACGCGGGTGATCTCCAGTTGCTCGACACAGCGCTGAAGCTGACGTTCGATGGCGCTGTAGGCGGCCTGCTGTTCCTCGTTCATGTTTAGCGCCTGGCGCTGCGCCTGCACTTCGGCGCGAATCTGGGCCAGGATTGCGGCAACATCCGGGGTGTTGTTTGACATAATCAGAGCCTGCAACGCATGCTTCGCGGGAACCAGTGCCGCCAGTATAGCACAACTCTGCGCGTCCGCTACCGCCGTTGCGTTGGGCGGGAGGGTATAATGGGGGTGACATAGCTTTACTTGTGCGTGGTCGTCAATAGATGCGCGTATATTACCCGGTATGCCGGAGTAAAGGAACGGATGCTGCCGACAGGCTGGCGATGCGGAACCAATGGCCGTTCTGGATAAACGAGAGGTTGAAATGATCATACGAAAAGAAACGGCTTCAGATATTGAGGCAATAGCCGAAGTCACCATAGCTGCCTTCAGGACTCACCCCATTAGCAATCACACCGAACAGTTCATAATACAAGCATTACGCGCCGCAGATGCGCTCACGCTCTCACTTGTGGCAGAACTTGATGGGCGTATTGTCGGTCATATTGCGTTTTCGCCGATAACAATTTCAGACGGTGCGGCAGGCTGGTACGGCCTTGGCCCACTTTCTGTACTGCCGGAGTATCAGCGGCAAGGTATTGGGAAATCACTTGTTAACAAGGGCTTATCTTTGCTGAAAGAGTTGGGCGGTCAAGGTTGCACGCTTGTAGGAGATCCGAACTACTATAAGCGGTTTGGCTTCCGACATGTTCCAGAACTGGTTCATGCGGGGGTTCCGCAAGAGGTTTTCCTTGCCTTGCCGTTTACCGAACTGGTTCCGCAGGGCATGGTTGTGTTTCACGAAGGGTTTCTGGCACATGGCAACCAGGACACTGCACCGGACGGCTATGCAGCATAGCAGAAGGCGCGGAAGGCGTAGTTGTGCCGTCGGGTTAGCAATGACCGTTACGCACAATATCAGTCACATACGACAGTGTGTCACAGACGTGTTGGGCATCCAGATGATAGCGCCGGACCAGAATGCTGGAAATGTCCTGGCGGCCGGCTCCCCGGACATCTGCGGCCATACTGTCACTAATCATTCGGATTGCCGCCAATGGTTGCGTAAGCCCCGTCCCACCTACTGCTCACGCATCTGTCCCGCCGCAATCACCTCATCCTCGGTGACAATCAGGTCGAGGGGCATATCGTGGGGTTCGTGGGGAATGTGCGGGGCTTCCTGTGCGGCGAAGGCGAGGCCGATAGTGGTGGCGGGGGCGCTGGTCAGCAGGCGGTCATAGAAGCCTTTGCCGTAGCCCAGCCGGTAGCCGGCGCGGTCGAAGGCCAGCAGCGGCACAATCACCAGATCCCAGACGCCCACCTCGGCGGGTTGCAGCAGGCGCGGCTGAAGCGTGCCGAAAGTGCCGACCTCCAGGTCTTCCGCCGCCAGAGACGCCACCCAGCTATGCGCCAGTTCGTTGACATCGGGACGCACCACCGGGACGACCACCCCCGTACCGCGCGCCAGGGCCGTCAGCAGCAGCGGGCGGGTATCGACCTCGGAGCGGATCGGCAGGTAACAGTGCAAGACCCGCGCTGAACGGTAGGCGGGTAATGTGGCAACGCGCTCGCAGATAGCCGCGCTGCGGGCGGCGCGTTCGGGGATTGCATTGCGCCGCCGCCGCGACTCCCGGCGCAGCATAGCTTTAACCTGTGCGGACATACAGCCGTATCACCCTGAAGGATCAGGGACGCGCAACAGCGCACCCACTTTGACAATGAAACCCGATACTACGCATTCCGCAAGTAGTGCTGCCTTCAGGTGGTTTCAAGCCGTCATAACCCGCTGAAAGCAGCACTACTTGCGGAACTAACTTCAAATTACGAACACTTAGAGACTGTCTGAAACGGGTTGGTCATGGGGCAATACCGTTCAAATAAGACAACATACACGGTCACTCCCCGAGAAGGAGCTATCGCCTCCGGCAG